>Ga0326726_10006750_pt1 | contig 10320 bp, 9 predicted proteins | sample MHFenrmetagenome_2_FD_207603 | JGI IMG/M metagenome (GOLD analysis project Ga0326726, IMG submission 207603) | Lab enriched peat soil microbial communities from Michigan Hollow, Ithaca, NY, United States - MHF15MN | ecosystem: Environmental > Terrestrial > Soil > Wetlands > Peat | place: USA... | reverse complement strand
CGCACCGACGACACCGGCCACCGACGCAGGGCGACCGGCGACTTCGTCGCGCAGATGGTGCTCGAGCCGGTCGCGAAGAAGGACGAGCCCCCGCGCGAGCAGGCCGCGCCGCGGAACTTCGCGACCGACATCGATACCGGCAAGCACCGCGCGGCGATCCAGCACAAGGACAGCTCGAAGGAGATCGCCCAGTTCACCGCGGACGCGACCAAGGCGCTCGATGCGGCCGCGAAGGACATGGACGTGATCCCACCGCCGATCACGATCCCACCACTGGTCGCGAAGGTCGCCGCACCCGACCTGTCGGCGCCGGAGACGCCGTCGGCCGTGCGGAAGCGCGCGGCGACCTTGCCACCGACGCCCGCGCTGTTGCGCCCGCCGACGGTCCCGGCGCCGAACCGCCGCGCGCCGACCGTGCCACCCAACGACGCCGCGGACTCGAAAGACCGCACGCCCAAGGGCACGCTGTTCGGCTCCGGTGGTGAGCTGCGCAAGCCCGCCGCGACGGTCGTCGATGATGAATCCGCGCGCACGAACCCGACGATGCCGAAGGTGACTGACTACGACGCCTCGGACTCGAACGCGCCGCAGCCCGACGACACGCTGCCGGCGCTCCAGCTGCCGCTGCCCGCGCCGGGGATGTCCGATCCGGGGATCCGGATCGAGCCACCGAAGCCCGACAAGAAGCCCGAGTGGGTGCGCTCGCTCGCCGCGCGCGTCGACGCGCGGCTCGACGACGAGTTCGGGACCGACACGCCGGTCTCCGCGCCGACGCGCGCCGAGCTCCAGGCGCTGCTCGACACCCCGCCCGATGCTACCCGCAAGCAATCGCTCGAAGAGATCGAGCGCCTGCACGCCGAGTCGAAGTCGCGCCGCTCCGATCAGGAGCTCGACTTCACCCGCCGCGCGCCCTACCCGACCGCCGAGGTACTCGAGGAAGACATCGAGGCCGCGATCGAGATCGTGCCCGCGGCGCGCACGCGCACCGGCTCGATCGGCGTCGTGAAGAAGAAGCCGGGAGAGTGACCGTGAAGCGCGCGTGCATCGTCGTGCTCGTCGGGGCTTGTACCGGGCCGCAGCACCCGGCGGAGCCCAGGCCCGACGTGCGAGCCGAGGTCCGCGATGCCGAGAACGCCGAGCGCGCGCGACGCCACGATCTCGCACGCGCCAAGTACGAGCACGCGATCGCGGTGGCCCGCGATCCGGAGAGCATCGGGTTCGCCCGTGGTCGCTTCGGCGAGACGCTCCTGACCTGGGGCGAGTATCGCGAAGGCACGCAGCAGCTCGAAGCCTCGGTCGCCGCCTACCCGAACGACCCGGCGCCGTGGCACGACCTCGGGCTCGTGCGCGAGAAGGACGGCAACCTCCAGGGCGCGGTCGATGCGTTCGAGCACGCGCAGAAGCTCGCGCCCACCGATTGGCGCCCGCGAACCTCGCTCGCCGAGCTGCGATGGAACCTCGCCGCGCGGTGCTTCCGCGACCCGCCGCCGCACGAGCGCTGCGCGGCGCTCGTCGAGGCGACGAAGGCCGAGTACCGCGCGATGCTCGAGCTGTCGCTCCCCGACCGCCTGCGCGCGAAGGTCCAGTGGGCGATCCAGCAGCTCGACCTGCCGTATGCGGGGCTCCGCCCCGAGGTGGTTGGGCAACCGGCCTCGTGACATACTGCGCGAGATGACGTCGCGGTTCGTGCTCGGGCTTCTGCTCCTCGGCACGACCGTGCACGCCGACACCTTCAACTGGGAAGGCAAGGTCGAGGTCGACGCCATCGATCTGCAGAGCGACGATCCCAAGAAGCGTGTCGATGCGGTGCGGCTGCTCGCGATGGACGACATCCATCTCAGCCAGCCGTTCCTGATGAAGGCGCTGACCGACGATGACCTCTCGGTGCGCCACGAGGCCGCGAAGGCGCTCGGCATCGGCGGTGCGGCGGTCGCGGTCGCACCGATGATCGAGTGGCTCGCCGACGCAGATCCGCGCACGCGCGCCACCGCGGCCGAGGTGCTGGGCGACATCGGCGGCACCGAGGCGACCCAGGCACTCACTCGCTCGCTGGGCGACAGCGATCCGTCGGTGCGGCAACGCGCGGTGAAGTCGTTGGGCAAGATCGGCCTGCGCGGCAACCCGGCGGTGGTGATCGCGTTGATCCCGCGCCTCGAGGACGACAAGTCGGACGTCCGGCGCGAGACCGTCGACCAGCTCGAGCAGCTCGGCGATCGACGCGCCGTGATTCCGCTGGTGTCGCGGTTCGGCGACACGTCGCGCGAGGTCGTGAAGGCCGCCGTGCGCGCGGTCGGCAAGCTCGGTGATCGCTCGGCGGTGCCGGCGCTCGTGCGCCTGATGAGCGACACCGACGAGAACGTGCGGCGGTCCGCCGTGGTGTCGCTCGGTCAGCTCGGCGCGATCGAGGCCATCGACGCGCTCACCGAACAGCTCGGCACCGGCGGCACCGACGCGTTCCACGCCGCGGTCGCGTACGCGCTCGGTCAGATCGCCGCCGTGCCCGGTGCAGGCAAGGCCGGCGAGGACGCGATGCGCGTGCTCGTCGAGAGCCTCGCGATCACGCAGACCCGCACGGCCGCCAAGGACGCACTGCGCGTCGCCGGCAAGGCCGCGATCCCGGCGCTCGTCGCGCACCTGACGGGCCGGCTCAAGGGCGATCCGGCGTCGGTCGTGGGTCTACTCGCCGAGAACGGCGATGCACGCGCGACCGCTGCCCTCGCCGCGGAGCTCGAGCGCGGGCGCGTCCCGATGCTGCTGGTCCTGAAGGCACTCGGCGGCACCCACGATCCGCAGGCGCTCGTGCCGGTCCTCGGCGCGGTGTCGAACAAGGACTCGGCGATCCGCCTCGCGGCGATGGAGGCCTTGCGGCCGTTGCTCGGCAGCGATGCACGCGCCGGGGACGTGCTCGTCGAGCATCTCGCCGACGACGATCTCGAGGTCCGCATCCTGTCGGCCGAGTACCTCGGCATCCTGAAGGTCCAGGCGGCCGCCGCGAAGCTCGGCTCGCTCGCCGGTGCCGGCAATCCGCCACGGCTGCGGCTCGCCGCGATCGACGCGCTCGGCGAGATCGGGTCGGTGAAGGGGTCCACGATCGCGTCGAAGATCCTCGTCGACGTGCTGCGCGAAGGCCCCGTCGAGCTCCACCTCGCGGCCGCCGCGGCGCTGTCGTACATCGCCGATCCGGCGATGCTGCCGGCGCTGATCGAACAGGCGCGGGCCGATCGCGGCCCCACGCGCCACGAGGTCGTGCGCGCGGTCGGCGGCACGCTGCGCGGCCATCCCGACCAGGCCGGCCGCAAGCTGCTGCGCGAGCTCGCGCAGGAAGCGAACGTGAAGGTCGCGGTCGCCGCGATCGCCGGGCTCGCCGCCGCGAACGATCCGGACGATGCCCCGTTCCTGCGCACGCTCGTCGCACAAGCCGCCGCCGATCGCCGGCGCGCCGCGGCGTGGGCGCTCGGCGAGCTGCACGATACCGGCGCGATCGCCGCGCTCACCGACGTGCTCTCGATCCGCGACGACCGGCTCGTCGGCGATGCCGCGTGGGCGCTCGGCGAGATCGCCGTCGCCGCACCCAGGGACGCGAAGATCCCGCCGCTGTTCGAGCGCTGGCTCTACCTCGCGCATCACGGCGGCTGGGCCGGTGCGATCGATGGCATCGCCGCGCTCGGCCGCACGCTGTGGGCGATGCCGCACGACGCGCGCAAGCTGTCACCGGCGCAGCGCACCGCGTTGACCAGCCTCGCGTTTCACAAGTCGCGGCTCGTCCGCATCAACGCCGCGTACGCGCTGTCGAGCCTGACCGGTGACGATGCCGCGGCGAAGACGCTCGCGCAGCTCCTCCACGACGACATCAGCCCGCACGTTCGCGCCGCCGCCGCCGACGGGCTCGCACGGCTCGGCGATGGCGTCGGCAAGGCCGCGCTCGAAGCCGCCGCGAAGTCGGATGCCGACGCGACCGTGAAGGCCGCCGCGAAGACCGCGCTCGCCGGCCACGCGCCCGCGCTCCCCGCGCGCACCGAGTGGCGAAACTTCTACGTCGTCGATCCGAGCGCCGACGACGCGCGCGTGCGCCAGGAGCCCTACTTCGTACACGGCCCCGATGGCGTCGTGTGGGCCACGTACACCGACGCGCGCGGCGAGCTCACCTCCGAGCACGTCGCGCCCGGCACCGATCGCCCCGACGTGTGGTCGGCCAGCCGCGAGCCCGAATACTAGAAAAGAAGCTGCCGATCACCAACGATCGGGTGGTCGGCGGGTAGAGTGGATGGGTGGATCTGGACGGCGAGGTTCGTAGCCTGCATGCCCAGGGTTCGCTCGCGCAGGCCGCGACCCGCGCGCTCGAGGAGCTCGGGCCCGAGGTCTATGGCTTCCTCGTCCACACGATGGGCAGCGAGCACGACGCCACCGAGGTGTTCTCGGAGCTCGGTGAGAACGTGTGGACCGCGCTGCCGGCGTTCGGATTCCGGTGCAGCGTCCGCACCTGGATGTACATGCTCGCACGCCACACCATCGCGAGGTTTCGGCGCACGCCGTGGAATGCACGCGGGCGACGCGGGGGCGAGTCGCAGCTCGATGACGTGTGTGCCCGCGTTCGGACGCGCACCGAGCCGTGGCTTCGGACGGAAGTGAAGGATGGGTTTCGCGCGCTCCGCGATGCGCTCGAGCCCGACGATCGCGAGCTGCTTGTCTTGCGCGTCGACCGCGGTCTCGCGTGGGACGACGTCGCCCGCGTCATGCTCGGCAGCGAAGATCCGAACGCCGCCGACGTGCGGATCGAGTGCGCTCGCCTGCGCAAGCGCTACCAGCTCTTGAAGGACGACCTACGTCGCCGCGCACGCGAAGCCGGCCTGGTCGGCACCGACTGACCCTGGACGTCACCGACGACTTCGGTGCTCGGCCTGCAGTTCGTGGCGCGCCAACGCACGATCGAGCACGCTGAAGACCGCGGACCGCGCGCGAGAGGCCGGGCTGGCGTAAGCTCACCCTGGGTGAGCGTCGACGACGAGGACACGGACGACTCGGTCCTCCGCGCCGTGGCCGCCGCGCCGCCTCGTCCCCCACCACGCACCGAGCCGAGCCGCACCCACATCGACCGGCCACCGCGCGCGGTCGCCGTGAAGCTCGTCATCGCCGTCGCGGTCGCGGCGGCTGTCGTCGGGATCGGGTGGACCATTCACGAGTACGCGGCACCCGTCGGCGACCCCGTGTCCGCGTGGACACTCGATGTCACCGGCGGTCCGCACGACGTGCGGGTGACGTTGCCGACCAACCTCTACGACCAGATGCAACTTCGCGAGACGGACTACACGCTCGCGACCGATCTGGCGCTCACCGCCGAGCAACGCGCACACACGCTGACGCTCGGCCTCGATTGCTTTCACGCACCGCTCGCACTTGCCATCGATGGGGTCCCGATCGCGGACGCCGGCGATGTGAAGTTCGGCGAGCACCGGTACGTGATCGACGCGGCGCTCGCCGGACGCGAGCACCTCCACCTCGTACTCGCTGCGCGTCACGATCTGGAGTCCGGGCTCGGCTTCGGTGTCGCACCGCGCCTGTCGATCGGCGTTGCCGGCCGCAGCGGTGTCGCGACCCTCAACCGCTACACGACTCTCGTAGCCCTCGTCCTGGCCGCGCTGTTTGCGTTCGTGTTCGGGGTGCTCGCCATGCTCGATCGACAGCACCGCGAGTACCTCGCGTTCTTCGTCGGCATGGTCGCGACGGTCGTGGTCTGTCTGTACCTGCTCGGCGAGCTCCCGACGGCGCAAGCGACGCTTCTCGGTCGGCTCGCCGGCCCGATCCTCGGCGTGTGCGGCGCCACGATGTTCACGTCGATGCTGTTCTTCCTTCATCTCGCGTTTGGGCTCGGGCGCCCGCCGCGGATCCTCCTCGCGCTGTGGGCCGTGTTCGTGGTCCTCGTCACCGCGGCGCCGTTCTCGAACGCGCTCCTCGTCGCGAGTGGCGCCGCGTTCGCGCTCGGCGCGCTGTCGACTCTCGTCTATCTCGTCGTGCGGTGCCTGCGCTTCGCGCGCGCCGGCGTCCACCGTCACGAAGCGCGCATCCTGCTCGCGTGGGCGTTCGCGCAGGTCGCGACCTCGGCGATCGAGAACACCTGGCGCATCTCCGGAGTCCACCACGCCGGCGGTTTCCATCTGGTCTCGGCGAGCATCGTGCTCCTCGCGCTCTCGCAGGCGACGGTGCTCGTGACCCAGCTGGTCGCGCGCCAGCGCACGATCGAGCACACCGCCGACGAGCTCCGCCGCCAGGTCGCGGAGCGTTCGAAGGACCTCGCGGTCGCGCTCACCACGCTCGCGCAGCAGCCGCAGGCGTTCGCGCCCGGGCGCTTGGTGGACGAGCGCTACCGCGTGATCGGCCCGCTCGGCGCGGGCGGGATGGGGACCGTGTACGAGGTCGAGCGCGTCGGTGACCACGTGCGGCTCGCGCTCAAGACGCTTCGCGATCGCGTGGACGTGAAGTTGATGGCGCGGTTCGCGCGCGAGGCGCAGTTCGCCGCCGAGCTCCGTCATCCCAATCTCGTTCCGGTGATCGACGTCGGGATCGCAGACGGTGCGCTCTACATGGTGCTGGAGCTGATCGACGGCGGCTCGCTCGCCGACCTGCGCGACCGGTTCGGCGATCCTGCGTGGGCGAAACCGGTACTCGCTCAGGTCGCGACCGGACTCGCCGCGATCCACGCTCGCGCGATCGTGCATCGCGATCTCAAGCCAAGCAACGTGTTGATGTCGCGCGGCGTGGCACGGATCGCCGACTTCGGGCTGGCATCGCTTCGTGTCGACGAGCAGGTCGGCGCGCTCGACGACACCACGCCGCACTCGCCGCTCCTCACCCGCGCCAGCGAGGTGTTCGGAACGCCCGCGTACATGGCGCCGGAGCTCGGCGCCGGCGCCAAGAATGCGGCGCCATCGTCGGACATCTTCAGCTTCGGCGTCATCGCGCACGAGCTACTGGTCGGTCGGCCACCGTTTCAAGTGCCTGCCGTACTGAGCCGGCTGAACGGTGACCCGCTCGTGGCGCCCGCGATGGACGAGCTCGAGCCGGCGTTACGATCGCTCGTCACCCGCTGCCTCGACGTCGATCCTGCGAAGCGGCCCACCGCCGACGAGCTCGTCGCGATGCTGCGTGGCTAACGGGTCGCGACGTACAGCGCGTACGAGGTGCCCCGATTGCTCGCGAAGACGATCGTGCGCTGATCGTCGGAGATCCACGGGTCGAGCTCGATCATCGGCGTGTCGAGCTCGTCGACCGCGACAGGCGCCCCGAACGGCGAGCTCAGATCCGGTCGAGTCGCGACGAAGATATCGTCGTCGCGCGTGAACCACAGCGTGCGGCCACCATCGACGAGCTGAGGCGTCTTCTCCTGCGCGCTCGTGTCGAGCTCGACGATCGGCCGAGGCTCTCCCCACGGCTGCGAAGCGTCGACCCGCGACGATAGATACAGATCGCGCGACGCATCGCCGCGGGTCGAATCGAGCGCGAGCATCAGGTCGTCGCTGGCGATCCCGACCGCGAGGTCGTCGGCAGCGCTCTCGAGCTCGCTCGCGCGGACGGGCGCGGACCACGGACTCTGACGGGTCTCCCGGGTGGTGACATACATGTCCGCGCCGATCTCGCTGCCGCGCGAAAAATACAGATGAAGGCCATCGTGGCTCACGAACGGGTGTTGTTCGAAGGCGGCCGAGTCGACGGCGGTGACGATCGATGCTGGACCGAACGGCGTCGACGCATCCGGTCGCGTGGCGGTCATGATCGTACTGCCGCCGCGGCCCTCGACGTAGTCGGTGACGAAGAAGATCTCCAGCAGGTCCTGCGTCAACGCCGGGCCGCGTTCGACCGTGTCGGTGTCGAGCTCGGCGATCAGGAGCGGAGCGGAGAACTTATCGGCGTCGCTGACGCCGCAGGCGGCGAGCGCTGCCATCATTCCAAAGCACGAGTGTTTCAGCATGCTGAGACAGGGACAGCACGGCCGAAATGTGAACGAGAACCTTACAAGTTCTCGACATCGTTGGAGCCCCGTCGCATTCGCGACTTCGCGATCTCGAGGCGCCGTTCTCGAAGATGCGTACTAGCTCAGTTCGTGTAGTTCGAGCACTTGCTGTTCGAGCACTTGCCGCCCTTGCAGTCGGAGTCCGAGCCGCAGTGACCGCACTTGCTGTTCGAGCACTTGCCGATGCTGCAATCCGAGTCCGAGCCGCACGAGCCGCACTTGCCGTTCGAGCACTTGCCGTTGCCCTTGCAGTCGGAGTCCGAGCCGCACGAGCCGCACTTGCTGTTCGAGCACTTGCCGGTCTTGCAGTCGGAGTCCGAGCCGCAGTGACCGCACATGCTGTTGGAGCACTTGCCGTTGCCGTTACAGTCGGAGTCCGAGCCGCAGTGGCCGCAGGAACCGCTCGAGCACTTGCCGAAGCCGGCGCAGTCCGAGTCCGAGCCACAGCTCGACATCGGCTGCCCCGTCGTGCCGAACACGGCCGCCGGCGAGTCGTCGGTGATGGTCGCCGCGAGCTGCGTCGTCGCCGACGGATCGAACGCCGGCACCGGCACGGCGGTGACCTTCGCGTGGTCGTTGGCGCCGCAGGCAGAGATCAGGACGAGGCAGAGGATGAGCGTTCGCATCCCGGCGTCATATCACCGACCGCGTAGCAGACGCCACGTCGGACCGGCGAGCCTGACGCCGCACACGATCGCGCACACCGCCGCGGGCAGCCAGAACACCAGGTAGTAGCCGGCGATCCCGCGCTGGGCGTCCGGAGCGTGCGCGAGCGTGACCGCGCTCTGCACGAGCAGGCCGAGGCCGGCGAGCACGAGCACGAACGCGCCGACGAGCTTGCCGCGCACGGTGACGACCGCGCCGGCCGCGAGCGCGATGGTCAGGATGATCGCCGTGACCCGCGTCTCCGGAACGATCGGCTGCAGCCACGCGTAGACGAGCAGCATCGGCGCCGCGGCGAACGAGGTGACGAGCATCGGCCGCACCATGCGCGCGAGGCGGGCATCCGAGGTCCACGCGCCATCGCGCGCGCACAGGTCGCGCGCCGCGGGCGACACGAGACAGACCACGATCGCGAGCCCGCCGAGCGCGCACGTGAGCATCACCCACGCGCTGCCGTACATCGCGTTCGACCACTCGACGTGCATCGGGTCGACGGCCGAGGTGACCTTCCAGAAGTACGCCGCGTTCAGCCCGCCGGTGACCGCCCCGGTCGCGCCGAGCGCGAGCGCGAGCCAGCGGCCCCAGATCCGGCGGCGCACGAGCCCGTAGACGCCGAGCGCGCAGCACGCGCCCACGACCACGGCGAGCCGCGCGTCGGGAAACAGATCGAACGGGATCAGCTTCACGCCCGCGAGGCTGGTCGCGATGATCGCGACGTGAAGGCCGAGCAGCAGCGCGGCGATACCGACGAGCACCGAGCCGGCGCCACGCCACGTCGCCCAGGCCGCGACCAGCGCGATCGCGATGCTCGCGCCGGCGACCGTCCAGTGCACCGGGGTGGCCCAGGCGGTGTAGGACCCGAACAGGTGGATCCAGGCGACGGCGACTGCAGCGACGAGGGTGAACCCGAAAATGCGCGGCATCTTCCCTTCAACGATCGAGCCGGCCAAACGCGCTACGCGGCGCGCTTGATGCCGTAATCACGAGCGGCGTAGGTCGCTAGCTCGGTCTCGAGGACGCGGCGAGCCCGGAACAGGCGCGACATCACGGTGCCGATCGGGACGTGGAGCTGCTCGGCGATGTCCTTGTACTTCTCGCCGCGGAGGTCCGCGCGCTCGACCACGTCGCGATAGTCAGCGCCGAGGTGGCCGAGCGCGGTCTGGACCTCGTCGGAGAGCTGGTTGCCGCACAGCTCCTCTTCGAGGTCGTCGGTGCGGTCCTGGTCGCGGCCGTAGAGGGCGGCGAGTGCGTCGCCCGGGCGCTCCGTCGAGAACTTCTGGTGGCGGCGGCGCTTGCGATAGCCGTTGATGAACGCGTTGGTGAGGATGCGGAACAGCCACGCGCGGAGGTTCGAGCCCGGCTCGAAGCTCGCCCACGCGACCATCGCGCGCATCAGCGTCTCCTGGACGAGGTCCTTCGCGGTGTCGGGGTCGCGGCAGATCCGCATCGCGACGCCGTAGAGCTCGGCCTGGTGGGGCAAGCAGGCGACCGCGAACGCGGCGTGCTGCTGCGGTGCTTCCGCCTTCGCCTCCGGAGCGCGGACCGTTCGGGGCGCCTGCTCGGGACGGCGGACCATGCGGGAAGCGGCGGGGACAGTGGCTTTGGCCGAAGTACGCGACATGGGAGGTGTCAAAAGCACCCCTCATGCCACG
>Ga0326726_10006749_pt1 | contig 10320 bp, 7 predicted proteins | sample MHFenrmetagenome_2_FD_207603 | JGI IMG/M metagenome (GOLD analysis project Ga0326726, IMG submission 207603) | Lab enriched peat soil microbial communities from Michigan Hollow, Ithaca, NY, United States - MHF15MN | ecosystem: Environmental > Terrestrial > Soil > Wetlands > Peat | place: USA... | reverse complement strand
ATAACGCGTGTCGCGGTACAAGTTTGATCGGAGCCACGAATTTATCCCCGGTTACAAAGCTATTGACGGGCACTGGCGCAGTGTCGCGGTACAAACTATCTCGAAGGTAGAAATTTATCACGGTGCAAAAATATAATTGCGTGCAGATGCGCGCACCCTGAGCGGAGCGAAGGGCGGGTGCAAGAACTATTAGAAATCTGTCTTGAGTGCAGAAGCAAAAGTTGAGGAGCCCCGCGACGAAATCCCGCCGTGGCGGGGCAAATAGTGTGACAAACAACTTACCCATATTGTCCGTGTTAGCAAATGTGACATTTAAATTTTAATTCTATGGTTTTAGGGTTACGATCATAAGAATAGGATTACTTGTTTCATCAGATTTTAAAACAATGTTTTCCCAAATCCGATGTTTATCTGGGTGTTTAACTTCGATACTTTGATTTCTCACAGTTTTATTATATTTTTTTAATTGAATGATATCCAGAGGCATAAAAACCTGGTTGTCGTTTATATTCCCGTCTGGCCAAAAGAATAAACCCCCATCCCAATCATTCAGGATAAATCCTTTTGATGTCCCTTTATATGAAGGATTGGGTTTATTGATAAAATCCATCCTATTAAGTAGAAAGTAATTAGTAGATCCATCGCCCCAGGGATTTGTTTTAAGAAATATTTTTTCTCCTGATTCAAAAACTGTAACCCAACAGTAGTCAGAAGATTTTTCTTTGTAAACGCCAGACTGTTGATTGTTAATCCTTTCCGGTCGTTTTTCTTCTGGTAATCTAGATTTGCCTAAATTGATATAGTATTTTGGAATTATTTTATTCTCATTTATTGTATATATAGTATCATTGAACATAGTTTTAAAGAAGATTTTCTTCTGATATGAATAGAAAGGTTCAAAATACCATCCCAAAATTATAGATAGTTGGCCTGAACGACTGGACCATTGATTATAGTTTTTTACGGTTGAAATAATTTTTCCGGATTCATCAGTCAGACTAAAATAGTTCTCCTCAGATTTTCCCATCGCTTCCTCATATTCGATAAACATTCCGTTATCCAAAACTTTGATATACTTATGTCTGGGTACCTTTATAGTTTTTATAAAATTTCCGTTAAATGAATAGAATATCATCATATTCTTAATATTATCATGAACTACAATCATTCTTAGTCTTGGAAGTACCGACAACATTATAATGGAACTAATTTCTCCTGGCCCATTACCTGCTTTACCTATCTGTCTTATAAATTTTCCGCTGATGGAAAATTCGAGGATATGATCTTTGTCAGTGACGAAAATCAGACTATCAGAGAAGTAATATTTTGCTGACCCGCTAATAAGACAATTTTTATTCGTTTCTAGTCGAATATATTTAACATCCGTAGCAATTTGACTTAGATAGCATATGTTCTTTTGTTTCAAGAGTTCCTCATATTTTATTTCAAAAAAATCATCTTTTTCAAGATTTTCTTGGTGTGAAGCATTACTAAGCACAGGATAGTCCAGATATGTTATTTTAACTGAAATTGGAACCACATAGACTGCTGCAATTATTGAAAGAATAAGTGGTAGCATAATTACAAAATTCAATATTAAGGTTTATTTCATGTAGGGACTTTCATATTTGCTAACGGCCCGGCAGTATAATTAGAAAGCGTTACCCGACGCATTCCGGCTGGAAGGCAATGGCCCATAATCTGGAGATAATGCCAATGAAGCCGGAATAGGAGGGTATGGCACGGGTTTTTGCAGTCAAGGTACAGAGCTTTTTGAGTTATACGAGTGTCGGGGTACTTAATTATCATTGAGCTTGTTAACTATCCAGGTATTGTTATTTGATTAACAGTAGTGGCGCGGTCAGGGTTTATCACGGATTTCAAAACTGTCATGAAGGCAGAGGGCAAGAGCAAAAACCGTGACAAGCTTATTAATTATACCGGCGTTGTTAGTAAAAGTGCTAATTTTTTTATCATGCAGGATCTGTCAAATGAGCAGAAATCCCCTTTTTTGTCTTTGAGCAGGAACTGTCTTTTGAAATGATTTGATCACAGGTTATCTTACGCCACATACTGTCAAGGTAATGAAAATAAGAAAGATGGCTGTTAGTAAAAGTGCGTTGATAAAAGATCAAGTTAAAAGAATTGGCCGGGGACGAAAACTGTCAGAGTATCAGATGATTTTATTGTCAAACAAAACTGTCAAGGGACCAGTTGAGCATCGGCTTTTTCAGTCAAGGTACTAAAGAAATTTGATGTCTTTAGAAATTTATCAAGGTACGGCGCGAGGCCAATTCAAACCCCTTTACGCATTTTTACTAACGGCCCGGCAATATGGGGAGGTTGTGTTACCCGACGCAAGCACCGGGCAGAGTCCCGGTACTTTAGCCAGAAAACTGTCACGGTGCAAGGAGGGTATGGCGCACTTTTTGCTGTCCGGGTACAAATTTTATTGAGCATTACGCGTGTCGCGGTACAAGTTTAATCGGAGCCGCGAATTTATCCCCGGTTACAAAGTTGGTGGCGGGCACTGGCGCAGTGTCGCGGTACAATTTGTCTTGGAGCCAGAAATTTGTCAAGTTTCAGGATTTTAATTGAGTGCAGATGCGCGCACCCTGAGCGGAGCGAAGGGCGGGTGTAAAAACCATTTCAAATTTGTCTTGGGTGCAGGAGCACCTGCCTGCCGGCAGGCAGGAAAGCAAAAAGTGTGACAAACAACTTACCCATATTGTCCGTGTTAGCTGCTGTGCTATTTATTTTTAAGTAAAGTTGTCTACTGTTTAAGTTTGGGAAGTATTGTTGTCTCAACTTCAATTATTCCTTTAGGAGATAGATAAACAATATCTGTTTCTTTGTCATATTCAATTATTTTCTTTTCATGTAATTGTTTCAGAATTGCTTTTCTAAACATTGAAAAATCCGAGTATTCCACCCAAGAGAAAAGATCAGTATCAAATTCAAAATTGTTGCTACTTTGATAAAGAAGTAATAAAGTTTTTTCTTTGAAGTCGAGGTTAGTCGCCAGTACTCTTTTTTTCCCTGCAATTTCCCAAATTTCGGGCATAGATTTTTCAGATATACTGTCAATTATAGATTGCGCCTCCTCTAGTGACAAATTGTGAAATATCCGGATCAATTCGCATATAATCCAATCGGTTATTCTCACGATTGTCTCAACATCAATTTTATTTGCCTCAACATCTCCACCTACATGACCTATGCCTCTTTTACCTCGGAGGGTATAAAGTAGTTGCAAAGCTCTTGGGATTAATACTCTTAAACTTTCATTTCCAGCTGACTTTGGCAATCCTATTATTTTAAGACATTCGTCATTAAAATTTGGGATATGTTTACCAAATGGGAGGGAAGAACCTGTCAGATGTTGTTGTAAAAATCGGAGAACACTTTCGCAAAATTTACCTGCACTTAATCCGGCGGTGTCATACTCTAAACTATAAAGAGCTTTTGAATAACGTGATTTTATTTCTTTATATGCAGATAAAATCTTTGCTCTAAATTTCTTGTCTATGCTAGAAAGTGCTTGATCAACTGTTAGAGTATTCATATTGGTTAGTGGCTGGATTTTGAACTCTTTTTAACTTTTTATCTCTTACTAGTTTCATTAGGACCCCTGAAAGATCAGTGCTTTTGTATGTAATAGTTAAATTAACTTTACAATGTTTAACAACATCCCCAATAGTCCTTTTAGTTTTGAAGAATCCTTCATTAACAAGTTGTTCCAGCGTAGTTAATGGACCAGGTCTTCCTTTTGGTGCTGAAGTTTTCTTCTCATTTTCACCAGCGGTCACTTTTTTTGTTTTCTTCCTTTTCCCAGTTGTTCCTGTTTTCTCAACCTCTGTAACTTCTGCAGGAGGTTCTAAGGGTGGAACTGGTGTATCAACTTTTGAACCTTTGAAAAGTATTTCAATTAACTTTAACTGAACAGCTTCTGATTTAAAAGTATTAATTACTTCAGCAAGTTCTCTAAGTTGACTTTTAACTGTTTCGAAATCTTTGATCATGGTACTTAATTTTAATTAGTATTTATGAATTAATTGTCTGAACATAGTCAAGATGTGTAGGCCATAGCAGCTAACGGCCCGGCAATAAAGGGAGGTTGTGTTGCTGAGTGAATGGAGGCTGGAGCAGTTTTGTGTCATCGGGGTAGAGTCCTGGTACCAGCCGGAATGAACGAAGCATGGCGCACTTTTTGCCGTCCAGGTACAAAGTTTTGTGAGCATTACGCGTGTCGCGGTACAATTATGATCGGAGCCGTGAATTTATCCCCGGTTACAAATTTGATGGCGGGCACTGGTGCAGTGTCGCGGTACAATGTTGATCGGAGCCAGAAATTTATCACGGTATGGAATTATAATTGCGGGCAGATGCGCGTGTCCTGGTGCAACGGCCATTACAAATTTGTCTTGGGTGCAGAAGCAAAAGCAAAAAGTGTGACAAACAACTTACCTTTATTGTCCGTGTTAGGTGCTGGTGTTTATTAATCTGTCGGTGTTATCAATTCGTTTTGGTATTACCAATTATTACTATTGGATTCTGGTCAGGCTCTGTGTTTTGTAACCTTTTAATTCTCTCGCTTATTTTTGATGGATTGTCTTTAAACCATTTACTAATTTCTAAAGCATTGACTAATGCTACCAGATTGCCGTCTTCGTCGATATACTCTGGTTTAAATGGAATAAAATTGTCAATATCATTCGGAATTCCAGCATTATATCTATTTATCGATAGTTTTGAAATGTTTTTGTCAAATATTGCAAAGTAGTCAATAGATTCTTTGGTGGCTGTAATATAAATCCAGGACCTATTCTCGAGAACTTGCCTAACGATTATGAATTTAGCGTTCTTTTGTTCTTCAAATGGCCACCATTTTGAGTCATAAGGAACAGTGTACTTACCCATATCAAATTTAATATGAGGTATTAAAGATTTTTCAGTTACTCTAAATACCGTATCGCAATATCTTTCTTTAAAGTAAGTATTTTCATTTAAGTGATAGAACTGAGCTTCCAGGAGGCTAACGACTTTCAATGGTCGTTTTGGATAAACATTTTTGTTCGGAAAAATCCTGATTACCTCTCCTTTTTGGTTGAAAATTGTAAGTAATTTTTTTTCTGAACCAAGAATATTTATTGAATACCCGACAATTAATGATTTTGGTAAACTACTAAAATGAAACATCAATGAAGGATCTTCCATTCCTCCTTTTTGATTGGGTATTGGAAATGAACCAATGTATTTCCCATCCAGAGTAAACATCATCATATCATTGTTCCATCCACCGGAATAAACTATCGAATTGACAAAATCATATGCTAATAGGGAATTATTATATTCTCCAGGACCTCTGCCATATTTACTTAACTCAAAGAGGAATTTGCCGGTTTTTTTATCAAATACATAACAGTATTTGATATGATAAATAAGGATATAATCCTTTAGAACCAATGCATGATAGTCATTTCCAATAAGGCATTTTTCATTTGTTTCAAGCGGTATATATTCAAATTGGTCAATAAACTGAGAACATTTTATTTCGCTTAATTGAGAGATATTCTTTGCTAACAGGATGACTATGAGATTTTCATTCTTTAAGTCTTGAACTCGAGAGCTGCTAAGAAAGAATAATATTAACAAAACAGAGATTATTTTCATATTGCCTGTTTTATAATTGTTGGGAATTGATTACAGCATGCGATATTTATTTTTAAATTGTTTCTAGTCAGTATTCTCTATCGTTTTTACGGGTTATCACTGGCACCTAACGGCCCGGCAATATGGGGAGGTTGTGTTCCCGCTTTTTGCCACAAAAAGCGGGATGGCACGTGTTTTTGCCGTCATGGTACAAATTTTATTGAGTGCTGGCGCGATCGCGGTACGAGGTTTCTAAGTGGCCGGGAATTTATCCTTGGTTACAAAGTTGGTAGTGGGCACTGGCGCAGTGTCGCGGTACAAACTGTCTCGGAGCCGGAAATTTATCACGACGTTGGATTTTAATTGCGTGCAGATGTGCGTGTCCGGGTGCAACAACCATTACAAATTTGTCTTTAGTGCAGGAGCACCTGCCTGCCGGCAGGCAGGAAAGCAAAAACCGTGACAAACAACTTACCCATATTGTCCGTGTTAGTGTTAGTGATTTTATTTTTTGTCTTAAGTTGTAATCCTGTTAATTTGTTAACAATCATGGTATTGTCTGTTTACAAGCTCTTTTACAAGCTTTGGTTGTGCATCTGATTGTGTGGCATTTAAAAGAGCTTGCAAAATTAAGTGTCAAATTTTAAAAGGTTTAATTTGATATCATTTTTATAATATTCTTTTCAATATCATTTGAATATCCATAAAAAATGCTTCTGATAATCCCTTGTCTGTCAATAAGTACATAAAGCGGTACTGATTTTAATCTAAAAGTTGTCTTAATATCAGAATTCCCTTGCGTTTGCATAAAAGTTATACCTTCTTTTGTTATAAGTTTTTGTGATTTGTCAATATTATCGGTAGTTATCCCAATAGTAAGAAGTCCTTTTGAATTATAGCTATTTGCTAACGACTGGATCTTTGGCAACGATTGTATACAAGGACCACACCAATATTCCCAAAAATCCAACAATACGATTTTGGATTCAAAATTTCGCAGATTGATAGTTTTTTTATCAAATGTTACTAGTAGTAATTCTGGAACCTTTTTTCCAATAAGCACATCAGCTGATCTATCAGTATTATCAATTTGTTGAGTATAGGCCGAAAGAAAATCCATATTAGAAAGCTCATTGTATTTTACTTGATCATTAATTAGAACATTGTAGATTATGTATAAAGTTGATTGCTTATTATTTAAGCCAGGATTTACTACTGTTTTATACTCTTGAATTGGAATCAATGATAATTTGTCTACAGTTAGTATTTTAGTGATAATATTTGCATCCTCGTTTTTGATTGACTTAATGATAAATGATTTGTCATTTATATTTTGTATTGAAATATCTCCAGTTGTCGTGTCTTCATTTAACAAATCAACCATGACCATTTGTCCTCCAGGCGCACCTAATACTTGCAAACCATAATTAGTTTCAACACGATAAGTCTTGGTTTCTGGAAATATCTGAAAATGAATGTTTTCTCTATAGATGTTTTCTCTTGGTAGATCGTCTCTTTTACCGTAAAAAGAGAATTTAAAAATGGTATCTTTATCGTTTCTTTCAAGTGTAGCTTTTCCTTTATTATTCCAAACGGTTCCATCAATAAATGTGTCAATTCTTTGAACATTGTACGTAATTACACTTATATGACTCTGTTTATTAAGAAAATCTTGGTAAAGTTTCTCAACAGATACTGAGTCTTGTCTGATGTTTTGAGAAACAACTCCTGTCTGGATCTTGACTATTTTTTGGTTAGGTCCGTTATTACACGAAAAAAATACAAGCATAATTACTGCAAGTACAAAAAGGCGGTCGGTCTTCATGGTATTTGATTATAAGTCAGAATATACTTCATTAAGGAAGAAGCGATGGCATCTGGCTCTTTTGTTTTTGCATGAGGGTTGGGTTGAGTGTCGCGCATAAGCAAATGTGCCAAATCAGCGGTCGCGGTTTAATCGGAGGTTGTCAAGGAATTGTCTACTGTGCAGAGGTTCAATTCATTAACACTAACGGCCCGGCAATATGGGGAGGTTGTGTTACCCGACGCGAGCACCGGGCAGAGTCCTGGTACTTTAGCCAGAAGCCCTGAGCGCAGCGAAGGGTCACGGTGCAAGGAGGGTATGGCGCACTTTTTGCCGTCATGGTACAAATTTTATTGGGCATTATGCGTGTCGCGGTACAAGGTTGATCGGAGCCGCGAATTTATCCCCGGTTACAAAGTTGGTGGCGGGCACAGGCGCAGTGTCGCGGTACAATTTATCTCGGAGCCAGAAATCTGTCACGGTGCAGGGTTTTAATTGCGTGTAGATGAGCGTGTCCGGGTGCAAGAGGCATTACAAATCTGTCTAGGGAGCAGGAGCACCTGCCTGCCGGCAGGCAGGAAAGCAAAAAGTGTGACAAACAACTTACCCATATTGTCCGTGTTAGCAAATGTAGGTGTTTAAGATCAAGTTACATTTTAGAATAGAAGGCCTGCTTTGATATTAAGAAGCATTTCATTTTTAGGCAATGGTGTCCAGACATATTGGATGGTATTTTCTTGAATTTTAAAACCAAAATTTATAATCAATGATGCCTTTTCTTGGTGAAAAACTCTTGCTCCAATAGATGGATTAATAAAGAAGCCAACTAAGCCACTTTGGTAGTCAAGTTTAACACCCGACAAATTATAAGTGTAACCACCTTCAATTCCACAAAAAAGAATTTTTGGGTCTTTTAAGAAATAGTATCTTATATCAATTGAAACAGGAAGGATTGTTTGACCAAGGTTTTTATTAATCCGCAGCCTGTCTAGACCTATCCCAAATCCAAGACTAAGCTTTGAATAGAAAAGACAACCATTAATTGTGTGAATCCCAAATGTAGAATGACCCTGGGAACCATCAATATCACTACCAAGACCGATCCCATAACTAATCTCAGTGATATTTGTATATCTAAATACACTTGAGTTTTTAGAATTTTTGTTTGATGGACTTTCAGCACTGTTTTGTCCATTTAGGCAAGTCAAAGGAAGAATTGACATTGTCACTAAAAATAAAGCAGACTTAACTTTATTCATTGTGATTAATTTAAATATTAGACAAAATATATATGGAAATTATTCTTTAAAATGGTAGTTGTTTTTCTGTTCTGGGAAGCATCCTATTTTTGCTAACGGCCCGGCAATAAAGTGAGTAAGTGTTGCTGAGCGAATGAAGGCTGGAGCAGAAAAGCCGAATTGGGTAAGAATCCCGGCACCAGCCGGGATGAACGAAGCATGGCGCGGTTTTTGCCGTCCAGGTACAATTTTGATGGACTATACGAGTGTCGCGGTACAAGTTTGATTACGTGTTGGTTAACTATCACTTTACAAAGGTTTTATTGAGAGCAGTGGCGCGATCCCGATTTATCCCCTTGCAGGTTCCTGTCTCGAAGGCAGGAGCAAAAGCAAAAACCGTGACAAACTTATTTACTTTATTGTCCGTGTTAGGTGCTGCCGTATTTTTTCGTATTTATAATTATCTGGGAAGAAGTCAAGGAAATCTAACTTTATGATGTCCTTATTATCGATATCTAACTCTCCCTCAAAAAGGAATAAAACATCCTCGTTATAGATTGGCCTCCCATCCGGGTCAAAGGTTTCAGCATAGAAGTAGTCCTTATCGACATTGCTTAAATAAAGATTTAATGCAGCAATTTTTTTTTCTGGCTCAAATATCACTTTTATTGGCACTTTTAAATGTAGGATGAATTTGGGTTTGCCTGAATCCAAATCTTTGAATGTGTAATATTCTTCAACTTTATAGTCTAAGATCTCAAAATATTCTACCACAAATTCCCGATGCTCATGATAATAGAAATAACTCATGTTACTTGGTAATGAACTGATATCTTTCTTTAATTCATCCTCAATAACTGCCTTGGGAATTTTATCTAATATCAATTCGTTTGTGAGGAAATCTACTTTAAAACTATATTCGCTTAGGAAGCTTGCGATTGATGGAAAAATCTTGATATTCTTTATTTTGTTATGTTTCTGAAAGTCAAGAAAATATTGATTTTCTTCAAATATTCTATCATTTGATATTAGTACAATTTGGTCACTCGGATAATTTTGTGCTAATTCTATCAAGGTTAACCAAATTAAATAATCGCGGGTGTTATCTTTCTTAATTTCCTGTTTGTTTTTAATTAGAAAGTCAATCAATTCAGCAGTCGAAATGTTCTTGGGTGAAATTACCTTACTATCTTTAGTCAATCTTTCTTTGAGAAACTCCTTTACTGAAATCTCATCTTCCTCTTTGATATTAATATTTAGGTCTGAAAAAGGTCGAAATTCCTTAAGTTTTGATATTGAATTCTTTATTTCTTTAATAGGTTTATTAATATTTACCTCAATAAAATGATAGTAAAACTCAGAAAAAACCACCTCTGATATTCTTAGTTCGCTACCTGATGCATAAGCGTAATTCTTAAGACTAACATAATCTATATGAGAATAGAATTTAATGCCAAGTTGTCTATAAATATTGGTATCCAGTAGTATAAAATTGACCATAATTTATAAAGTTACAATGTCTGTATTATGAGCGATCGGTTGCACCTAACGGGAGTCTGTCTAATAACCTTTCCATTTAGTTCTGAATTCAGTTTAAACAAGCTGTTATCAGAGAGCCATGGAATT
>Ga0326726_10006748_pt1 | contig 10321 bp, 10 predicted proteins | sample MHFenrmetagenome_2_FD_207603 | JGI IMG/M metagenome (GOLD analysis project Ga0326726, IMG submission 207603) | Lab enriched peat soil microbial communities from Michigan Hollow, Ithaca, NY, United States - MHF15MN | ecosystem: Environmental > Terrestrial > Soil > Wetlands > Peat | place: USA... | reverse complement strand
AGGGGAGGAATATTATAAAGCGGCCATCGCGAAGGGACTCGAGGGGGTCATGGCAAAACGCCGGGACAGCCTTTACGAGCCTGGGCTGAGGAGCGGTGCATGGCTCAAAATCAAGGCGGAGAGAACCTGTGACTGCGTTATAGCGGGGTATACCCCGGGTCAGGGCGGTCGCGGCTCCACGTTTGGCGCCCTTATCCTGGGTCTGTATGAACAGGTATTCAGTGACAGTCCTCCGGTGAAACGGCGGGTCTCTTCTTTGAGGTCAACCTCTCCAGCCTCCACGCCGGCCGGGCATAACGCCCGGAAGCTCGTGTACATCGGCAAAGTGGGAACCGGGTTCTCCGATCGGGACCTGGCAGATCTTCTGGAAACCTTCTCGCCCCTGAAGACGGAGGCCCAGCAACTGGAAGGTGTTGAACTGTCAGAACCGGTCATCTGGCTGGAACCGGTTCTTGTCTGTGAGGTGGCGTACCAGATGGTCACCCGGGACAAAAAACTGCGAATACCCCGGTTTATCCGGATGCGCCCTGACCGCAGGCCGGAAGAATGTTCCACCGATCAGCTGAAGGAAATTCGCATCGCTTCTCCTCCTGCAGATTCGGATGCCGGGAACACGGATCATCCAAAAGCTGGCGGGAAAATCCCGCGGAAAGGTCGTGCTCAGAAGACAGAACCGGCACGGAATCAACCGGAACTCCCAAAAGAACCGGCACTGGATGAGTATAAAAAGAAACGAGATTTTTCCGTGACCGGCGAACCGGAAGGAGGGACCACCTCCCGGGTCGGGGGAAATTATTTTGTCATCCAGGAACATCACGCACGCCGGCTCCATTTCGACCTCCGGCTTGAGCGGGACGGGGTACTGAAGAGCTGGGCAGTGCCAAAAGGTATGCCGGAAGTCCCCGGCGAAAAACACCTTGCAGTTGCGGTGGAAGATCATCCCCTTGACTACGGGCATTTCGAAGGGACTATACCCGAAGGACAATACGGGGCCGGGACCGTCTCGATCTGGGATAACGGCACCTATGACACGAAACACTGGGATCCCGATAAGATCGAGATCACGTTCCATGGGCGCCGCATGAACGGAGCCTATGTCCTCGTAAGGTTTAAACGTGCGGGGAAAGACGAGTGGCTGGTATTCAGGGCGGGAGGATGAGAGTTGCCACTCTTCTGATCTTCACCCGGGATCAGACCGCGCTCGTTAGGGAAAAATAATTTTTTTTCACTTTGATCCGGAAAACTCAATACTATTCCATTATCGACAACTGAGCACCATACGTCCTTCAGATTGGGACTATCTTTAATTTTTTATAGTTAATCTCCCAAGTAGTGGCGTTGTGAGTATCATGCCGTACAAAACTATCGGGGATTTACCCGACTCGATCCGGAATCATCTGCCCGAACATGCACAGGAGATCTATCTTGAAGCCTTCAACAATGCATGGGAAGAATATTCAGACCCGAAGAAGAGGAGAGGTGCCGAATCTCAGGAAGTGGTTACTCATAAGGTTGCATGGGCTGCGGTGAAGAAGCTGTATGAAAAGGATGAAAAAACCGGGGTCTGGAAGCGGAAATAATAATTGCACTTTTTTTATAAAAATCCAATAAAGAGATAATCTTCCTTCATAGTCCTCCCGGGTTTAATGGTGTTATAAAACTAAGGGTCTCAGAGTTACACAGCTATTTCGGTCTTCTTAAATCCGGTTGGTTTACGTTTCCTCTCTCAAAAATTTCCTGACAGTGTACTGCATCTGATTCAACAGCCTGCAGGTTACTTGTCAGGAAGATTGCCAATCCGGATAGCCGGAAGACCGGTAAAACAACCGTCAGGTGGATAATTCAGGGGCGGTGGCACAACCTATAAACCCTTTTTTCACCATGGTTTTGTAGTGGCTATGCCATCATTCTACAATCCCGAAATCGAAACCAAGGACCGGAGCAGCCTCGATACACTGATCGATGAACGGGTGCGGTATACGATCCGGTATGCATATGATCGTTCAGCCTTCTACCGGCACTGGTTTTCTGAGAACGGGATTAATCCGGATGAAATCCGGGTACATGAGGACCTCCTGTCTCTTCCCGTCATTTCCGGAAGAACCATTCGCGAACACCAGCCGCCGGGCACTCCTGATTTTCAGTTCCTTTCCACCGACTGGAGGAACGTCTTTACCATCCAGGAAACGAGTGGGACGAGCGGGACACCTAAAAGTTTCTTTCTCACCTGGGATGACTGGAAGCGCTACGCCGAGAAATATGCACGTAGTTTTGTATCGCAGGGGTTTGGCCCGGAGGATCGCGTCGTTGTCTGTGCATCGTACGGCATGAACGTTGGGGCCAATACCATGACACTTGCAGCACAGCGGCTGGGGATGACCATCATCCCTTTTGGGAAATGTGACTTTTCATCACGGATTATCACCAGTTACCGTCCCACAGCAATCGTCGGGAGCGTATTCAAACTCCTGCGGCTTTACCGGCGGCTGGAACACGAGGGGATCCGGCCAAAAGAGAGCTCTGTCATCCGGCTCGTCGCAGGAGGTGAAAGTTTTGCCGATGAGTCCCGTGCATACCTTGCAGAAATCTGGGGGTGCCCGGTGTACAACACATACGGGAGTACGGAAGGGACGATGTGCGGGGAGTGCACAGAGTTGGCCGGGCTCCACGTTCCCGAAGACCTCGTTCACCTCGATATCTACGATCCGGAAATGAAAACGTTCGTGTATGATGGCAACTGCGGGCGCGCGGTTCTTACCACCCTCCTGCCGGAAGGTTCAAAAGCAGGCACACTCCTCCTCAATTATGATACCGAGGATGTCACTACTGTTGTATCCCGGTTGCCGTGTGCCTGCGGCAGAACTCATATGCGGATTGTCAACCCCCAGAGGGAATCCGAGACAATCCATATATTCGGAACCACAATGAATCGCGTCGATGTGGAGGCGGGGGTTTTCCAGTATGACAATATGCAGTTCCTTAACGGTGAATACGAGGCTTTCCTGTCAGAGGGTTCATCCCGGAATGAAATTGTGTTGCAGGTGAACGTGGAATCCACCGATGTTGATCCGGTCAACCGGCGGCTCATTGAAGAGCGGTTTGTCGAGCGTCTCCTGAAACACCGGCGCGAGCTCGCACAGCGTTATGCTGACCACCGGTTCTCTGTTATAGTTAATGTTGTCGGTGAAGGGGGCCTCGGGCTGCACAAACTCAAAGGCAGGCCAAAACGCCTGGTCGACCGCCGCGCATGATGAGAAAAGCGCCCTGCACTGAATTTTTTGTTGCCGGTGAACCCTGAACGAGGGAACCGGTCCAGGGTATATTTACAGGATTTCCGGTGAAAGCCGGTTGGCGATCGCAACTGCTTCACCCGCATTTCCCGCGTACGCGTCAGCACCGATCTTTTTCCAGAGGTCGGGGACAAGAGTAAACGGGTAACCGCCAACAATTATTTTTACCTTTCCTGTTTTTGGATCTGCCCGTAAGGAACGGACGAGGTAATGGACGACACGAATATGGGAAGCCATGGTCGAGGAAACAGCGACAACGTCCGCATTCCGGTCCTGCACTGCTTCAAGCATACTTTGTGCAGGAGTATTCCCCCCGATGAAATAAGTGTCCCAGCCGTCAAGTTCAAAAAAGTCGGCCACCATCCGGATCCCGACATCATGAAGTTCATCCGAGACGCAACCGGCAACGAGGACTTTTCCCCTCCGCCGGGTAATACTCCCGGAGGAAAGGATCTGCTGGTGTAACCGTGAAATAAATATCAGGGTCGATGCAGTCACATAATGCTCCTGTGCAATACTGAGGCGTCGGATCTGCCAGAGCCTGCCGGTTTCCCGCAATACCGGCTGGAAAACCTGGAGATATATATCCTGCACCGGGACACCTGATGCAACTGCCTCTTCGATGATGGTCCATGCTTTTTCGCGGTCCGCAGCGACCAGGGCTTCCAGACAGGATTGTGCAACAGCATGCCGGGGATTTTCCCCGGTAATGTACGAGGGGGGTTCCCGGGGGACCTCTTTTAGCACGGCAATGCCTTTTTTTATGATGCTATCCGATTCGGCGTGGAAATCCGACGGGAGTTCCTTTTTGAGAACTTCGTTCAATGCGGCAAGTGTCGAAGGCAGGTAGTCCATCGGGAGATGCCGGGACATGAGAATGACCTGCGCCCAGCGGATATAATCAATAAAAAGTGACGGGTTATGGATCGCAAGGGATTCCTGGAGATTGGTGATATGATATTTGAAGTCCTCCAGAGCGGATACTTTCTGGCGGGCGCTGAAATTTGAGATGACCTTTTTGTGCTTTTCCTGGTAATGCCGGTAGGCTTCAGCTGCAAGATATTCCCTGTCAAGACTCACCGGATGATAAAGTGGAACGGTATCCTGCTCCATTACAATGCGAACCCCCGTATTCAGATAAGGAGTTCAACGAAAACAGATATTATCTTTGCCTTCGCTTTTTCGCATGTGTGTGCCGGAATACTCTACGACCTGCACCAAAAAAGCATCTGAATGTAAGAAATTCCTCCTACCCCTTTCTTACACACTCAGCGATATACGAGCCGGTCCTCGCGGTACCGGATGTGCCGTCCATATCCTTTGTCACCACACCATCCCGGATGCTCTTCTCAATAGCGGTAACAACCGATGCGGCAGCATTGTGCTCTCCCAGATGATCGAGGAGGAGTGAGCCTGCCCATATGGTGGCGATCGGGTTTGCCACATCCATTCCTTTGTACTTGGGCGCTGAACCATGAATGGGCTCAAACATCGAGGTGCCCTTCGGGTTGATGTTGCCGCCGGGTGCAAGACCCAGTCCTCCCTGGATCATGGCGCCGAGATCGGTAATGATGTCGCCGAACATGTTGGGGGTGACCACGACATCGAACCATTCCGGATTTTTGACAAACCACATGGTGATCGCATCGACAAAATTGAACTCGGTCGTGACATCCGGATAGGATTTTGCCGTCTCGGTAAAGACATCCCTCCACAGCCCGTACACATCAGAAAGTACATTTGCCTTGTCGACCGAGGTCAGCTTCTTCTTGCGGCTCCGGGCCAGGTCAAATGCATACTCCTGGACCCGGCGCGTCCCCTCCCGGGTAACGACGCCGATCTGGTAGGCGATCTCTTCGGCATCGCTCTCGACATCCAGCCCGAACTTCGCGTAATAGAGCTCGCGGGCAATCGTGAGGTTGATCTTCTGGTGTTTTTTAAATCTCGAGCCGATCCCCACGTAAAAGTCCTCGGTGTTTTCCCGCACCACCACAAAGTCGATATCGGCCGCTGTCTTGCCGGCGAGCGGGGTTTCCACTCCCTTGAGGAGTCTGATCGGGCGCAGGTTGACGTACTGGTCGAAATAGAACCGGAGTGCGAGGAGGATGCCCTTTTCCAGTATCCCCGGTTTTACCCGTTCATCCCCGATCGCTCCGAAGTAGATCGCTTTGAACTCCGAAAGTCCGGCCAGATCGTCCTCGGCCAGCAGGACCCCGGTTGAAAGGTACCGGTCGGCACCGATGTCAAAGTCGGTCCACCCGATATCAAAACCAAAGCGCTCACCTGCTGCATCCAGTACTTTTTTGCCCTCATGAATGATTTCCGGGCCGATCCCGTCTCCGCCTATCGCAGCGATCCTGTACATACCGGCACATCCTTCAGGTTCTTTGCATATCCAACAAGTCCGCCGGCCTTCACAATGCCCTGCATGAACTCCGGCACCGGCTCGATCGCATATCGCTTTCCCTCTGCCTCGATATAACCTGCTTTCACGTTGACCTTCACAGGAGCACCATCAGGGATCTGATCACTATCGTGACAGACCAGCGGCAACACCCCCACGTTAATCGCATTCCGAAAGAAGATCCGTGCAAAGGATTGTGCGACGACAACCTTCACCCCGGCACCGATGAGGGCAAGGGGGGCATGTTCGCGTGAAGACCCGCACCCGAAATTACGCCCCGCAACAATGATATCGCCTGAGCTGACCGTCTGGGAAAATTCATCCCGTATCCCTTCGAAGGCGTGGCGGGCAAGTTCCTTCGGGTCATAGATGGTGAGGAACCTGCCGGGGATGATCGCGTCAGTATCGATATTATCGCCGAATTTCCAGGTTCTCATCATTACACCTCCCGCGGATCGGTTATCACACCACGAATCGCGCTCGCTGCAGCAGTTGCCGGTGAGCAGAGATAGACCAACCCCTCTGTACTACCCTGCCGCCCCCGGAAGTTACGGTTCGATGTCGAGAGGGACACCTCGCCGGGGGCCAGCAGGCCGAATGCCCCGCCCATGCAGGGTCCGCAGCAGGGGGCCTCCACCAGCGCCCCCGCCCGGACGAACTTCTCGATGAACCCGGCCTTCAGAGTCTTCAGGTACTCGTCCCGGGAAGCCGGGATCACGATGACCCGTACTTTCGGGCTGAACTTCTTCTTCCCCAGCACCTCTGCTGCCTCCTCAAAATCCTCAAACCTCCCGTTGGTGCACGAACCGATGAACACCTGATCGACAGGGGTACCGGCAACCCTGCTGACAGGAACCCCGGTATCGACGTTATGGGGGACCGCCACCTGGGGCTCAAGGTCCGAGACAGAATAGGACCGTTTTTCGGAATAGACCGCGTCCTGGTCGCTCCCGATGGGGAAAGGTTTCATGATCCTTCGTTTCTTCATATATTCCCAGGTGATGGTGTCAGGTGCGACAATACCTGCCTTGGCACCCATCTCGATTGCCATGTTGCAGCAGGTCATCCGTCCTGCCATATCCATTTTTGTGATGGTTTTTCCGGTAAATTCGATGGCCTTATAGGTAGCCCCGTCAGCACCGATGTCAGCGGCGATCGCAAGGATCAGGTCCTTTGCTCCGACCCGTTTTGGGAATTTTCCGGATACTTCTGCCCGGATTGTCTCCGGTATCCTGAAGTACAGGGCCCCGAACTTCAGGACAAATCCCATATCGGTCGAACCGATGCCGGTGGCAAATGCCCCGACCGCTCCATACATGCAGGTATGGGAATCTGCACCGACGACGATCTCTCCCGGGGCTGCCCGCCCCTTCTCGAGGACGACCTGGTGACAGACTCCTTCGTTTATGTCGTAGTTGTGGATCTGCTGTTCTGCGGCGAATGTACGCATATAGACATGGAGTTCCGCAGCAGGAATGGAGTCGGCCGGGATCTGGTGGTCAAAGAGCATGATGATCCGTTCAGGGTCAAAAACCTGAACACCACCCATTTCGTAGAACTTCCGGATGGCGAGAGGGCCGGTAATATCGTGGATCATTGCCCCATCTACCGGGGTCATTACCACTTCGCCTGCCCGTATATCCCTGCCGCATTTCCGCGAAAAAATTTTTTCTACGATTGTTGCTCCCATGCTGAATCTGCGTACTATAGGCGTTCAATTATATTGTAGTTTGGGGAGGTACGGGGTAATCACCGATAACTGCGACTCTTTTCGAAGTCAAAGCAAGCTTTAACTTTTTCAAGAATGAGATTATGCGATAATTATGATGCGAAGACTGAACGTTTTCATCATTGCCCTCGTCCTTGTTACGATGGCATTGATCGGTTGTGCAGCTGCGGCGACCACCGATACTGCTAATAGTAATGTGATCTCTGTCAGTGGAAGTGGTTCTGTGACCGGGACGCCGGATCGTGCACAACTCACGTTTGGCGTCCAGACAGAAAACGCAAACGTAAAAACTGCACAGTCGGACAATGCCGTGCGTATGAACGCGGTCATCGATGCCCTTGTTGCTGCCGGGATCCCCAAAGACCAGATGAAAACCACGGGATACACGATTTACCCGGTATACCAGGATTCAACCGGATTACTGAACCCAACGATCAAGAGCTACCAGGTCACCAACACGCTCCAGGTCACCCTTAAGGATGTCAACCAGACGGGAAATATTATCGATACTGCGGTGACTGCCGGGGTTAATAATGTCAACTCGATCCAGTTCATGCTCTCTGATGAACAGGCACAGTCCCTTCGTTCACAAGCCCTGAAAAACGCCGTGACCCTTGCACGGGCGGATGCGAATGTCGTTGCAGCTGCACTGGGAGTCAATATTACCGGAGTACAAAGTGCAGATATCTCCCAGGGATACACGCCCATAGTGTATGACAATTACCAGGCAGGGGCAGCGACAACAAAATCGGTAGTTCCGACACCTGTCCAGCCGGGGGATATCACCGTTACCGCCCAGGTAGCCATTGTCTACTCGATCCGGTAATCTGACCGGAGCATCCATTCACAACTTTTTTACATTAGCAGTGTGTGATCTTCCTTAAACCACACTACCGGGTCCGGCTTTGCCGGACATAATACCCAGTGATATTGAAATTTCGAATACCAGAAAATTGCGGATACAATAGGATGAATCTGATATGGAGCGAAATATCGGTTTTAAAGAGCGAAGGTATATTGAGGAATTAAGAATTCTTACAAAATCGACGGCGCTCGACTGTGTTATCGATGACCGGTTCGACCGGGTGATCTATGTCATCCGGCCGGGCGACATGGGTCTGGCGATAGGGAAAAAAGGAGACAATATCAAACGGCTCCAGAATGTGCTGGGTAAACGGATCGAGATGGTAGAGTATGCCGAAGCACCGGATGAATTTATGGTTAACATCTTCAAACCCGCAGAAGTGGTGAGAATAGACCGGGGTCAGGAAAACGGGCCGGCAAATGTATTCGTGAAACAGAGAAGCGATCTCGGAATCGCGATCGGAAAGGCGGGCTGCAACATTGAAAAAGCGCGCATCCTCACCAGAAGATTCTTCGGGTTTGATATAGGGGAAGTCCTTCTCGGAGAAGAGGGTACATGAAGGGCAGCATCGATCCGGCGATAATCGCCGAGATCTGGTCGGTCATACAGGAACGGGCAGAGAAACCCTCACAGGAATCCTACACCAGCCGCCTGCTTGCAGATGCCAAGGGTATCGACAAGGTCCTCGAAAAGGTTGGAGAAGAGGCGACAGAGTTCATCATTGCTGCTAAAAACGGTGTGAAGGAACGCACTGTCGAAGAGGCATCCGATCTTATCTTTCATCTCCTCGTTGCATTGCGGGCAGCAGACATCGACCTGGCCGATGTGATGCGTGAGCTTAAACAGCGGCGGAGATAGCCCGTTATTTCATTTTTTCAGGAACGTTGACAGGTCTGTCATGGGCGGGAGGTCTTCAGTTTTCTGCCCTGCTGATGCCAGGACATTTTCATCGACAAAAATCGGGACACCAGCACGAAGTGCAAGCGCGATACCGTCACTGGGCCGGCAGTCAATATGCTCCTCGTGGATGCCGGTAGAAAGCGTGAGCTGTGCATAATACACCCCGTCCTCAATGTTATCGATCTGCAGGGAATGGAGGGTGATGGAAAATTTGTTGAGAAGATCCAGAAAGAGATCGTGAGTAAAAGGCCTGGCCAGTACTTCCCTGTTCAGTGCGCTGTTGATGGATACCGCTTCCCAGAGCCCGATAAAGACAGGCAGGCTGTAGAAGCTCCCGTCAGTAAGGAGCACAAGGGGGATGGTAGTTTCATCGTTTATGGCGACAAAGACGCCTTTTACTTCACACCTGACCTGGGGCATAACTCTGTATCGTACCTGGGTGTTATAACCTTAAGATTTAATGTCAGTCTCATCGGGGCTTTCCCTGAACCGCGCCTCACGACGGACTATAATGAGGCTTGACAGGATACCCAGTGCGATATTGAAGTAATAAAGGACTATCCGCCAGATGACGACAAATATCCCCACGATCGATGCCGGGATGAACAGGGCATACATGGATGTTGCACCGACTTCGGCGATACCCGAGCTTCCCGGAGTAAGCGGGAGCATCATCAGGATGGCGAGGATGAGCTGGATCACAAAAGACTCCAGAATAAGGGGCGGCTGCCCGAGACCCAGAAGGATAAGCGAGGCGGTTACAATCTCAGAGACCCAGTAGAGAAGGGTAAACAGCATCCCCCACATCAGACCTCCTTTGGCGCTTCTCACGAACTTGATGACGGCGGTGTTGAAATTATCGATCTCCACATCCGCCCGACGGACAAATTTCTCCACCTTTGTGCTTTCCCAGGTGCGGGTGAAGAAACGTGCGATGCGGTTGACCAGTCTTTTTACCACATCCGGTCGTTTGACCGCGAGATAGAAGAGGAAGAGACATCCCACAACAAAGATCCAGGTGATATAGACCATCACCTCCGAGATCGCCCCAAGACTTTTCCACTGGTCTGTCAGGACGATCATGGCAAACGCAGCAAGGCTGGCCAGGGCAATACCATCCAGTACCCGTTCCA
>Ga0326726_10006747_pt1 | contig 10321 bp, 6 predicted proteins | sample MHFenrmetagenome_2_FD_207603 | JGI IMG/M metagenome (GOLD analysis project Ga0326726, IMG submission 207603) | Lab enriched peat soil microbial communities from Michigan Hollow, Ithaca, NY, United States - MHF15MN | ecosystem: Environmental > Terrestrial > Soil > Wetlands > Peat | place: USA... | reverse complement strand
CGATGTCGCGCAGCAGCGCGCCGCCGCCGGTGAGCACGATGCCGCGCTCGGCGACATCCGCGCCAAGTTCCGGAGGAGTCTGTTCGAGCGCCTGCTTGACCGCGCCGACGATGCCCTGCAGTGGCTCCTGCAGCGCTTCGAGGATCTCGTTGCTGTTCAGCGTGAAGCTGCGCGGCACGCCCTCCGAGAGATTGCGGCCCTTCACGGATATTTCCCGCACCTGCTGCCCGGGATACGCCGAGCCGATCTCGATCTTGATGCGCTCCGAGGTTGCCTCGCCGATGAGGATGCCGTAGTTGCGGCGCACGTAATTGATGATCGCTTCGTCGAAGCGGTCTCCGCCGATGCGCGTCGACGCTGCGTACACGATGCCGTTGAGCGATATGACGGCGACCTCCGACGTGCCGCCGCCGACATCGAGCACCATCGAGCCGCGCGCTTCCTGCACGGGCAGTCCCGCGCCGACCGCGGCAGCCATCGGTTCGAACACCACATCGACACTGCGGGCGCCTGCGCCCTCGGCCGACTCTTTGATCGCGCGCCGCTCGACCTGGGTCGATCCGAACGGCACGCACACGAGCACGCGCGGGCTCGGACTGAAGAAGCGGTTGACGTGCACTTTGCGGATAAAATACTGGAGCATCTTCTCGGTATAGGTGAAGTCGGCGATCACGCCGTCCTTCATCGGCCGCACGGCCGTGATGTGGCCCGGCGTTCGCCCAAGCATGCCTTTGGCTTCTGCGCCGACGGCCACGATGAACTTGCCGCCGCGTCCGGGTTCTTCCTGGATCGCGACGACCGAAGGCTCGTTTAGCACGATGCCCTTGCCGCGGACGTAGATCAGCGTGTTCGACGTGCCAAGGTCGATGGAGAGGTCATTGGAGAAAAAACCTCTGAAGCTCTTGAGCATAGAGAGCGCCAAGTTCCGGTAAATTTACAGTTCGGGCGTGACGACGGAGGGGGCCCCGAAATCGTGCGGGTACTGTAACAACGGGTAGCGGATTAGGCAACGCCACCTGTATGATTGTGCGCGACTTTTTTCGCGCCCCGCAGGCGCGCGACCCCCGAAAAAGAGACGCCCTGAGGACCCATGTCTACCCTGACCCGCAAAGAGGTCGAGGCCATCGCTCACCTCGCTCGCCTCGCAATCGGCGAAGCGGAGCTCCCGGTGTACGTGGAGAGCCTGTCGCGCATCCTTGCGTTCGTCGAACAGCTGAACGCCGCCGAGACCCGAGGGGTCGAGCCCATGGCGCATCCCCTGGAGAGTCAGGTGCAGAGGCTGCGGCCCGACGTGATCACCGAGGTCGATGCCCACGTGAAGTACCAGAAGAACGCCCCGCAGGTGCAGGCGGGCCTGTATCTCGTGCCGAAAGTGATCGAATGAGCCTGCATACACTCACGATCGCCGAGCTCGCGCGCAAGCTCCGCGCGCGGGAGTTCTCGAGCGAGGAGCTGACGCGCGCCTGCCTAGCGCGCATCGATGCGCACAACAAGCCGCTCAACGCATTTCTCACGGTCACGGCCGAGTCCGCGCTCGCCGCGGCGCGCGCCGCCGACAAACGGCTGGCCGCCGGCGATGCGGGACCGCTCACTGGCGTGCCGATCGCACACAAGGACATCTTCTGCACGGACGGCGTGCGCACGAGCTGCGGCTCGCGCATCCTCGAGAATTTCATTGCCCCCTACGACGCGACGGTCGTCGCGCGCCTGAAGAGCGCGGGTACCGTGATGCTCGGCAAGCTCAACATGGACGAGTTTGCGATGGGATCCTCGAACGAGACGAGCTATTACGGCCCGGTCGCGAATCCCTGGGACCGCAGCAAGGTGCCGGGCGGGTCCTCGGGCGGATCGGCGGCGGCGGTTGCGGCGCGACTGCTGCCCGCCGCGACGGGCACCGACACCGGCGGATCGATTCGCCAGCCCGCGGCGCTCACCGGCATCACCGGGTTGAAGCCGACCTACGGCCGCGTTTCCCGCTACGGCATGATCGCGTTCGCCTCGAGCCTCGACCAGGCGGGTGTGCTAGCGCGCACTGCCGAGGACGCGGCGCTCCTGCTCGAGGCGTTCGCGGGATTCGATCCGGCCGACTCGACCAGCGTCGATGAGCCGGTGCCGAGGTACTCGACGCTCCTCGATGCGCCGCTCAGGGGCATGAAGATCGGGCTCCTCAAGGAATTCTTCGACAAGGGGCTCGATGAGGCGAACGCGGCCTGTGTGCGCGCGGCGCTCGATGTTTGCAAGCGGCTCGGCGCCGAATTGCGTGAAGTCAGCCTGCCGAACCTGCCGCTCTCGGTGCCCACGTACTACGTCGTCGCGCCGGCGGAGTGTTCATCGAACCTCTCCCGTTTCGACGGCGTGCGCTTCGGCTACCGCTGCAAGGACCCGAAGGATCTCATCGACCTCTACAAGCGCTCGCGCGGCGAGGGCTTTGGCGCCGAGGTGAAGCGGCGCATCATGACCGGTACCTACGTGCTGTCAGCCGGCTACTACGACGCGTACTACCTCAAAGCGCAGAAGGTGCGCGCGCTCATCAACGGGGATTTCCGCCGCGCCTTCCAGGATGTCGACGTGCTGATGGGGCCGACGACGCCGACGCCCGCGTTTGCCATCGGCGCGAAGGTCGACGATCCGATCACGATGTACTTGAACGACATCTACACGATCGGCGCGAACCTCGCGGGCCTGCCGGCCATGTCCGTGCCCTGCGGCCTGATCGGCGGGTTGCCCGTGGGCCTGCAGATTATCGGCCCGCATTTCAGCGAAGCGAAAATTCTCAACGTCGGCCATCTCTATCAGCGCGAGACCGACTGGCATCAGCGCATTCCGCGAGGGTACGACTGATGGGCGCCGCCAGTGAGAACGCCACGCCCGAGGAGTCGGCCAAGGAAGGGGCCAAGGAATGGGCCAAGGAATGGGAGATAGTCATCGGTCTCGAGGTCCACGCTCAGCTCGCAACGCGCAGCAAGATCTTCTCGGGCTCCCCGACCGCGTACGGTGCGCCGCCAAATACGCAGGCGAACCTCGTCGATCTCGGCTATCCGGGTGTGCTGCCGGTGCTGAACCGTGAAGCCGCCCGCATGGCCGTGAAATTTGGCCTGGCAGTCGGTGCCAACGTCGCGAGGCGCTCGATCTTCGCGCGCAAGAACTACTTCTACCCGGACCTGCCGAAGGGCTATCAGATCAGCCAGTACGAGAAGCCGATCGTCGAGAAAGGGACGCTCGACATCGCTCTCGACGACGGCACGAACAAGCGCATCGGCATCACGCGCGCGCATCTCGAGGAAGACGCAGGCAAGTCGCTGCACGAAGGGCTGCCGGGCATCTCCGGTATCGACCTCAATCGCGCCGGTACGCCGCTCCTTGAGATCGTTTCGGAGCCGGACATGCGCTCGGCGAAGGAAGCGGTCGCGTACCTGAAGAAGGTGCACACACTCGTGCGTTACCTCGAGATCTGCGACGGCAACATGCAGGAAGGATCGTTTCGCTGCGATGCGAACGTCTCGGTGCGCAAGCCTGGCGCGGCCGAGTTCGGGACGCGCGCGGAACTCAAGAACCTGAACTCCTTCCGCTTCATCGAGAAGGCGATCAATCACGAGGCGGCGCGCCAGATTGAGATACTCGAGTCGGGCGGCAGGATCCTGCAGGAAACGCGCCTCTATGACTCGGACCGCAACGAGACGCGGCCGCTGCGTTCGAAGGAAGAGGCGAACGATTACCGCTACTTTCCGGACCCCGATCTGCTGCCGGTGGTGCTCGAAGAGTCGTTCATCGAAGAGGCCCGAAGGAGTCTGCCGGAATTGCCGGACGAAAAGGCTGCGCGCTTCATGCGCGAGCATGGCCTTTCGGCCTATGACGCCAATGTGCTCACCGCGAGTCGCGAGCTCGCCGGCTATTTTGAATCCGTGGTCAAGGCGCTGGGCGGTGAGCCAAAACTCGCCGCGAACTGGGTCATGGGAGAGCTTTCCGGGGCGCTCAATCGCGACGGACTCGAGATTAAGGCGAGCCGGCTCGATGCCGGCCGCCTCACGGTACTGCTGCGCCGCATCGTTGACAACACGATTTCCGGGAAGATCGCGAAGGACGTCTTCGAAGCGATGTGGAACGAGGGCAAGGATGCCGACGCGATCATCGCCGAGAAGGGCCTCAAGCAGATCACCGACACCGGCGCTATCGAGGCGGCAATCGACGCCGTGATGGCGGCCAATCCCACTCAGCTTGCCGACTACCGCTCTGGCAAGGACAAGCTTTTCGGCTTCTTCGTGGGCCAGGTGATGAAGGCGACGCAGGGCAAAGCGAACCCTGCGCAATTGAACGATCTGCTGCGCAAGAAGCTCACGTAAGAGGGGTCTGACCCCATATATGTCCGATTCCATCCGGCGGTTCCTGTTCGAGCACTATCCCGTGCGCGGCTACCTCGTGCATCTCAACAGCGCGTGGCGAGCCGCCTGCGAGCCCACGAGCTACCCCCCTGCCGTGCGGCAACTCCTTGGTGAAGCGATGGTGTCGACGACGCTGCTCGCCGCCACGCTCAAGTTCGAGGGCACACTGACGCTGCAGCTGCAGGGGCCCGGCCCAGTGCACCTGCTGGTTGCCCAGTGTACGGATCGGCACGCGATTCGCGGTGTTGCCCGCTATCGCCACGTGCCATCCGACGCTGCGGTCGATGTCGCGGAAGGTGCCCCGCTCAATTCGCTTGCGGGTGACGGCCAGTTGATCGTCAGTGTCGCGTCGGGGGCCGAGGGTGCCGGCTACCAGGGCATCGTGCCGCTGTCAGGTGGCGGCCTCGCGAGCTGCCTCGAAACCTACTTCGCCAGCTCCGAGCAATTACCAACGCGCCTGTGGCTGGCGGCTGAAGCGGATCAGGCGGCGGGATTTCTCCTGCAGCGCGTTCCGGAGCGTGAGCGATCGATCGCTTCGCCGGACGAGATCGACGAACTCTGGAACCGGGTGGGTCATCTCGCCGCCACGCTGACGCCAGCCGAACTGTTCGGTCTGCCCGAGGCGACGCTCCTGCGGAGGCTTTTTCCCGAAGATGACGTTCGGTTGTTTTCGCCGACGCCGGTGTTCTTTCAGTGCCGTTGCTCCCGCGAGCGGGTTGCCGGAATCCTGCGTTCGCTCGGCGAGCCGGAGATCAGGGGCATCCTCGAGGAGCGTGGTGCCGTTGAAGTGCGCTGCGAGTTCTGCAACCGTGCCTACGCCTTTGATCCGGTTGACTGCGCTGCAGTCTTTCAGCCGCCCGAAGGCAGGCAGTCGAGTTCCCGCCTCCAATAGTCCTTCATCTGCGCGAGATCAGGGACCTGAGGCCTGGGTCCCGGCCCACATAACTGGCTGTGTTATATTAAATATAAGGATATGTTGATAAGTAAAAACAAGCGATGAACAGCCAGCCTTTCGAGGACGTCCTGGTGGCCCTGCGCGCCGTTGCAGAGCCGACGCGGCTGAGGCTGCTCGCGATCTGTGCCGACGGTGAGCTGACGGTCGGGGAGATCACCGAGGCTCTCGGCCAGAGCCAGCCGCGAGTCTCGCGGCACCTTAAGCTGCTCTGCGAGGCGAAGCTGCTCGAGCGATTTCGAGAGGAGCACTGGGTGTATTACCGCGTCGCAGCGATGGGTTCTGGTGGCGAGCTGGCGCGCGATCTGTTGAGCCTTGTGTCCACCTCCGATCGCACGATCGCGCGCGATCGCCGGCACGCGAACCAGATCCGCGCGGCGCGCGCGGCGGCCGCGGCCGAGCACTTGCCGGACAATGACTCTTCTACGCCGGCCCGCGAGATGACCACGGAACTCACCGCGAGTCTGCGCGAGGCCGTCGCCGGCGAGCGCCTCGGGCAGCTCCTCGACATCGGCTCGGGGTTGGGACGCGTGCTGCGCGTGCTCGGCCCGGAAGCGGACGAAGCGGTCGGGCTCGACATCTCCGTCGAGGCACTGCGCTTTGCACGCTCGACGCTGCATGCGGCCGGGCTTAACCGTTGCACGCTGCGTCATGGAGACATGTACCACCTGCCATTCGCGCCTGCGTCATTCGACACCGTCACGATCGACGCGGTCCTGCACGGCGCGAGCGACCCGGTCGCCGTCCTGCGCCAGGCCGCCCATGCGCTGCGCCCGGGCGGGCGCATTGTTGTGCTCGATGAAGTCAAGCGCCTCGGCCGGCGCCTCGGCCACGCAATGGTTGATGGCGTGCTGCGCGACTGGCTCGAGCGCGTCGGCTTCGACATCCTCAGCATGCGACGCGTGAAGACCCGCGGCGAGGAGATGCTCTTGACCGTGGCACGGCGCGTAACTCGCGTGCAAGCGGCTGCCTGACGAGAACCGCACCGATGTACTTCGCGAAGGACAGCAAGCGGGCGAGGCCAGCCGTCGAACCAGCCACCGCATCCGGCAGAGCGCCGGTCACCGTGTCGTTCGAGTTCTTCCCGCCGGGCGATGAGCAGATGGAGCGCACGCTGTGGCAGTCGATCGAGCGTCTTGCGCCATTGCAACCACGCTTCGTGTCCGTGACCTATGGCGCCGACGGCTCGACCCGCGCCCGCACCCACAATGTCGTCGCGCGCGTGCAGCGCGAAACGACGCTCACGGGAGCGCCGCATCTCACCTGCGTCGGAGCCGCACGCTCGGCGGTGCTCGACATCGCGCGCGAATACTGGTTGAGCGGCATTCGCCACATCGTGGCGCTGCGCGGCGATGCGTCGCAGGACGATGGCAGCTATGTCCCGCACCCGGGCGGATTCGCGTACGCCGTGGATCTGGTCGCGGGCCTCAAACAGGTCGGCGACTTCGACATTTCGGTGGCGGCCTATCCCGAAACGCACCCGGAGGCCACGAGCGCGGCGGCCGATCTCGACAATCTCAAGCGCAAGATCGATGCGGGCGCGACCCGTGCGATCACGCAGTTTTTCTTCGACCCGGAGGTGTATCTGCGGTTTCGGGACCGCTGCCGCGCAGCCGGTATCACGGTGAGCATCGTGCCTGGAATTCTGCCGATCACGCGTTTTCCACAGATCACCAGGTTCGCTGCGCGCTGCGGGGCGAGCATTCCCGGGTCGCTCGTGCGGCGCTTCGAGGGGCTCGAGGATGACGCGGATACGCGCCGGCTGATTGCCGCGAGTGTCGCGATCGAGCAGGTGCACGCGCTCCAGCGCCACGGAGTGGAGGAATTTCATTTCTATACGCTGAATCGCGCGGAGCTCACCTACGCCATCTGCCACGCGCTCGGAATTCGGGAAAACGGGGTCAGATCCCCTTGACCGCCATCAACGGCAAGGAAAACGGGGCTGACCTCCTGAGCGAGCGGGCGGCGGCGTTTCGGCGGCTGCTCGGCGAGCGCATCGTCATCATGGACGGCGCGATGGGCACGATGATCCAGCGCAACCGGCTGGATGAGGCCGCGTTTCGCGGCACGCGGTTTCGCGACCACACACGCGACCTCAAGGGCAACAATGACCTCCTCACCCTCACGCAGCCCGGCGTCATCGCGGAGATTCACCGGGCCTACCTCAAGGCCGGTGTCGATCTCATCGAGACCAACACTTTCAATTCGAACGCACCCTCGCAAGGAGACTATGGCCTCGAGTCACTGGTCGAGGAACTCAATCGCGAAGCCGCGCGCCTCGCGCGGCGCGCGGCCGACGAATTCATCGCCGCAACGGGAGAACTGCGCTTCGTCGCGGGTGCGATTGGTCCCACGAACCGCACAGCCTCGCTGTCGCCGAACGTCAACGATCCGGCCAGTCGCAACATCACCTTCGATGAGCTGGTTGCGACCTACTCGCAGGCGGCGCGCGCGCTCCTCGAGGGTGGTGTCGACGCATTTCTCATTGAGACGATCTTCGACACGCTGAACGCCAAAGCGGCGCTCGTCGCGGTGCGCACGGTGCTCGATGAGGCGGGACTCGACCTGCCGATCATCATCTCCGGTACGATCACCGATGCGTCGGGCCGCACGCTCTCCGGCCAGACCGTCGAGGCGTTCTGGAATTCCGTGCGCCACGCGCGCCCGGTAGCGATTGGCCTCAACTGTGCGCTCGGCGCGCGCCAGCTCCGGCCCTACATCGATGAGTTGTCGAGACTCGCCGATACCTACGTCTGCGCCTATCCGAACGCTGGGCTGCCGAACGCCTTCGGTGAGTACGACGAAACTCCCGCGATGACCGCTGACCTTCTGCGTGAGTTCGCCGCGAGCGGCTTCCTGAATCTGGTCGGCGGGTGTTGCGGCACGACTCCGGAGCACATCCGTCTCATTCGCGAGGCGGTGCTCGAGTTCCCGGCGCGCACGCCGCCGGTCATGCCGACGCGCCTGCGCCTGAGCGGCCTCGAACCCCTCAATATCGGTCCGGAGACGCTGTTCGTGAATGTTGGCGAGCGCACCAACGTCACGGGCTCCGCGCGCTTTCGCAAGCTCATCGAGGCGGACGACTATGCGGGCGCGCTCGATGTCGCGCGCCAGCAGGTCGCGGCCGGCGCGCAGGTCATCGACGTCAACATGGACGAGGGCATGCTCGATTCCGAAGCCGCGATGACGCGCTTCCTGAATCTCATCGCGAGCGAGCCGGATATCGCACGCGTGCCGATCATGATCGATTCCTCGAAATGGTCGGTGATCGAGTCGGGCCTGAAGTGCGTGCAGGGCAAGGCGATCGTGAATTCGATCAGCCTCAAGGAAGGCGAGGCCGCGTTCATCGAGCACGCGCGCACGATCCGCCGCTACGGCGCGGCCCTCGTCGTCATGGCGTTCGATGAGCGCGGCCAGGCGGACAGCGTCGAGCGCAAGGTGCAAGTGTGCAAGCGTTCGTACGACATTCTCACGACGCAGGTTGGCTTTCCACCCGAGGACATCATTTTCGACGTCAACGTATTTGCCGTCGCGACGGGCATCGAGGAGCACAACGGCTACGGCCAGGCGTTCATCGAGGGCACGCGCGCAGTGAAGGCGGCGTGCCCGTACGCGCGGACCTCGGGCGGCATCTCGAACGTCTCGTTCTCGTTCCGCGGCAACGAGCCGCTGCGCGAAGCGATGCACTCGGTGTTCCTGTATCACGCGATCGCGGCCGGGCTCGACATGGGCATCGTGAACGCCGGGCAGCTCGCGATCTACGAGGAGATACCGCGCGACCTGCGCGATCGCGTGGAGGACGTGATCCTCAACCGCCGCCCCGATGCGACCGAGCGGCTGCTCGAGATTGCCGCCGCATTCAAGAGCACGGGTGGCGCCAAGCTCAAGGAGGACGCCGAGTGGCGGTCATTGCCGGTCGCCGCGCGGCTGTCGCACGCCCTGGTGAAGGGCATCGACGAATTCGTGCTCGCAGACACCGACGAGGCGCGCCAGGCGTCCGTTCGCCCGCTGGATGTGATCGAGGGGCCGCTCATGGACGGCATGAACGTCGTCGGCGACCTGTTCGGCTCCGGCAAGATGTTCCTGCCGCAGGTGGTGAAGTCTGCGCGCGTCATGAAGAAAGCCGTGGCGCACCTCCTGCCGTACATCGAGGCCGAGAAGTCCGGTGGCGCCCGTACGCAGGGCAAGGTGCTGATGGCGACCGTCAAGGGCGACGTGCACGACATCGGCAAGAACATCGTTGGCGTAGTGCTCCAGTGCAACAACTTCGAAGTCATCGACCTTGGCGTCATGGTGCCGTGCGAGCGCATTCTCGAGACGGCCAGGCGCGAAGGCGTGGACATCATTGGCCTCTCGGGCCTGATCACGCCGTCGCTCGATGAGATGGTGCACGTCGCGCGCGAGATGAAACGCCAGGGATTCACCGCGCCTCTTCTCATCGGCGGCGCGACCACGTCGCCGGCGCATACCGCGGTCAAGATCGATCCGCAATACGCCGGTCCCGTGGTGTACGTGAAGGACGCGTCGCGATCGGTCGGCGTGTGTCAATCGCTCGTGACGCCCGAAATCCGTGTCGACTACGTCGCGCGCATCAAGGGCGATCATCAGCGCCGGCGCGAACAGCATGCCGGCAAGCGCGCGAAGCTGCCGCAGGTCACGCTCGACGAGGCGCGCGCCAGCGCGCAGCGGCTCGACTGGAGCACGTATCGGCCGCCGGTCCCGCGCTTTCTCGGTATCCGGACCTTCGACGACTACCCGCTTGAGGAGCTGACGCGCTACATCGACTGGATGCCGTTCTTCCACGCCTGGGAATTCGCCGGGAAGTTTCCCGACATCCTCACGGACCCGGTCGTAGGTGAAGCGGCCAGCAACCTCTACGCCGATGCGCGGCGCATGCTCCGCGATATCGTTCGCGGCCGCTGGCTCACGGCGCGCGGCGTCATCGGACTTTTTCCAGCGCAAAGCGTCGGCGACGACGACATCGAGGTGT
>Ga0326726_10006746_pt1 | contig 10322 bp, 7 predicted proteins | sample MHFenrmetagenome_2_FD_207603 | JGI IMG/M metagenome (GOLD analysis project Ga0326726, IMG submission 207603) | Lab enriched peat soil microbial communities from Michigan Hollow, Ithaca, NY, United States - MHF15MN | ecosystem: Environmental > Terrestrial > Soil > Wetlands > Peat | place: USA... | reverse complement strand
AGGCTGACGAACGCCGCCTCGGCTTCGGGCATCTGCGCGACCTGCCAATACTTGCCTTGCACCTGCTGGAGCCGGATCACCGCGCCGCGCCGGATGCGTCGCTGCGGCGAGGTGCGCTGCAACGAGGCGGCGGCGAAGCGCAGGCCCTCCCCGGTGACCGTTACCCGCTCTCCGTTCCGAAGAACCGCCTTCAGTTCCTTCGGCGCGACGCTGAGCACAAGCGCGAGCCGCAGTTGATCGTCTTCCGCGCGCTCGGCGAGTGCCTCCTCGAAATCGTCTTCATCCGCATCCGCCGGCAGCTCGACGAAACCCTCGGGACCCCGGTAGCCGAGACGTCGGTCGTAATCGAGCAGGCCCGCGCGCACCGCGTCGGTCGCCGCCTGCTGATCCGCCTGGCGGATGGTCGTGTACACGCGAAATCCCCGGCTGTAGGCGTCCTCGGGGTATTGCTCGTAGACCGCCTGGCGCACCATCTCGGCGACGTAGTCGGCCTGCACCGCGAAAGTGTCCGCTACCCTGCGCGCTGCCACGATGGGCGTCTTGAGCGCCGTTTCGTAATCCTCTTCGCCGATAAATCCGAGGTCCTTCATGCGCCGCAGGACATATTGCTGGCGCTGCTTGGCGCGCTGAGGATTGGCGATCGGGTTGTAGCTGGAGGGTGCCTTGGGCAGCGCCGCCAGCATGGCGGCTTCAGCCACGTTGAGTTGATCGAGCGACTTGCCGAAATAGACCTGTGCCGCCGCCGCGAAGCCGTAGGCGCGCTGGCCGAGATAGATCTGATTGATGTACAGACCGAGGATCTGATCCTTGTTGAGGCTGTGCTCGATCTTGAGCGCGAGCAGCACCTCATAGAGCTTGCGGGTGAGCGTCTTCTCGGAGGAAAGGAAGAAATTGCGCGCCACCTGCATGGTGATAGTGCTCGCCCCCTGCCGGCGCCCGCCGGTCAGCAGGTTGGCGTACGCCGCGCGCGCCACGCCCACGTAGTCGATGCCTGCGTGCTGGAAATAGCGTTCGTCCTCGGCGGCGATGATGGCGTTGACCAGCGCCGGGGGTACGTTCTGGATGTCGACCAGTACGCGGCGTTCTTCGCCAAACTCGCCGATCAACACCCCCTCGGCGGTGTACACGCGCAAGGGAACCTTGGGCTGGTAGTCGGTCAGGGTGTCCAGGGACGGCAGGTTCGGATAGGCGAGCGCTACCACCAAGCCGACCAGGCAAAAGGCGGCCGCGATCAGGCCCCCCATCAGGGCCAGCGGGAACGTCAAAAAACGGAACGACATCAAGGCTGTTGGACAACCGTCCGGGCATAAGTGCCGCGGCAGTTGCACCGGGCGGGAAATCAGGGGCATTATAGCCGCCCCCACCGTGTGACGGATTAGCTAGACACCGGGGGGAGTTGTTGCTAGCATTTAACGCAAATTCTACGTATCGTGCCTAAGGGCCGATACAAAAAGGGAAATAACGATGAATCTGGATATCTTCAGCCCGAAGGCGCCGCCGCTGTTCGGGCTGGACATCAGTTCCTCGTCAGTGAAGATGCTCGAGATCGTGGAGGCGGGCAGGGGCGCCTATCGGGTCGAGCGGTACGTCATCGAGCCGTTGCCGCGCGATGCGACCGTCGACGGGAACATCAGCAACCTCGAGTCCGTGGTCGAGACGGTCAAGCGCGGCTACAAGCGTATGGGCACGCGCGCCAAGCACGTGGCGATGGCCGTGCCGACCGGGGCGGTGATCACTAAGAAGATCATTGTGCCTGCCAGCTTGCGCGAGAACGAGCTTGAGATCCAAGTCGAGTCGGAAGCCAACCAGTACATCCCGTTCGCGCTCGAGGAAGTCAATCTCGATTTCCAGGTGATCGGTCCCTCGCCGAACTCCCCCGAAGAACAGGAAGTCATGATCGCCGCGACACGCAAGGAAAAGGTGGAGGACCGGGTCGCAGTTGCGGAGTCCGCCGGCCTGAAGGCTGCGGTAATGGACATCGAGGCGTTCGCCCAGCAATCCGCGCTCGAGCTGGTGATCAAGCAGTTGCCCAGCGCCGGCAAAGATATGAACGTGGCGATCGTCGACATCGGCGCCAACGTGATGAATGTCAGCGTGATGCGCAATGACCAGTCGATCTACACACGCGAGCAGGCTTTCGGCGGCAACCAGCTGACGCAGGACATCGTCGCGCGCTATGGCATGAGTGCCGAGGAGGCGGAAAACGCCAAGCGCACGGGCGGCCTGCCGGACGATTTCGAGACCGAGGTGCTGCGGCCGTTCATGGAGAACCTGTCCATGGAGGTGCAGCGCGCGCTGCAGTTCTTCTTCACTTCGACTCAGTACCACAGCGTGGAGCAGATCCTGCTCGCCGGGGGCTCGGCAGTGATTCCCGGCATGGACGAAGTCGTGCATACCCGTACGCAAGTGCAGACGATGGTCGCCAACCCCTTCGCGACCATGCAGGCCTCGCCACGCATCCAGCTGAAGAAGCTGATGGTCGACGCGCCCTCGCTGATCGTCGCCTGCGGGCTCGCCATGCGCAGGTTCGACCCATGAGCGTGCGCGTCAACCTGCTGCCGCACCGCGAGGAGCGGCGCAAGCGCGGACGCCAGCACTTCGCCGTGCTCGCCGGTCTCACCGCGCTGCTCGGCGTGGTGATCGTCGGCGCGGGCTACCTGTATATCTCCGGCCTGATCACGACGCAGAACGAGCGCAACGACTTCCTCAAATCCGAGATCGCCAAGCTGGACAAGGAGATCGCGGAAATCAAGAAGCTCAAGGACGAGATCGCGGCGCTGCTTGCGCGCAAGCAGATCATCGAGACCCTGCAGGCCGACCGCGCGCAGACCGTCCACCTGCTCGATCAGTTGGTGCGGCAGATGCCCGAAGGCGTCTACCTGAAGAGCGTCAAGCAGCGCGGGCTGTCAGTCAACCTCATCGGCTATGCGCAATCGAACGCACGGGTATCGACGCTGATGCGCAACATCGAGTCCTCGCCGTGGCTCGCCGACCCCAAGCTGGTCGAGATCAAGGCGACGACCGTGAACAAGAAGCGCCTGTCCGAATTCAACATGAACCTCGCGGTGAAGCGCGCGCAGCTCAAGGACGCGGCGAAAGCGCCGGCCAAGGACGCGGCGAAAGCGCCGGCAAAGAAGGGCTGACCGATGGCGGCGATCGATTTCAAGAAGATCGTTGACGACTTCAAGGCCACCAACTGGCAGGATCCGGGCAGCTGGACCGCGATTCCCAAGGCGGTGGTGCTGATTGCAATCATCGTGGCGCTGCCGGTAGCCGGCTACTTCGGGCTGTGGCAGGGGCAGCTCGAGGAGCTCGAGCAGGGCAAGGCGCGGGAAGTGAAGCACAAGGAGGATTATCTCAACAAGAAGAAGCAGGCGATCAATCTCGACCTGCATAAGCAGCAGCTGCGCGAGATCGACACGCAATTCGGCGCGCTGCTCAAGCAGCTGCCCAACAAGTCGCAGATGGACGCGCTGCTGGTGGACATCAACCAGGCCGGGCTCGGGCGCGGGCTGCAATTCGAGCTGTTCAAGCCCGCGGCGCAGGAAACCGTGCGCGATTTCTACGCCGAGCTGCCGATCACGGTGCGCGTCATGGGCGTGTACCACGACATGGGCGCGTTCGCGAGCGACGTCGGGCAGCTCTCGCGTATCGTCACGCTGAATGACGTCAGCATCGAGGCGGGCAAGGACGGCAATCTGACGATGGACGTCACCGCGCGCACCTTCCGCTACCTCGACGAGGAGGAGATTGCGGCCCAGCGCAAGTCGGCCGTCGCCTCCAAGAAGGGAGCGAAGAAATGAAGCGGTTGCTCGCACTGGCGTGCGTCGCCGCGCTCGGCGCCTGCGGCGGCGAGCAGTTCGGCGACCTGAAAAAGGAGCTGGCCGAGATGACCAAGGACCTGCGCGGCCGCGTGGACCCGCTGCCGCAGGTGCGCCCCTACGAGCCGGTCGCCTACCAGGCCGAAAGCGAGGTCGATCCGTTCCGGCCCTCGCGTATCGAGATCGCGGTGACGGGCCCGGGCGGGGCGCCGACGGGGAGCACCCGCGGGCCCGACATGGACCGGCCGAAGGAGCCGCTCGAGGCCTTCTCGCTCGAGTCGATCCAGATGGTCGGCTCGCTGACTCAGGCACGCGAGACTTTCGGTCTGGTGAAGGCCGGACCAAACCTGTACCGCGTGCGCAAGGGAAATTACATGGGCCAGAACTTCGGTGTCATCACCGGGATTGACGAAACCCAGATCAGCTTGAAGGAGTTGATCCAGGAAGGCAGCGGGGAGTGGACGGAGCGCGCAAGCTCGCTGCAACTGCAGGAGGTGAAGAAATGAACTTCAATAACATCGCGCGGACCGGCTGGCGCGCTCTCGTCCTCTGGCTCGCGGCCTGCGGCATCGCACTCGCGCAGTCCAACAGCATCGAAACCTTCGACGTCACGCAGCAAGGCGGCAAGGTGGTGGTGCGGGTTACCACCCGTGAGGCGCTCAAGGCGCCACCGCCGAGCTTCACGGTCGCCAATCCGGCGCGCATTGCCTTCGACTTCGGCGGCACCGGCAATGCGCTCGGCCGCTCGAGCCAGGATATCAGCCAGGGCGAGTTGCGCTCGATGAATGTGGTGCAAGGCACGGACAAGACGCGGCTGGTGCTCAATCTGCGCCGCCAGGTGCCGCACGAAGTGGCGCTCGACGGGCGCAGCGTGGTGATCACGCTACAAGCTGCCACTGCGCCTACGGGAGACAAGGTTGCGCATTTCGCGGAAGGGCGCGACGACTCCAAGCACGCCATCCGTGACATCGATTTCCGGCGCGGCCGCGCGGGCGAGGGCCGCGTGGTCATCGACCTGTCCGATAGTACGACCGGCATCGACATCCGCCAGCAGGGCCAGAACATCATCGTCGATTTCCTCAAGACCGCCCTGCCCGATAACCTGCGGCGGCGGCTGGACGTGGTGGATTTCGCCACGCCCGTGCAGACCGTCAGCGCGTTCCAGCAGGGCGAGAACGTGCGCATGGTGATCGAGCCGCGCGGACAGTGGGATCACAATGCCTACCAGACCGACACGCAGTTCGTCGTTGAGGTGAAGCCGGTGTCGCCGAGCGACCAGCCGCAGCGCGGGCGCTACGTCGGCGAGAAGCTGTCGCTCAACTTCCAAAACGTCGAGGTGCGCGCAGTGCTCAACGTCATCGCCGACTTCACCGACCTCAACGTCATCACCAGCGACTCGGTGGCCGGCAACATCACGCTGCGCCTGAAGGATGTGCCCTGGGACCAGGCTCTCGAGATCATCCTGCAGACGCGCGGCCTGGACAGCCGCAAGAACGGCAACGTGATCTGGATCGCGCCGCGCGACGAGCTCGCCACGCGCGAGAAGCTAGCGCTGGAGGCGACGGCGCAGATCAACGACCTGGAGCAGACGCGCACCGAGGCCTTCCAGATCAACTACCAGAAGGCCGCCGAAGTGCAGAAGCTGCTCTCGGACAAGACGCAGCCGATCTTGTCCAAGCGCGGCAGCGCGGTGGTTGATGCCCGCACCAACACCCTGTTCGTGCAGGACACGCCGAGCCGGCTGGAGGAAGTGAGGAAGCTGGTGGCGAAGATCGACGTGCCGGTGCGCCAGGTGATGATCGAGGCGCGCATCGTCGAGGCCAGCGACACGTTCTCCAGAAACCTCGGCGTGCGCCTCGGTTACCACGACCTGACTGCCGGGCACCCCGTAGGCGGAAGCAATATGAATTTCTCCGTGGGCGGCAACCTGAGCGACGTAGGCGGCCACGCCGGAGGTGGCGCGCAGGGCGGCACCCCGGTGTTCATCCCCGACAGCCTCTCGGTCAACATGCCCGCCTCGGGCCTGAACTCGTTCAACCCGGGCGCCTTCTCGCTGATCCTGTTCAACCAAGCGGCCACGCAGTTCCTCAACCTTGAAATCAGCGCGCTGGAAGCCGACGGCAAAGGCAAGATCATCTCGAGCCCGCGCGTGCTGACCGCCGACCAGGTCGAGGCGCTGATCGAGCAGGGCACGGAAATTCCGTACCAGCAAGCCACGTCGTCGGGCGCCACGGCGGTGTCCTTCCGCAAGGCGAGCCTGGCCCTCAAGGTCAAGCCGCAGATCACGCCGGATGGCAACGTCATCATGTCGCTCGACGTCAACAAGGATGCCCCGGGCACCACTACGCCGGCTGGCGTGCAGATCAGCACCAAGCACGTCAAGACGGAGGTGCTGGTGGAGAACGGCGGCACGGTGGTGATCGGCGGCATCTTCGAGCAGACCGAGCGCACCGACATCACGCGCGTGCCCTGGCTCGGCGAGCTGCCGGTAATCGGCTGGATGTTCAAGAACCAGGCCACTAACCAGCAAAAGACGGAGCTGCTGGTGTTCATCACGCCGCGCATCGTCAACGAGCGCATGACGATACGCTGAAGAATTTGCCAGGCTTCCTCCTTGGACGCACGGCCGGGTTTCCCCCGGCCGTTTTTATTTGCGGGCTTCGTACAATAGACGCATGCTGGGTGGCCGCAACGTATTCCTGGTGGGCATGATGGGCGCGGGCAAGACCACCGCCGGACGCCTGATCGCGCGGCGGCTCAAGCGCCCGTTCTACGATTCCGACCACGAAATCGAGCGCCGCTGCGGCGTGAAAGTCCCCGTGATCTTCGACATCGAGGGCGAGACGGGCTTCCGCCAGCGCGAGGCCGCGGTGATCGCCGAGCTTGCTGCACTCGAGAACGTGGTACTCGCCACCGGCGGCGGCGCGGTACTCGCCGCGCCGAGTCGTCAGCTGCTAGCCGCGCGAGGCACCGTAATCTACCTGCACGCGCAGCCCGAAGCGCTCTACGCGCGGGTGCGGCACGACAAGAACCGCCCGCTGCTCGCCACCCCAGATCCACTCGCACGGCTCAGGGAGCTGTACGCGCAACGCGACCCGCTGTACCGCGAAATCGCCGACATCGTTGCCGACACCGGACCGCAAAGCGTACAGAGCCTGGCGCGGCAGCTGCTTGGCCGCCTGAGGGAGGCATGGAAACTGTCCGCGTAGCGCTCGGCGCACGCTCGTACCCGATCCACATCGGCGCGGGCGCGCTCGACGAGGCGGAGCTCTACCAGCCGCACCTGGGAGGCGGGCGCGTGGCGGTGATCAGCAATCCCATCGTGGCTAGGCTCTACCTCGAGCGCGTCACTGCCGCGCTGGCGCGCGCCGGCGCGGAGCCGCCCGTCGCGGTGCTGGTCGAGGACGGCGAGCAGGCGAAGAGCTGGGCGTCGCTGGAGCGCGTGTTCGATTCGCTGCTCGGCGCGCGGCTCGGCCGCGACAGCATCGTCGTGGCCCTCGGCGGCGGCGTGGTCGGCGATCTCGCCGGCTTTGCCGCCGCGATCTACCAGCGCGGCGTGCCGTTCATCCAGGTGCCGACCACGCTGCTCGCGCAGGTGGATTCCTCGGTGGGCGGCAAGACCGCAATCAATCACCCGCGCGGCAAGAACATGATCGGCGCTTTTCACCAGCCGGCTGCCGTGATTGCTGACGTCGGTGCCCTCGCTACCCTTCCCGAGCGCGAGTTGCGCGCCGGCATTGCCGAAGTGATCAAGCATGGCTTTGCTCTCGATGCGGAGCTGGTCGCCTGGCTCGAGGCGAACATCGCACGCCTGATCGCACGCGAGCAGGGCGCCCTAACGCACGCTGTGCGGCGCTCCTGCGAGCTGAAGGCAACCGTCGTGGCGGAGGACGAGCGCGAAAGCGGCCGGCGCGCGCTGCTCAATTTCGGCCACACCTTCGGCCACGCGATCGAGGCGGGCGCGGGATACGGCACCTGGCTGCACGGCGAAGCGATCGCCGCCGGCATGGTCATGGCGGCCGAACTCTCGGTACGCGCGGGGTTGCTCGCGCAGACCGACGCGGCGCGCGTGCGCGCGCTGCTGGAGCGGGCCGCGCTACCGGTCAAGGGTCCCGCCATGGCGCCCGAGCGTTATCTCGAGCTGATGGCGCTGGACAAGAAGGCGGCCCGGGGGCGAACGCGGTTCGTGCTCCTGGAGCGCATCGGGCAAGCTGCCGTCCAGGCCGACGTTGATGTGCAACTGGTGCGCGATGCGATTGCTGCTGCTTCCCCTTCGGTCTCGGCCGCTGCGGCGCAATAGCGGCCGCCGCGCTCCAAGCCCTTGTTGCCCCTAGAGTCTGCGAGTATATTTCCCAGTTCGCTCGCAATTTTGTGCAGAGCGGCGAAGATTGAGGAAACCCGTTTCCGAACAGAGAGTTACCCGTGACCGCCCGATACTTGCCTGAAGCGCAGGGACTGTACGACCCCAGAAACGAACACGACGCCTGCGGCGTCGGCTTCGTAGCGCACATCAAGGGCAAGAAGTCCCACGCAATCATCGAGCAGGGGCTCACGGTGCTGCGAAACCTTACGCACCGCGGAGCAGTGGGCTGGGACCCAAAGCTCTCGGATGGCGCCGGCATCCTGATCCAGATCCCCGACCGCCTGCTGCGCGAGGAGATGGGCAAGCAGGGCGTGAAGCTCCCGCCTATCGGCCAGTACGGGGTCGGCATGGTGTTCCTGCCGCGCGAGCCCGCGTCGCGGTTCGCCTGCGAGTACGAGATCGAGCGGGCCATCAAGGACGAGGGCCAGGTGCTACTGGGCTGGCGCGACGTGCCGGTGGACAACACCGACCTCGCGGAGCCGGCGAAGAATCTCGAGCCCGTCATCCGGCAAGTGTTCGTCGGCCGCGGCTCCGGCGTTACCGTCACCGATGCCCTCGAGCGCAAGCTCTACATCATCAGGAAGAGCTCCGGCCACGCCATCCAGGCGCTCAAGCTTGCGCACGGCAAGGAGTTCTACGTGCCATCGATGTCGGCGCGCACCATGATCTACAAGGGGATGCTCCTCGCCAATCAGGTAGGCGAGTACTACCTCGATCTAAAAGACGCGCGGGTGGAGTCGGCGCTTGCTCTCATCCACCAGCGCTTCTCGACCAATACGTTCCCGTCCTGGGACCTGGCGCACCCTTTCCGCATGATTGCGCACAACGGCGAGATCAATACCCTGCGCGGCAATGTGAATTGGATCCGCGCGCGCCAGGGCGCGATTTCGAGCCCGGTGCTGGGCGAGGACCTCGGCAAGATCTGGCCGCTGATCTACGCCGGCCAGTCTGACTCGGCTTCCTTCGACAACGCACTCGAGCTGTTGGTGATGGGCGGCTACTCGGTGGCGCACGCGATGATGATGATGATCCCTGAGGCCTGGGAGAACCACGCCCTGATGGATCCCGCGCGGCGCGCGTTCTACGAGTACCACGCGGCGATGATGGAGCCATGGGACGGTCCGGCGTCGATCGCCTTCACCGACGGGCGCTTGATCGGCGCCACTCTCGACCGCAATGGCTTGCGGCCCTCGCGCTACATCGTCACCGACGACGACCTGGTGATCATGGGCTCGGAATGCGGCTGCCTGCCGGTACCCGAGGAGAAGATCGTCAAGAAGTGGCGCCTGCAGCCCGGCAAGATGTTCCTTGTCGATCTGGAGAAGGGCCGCATCGTCGACGACAAGGAGCTGAAAGACACGCTCGCGCACCTGCGCCCCTACGCCGACTGGATCGAGCGCATCCGCATCAAGCTCGACGAAGTGGAGAGCGACAAGCAGCAGCCCGAGCGCTCGACAGTGCCGCTGCTCGACCGGCAGCAGGCGTTCGCCTACACGCAGGAGGATGTCAAGTTCCTGATGACGCCGATGGCGGTGAACGGCGAGGAGCCGGTCGGCTCGATGGGCAACGATTCGCCGCTGGCCGTGCTCTCGGGCAAGGACAAGACGCTGTACCACTACTTCAAGCAGCTCTTCGCCCAGGTCACCAACCCGCCGATCGACCCTATCCGCGAGGAGCTGGTGACGTCGCTGGTCTCCTTCATCGGCCCGAAGCCAAACCTGCTCGGCATCGACGAGATGAACCCGCCGCTGCGGCTCGAAGTGAGCCAGCCGGTGCTCGACTTCTTCGAGATGGAGAAGGTGCGCCACATCGAGCGCTACACGCAGGGCAAATTCCAGGCCAGTGAGCTCGACATTACCTATCCTGTGTCCTGGGGCAAGGAGGCGATCGAAGCGCGTCTCGCCTCGCTCGCCGCGCAGGCCGAGGACGCGGTGCGCTCAGGCACCTCGATCATCATCATTTCCGACCGCAAGGTGGATCGCGAGCGCGTGGCGATTCCCGCGCTGCTCGCGGTCTCGGCCATCCACCAGCACCTGGTGTCGAAGGGCCTGCGCACCTCCACGGGCCTGGTGGTGGAAACGGGTTCGGCGCGCGAAGTGCATCACTTCGCGCTGCTCGGCGGCTTCGGCGCCGAGGCC
>Ga0326726_10006745_pt1 | contig 10322 bp, 6 predicted proteins | sample MHFenrmetagenome_2_FD_207603 | JGI IMG/M metagenome (GOLD analysis project Ga0326726, IMG submission 207603) | Lab enriched peat soil microbial communities from Michigan Hollow, Ithaca, NY, United States - MHF15MN | ecosystem: Environmental > Terrestrial > Soil > Wetlands > Peat | place: USA... | reverse complement strand
ACAACATAAAGGGTTTAAAAAGTCTGATCGGTAACACACCGCTTTTTGAAATAAAGTTCTTGTTCAAGGGTAATCCAGGGACGATATATGCTAAAGCTGAGCATCTTAATATGACAGGAAGCATAAAGGACAGAATGGCCCTCCATATAATCCGTGAAGCTTACAGAAAGAATCTCATAAAACCCGGTAGCCGCATTATTGAAGCTACAAGCGGAAACACAGGAATTTCCTTTTCTGCAGTAGGACGTGCTCTTGGTCATCCTGTCACTATATTCATGCCCGACTGGATGAGCGACGAGCGTAAAAACCTTATAAAAAGCTTCGGAGCCGAGATTATTCTTATTAGCAAGGAAGAAGGCGGGTTTTCAGGCAGTATTAAAAGAAGCCAGGAGCTGGCTGCATCTGAAGAAAATGCATTTCTTCCCAGGCAATTCGAAAATGAAGAAAATGCGATGGCACATTATACCACGACCGGACCTGAGATCTGGTGGCAAATGAGAATGCATGGCAAGAAGACTGATGCATTTATAGCCGGAGTTGGTACAGGTGGTACAATTATGGGAACAGGACGTTTTCTCAGGGAAATGAATCCTTCTGTTAAGATTTATCCTCTGGAACCATCCAATTCACCAACCATGTCGACGGGGTTTAAAGTGGGTGTGCACAGGATCCAGGGCATTTCGGATGAATTTATACCTCCCATTGTAAAGCTCGGAGAACTAAATGAGGTTGTAGCAGTCGATGATGGCGATTCAATAATAATGGCACAGAAGCTTGCAAGCGAGCTTGGAATTGCTGTAGGTATTTCATCGGGAGCTAATTTTATTGGTTCCCTGGTGAAGCTGGAAGAACTCGATTCAGATGCCAATATCGTAACAGTATTCTCCGATGACAATAAGAAATACCTGACCACAGGGTTGATGAAAAATGAACCTGTGAAGAAGGACTTTCTATCCACTCAGGTCAGACTTCTTTCCTTCAGGGCATTAAAAAGAAACTGTGTAACATGCTGTAATCCGGATGAATGCAGAGAAGAAATTGATCCTGCTGTAATCTTGGAGATTAATTTTCCTCCATGTTTTCTGAGGAATCTCAGGGAAGTTTATCAAAAATCGTAAACCTGATCTTTTTTAGTCAAAGTTTGCCTCAAATACCTTATGCTTTTTTGCTTCGAAGCATAGTTCGATCTGTGATCTGGAATTTCTTTCCGTCGAAAGCGGAGGCAATGAGTCAAATGGGAAAAAGCCTGCTTCAAGCGTTTCAGTATTGGTTTTGAAGTTGTTTTCTATCAATTCACATTCTACAATAACTTTGTAAATTGTATAGGGATAAATGAATTCACAGTGCCTGTTTGCGAGATGTATGGCAATGATCCTTTTCGGCCTTACTTTTGCTCCCGCTTCCTCAAGACATTCCCTAACTGCAGATTCGCTCACTGATGTGTTGACATCAGCCCACCCGCCTGGCAGTGACCATCTGCCGTCTATTTTCTCCTTTACCATCAGGATCATGTCATCCTTAAAAACAGAAGCCCTGATATCAACTTTCGGTGTCTGGTAACCGGTCTCTGATGCAAACAGGTCCCTGATCTTTTCAAAGCTAACATCAGTGTGCTCTTGCATTATTTCAACCGACAGGTTCCTTATCTGCTGATATCTGTCAAGATCGTACTGGTTTTCGCCAAAAGTAAGCCCTGCCTGCGCTATTGACTGGAGCCTGGTTGCCCATTCAAGCCATTTGTTCTTCATCAGATCATAACTATTTAACGATTAAATATAACTAATAATGTTGAGAAAGTGTTTTGCCCGAAATCCCTGTGCATAGGTAAAATGGTCAAAGGAAGTTGTAACAATAACGTAACATTAATGTAACAATAAAAGTCAATAAAAAAGTCCGGGAGTTTCTAATTTCGGGGCATTAAGACAGGTCTTCATTACAGCTATAACCTAATGATACATAATTCAATAGTATCAGATTTCAGGTTCTTCAGAAACAATTCACCCGTTTTAATATGACATTCCTTTATGTTTTAATTGCACTGGTCCTGATTTTTGATTTCATTAACGGATTTCACGATTCAGCCAATTCAATTGCAACTGTAGTTTCAACAAAGGTTCTTTCGCCCCTGGCAGCTGTAGGCCTTGCTGCCACATTCAATTTTGTTGCTTTTCTGGCATTTCCTCTTAAAGTTGCCAAAACAATTGGTGCGAATGTTATTGATACTAAAATAGTCACTTTAGAATTAATTGCAGCTGCCATAATTGCTGCCATAATCTGGAACCTGATAACCTGGTGGCTTGGGCTTCCATCAAGTTCATCCCACACACTCGTAGGAGGACTGGTGGGAGCTGCTGTTGCCAGTAGTGGTTTTGGTTCTGTTATATATTCCGGTGTAATCAAGATTGTTGTTTTTATAGTTGTTGCCCCTCTTATAGGAATGGTGATGTCATATATCATCTCTGTAATAGTGCTGCATATTGTAAAAAATTATTCACCTTCAGGGATTGACAAGCATTTCAGACGGTTGCAGCTGTTATCTGCATCAGCCTTCAGTCTTGGTCACGGCGGCAATGATGCACAAAAATCGATGGGGATAATATGGGTTGCACTATTTGCTGTCGGCAAAGTTCCCATGGATTCAGACCCTGCCTTATGGGTGGTGTTGTCATGTCATGCTGCAATTGCCCTTGGTACTCTCTTCGGAGGATGGAGAATTGTCAAAACCATGGGGCAGAAAATAACAAAGCTAAAGCCATTTGAAGGTTTTTGTGCCGAGACAGCAGGTGCAATGACTTTATTTTTAGCCACTCATTTCGGTATTCCTGTAAGTACAACACATACAATTACAGGATCAATCATCGGTGTTGGTGCAACCAAAAGGGCATCCGCCGTAAAATGGGGTGTTACTAAAAAGATATTCTGGGCATGGATATTTACAATACCTGTTTCAGCAGTAATCAGTGCTGTTATTTACTATTCAATTCAGGTGATCTTTTAGCGGGAGACCGGATCATTTTCCATTTTTCGGCAATGAAAAAAGGAATTCTGTACCTCCTCCTGTCCTGTTGCGAACAAGGATATCCCCTTTATGCAGCAGGACGGCATTCTTAACAATTGCCAGACCCAAACCTGTGCCGCCGCTTTTTCTCGATCTGCCCGAATCTACTCTGTAAAACCTTTCGAACACACGTCCGATGTGCTCCTGCGGGATGCCAATGCCATTGTCGGAAAATGCAAAATAATAGTAATTTTTATCCTCATTGTAGACCAGTATTCTTATAGTTGTTTTTTCCCCTGCATAATTAATGGCATTTTCAACCAGATTCTGAAATATTGAAAGTATAAGCGATCTGTTACCTTTTACAATCACATTCTCACCGATACTGACCTCAACCTTTATCAGTCGGTCCTCAATAGCTGATTTGAAATTATCGTTTGCCTCCTGTACGATGGTTTTTATTTTGACTTTTTCGGGCAGGAACAAAGTTCCGGCTTCTTCGATTTTATTCAGGACTGAAATATCATTTATAAGTCCTGTAAGCCTTTCTGACTGGGCAAGTGCTTTCTCGAGGAAATATGTCTTTTTTTTGGGTTCAATTTCCGGATCGTTAAGGAGTGTCTCAATATAACCCCTTATTGATGAAACAGGTGTTTTTAGCTCATGTGCTATATTGGAGGTCATCTGCTGCTTTATCAGCTTGTTCTTTCCCATTTTTGTGACGTCGCTCAGAATAACTTCAAAACTGCTGTCAGCAAAGATCACGCACTGGATCCTGAAAAGCCGGCCACCCTTTGAAACCTGGTATTCAAGTTTCGGAAGATCTGATCCTTTAAAGTCAGGCCTAAGATTCTTCCCGATGAATTCGAAAACTTCCGTAAATTCGGGAATATCAAAAAGACTGGAATTGAAAATTTTAAGATCACCCGAAACCATATTCATAAGCTGGATGAAATGATCATTGTTGAAGATAAGATTCCGGTCACTGGAAAAAAAGGCAACCCCTTCATTTAAAGCGTTAAGATGGTTAAACAGTTTTTCTCTTTCGATCGCAAGGTCATTTTTTGCAAGGAGTAAATTATTGTAAATCTCAAGAATCTCAGCACCGATTATACCAAGTTCATTTTTAGGAAATTCTGAAGCAAAAGGCTTGTCGTTTCTCAGGCTTAAAGCAAAATCCTTAAGCCTTGTGATAGATTCGCCAAAACGGTTAGTTACTACGAACAGGACAATTGCGATAATAATAAAGCACAATAAAAGAATCAGAAGAAACCTGAAATTTGCCCTCAGGAAGGTAGTCACATTAATATCATAAACGACGGCAGCTCTGATAAAGTAGCTTGAATAAAGCTTTGCGAAGTAATAGTATTCCTGTCCCGTTGTTCCTGATTTTCTCACCGCAGTACCTATCCCGTTCCTCAGGGATTCAACAATTTCAGGTCTCTTTTTATGATTCTCCATCTGGTTATAATCATGAACAAAGCTATCATAGATAACTTTCCCGGAGGTATCAATTATTGATATTCGGAGGTTTGGATGTGGTAAAAGCCTGTTGAGAGAATCAACAAGCTGGTATGAACCTGTTTTATATATTAAATTGATATTGACATAGTTATTCACTATTTCGCTGATGTTGTTCAGCTCATCATTAAGGGTAGAAATTCTGTATTCCTTCTCCCTCTTGTACTGGTATGTGATAATAAGTAACGCAATTATCAGGAAAATTGCAGAATAGAAAACCAGAAGATTATTCCTGAACCTATTTTTTAAAATTATCATCGATTCAATCCGGGTCAGAATTCAAAAAAATAACCGTAGCCTGTTTTGTTTTTCAGGTGTTTCCCGTACTCTCCAAGTTTGTTCCTGAGCCTGGTGATGTTTACATCAATGGTCCTTTCCGTAACGATAACATCATCACCCCAAACCATCTGCAGGATTTCATCCCTTGGAAATACTTTCCCTTGATTTTCGAGGAGAAGCTTTAATATCTCAAATTCCTTTTTGGTGAGTTCGACTTTTTCATTATTTATTGTAAGTCTCTTGCGGACAAGGTCCATTTCGATATTGTTGAACTTTAAGATAGTCTTCGATCTGGATTTATCGACCCCTGATCGGTTCAGCACAGCTTTTACCCTTGCTGTTAGTTCATTGACAGAGAAAGGTTTTGCGATATAATCGTCGGCGCCCAGACTGAACCCTGTGAGTATATCATTTTCTGTGTCTTTTGCCGTCAGGAAAATAATAGGAGTAGTTATGTTATCTTCTTTTCTTAGCTTATCTGCCAGCTTAAATCCGGATATGCGACCCATCATCACGTCAAGCAGGATGAGGTCAAAGCTGCCTAAAGATCTTTCAAGAGCTTCTTCGGCCGAATGAGCTATCTCTGTCTGATACCCGGCATTATCAAGATTATATTGCAGTATTTCGCAGAGATCTTCTTCATCATCCACTATTAGAATCTTTTTGTTTTTTGTTTCCATCGGGGAATTCTATATGTTCCCGGGGTTAACCGGATCCAGATTAACCACCGAATGCAAAGTTAACAGCAATAGATGAATAATTGTATTACAGTTTTATTACAAATCAAGCTATTGTGTAACATTTTTGTAATTAAACCTTCAATGGTTCGTAACCACCCCTGAGAGAGTTTTAACTCATCTTTGCAAAGGATATATTTTGGAAAATCACCATTTTAAAACTATGAAAAAAAATAATCTCACATTTATCTTTTTTAACGTCTTTTTATTCCTGTTGACAATTGCATCGATGGGGCAGAATGGTTCAATTGAAGGAATAATCTCAGACAAAGCTAACTCAGAGGCACTTATCGGAACGGCTGTAGTTATTAGCGGTACCACAATTGGCACGACCTCCGATATTAATGGTCATTTTCTCATTCCTGATCTTAAACCGGGATCTTATGATCTGAAAATATCCTATGTCTCTTATGCCACGAAAGTTGTAGAGAATATTAAAGTAGTACCCGGCAAACCGACATCTGTTAAAATCGAACTTGAAGGAAACCTGGTCACTCTTGGTGATATAAATGTCTCCGCTGTAAGGAAAACAAACACTGAAATATCCATGATCTCCGATATTAAAACCAATGTTTTTGTTTCAACCGGAATTTCAGGTCAGCAAATCTCCAAAACGCTTGACAAGGATGCTTCAGAAGTTGTGAAAAGGGTGCCTGGTATTACAATAATGGATGACAGGTTCCTTGTTGTCAGGGGACTCTCACAAAGATATAATAATGTGTGGTTGAATAATTCCGCAACCCCCAGCGCTGAAGCTGATGTAAAGGCCTTTTCATTTGACATCATTCCCAGCTCAATGATAGAAAACATCATGATTTTCAAATCGCCTGCTGCCGAGCTACCTTCAGATTTTGCCGGAGGATTCGTCAGGATTACAACAAGGAATATGCCCGATAAAAACAGCCTTGTATTCCAGTACAGCACTGGCATCAATGAAGGTACAACATTTAAGGAATTTTATAAATATGATGGAAGTAAAACGGATTTTCTGGGTTTTGATGATGGGACACGTGCTCTTCCCTCCAACATTCCTCCTCATCTTAATCTTTATGAATCTTCAACTAATCCAGTTGTCCGCGAAAATATTACAAAAATTGGCAGAGAGCTCTTGAAAAACTGGAACTCTGAAAAACTGACTGCTTTTCCTGATCAGAAGTTTCTTCTCGGTATTAACAGGAAATATAAAATAGGCAATCGTGAACTTGGTAATACAACTGCCCTTACCTACAGCCTTTCAAATAATTCTGATGATATAAATATCGATGACTATTCAATTTATGATTTTGGCAATAATAAACCATCTTATCTGAATGAGTTCAGAGATAGAAGCTATACAAACTCCGCAAGGGTGTCGATTATGCATAACTGGGCATTTCTCATTGGAAACAAAAGCAAAATTGAATTCAGGAACCTGTTGAATCAGGCTGCTTTTACAAGAACTACTATGAGAAATGGCAGGGAATGGTACAATGATGGTCGATCAATACAGTCGGAGGAAATGCGCTACCTCAGCCGCACAATTTATTCAGGACAGCTTGCCGGTACCCACCAGCTTGATAAATCCGGTGATCTGAAGCTCGACTGGATAACGGGATACTCGGCATCAATAAAAAATGAACCTGATACAAAAAGATACAGGTACATTCAGAGTCTTCAGAATCCGGAGGTATATATGCTTCTCTTCTCTGATCAGGCTGACCTCTCCTCAATGTCAAGAATGTGGATACACCTGAGCGAGAATGCAAAAAGTGCATCTCTCAACCTGAATTATAAAATGAATATTTCCGGTTTCAGACCTGAAATAAAGGCAGGTTTCTATTTTGAGAATAAGGATAGAAAATTCGTGGCAAGAAACTTCGGATATGCCAAAGGCAGCAGTGAGTCAGTCTTTGGTCAGACTACTCTACCTGTCGACCAGATATTTACCGATTCCAACATTAATCTTACCAATGGAATAAAGCTTATGGAGGTTACCTCCCTTTCAGACTCATATACAGCCTCAAATCATCAGATTGCCGGATACCTGTCTGCCAGGCTACCGATTACATCAAAACTGAATCTGTATTCAGGTATCAGAATTGAAAAGAATATACAGACCTTATCAAGCTACAAACAGGGTTCTACCATTAAGGTCGATGTCGACAGAGATACAATTAATATTTTCCCGTCTGCAAACCTTACTTACAATTTCAACGATAAGAACCTTTTGAGGCTTGCATATGGTATGACAGTAAACCGACCGGAATTCAGAGAGATCGCACCATTCTACTACGTCGATTTTGAGATGAACGCTGGAATATACGGAGCACCTCATATAAAGCAAGCTTATATACACAATTTTGATATCCGGTACGAATTCTATCCGGCATCAGGGGAGACCTTTAACATTGGCGCTTTTTACAAGCATTTTATCGATCCGATTGAGCAGGTTATTCTGGGCAACAGCCCGACCCAGTACTCTTTTGAAAATGTAAGATCAGCATACAGCACTGGTGTTGAAGCAGAAGCAAGGACATCGCTCGGCTTCGTAAAGGGTATGGATAATTTCTCTCTGATCATGAATGCTTCATGGATAAAAAGCAAGGTGCATTTCGCTCCAGGATCTCTTGGCAGGGTTCGTCCCCTTGAAGGCCAATCACCGTATATAGTGAATTTTGGCCTCTATTACCAGAATATTAACAACGGATTGATGTTCAGTGCCTTATACAATGTTATAGGTAAAAGGATCGCAGCTGTGGGAAGGCCCTCACCAAACGAGTGGGAGGACATACCTGATATTTATGAAATGCCGCGTAACCTCGTTGACCTGACTTTCGGCAAGACAATCGGCAAGCACTTTGAAATAAGAGGTGGCGTTAAGGACCTTCTGAATGAGAAAGTGGAATACGTGCAAAGGGTTAAAGCTAATGTTGATATGAGCATTTATTCCAACGGAGCAATTGAAGGAATGAAGAAGTTTGACGAAACCCAGGTGACTAAGTCATTTTATCCGGGCAGGTATTTCTCACTTGGATTAACATTCAGGCTTTAAAAACGTGAAAAAGACTTTGTTGCTAGGAAAGGAAGAATATTAAAGCAGTAGCATCTGGAATAATCAACAAATAAATTAATGAAACTAATTATTTGATTATGAAAAAAATAAATATGAAAACTAAATCAGGACTTCTATCTCTGTTTACAGTCATTGTTATTGCAGCTGTGATAGTAAATTCCTGCAAAAAGGAGGATATCAAAGTGAATACTATCAACCTCGATCAGGCTACAGCTTCGGTGATGGTTGGCAGCACTTTAACCCTTAATGTGATTTTTGATCCTTTTGATGTCACTAATAAAGATATCGACTGGCAAACTGATAATTCATCAGTAGCTACCGTATCAGCCGGAGTTGTAAGCGGTGTTACTCTTGGCACAGCGAATATCACAGCTGTTTCGCAGGATGATCCGACAAAAACAGCTGCCTGTGCAATAACTGTTATTCCTTCTAACGGGCAGCAGATTACCGTTACCGGTGATATTACTACTGATACAAAATGGTATACAAACGCACGGTATTTCCTGTCAGGTTTTGTTTATGTTAAAAACAATGCAATTCTTACAATTGAGCCAGGTACTATTATAAAGGGTGTTTCAGGTACCAAAGGTGCATTGATTATTGAACGGGGTTCAAAAATAATGGCTCAGGGTACTTCAACCAGCCCGATTGTTTTTACTTCAGATAAACCCGCAGGACAAAGAGCATCAGGCGACTGGGGAGGAGTAGTGCTTTGCGGCAAAGCTACTACCAATAAACACGATTCCGGAACAGGAGTCGGTGTTGCAGAAGGTGGTATTGGCTCACTTTATGGTGGTACCGATGATGCTGACAACTCTGGAATACTTAAGTATGTGAGGATTGAATTCCCTGGTATTCCGCTTACTTCAACTCCAAACAGTGAGATTAACGGTTTAACCCTTTACTCGGTCGGGACCGGAACAACAATTGACCATATCCAGGTTTCATTTTCAGGCGACGACTCCTATGAATGGTTCGGTGGAACCGTTAACTGCAAATATCTCATAGCCTTACGCGGTCTTGATGATGAGTTCGATACTGATAATGGCTACAGAGGACATGTTCAGTTCATTCTGGGAATTCGTGATCCGAATATATCTGACCAGTCAGGTTCAAATGGTTTCGAATCTGATAATGATGCAGATGGCTCAGTACTTACTCCGATCACTAAACCTGTTTTTACAAATGCGACCCTGCTTGGCCCTTTATGCTCAACCAGTACCCTACCAGCAAACCATCTGTTCAAAAGAGCAATGCATATAAGGCGTTCTTCCCAGCTATGTGTTTATAATTCCATATTTACCGGCTGGCCAAAAGGTCTTCTTATAGATGGAACAACGGGCAATTCACCAACGATGGCAAGTAATAATGCCCTGCAGGTTGAAAAGTGCATTCTGGCAGGTATGCAGACAAATTTTGAAGTTGCAACGGGCACTCCTGTAACACCTTATACAACAACAGAGGAGCAAACCTATTTTGAAGATGCAACAAGGAGCAATACTGACGACCTTTCAGTAACCGACATAATCGGATCAAACCTTCTCACACTAACATCACCTGGTATAATGCCTGCAGCAGGAGCGTCATTTCTCACCGGAGCATCTTTTGCAAATTCGAATCTGAACAGCACATTCTTTGAATCTGTAGCCTATAAAGGAGCTTTTGGAACAACCAACTGGACAACTGGCTGGTGTAATTTTGATCCTCAAAACGCAGTTTACTAGTTCAACCGCAC
>Ga0326726_10006744_pt1 | contig 10323 bp, 10 predicted proteins | sample MHFenrmetagenome_2_FD_207603 | JGI IMG/M metagenome (GOLD analysis project Ga0326726, IMG submission 207603) | Lab enriched peat soil microbial communities from Michigan Hollow, Ithaca, NY, United States - MHF15MN | ecosystem: Environmental > Terrestrial > Soil > Wetlands > Peat | place: USA... | reverse complement strand
GGATGGGACCGCGGCGGAGGCGGCTTCGGCGGAGGCGGGAGAAGCTGGGGCGGTGGTGGTTTCGGAGGCTTCCGCGGACGGCGATAGTGTGATGCAGAAACCGGCAGTTTTGTTTCCGGCAGAAAAGAAAATAATGTGACAGGAGTAGCAATAAAAGGTTCATTACATAGACAAGCCTCGCGGTCAGGCAGCCTGTGGACCGTTCTGCTTGCGATGGTGAGCCTCCCTTTCCTCGTCTCCTGCTCGACCGTCTCCAACCAAGTCGATCGATTCGAAGAGAATTACAACCAGGAATACGGAGCTGCTCTGCAGGATCAGGACAATCCCGGCCTCATTCACTACAAGGACGAGTATGTCCTGATGAATCTCATGCTGCAACCCAAGGCGACCATGGCGTTTCATATCATGAACAAGACGGCGGGCACGATCACGATCGTCTGGGCCAATGTCATGTACGACGTCCCGAGGACCGGGCTTATAGAAGCAATCCCCAGCGGCAGACTGACATCGGTGATACAGCCGCAGCAGGGGATCCAGAACAAGTTCTCGCCCAGCCACCCCCCGTCGCTTTTCCCGGAAGATTATGAGGTGTCTGGAAGAATGGCCAACGGCAGCCAATTTGCGTATCAGCAATTCACGGTACGCATGCCCATCCGGATGGATGCGACCGGGGAAACAAAACTCTATCTCTTCGTGTACACGTATCATCCCGCTCAGGGCTTCTTTTCAGGAGCCTGCAACCGGGTAGATGGATAGGAGAGAAACAGGAGTCATCATGTCCGAAGATGTGCGACTGGCTCAGGAGAAGAAAAGCGGACTCGCTGGACGGATTCCCTTCAAAGAAGGAGTGCTCCAGTTCTCTGGCATCCAGTTTCTGATTGCGCTTGTGTTGTTGATTGTCACCGGGCCGTTCATCGATGAGCTTGATTACGGTATCCTCATCGAGTCCGTTCTTATGACGCTCGTGCTGTTTTCGGCGGTGCTGGCCATCGGGGGCCGCCGCAGCACGCTCGTCCTGGGAATTGTCCTGGTGATCCCTGCGCTTGCGGGAAAATGGGTGAATTACTTCAGGCCCGACCTGGCGCCGCCGGAGATTTTTCTTGGGGCTGGTATTCTTTTCATCGGATACGTGGTGCTCCACCTCTTCGGATTCATTCTGCGGGCGCCGCGGGTCAACATAGAGGTCCTTAGCACCGCCGTTGCGAACTACCTGATGCTGGCGTTTTTATGGGCGTTTGGCTACACGCTGGCTGCCGGCGTAAACCCTCATGCTTTTGTCGTCACCTACGGTGATACTTCTGTAGGCCACGTGATGCGGGGCGTCAACAGCCTGTATTTCAGTTTCGCTACGCTCTGCACCGTAGGCTACGGCGACATCGTCCCTGTGTCAAACGTTGCGCGGTTGCTGGCCGTGATGGAAGCCGTTGTCGGCATGTTCTATACGACCATGCTGATCGCCCGGCTGGTAGCAATCTATTCAGCCGAAACACGGCCTGATGATGCCGGAGACAGCGATACCGGAAGCAAAAAAGAGTAAGAAACATCGAGCAGCCTTAGACTGAGGAATCAATCCGGTCCTCTCGTTTAGAATGAGAAAAGGAGGTCTTTTATGCGAGGAGCAAAAAAAGCAAGAGCATGGGCGGCGGCGGTAGTCCTGGTCGTGGCCTTGATGTTACTCTCGCTTGCCGGTTGCGCCACTACCGGCAGTGGCAGTAGCGGCAGCCAGGCCCTTAACTGGCAGCAGGTTGACCCGTCCGCGTTTGGAAGCAAGCAGTTCAGCACGATGGGCCTGCAGACGTTCGGTCCCAATGTCCGGCAGCTATACGGCTACTTGCTTTGCCCGGATGGGGTCACCGTGAGCGCGAGCGGGCGGATCACCGCGACGCCGCTTGGTAAGATGTCCCTCGCCGATGTGCAGCAGGACTACCAGCGTGTCATGAAGGAGAACATGCTTCAGGCGGGTGGCGATCTCATCCTTCGGGAGGTTCGCCGGGACGGCTCGGTTGTTCTGTATACCGCAACGATGCCATGGATGAATGTCACCACATGGGATATGGCGCCCGACACCCCGGGCCCGGCCATCCTGCAGGTGACATTCCCATAATCGGTTCCGTTTCCCCTTTCAAAAGGGGGATCTAACCTTTACACCTCCCCCTTTTGAAAAGGGGGATTGAGGGGGATTTACTAAAGCAAACGACTCCCGCCCTTGGGTGGTGAGAATGAATATAATGGAAGGGGTGCTGCCCGCATTTTACGGGGTGAGCCTGATAACAACCGGCAAATCACATAGGAAGGAGGTTTACATGAAGAAGTTCTCAATGCTGTGTCTTGTCGTCGTTCTTGTAATTTGTGTTGCGTCATTCGCATTTGCCAACGGGAAAACGGAGCCCAAGGCGGCTGCAAAGCCCGTCGGTGTCGCCGTCATCGACGTGGCCAAGGTCACGGCGACGGTCGAGAGTATCGACTATGCGAAGCGGCTTGTAACTCTGAAAGGCCCCCAGGGGAACCTGGTTACCTTCAAGGCCGGCGAGGCCGTGAAAAATCTGGACCAGGTAAAGGTCGGAGACAAGGTAGTGGCGGAGTACATGGAGTCCGTGGCGGTCTTCATCCGCAAATCCGGTGATCCCCCGAGCGCAGGCGAGGCGGACATGGTCGGGGTGGCGCCCAAGGGAGCCAAGCCGGGCGTGGTCATGGTGCAGACGGCCGAGGTGACGGCAAAAGTAGAGGCAATTGACCTGAAGGCCCGCACGATAACGCTCATGGGACCCGAGGGAAAGACAAAGAAATTCAAGGTCGACAAGAGCGTGAAGGCGCTGGACAAGTTGAAGAAGGGCGACGACATCACCCTGAGGGTGACCGATGCCCTGGCGATTACGGTCATGAAACCCTGACCGATCTTCTTTTAACCATTAACGCACACAGGAGGTCACTTACATGAAGAAAGCATTCGTCGTTCTGGTATCCATGATATTCGTAGTTTCGACCATGGGCCTTGTCATCGCCCAGGGGCCGCCCGCAACGGGGCCGGGATCGGGAATCACCAGTTCATCCCCTGCCACGCCCGCTCCGGGGACGCCTGCTCCCGCGGCTCCTGCACCCGCCAAGAAGGAAAAGAAGCCAAAGCCCGATGCAACTCTCATGATGTCCGAAGGGCAGGTCGCACTGGGCATCGGCTGGAGCTGGGGCAAAGGAACTCTGAGCTACAAGGGAAAGAAGTACGAATTCAAGGTTGACGGCCTGTCCGTGGTTGATGTCGGGATCACCAAGGCTACATCGAAAGGCAAGGTCTTCAACCTGAAGAAGATTGAAGACTTCGACGGGATCTACACCGCAATGGCAGCTGAAGGAACGGTCGCCGGAGGAGCCGGTGTGACGAAGATGAAGAATCAGAACGGCGTCGTGATCGAACTGGTCTCCACGACCCAGGGCGCCAATCTCAAGCTCGCCGCAGAAGGCGTGAAGTTTGCCATTAAGAAGTAGTGCAAACTCCCCGGGGGGGGGGCGTCCTGTCCCCCCCGGGGTCTTTCCAAAACGCAAACAGAAAGGGAGTTCGATGTTGCGCGGCGCGGCTTTTTTCGGATTGTGGCGTGTACTGGGCTTTGTGCTCTGTACGCTGCTGATAGCAGTTGTCTGCTCACAGGGTCCTGCAGCAGGCGAGGAGAAGGGGAATATCTCAGCGGATAAAAAGGTCAAACTCGATTTCGGCGAGTTGAAAGGCCGCTGGGTGAGGCCTGACGGCGGTTACATCCTTTCTGTAAAAGACGTGGACCCGGGCGGGAAGATGGACGCTGCCTACTACAACCCGAGGCCGATCAACGTCTCAAAAGCGCAAGCCACCCAGGAAGCTGCAACCCTGAAAGTCTTTATCGAGCTGCGGGATGCCGGGTATCCCGGGTCGACCTACACACTGACCTATGACCAAAAGACCGATCGACTCGGCGGCGTATACTACCAGGCTGCCATCGGGCAGCGGTTCGATGTCATCTTTGTAAGGGCAAAATAAGGCAGTCCCGAAGCTGAAAGGAAATTGCGAGAGCGGTAATCGATAATTGGCGAATGTGTCGAGTCCCGTGGCAATCAACGATCTTATTACTGCGGCAACTGAACATCGCAACCATGTCATACCGGACTTGATCCGGTATCCAGTCACTGGTGGATTCCCGCCTCCGCGGGAATGACGATTTTGTGGTGTTTTGTTGCCTGTCTAATAATTTGTCGGGAAAAAAAGAAAGGAGACAGAAAAAATGCGCCTTGGAAAGAGAATTTCATTTGTTCTGTTGTTGCTGCTGGCCATGCTGGCGCTCATCGCAGGGCCGGCATCAGCGCAGAAACCCAACATCATTCTGATCCTCTCCGATGACTTCGGTTACGGAGACTCAGGACCCTACGGCGGCGGCCCGGGGCGGGGCATGCCCACGCCCAGCCTCGACCGGCTGGCGGACGAAGGCATGACTTTCTTTTCATTCTACGCCCAGCCGAGCTGCACGCCGGGCCGGGCGGCGGTACAGACCGGTCGCATCCCCAACCGCAGCGGGATGACCACCGTGGCCTTCCAGGGCCAGGGCGGCGGTCTGCCGGCGGCAGAGTGGACCTTGGCGTCGGTACTGAAGACAGCAGGGTATCAAACTTTCTTCACCGGCAAGTGGCACCTGGGTGAAGCTGACTATGCCATGCCCATCGCCCAGGGCTACGACGAGATGAAAGCCGTTGGCCTCTATCACCTCAATGCCTACACCTATGGCGACCCGACATGGTTCCCTGACATGGATCCGAAGCTGCGAGCCATGTTTGACAAAGTGACCAAGGGCTTGCTGGAAGGCACTGCCGGACAGCCGGTGCGCGAGGTGTGTAAGATCAACGGCCAGTACGTCAACACGCCCGAAAAAGGTGTGGTTGGGATTCCGTTCCTTGATGAATACATCGAGAAGGCAGCCTTGGATTATCTCGACAAGGCGGCAAAATCCGGCAAGCCGTTCTTCATGAGTGTCAACTTCATGAAGGTGCACCAGCCGAACATGCCGCACCCCGACTTCATCCACAAGTCCATGTCCAAGAGCAAGTACGCCGATTCCATCGTCGAGAACGACACGCGGATCGGCAAGGTCGTGGACAAGGTCCGCCAACTCGGACTCGACAAGAACACCTATATCTTCTGGACCACGGACAACGGCGCCTGGCAGGACGTTTACCCGGATTCAGGCTATACGCCTTTCCGCGGCACCAAGGGCACCGTGCGGGAGGGCGGCAACCGCGTTCCCGCCATCGCCTGGGGCCCGAAGATCAAGGCCGGGTCGAGGAATTACGACATCCTAGGCGGTCTGGATTACATGGCAACCTTTGCCTCCCTTGCCGGCGCGAAGCTGCCGGTGAAGGACCGCGAAGGACAGCCGATTATGTTTGACAGCTACGACATGTCGCCTGTCCTGTTCGGCACGGGCAAGTCGGAACGCACGAGTTGGTTCTACTTTACCGAAAATGAGCTGACGCCCGGCGCAACTCGCGTCGGCAACTACAAGGCAGTCTTCAACCTGCGCGGCGATGACGGCGCCCTGACCGGCGGTCTGGCGGTGGATACCAACCTGGGCTGGAAGGGCCCGGAGAAGTATGTCGCCACTGCACCTCAAATATTTGACCTCTGGCAGGACCCGCAGGAGCGCTATGACCTGTTCATGAACAACTTCACGGAAAGGACCTGGATGATGGTCCCCATCACCGAGGAGATCATGAAGTTGATGAAGACCTATGTGCAGTACCCACCGCGCAAGATGCAGAGCATGGGGTATACGGGGCCGGTCACCCTGTCGAATTATCAGAAGTTCCAATGGGTCCGGGAGCAACTTGGAAAGGAAGGCATCAGTCTTCCGCTGCCCACGGGCAATTAGACGGATGAGATGAAGGGATAACGCAAACACAATCCGGCTTCCTTTCGTCTCAAAGTTGTGGAAAGAAAGAGTTGACGAGGTAATAAGGCGTCCGAGAAGACGGACGGCCCGCAAAGGCCGTCCGTCTCTTCAATAATGTGCGCTGAAAGAGACGAATTCAACTGGGCCATAACGACGCCGACCGGAAGTACGCACATAAGCCGAAGTCGAAGATCGGCACTTTCACCGACGCGCTGAAGGCTGAGGCGAAACAGAAGGGTTGGGTGGTCGTCAGCATGAAGAACGACTGAAATTGCATTTTCGCGTGAGAGTACAACCTTACCGAGCATCAAAGGGAACTGTCATGACAGAGGAAAAAACGAGAATCTCTTTAAGTATCCTGATCATCAGCCTGGTCCCTTCTTTGGCAGGCGGTTGGACCACGGATGCCTTTGCGCAGGAGAAATCGTCTGTGCAAGACGGCGGAGGAAGCTTCCGTGCAGATGGAGGAGTTGTCGCAGACTCCCGCGGCGGCGTAGCGGTTTGCAAGCCCGGGGGGAATATGTCGCAGCGTTTGATCAAGGCCCAGAGCTATTACGTTGCAGGCGGCGTTTATTATCAGCCCTGCTACGTGTGTGCCGATGTCAATTACTGTATGGTGGAAGCACCTTCGAACAACAAGAATAAAGAATGGGCCGATCCCGATGACGAATGGAAATGACGATTAATCGCTGATTGCAGGTTTGATGGCTGTGCAGCGAACTGGCAGGCGGGCGAGGTCGGTTACGTGTATTACCAGCTCACCAGCGATAGCGGAATGGCTGTCCGGTGCATCGCGGGTCTTCTGAGTAAACCAGCACAGTTCAGCGAAAAATTGAACTGAACCTGGAAGAGATACGAATAGGAAACAATCCGTCTTTCCATTGAACCGTCAAGAGGATCGTGTTACAAAGTACTGTGTTTATCTCATACCGGGCAATAAGGGGGGCGGCATGAGGTTCCTGAAAGCTTTTCTTATCGCATTCGTTTTTATCCTGGCAGTCTGGGTGCAGGCCGAACAGAAGGATGTTTCGGCACCGACTCAGGACGAGATCTACGGGATGAACCTCTACAAGGGCTTTGCCGGTTCCCGGAGCTGCATCGAGTGCCACGAGAAGTTCTACCAGCTCTGGTCATCCTCTTTCCACGGCCTCTCCATGCAGCCTTACACGGCCGTATTCGCCAAGGCCAAGCTCACTCCCCAGCAAACCGAAATCGCCATCGGCAAGTACCGCTACCGTGCCGACATCGCGGGCAGCGAGGGCTGGGTCATCGAGAAGGGCCCTGACGGCGAAAAGAAATACTCGATTGAGCAGGTCATCGGAGGGAAGTACGTATACTATTTCCTCACGACGCTCGAGCGGGGCAAGCTGCAGACGCTCCCGGTATCTTACGATGTGAGCAAGAAGGAGTGGTTCGACACGGCGGCAAGCGGCATCCGCCACTTCCCTGATGCGGCTCCAGACTCCCCCGTCTTCTGGAAGGATCAGGCCTACACCTTCAACACGGCCTGCTTCGGCTGCCACGTGAGCCAGATGAAGACAAACTACGACCTCAAGACGGACACGTACAAGACCACCTGGAAAGAGCCGGGCATCAACTGCGAGACCTGCCACGGTCCCTCGGAGGAGCACAACCGGGTCATGGAGGCACTGCCGGCCGGGGGCGAGGTCCCGCCCGGCATGGACATGAAGATCATCAGCGTCAAGAAGTTCACGGTCCAGCAGCACAACGACTCCTGCGGCTCCTGCCACGCCAAAGCCGTTGTGCTCACGAACAACTTCAAGCCGACCGATCGTTTCTTCGATCACTTCGACTTGGCGACCCTGGAAGACCCCGATTTCTACCCCGACGGGCGGGACCTGGGCGAGAACTACACGCACACGACCTGGCTGATGAGCCCCTGCGTGCAGTCGGGCAAGCTCAGCTGCATCCACTGCCACACCTCGAGCGGACGCTACCGGTTCAAGGCCGATGACAAGGCAAACAACGCCTGCCTGCCCTGCCACAAGGAGCGGGTCGAGAATGCCGCGGCCCACACGAACCACCCGCCTGGCACGCCGGCAAGCAAGTGCATCGCCTGCCACATGCCCAAGACGGAATTCGCCCGGATGAAGCGCAGCGATCACTCCCTGCTGCCGCCGACGCCTGCCGTGACGCAGGCCTACAAGTCCCCTAACGCCTGCAACGTCTGCCACACCGACAGGGATGCTAGGTGGGCCGACGAGAACGTCCGCAAGTGGCGAAAGCGAGACTACCAGGCCCCGGTGCTGTACAGGACGGGGCTGATCGATGCCGCACGGAAGCGCGACTGGAGCCGCCTGACCGAGATGCTCCAGTACCTCGAAAAGAAACAGAGCGGCGATGAGGTTGTTGCCACGTCGCTGATCCGGCTGCTGCGCAACTGCGACGATCCCCGGAAGAACCCCGTCATGCTGAAGATGATGCAGGACCGCTCGCCACTCGTTCGCTCCGCCGCTGCCGATGCGCTGTCCTACTACCCCACGCGCGGGAACCTGCAGGCCCTGGTGAAGGCCACGGGGGACGATTACCGTGTAGTGCGCATTCGTGCGGCGGCAGGTCTGACGGGCAGGACAGGGCTTGCGCTGAACGAGGCCGACAAAAAGAATGTCGAGAAGGCGAACCGTGAGTATCTGCAGTCTATCAAAATCCCGCCGGACCACTGGGCCTCCTATTACAACCTTGGGAATTACTATCTCAACCTGGGTGATTTCCGTCAGGCCGTTGCGGGCTATGAGACATCGCTCAAGCTCGAGCCTCGGGGGGTCATGAGCCGCGTCAACATGTCCATGGCCTATGCCCGGCTCGGGGAGAACAAGAAGGCGGAGTCCTCGTTGAAGGAAGCCCTGAAAATCGCGCCGGACAGTGCAGCGGCCAATCTCAACATGGGTCTCCTCAAGGCTGAGCAGGGAGACCGGAAGAGCGCCGAGAGATATCTCCGGCAGGCCTGGAAGGCCGACCCGAAAATGGGCCAGGCGGCCTACAACCTCTGCGTCATCCTCTCGGAGAGCAAACCGGACGAGGCCATCGGGTGGTGCCGGAAAGCAACCGAGGCGAACCCCTCGAACCCGAAATTCGCATACAGTCTGGCATTCTACGAGCGCAAGAAGGGGGACACGGAGGCGGCCATCGGGACACTGCGGAATCTGATCTCCCGCAACCCCGATTACCCTGATGCCTACGTGCTGCTGGGCGAAATATACGAGCGGCAGGGCAAGGTGAACGAGGCGAGGACCGTCTACCAGCAGGCCCTCTGGAACCCGGATCTCCCGGCCCAGGGCCGCACGTACATCGAACAGCGGATCCGGGCGCTATCCAGCCGGAGGGATTGAGCGCACGGGCTGTCGATTACGAAATGTAATCTTATATAAAGGACAAAATCACGAGTCTGAAGACTACAGGAAGAAGTGTTGGACCGGCATAACTGATATGTACAACCAATGGCTTGCTGATGGCTATTTTGAAGAAAATGCACGAAATCTCCAAAAAGCATAAAACGCTCTTCGTCAAACATTGCACCTACAAGTCCTCGGCTCGGCGGTGTAAGACCGATTCAAGATTTACAGTTAAAATGTACAAAAAAGCAGGGCCATTTCTGACCCTGCCCTCATATCTGTCCTACGTCTACTGTCATGGCCGAATCGGCTTGGGAGCAAATGGCGATGGCCCCCAGAACTCGATAGAGACATCCGTGGCGAGTGTGTGTAGTTCCTCTTTGACCTTTTGGTTCTCTTCTTTGCTATACCAGGCAGCCAAAGCAGCAAAGTCGGCAAACTCATAGGTGACCACAATCTGATGCACCCCAGAGAATGTACGATATGCTCGAAACTCGACCGGCCCTGGCACAGCCAAGGTTCGCTTGATTGCGGACGGAGCCCACTTTGAATAAGCTTCCACCTTGTCCGGGTGAATGTTCCATTTCTCAACTAGCAACATTGGATATCACCTCCTTTCGTCAAAATTTCCAACCAACAGTCATATGGGAATATGCATTCTTTCACCTACTACATCACGCTAAAGCGAACGAAGGCGAACTGATTGAAATGAATCACCCCGCCCACTCACCTTAGTGCGGACGGGGCGAAAACACCCGGCCGTGGAGGGGCACGGACAGGGTGATTGTTGGGAACACATCAATCGTGAAGAGGATAGCAGGGCCATTTCTGACCCTGCCCCACTTTGTTGATCGTAGAATTGTTTTTCATCGGGACATATCCTCATTTAACTGGCTTGTAGACCCCGCAGCCAACGACGAGGTCATTGTATCTCTCGAAATAGAACGTCTTGGGCTCCACTTTCTTTGTAAGGGGGTCTAGGAACTTATAATCCTGCCACCCCGATCCCTTGGTTTTGGCTGCTTCGATCCGTTCCTTGATAAAGAACTTCCCATCGGTATCTCTCG
>Ga0326726_10006743_pt1 | contig 10324 bp, 11 predicted proteins | sample MHFenrmetagenome_2_FD_207603 | JGI IMG/M metagenome (GOLD analysis project Ga0326726, IMG submission 207603) | Lab enriched peat soil microbial communities from Michigan Hollow, Ithaca, NY, United States - MHF15MN | ecosystem: Environmental > Terrestrial > Soil > Wetlands > Peat | place: USA... | reverse complement strand
ACGCCATCAGAACATACTCGAGGAGATGATCTTCAACCGAGGGGTTGGAGAGTTTTGTCTCCGCATGCTCAAAGACCGGCGCGAGCCACCGTTCGATCATGTTGCTCCCCCCTAAACTCGCCGGCACGCCGACAAAGCCACCGACGACGGAGAGAAGCGCCAGAATCATCAGGGGAATGGTCATGACCTTCGGGGATTCGTGCGGATGCTTGTCGTGCGACCAGCGCGGAGTCCCCTCGAACGTCAATGTGTAGAGCCTGAACATGTAGAACGCCGTGAGACCGGCCCCGAGGATACCGATGAGCCAGAGTGTCCAATGGCCCTGTGTGAAGGCTTTCCAGAGAATCTCATCTTTGCTGAAAAACCCCGCGAACGGGAAGATCCCTGCGATCGCGATTGCCGCGAGGAGAAACGTTATGCCGGTCACCGGCATATGTGAACGCAGCCCCCCCATCTTCTGTATGTCCTGCTCGTCGTGCATCCCATGAATCACCGAACCCGCGCCAAGGAAGAGAAGCGCCTTGAAGAAGGCATGGGTAAGAACGTGGAAAATTCCGGCGGCAAATGCCCCCACGCCCAGTGCGAGAAACATATACCCCAGCTGGCTTACGGTCGAATACGCCAGCACCTTCTTGATGTCGTTCTGGACGAGGCCGATCGTCGCCGCGAAGATCGCCGTCGCCGCGCCGATCACGGCAACCACCGTCATGGCGGCCGGGGCAAGCGCATAGAGCACAGAACAGCGGGCGACCATATAGACACCGGCGGTCACCATCGTGGCTGCGTGGATCAGGGCGCTGACCGGCGTCGGGCCCGCCATGGCATCCGGCAGCCATACAAAGAGCGGGATCTGCGCCGATTTTCCCGTGGCTCCCACGAAGAGGGCCAGGGCGATCCAGAGCGCCACCGGGGTCCCCACCGGCAACACCGAGGCATGGGCGAACACGCTGCGGAACTCCAGCGTGCCGAACGTCGTGAAGATCAAGAACATCCCGATCAGGAAACCGAAGTCCCCAATCCTGTTGACGACAAACGCCTTCTTCGCGGCGTCGCCCGTGGTCCCTTTCTCGAACTTGCGATCGTACCAGAATCCGATCAGGAGATAGGAGCAGAGGCCGACTCCTTCCCATCCCAGGAAAAGGAGAAGGAAATTATCGGCCAGGACGAGGTTCAACATCGCGAAGATGAAGAGGTTCAGATACGCAAAGAACCGCGCGAAGCCCCGGTCACCATGCATATACCCGATGGCATAGACGTGAATCAGAAAACCGACGCCGGTCACGATCAGCATCATCACGATCGAGAGCTGATCGATCTGGTACGAGAACCCGGCATGCACCCCCCCCGCGTCGATCCAGGGGAAGAGCGTGATGACACGGAGACGGTCATCGACGGGACTGCCGAGAAGCTGCAGGAATATCGCCACCGCAATTGCGAAGGAGATTCCCACCGTGCCGCTCCCGATGACGCCCACAGCGGTTTCATTCCTGATGAACTTGCCGGCGAGCCCGTTTACCACGAACCCGAGGAGGGGGAGGAATACCGCAATGCCGATCAGTTCTGTCGCCATAAGAAGTGCACTACCACTTCAGGATATTGATTTCGTCGATATTCACCGTCCGGCGGTTCCTAAAAACCGCAATGACGATCGCCAGACCCACGGCCGCTTCGGCGGCCGCCACCGCCATCACGAAGAAGACGAGCGTCAGACCCGTGATGTCGCCCAGAAATGCCGAAAAGGCGACCAGCGTCAGATTCACGGAATTGAGCATCAGCTCGATGCTCATGAAGACCACGATGGCATTCCGCCGGGTCAGGACGCCCGCGACGCCGATCACGAAGAGGACGGCGCTGAGACAGAGATAGTACGGAAGAGGAACCATCAGGCAGGTCAGGGTTGTTTTTTTGCCAGGCTGATCGCTCCCACAATCGCCGCGAGCAGGAGCAGAGAGGTAATCTCAAACGGGAGCAGGAATCTTCCGTACAGCGCCGTCCCCATGCTCTCGACGGTGCCGATCACGGCGGCGTTCGGAGAAATCTGATCGGCGACCTGTGCGCCGGGACCCAGAAACAGGTAGAATAGCTCCAGAAGGAAGCCAAATGCCAGCGCTACACCCAGCATCAGGCGAATGTTGATCCGCTCGGCCAGTTTCTGTTCCTCCCCGAGGTTCAGGAGCATGATCACGAAAACCACCAGCACCATGATCGCGCCGGCGTAGACCACAACCTCGAGGACCGCAAGCAACTGCGCACGAAGCAGCAGGTAGAGCGACGCCAGACAGAAGAAGTTGGCGATAAGAAACAGTGCGCTCATGACCGGGTTGCGCTGGAGGATCATGAGGACGGCCGTGGCAAGTGCCGCTGCGGCAAGGATGAAAAACAGGATTGCTTCAGTCGTCACAGGTGGAGTTCTGGAAGATGACTGGAGGAAAGCGATTCGTCAAACATACGCGAAAAACAGCCCAGAATCAATAAAAGTAGTAGAAGACGCCGATCTGCGGGAGAGGGAGCACGGTGCCATCCGAGAAGTACGTGAACATCAGATCTCCGATAACATGCAACCCGGCCCCGCCGGCATATTCGCCGCCGATTCCGACGCCGAGCCGCGCCGGACCTACCATCTCGTTGTGCGACGAGGTTCCCGAATAAAAATACGCCGCCCCCCCACCGACGAAGAACCTGCTGACCGGGCCACGGGCGAGATCGAACTGCAACTCCGCCCCGAGGCTGTAGGAAAGTCGGTCGTCAACTTTGATGATCCCCCCCGTGATCTGATAACTCGCCACGGACGGTAGGTGATGCCGGAAACTGAGCCCCATTCCTGAGGCCGATCCGGCGGCGAGTCCAAGCCCGAAAACATTGGTTCGCAACCCGGGCTCGCGCTCCCGGTCAGGCATGATAACCTGGGCTTCCGTCGAAACGGCGCAAAGCAAAAACCCAACGAGCCATCCACACCACGGTCTGTTCATGTCTCTATCCTGTTCTGATCCATCGAAGCAATTCGGCAAGATTGGGACCTTTACCCGTCATCAGTATCCCGATCCGGAAGATCCGTCCCGCGGCAACCATGACGCCCCAGATCGAGAGCACCATCAATCCGATCGTTGCCAGGATTTCCCATGGCTCGGGCATCTGGATCGGAATGCGGAGAGCCATCATCGTGGGAGTCAGGACGGGGATGAATGTCAGAATTCGTATCCACAGGGCATCGGGGCTCTTCATCGCCGGGAACGCAAGCACGATCGGGATGAGCAGGATGAGGACGAGATACGAGGTCACCTGCTGCGCGGCCTGTTCTGTCGTCAGGGGAGAACCCGCGGCGATGAAAATCCCCGCGTAGAGAAGGTACCCGAGAATGAAGTAGATAATCAGGATGGCCGCGTTCGCCGGAGGGACAATCTGAATCCCGAACTTGACCGTGGCAGCCACGCCAAGCAGAGTCCAGAATGTGATTTGCGTGAACCCGAGCCCGCTCAGCCCAAGGACTTTTCCGGCCATCAGCTCCGTCGGCGAGCAGGAAGAAACCAGCACCTCGACAATCCTGTTCGATTTTTCCTCTATCACGCTGCGCACCAGCGCCTGTCCCGAGCCGACGATCAGCGTGAACAGCATCATCATGAACACATAGGCGGAGAAGAACGTCGTCAGAAAATCTCCCTCCTGCTCCTTCTCTCCCGTTTTCGAGAGTTTCGTCGTATGGATGTCGAGCTTGACGCGCAGTTCGCGGAGAAGATTGGCGTCGATACCCCGCAGCATGGCCCGCCGCTCGGCAACGATCGTGCGAAGGGTCTCTTCGACGCGCGACTGCAAAACGAAATCACCCACCGCAAGGGAACGGTACTCGACCGTCGTATCAGCAAGCGTGGTCCCTCTGACGAGGCAGTATCCCTCGATCGCCCCGTCCTTCACCATCCCGTCGGCGCGGGCCATCTGCTGTTCCAGATCTCCCGTGGGACCGCTGGCGAGGAGCTGCACCAGATAGTTTGGACTTTTGCTCGGCAGCGTGTAATTGTTCTGCAACCGTTCGATGAACGCCGCCCCTATTTCCCCGGTGCGGTCGATGATGCCGATGGATTTCGAGGCACGGTCTTCCTGCGTCGCCAGAAGGCCGGGAAGAACGCCCATGCCGATCATGATCAGCGGGGTCAGGAAGAGCCCGATGAGGAAGGCCTTCGTCCGCACCTTCTCGATGTACTCCCAGCGCGCCACGGCAAGGACCTTTTTCATGAGGGTGTCCCTCCTGTGACGACCGGTTCTCCGACAACCTGCAGGAATATCGACTGGAGCGAGGGTTCGCGCAGCTCGAGCTTGCGAAGTTCCAGGCGCCCGTTCATATCGTGTATCACCGAGGAGACCTTCACGTCCGGCGCCAGGTCAATCTCCGCCGCGTTGGCATACACCATCGCACGGCGAACACCCGGAACCGATCGCAGGAATTCCCCATCCCCTTCAAATTCCACGTGGAGCGTGTTTGACCCGTACCGCTGTTTCACCTCCCGCACGCTCCCCCCGAGCACGACACGCCCTCGATTAATCAGACAGAGACTGTCGCTCAACCGCTCCGCCTGATCCATCTGATGCGTCGAGAATATGATCGCCTTCCCCTGCTGCCGGAGCTCCTGAAAGACATCCTGAAACAGCAGTTGATTCACCGGATCGAGTCCCGTGAACGGTTCATCCATAATGAGAAGCGGCGGATTGTGAAGCACAGACGTGATGAACTGAACCTTCTGCTGGTTCCCTTTTGACAGCTCTTCCACTTTCCGGTTTGCACGGTCGGCCAGTCCGAACCGTTCGAGCCAGAGCATTGCCTTGCGCTTCGCGTCATGGCGGGGCATGCCACGCAGGTCGGAGAAGTACAGAATGGTGTCAAGGAGCCGGCTTTTCCGGTACAGGCCACGCTCCTCGGGAAGATACCCCACCAGGTTCCGGGTCTGCGCGTTGAACGGCTGACCGTCAAACGTGATTATCCCCGAGTCCGGAAGGAGAATATTGAGAATGGCGCGGATCGTCGTGGTCTTCCCCGCTCCGTTGGGGCCCAGCAGGCCGAAAATCTCGCCACGCTGGACATCGAACGAGACATCATCAACCGCGACGACCGTAGAAAAGGTTTTCCTGAGGTGTTGTACGCTCAGCATAGGAGTCCGCGCTATGGTGTGAGGCGGTAAATCATCCGCGGAAACGGAATCGTTTCGCGAATGTGGTCGAGACCGCAAATCCAGGCAACCGTCCGCTCCACCCCGAGACCGAACCCGCTATGGGGGACGCTACCGTACCGCCGGAGATCGAGATACCACTCGAAGGCCTCCTGCGGCAAATTGTGCTCCTTGATCCGCTCCAGCAGTACATCGAGATTGTCCTCACGCTGACTTCCGCCGATGATCTCGCCATACCCTTCGGGCGCGAGAACGTCGACGGCGAGGGCAACCTTCGGGTTGTCGGGATCCCGCTTCATATAAAACGCCTTTATCTCGGAGGGATACCGATGGACCATCACGGGCCGGTCGAATCTTTCCGAAATCACCGTCTCGTCCGTCGCACCAAAATCGTTCCCCCAGGTGAATTCAATCCCCTTCGCCTTCAGGATCTCCACCGCTTCGTCGTACGAAATGCGCGGGAGCGGCTTCTTCACATTCTCAAGAAATTTTGTGTTCCGCTCCAGCACCTTCAGCTCGGGCAACCGGTTCTTGAGCACCGACTGAACGATGTGTTCCAGAAACTCCTCGGCGAGCTCCATGTTGTCGTTCAGGTCGTTGAAGGCGACTTCGGGTTCCACCATCCAGAATTCCGTGAGATGGCGCCTCGTTTTCGACTTCTCTGCCCGAAACGTGGGCCCGAAAACATACACCTTGCCGAACGCCATTGCTCCGGCTTCGCCGTACAGCTGGCCGGACTGCGTCAGATACGCTTTCCCCAGGTCAAAATAGTCCGTCTCGAAAAGCGTCGAAGTTCCCTCGCAGGCTGCCGGGGTGAAAATCGGGGCATCCAGCAGAAGAAACCCGCGATTGTCGAAAAATTCGCGGATCGCCCGGATAATCTGATGGCGGATCCGGAGAATCGCATGCTGCCGGCTGGACCGGAGCCAGAGATGCCGTCGATCGGCCAGAAATTCGACCCCGTGCTCTTTAGGTGTGATCGGGTATTCGCCGGCGAGGTTGAGTATCCGTATGTCGGACACATCGAGCTCGAAACCGCCGGGGGCACGATCCTCTTTCCTCACCTTCCCCGTCAGAACAAGTGAGGATTCCTGAGTAAGCGTGTCGAAACGCGCAAAAACATCGTCGGGCACGCCCCCCTTCACCATCACACCCTGCACAATCCCCGTCCCATCGCGAAGAAGCGGAAAACGGATCTTGCCGCTCGAGCGCTTGTTGTAAAGCCAGCCCTGGAGAGTCACCTCCTGGCCGACGTACTTCTGCAAATCTTCGACGTAAACGTGCGTCATGAGAGCAATCCGCTCACCTGTGTGATTATCAGAAAATATAGGAAGAATTTAGGAGGGAACAAAACTCCCGGAGTGCCGCCAGGGATCGAGACAGCGGTGGCCCGATGCTGGCTGCCAGAGGCCGGGGTTCAGCTCATGGCCAGCATCCGCTTTATCGGCTGCAGCGCCTTCTCTGCAATTACCGGATCCAAAATGATTTCGGGCGATCGGTTTTTCATACAGAGATAAAGCTTTTCCATGGTGTTGAGCTTCATGTAAGGACAGTCGTTGCACGCGCAATTGGCCTCGGGAGGAGCCGGGATGAATTCCTTCTCGGGTGCGACCTTCCGCATCTGATGCAGAATCCCAGTTTCGGTCGCCACGATAAACTTCCTGAGGGGGGAACTCTGAACGTGCTTAAGCAGGCCGCTGGTTGACGCGATGAACGAGGCCCGCTCGAGAAGGGGGTCCTCACACTCCGGATGTGCGATCAACTCGGCATCGGGGTGTTCCAATTGAAGCCGAATGATCTTCCGGAGACTGAACGTCTCGTGAACGATGCATGAACCCTCCCAGAGAAGCATCGCCCGGCCGGTCTTCTTCACAAGGTAGCGCCCGAGATTCCTGTCCGGGGCGAATATGATCGGGGTCGTGGAAGGGATCTGACGGATAATCTTTTCTGCATTACTTGAAGTGCAGATAATATCGCTCAGTGCTTTGACTTCAGCAGTGCAGTTGATGTAGGAGATGGCAGTATATCCCGGGTGCTTTTCCCGGAGTGCGCGGAAGGCGGGAGCTGGACATCCCTCGGCAAGTGAGCAACCCGCGTTGAGATCGGGGAGAAGTACCTGCTTCTCCGGGTTGAGAATTTTCGCGGTTTCCGCCATGAAGTGGACGCCGGCAAAGACGATCACTTCCGCACCGGTTTCCGCGGCCCGACGCGCCAGTTCCAGGCTGTCCCCTACCACGTCCGCGATATCCTGAATCGGTCCTTCCTGGTAATAATGCGCCAGAAGCACCGCATTCAGCTCGCTCTTCAGCCTCAGAATCTCCTGACGATAGTCTATCTGCTCTCCGAGGGCAATCATGCCGAAACCTTTCGGATCAACCCGGTAGCTGCCTTGAAGACGGCGTCCACGCTGATCTTGCCAATGTCTCCGCCCTCCCCCTGAATATAACGAATCATGGGGCCTATCGGTGCCCACTGCAGGGGATCGGTGGGACCAAACAGCGCAACTACCGGTGTGCCAACTGCAGCAGCGATATGCATGACGCCGGTGTCATTGGAAACGAAAAGATCGGCCTCTTTAATAATTGAAGCAATTGTTCTTATCGATTGATTTCCAATGATTTGGACAAGGCCCTTCAACTGTTTTGCTGTAGTTGTGACCACCTCTTCATCCATCGGCCCGGAGGTAAGAAATGCGGCTCCCCCAGAGTGCCCGGACAACCGATCAATCAGCTCGGCAAAACTCTCAGCTGGCCACCGGTTCGGGACCTTCCCTGCGCCGGGATGAAATCCGATCAGGAGCCTTTTTGTACCGCGGATCCCCAAGGCAATTTCCCGTCCCTTTTCGATCTCCCCTGCCGTGAGCGTCATCTCGTGGCTGCAATCAGGGGTATCCAGTCCGAGAGAGCGGGCGACATCGAGGTTCCGGAGTGTCTGGTGTCTGGGAGAATGCCAGTCCAGGTCCTCGGCAATATTGAAGAAGTAGGATGAGCTATTTGGGTGGCCGGCGAGGCTCCCCACCCCGATGCGGAGCCGAGCACCCGTCAGAAAGGCAAGAAAATCGCTCGTAAACGACGTAGAAACCGTTCCAGGTACCAAAACCAGGTCATAGACCCCCCGTATGCTCCGGATGTATCTGTAGAGCGCGAGGGGGCGAATCCGGCCATTCCGGAGAAAGTCTCGCTTATCATAGAGTACCACCCGGTCAAGGTAGCGGCTATTAAGCATCACTTCCTGATTAACGGGGCTGGCCATCAGGTCGAGCCGCGCAGCCGGGTATCGTGAGCGGAGTGCCCGCAGGAGAGGGACGACGCAGAGCATATCGCCGAGCTGGTTGTGCTGGCGGATGACAAGAATTCCGCGCGGTACCGGGAGAGTTTTAGGGGGGTAGGAGCGAAAAAGGAGCTTGAGTATGGAGGCGACACTCCGTTTGAAGGCCCGCTCAAGCGTGCGACCCATATGCAGACCTACGGGGTTGCTTTAGGGCCGCCGGGCTCTTTCTTCGGGGTAATGTCCTCGAATTCGGCGTCCTGTATGTTCGAAAGGTCCTTCGGCGAACCTGGCTGTTTGCGGCGGTCATCCCGGGGAGGAGCCGGACGCTGCATGCGGCCCCCCAGCGACTGGACGACTTTCCAGACAACGTAGAACAGCACCCCATAGATCACCATTCGGAAAAACATCTCTAGCTCCTGACCTGCGGGTTGTAATACTCGACAGCAGCACGATTGACCCGGAAGATTTCGCGCACCAGGTCCTCGTACTCCTCCCGGTTGTTGACGAAATCGATCTCCGTACTGTTGACGATAAGGAGGGGCGTGCTCTTGTAACGAAAGAAAAAGTAATTGTACGCCTCGTTCAGGTCCTTGATATACTGGTCCGACATCTCGCTCTCATACGAACGAGCTCTCCTCTTGATATTGGTCATCAATCGGGTGACACTGGACTGCAGATAGACCACAAGATCCGGCGTCGGAATGCTGTGCTCGATGCTCGACACCAGCGTTTCATAGAGCTTCAGCTCCTCGTCCTGCAGGTTGAGATACGCGAAGATCTTGTCCTTCTCGAAGATGTAGTCGGTCACCAGGAAGCGGTGGAAGAGGTCGGCCTGAAAAAGCTCGCGCTGTTGTTTGTAGCGCGTCAGCAGAAAGAATATCTGGGTCTGAAACGCGTACCGATCCGGGTCGCGGTAGAAATCCTTCAGGAAGGGATTCTCTTCGAATTTCTCCAGCACAACCTTTGCGGAAAGAGTGTCGCCCAGCATGGTCGTGAGCGTGGTCTTCCCCACCCCTATCACCCCTTCGACGGCGATGTGGCGGAGCTCCGACTGTTCAATCAAAGATGCCAGCGGTTCCTGTTTGCCCATCTCCGTTCAGACGTTGATTTTGTAGGATGTCATGAGAACTTTCCCGCGATCGCTGCAGGAGGCGGCAAGCTCCTCCATGGTCATCCCGCTGACGGGATGAACCAGTTCGGGAGCAATTTCCCGGAGCGGGACGAGCGCGAACCTCCGTTGCTCGAGGTCGACGTGCGGAACCTGCACGACATCGTCTTTGTGCACCAGACCCTCGTACAGCAGGATGTCGCAATCGATCTCTCTCGGACCCCAGCGGTCGGTGGTAGTTCTCCCCAGCCGCGCCTCGATCTCTTTTATCTTTTGCAGAAGCTCACGCGGTCCAAGAGACGTTTCCACTTCGACGACGGCATTGAGGAATCTCGCCTGGCCGGGTTGCCCCCACGGGTCTGTATCGTACACCGACGACGACCAGATGTACTTCACCTCTGGGAGGTTTTTGATCTCCCGGGCCGCTGCTACCAGATGCTTGAACCGGTCCCCCACGTTCGATCCAAGCCCGATGAACACCGAATACGTCTTCACCGGTGCTCTGTCACCTCGACTTCCACGAAATCTACGACCCCCTTGACCGGCGGGTGAGGTTTGCGAAGGCGCACGCTGACGCTCTCCAGTTGAAAGAACTCGCGCAGCAATCCGCGGGCAATCCGTGTTGCAAGTGCCTCGATCAAAAAGTACTTTTTCTCGATAACAGACTTGTGAACGAACGCATACACTTTTTCATAATCAACCGTCTGTGCCAGAGAGTCGCTCTCGGCGGCGGCAGTGAAATCGCACCGCATCTCGACATCACACTCGAATTTCCCGCCGAGGTTCTGCT
>Ga0326726_10006742_pt1 | contig 10324 bp, 11 predicted proteins | sample MHFenrmetagenome_2_FD_207603 | JGI IMG/M metagenome (GOLD analysis project Ga0326726, IMG submission 207603) | Lab enriched peat soil microbial communities from Michigan Hollow, Ithaca, NY, United States - MHF15MN | ecosystem: Environmental > Terrestrial > Soil > Wetlands > Peat | place: USA... | reverse complement strand
GATTCTCATTACCGAACACATCCCGACCCACGACACCATGCGCATCCGGGCCTATGCCCGGAGTCACGGGGCGAGGTTGATTGGGCCCACCACCCCCGGAGTAGTCACTCCGGGAAAATGCAAGATCGGGATCATGCCCACCCACCTCTTCACCCCCGGTCCGGTGGGGATTATCAGCCGGAGCGGCACCATGTCTTATGAAATGGCCGGACTGTTATCCACGGAGGGAATCGGGCAGACTACCATGGTGGGGATGGGGGGAGACCCGGTCGTGGGGACCAACCTGGTCGAGCTGCTGGAGCTATTCCAGAAAGACCCGGAGACCCGGGTGGTGGTGGTCCATGGAGAGATTGGCGGGACCCAGGAAGAAAGAGCAGCCCCGTTTATCCGGCAGAGGATGACCAAGCCGGTCATCGCTTTTATGACCGGGAAGGTCGCCCTCGAAGGATCCCGCATGGGGCATGCCGGGGCGGTCTTTGTCGGAAAGAGGGGGGCGATGGAAAATAAAATCAAAGCCTTCCGGGAAGCGGGAGTTCCCATTGCCGACAGTCCCGGTGAAATTGCCAGCCTGGTGCGCAAGGCTTTGAAAATTTAGCGGATTAGTTAATCAAGAATGAGATAGGCCCCGATCTTTTACCTGGGGCCTTTTTTTCAAATGGGCTATAATTTTTTAATCTGCAACAGGCAGCAAAGTGGCCTTCCCTCCACTGCCCAGTCCGGGGCCACGACCACGAATCCCGGAAATTTTAAAACTTATGAGGCCCCGGCAGGGCCGGGGGTTACTAAATGAAATGACATTAAAAGAATTCATCAAAAATTGGCCTTTGTTGACCAGGCAGGTGAGGTCCCTTCGGGTCCCTTGGGTGGATCAAATGTCCTCCGAGGACCGGGACCCGTTCAAGATTCTAATCTCCTGTATTTTAAGCCTGAGAACCCAGGACAAAACCACCGGGGAGGCCTCCCGACGGTTGTTTCGGATGGCTCAAACGCCGGAAGCGCTTTCCAAACTGGCCGTAGAAAAGATTCAGAAGGCCATCTACCCCGTGGGCTTCTACCGGGTCAAAGCCCGGAGAATCAAAGACCTCGGGGGAAAAATTGTAGAGAATTACCGAGGAAAGGTTCCCGACACCATTGAGGAATTGCTTACCCTCAAAGGAGTCGGAAGAAAGACCGCCAACCTGGTGGTCACTCTCGGGTACGATAAGCCCGGAATCTGCGTGGACACCCATGTCCACCGCATAACCAATCGATGGGGGTTGATCAAGACGAAGAATCCCGCCCAGACCGAATCCGCCCTCCGGGAAATCCTGCCTGTTCGCTATTGGAAAAAGTTGAACGGCTATCTCGTAGCCTTTGGCCAGGGGGTCTGCAAGCCCATCTCTCCCTTGTGCTCCCGGTGTAAAATACGCGCCTTTTGTGCCCGAGTGGGTGTGGGTCGCAGTCGGTAATGCCTGCCCGGAAATTTGAATCCGGAGGGAGAATGAAAAGATGAAATTTTTGAGAATTTCCATTTCCCTGGTTCTACTCTTTCTGTCCGCCGATCTTTTTGCAGGGCAGAAAGAAATCACCATCATCCACACCAACGACCTTCATTCTCACATTCTCGGGTTTTCCCCCAACCTCGACTACCGGCCGGATATGATCGGCGGGGACGAGACCAAAGGCGGCTTGGCCAGGGTCGCTACGGCCATAAAACGGGAGAAGGAGAAGAGAAATCATCCGGTCCTGGTGCTGGACAGCGGGGATTTCCTCATGGGTTCACTTTTCCATATGCTGGCCCGGGAAGAGGCCATGGAACTCCGACTGATGAAAGACATGGGATATGATGCTTTAACCCTGGGAAATCACGAGTTCGACCTCAAGCCGAAAGGCCTGACCCGGATCCTCCATTCGGCGGCGGCCAAGGGCGGAATGCCCCCCATTGTTTTTTCCAATGCCGTTTTCAGCAAGGAGAGCGACCGGGACGACGCTCTGGAAGAGGCATTCAACCAAGGCCTGGTAAAGCCTTACATGGTACTGGAAAAGGGAGGGGTGAAAATCGGGATTTTCGGGATCATGGGAAAGGATGCCGCCGAGAAGTCTCCCTTTGCCTCACCCGTTACATTCCGAGACCCCATTGAAACCTCACGGGAAATGGTGAAGGCGTTGCGGGAAAAAGAAAAGGTGGACATGGTCATCTGCCTTTCCCACAGCGGGGTGAGGGAGGCGAAGTCGATCTCGGAAGACGAGGCCCTGGCTCAAAAAGTTCAGGGCATCGATGTCATCGTGGGAGGCCACAGCCACACCCGGCTTGAAAAACCCGTCATGATCAATTCCACTTTGATCCTTCAAGCCTCGGCATATGGGAAATGCGTCGGAGTCCTGGACCTTGTCTGGGAAGACGGGAAGGCCAGACAGAAGAACTACCGGCTCATCGATATCGATTCATCGATCCCCGGCGACATGGCTCTGCAAAAAAAGATCGATTCCTTCCTGGAAACCATCGACCGGGATATTCTCCGGAAGGTGAACTTGACCTCCAAGAAAGTGATCGCGCAGAGCGCCTTTGACCTCACGATTAAAGAAGAGGAGTCGAATCTCGGCAATCTCATTGCCGATGCCATTCGGTGGTGGGTAAACAAGCATGATTCCGATCCCGGGGATCCCCGGACCAAGGTCATGGTGGCCATCGAATCCAATGGGCTCATCCGGGATAATCTTCTACGGGGTAAAACCGGCGCCCTGGCAGTAACCGACGTCTTCGCCACCATTCCCCTGGGCATTGGCATGGACGACACCATGGGCTATCCTCTGATCAGCTGTTACTTTTACGCCTCGGAAATCAAGAAGGCCCTGGAGGTTTTGACCAGCGTCTATCCGCGCAAAGGAACTTCCTATTTCCTGCAGGTATCGGGATTGAAGTTTACCTACAACCCCCGGCGAGTGATTTTCGACCGGGTGACGAATATCTGGCTGGGGAGCGAGGAGGAGGGCTACGCTTCCCTGGATTATTCGGGATCCAACAAGAATCTGTACCGAATCACCACGAATATTTACAACGCGGCCTTCCTCAAAATCATCGGAAAATACACCTACCAGATCCTCAATATCATCCCCAAGGACTTGAACGGAAAACCGATTGACGACCTCACGACTGCCCGGGTGGACGCCGATAAGAACCAAGCCGGGGTCCAGGAGCTCAAGGAGTGGATCGGGGTGATGGAATACATCAAGAGCTTCCCCGACACCAGCGGTGATGGGATTCCCGATGTCCCCGAAAAATACCGGGGCAAACTGGGCAGAATCGTCGCCCAGGCCAGCTGGAATCCGGTTTCTCTTCTATCAAAGGGAACGATGGTGACCTGGGGTGCTTTTTCCGCGGTTGTCATCTGCCTGCTCCTTCTGGCCTTGACCGCCGGTGTGGTGGTGAAGGTGTTCAAAAGAAGGAAGGCATCGCGGATTTTTTAGGAGGGAACAGGGCCGCCTCGGGGAACCCGGCAGCCCCGTATATCCCCTTGCGTTGTCGAGAACTTACCTGAAATCCTGCACCGTCCAGACCCGGCCGCTCGAAGTCACGTAGAAGCCACAGGCCACTTTTGTATAACTCGTGCTGGACATGTTGATATAGTGCCCGTGGGTGGAGAAATCCGCACCGGGCCCTTCGGCCCACATCGCCGAGAGGCATGAACCGATCATGCTCTCGGGGGTCCCAGACCAGCCGGGGCAGGTGTTTTGCGCCCGCTCGCTGCATGACCCGAAGGAACCATGGGGTTGATTCGCCTCGGCGTCTCTCCTGGCCTCGTCATCCGTACAGGCTTCGGCGTCGGTCCACCGCGAATAGGGCGGCAGGCCGATGGACGCCCGGTACTGGTTGATGATTTCAAAGCAATCCTCGGCCGCGGCGGGATAGCTCGACCCGGTGGTGCCTCCTCCTCCGCCCGTTCCGCCTCCCCCCCCGCCCGAACCCCCGGACGACGAACTGTCCGATCCTGAACCTCCTCCACATCCATAGGAGAAAGAAAGCAGCATTGCGAGAATCACGAATTTGGCAAATCTCATAGACTCCATCCTTTTTTGATCGAAGCAAAACCATTGCCATTTAATCATCCATCGTCTTTAAATGTATAAAAGATAAATGTCAGTTAAAGGAATCTTACCGCACCACCGAGGAATCGATCCATTGAAATTTACCGAAGAGGGTCCTTGGCTGTCTCGATCAGGAATTGGAGAAAAGGCAGGGATCAATGTCTCCAGATCGACTTGAAAAGATTCGATATTGGGCTTGACGGTCTCCCTCACATTTCGTATATTCAATCCGCCAAAAGGCGCGGTCTGGTCAATGCTATCCATTCGGGGAAAGAAGGTGAGACATTTGCAAATCAATTTGATGGGAAAAGTTGCCATCGTAACCGGTGCGGGGAGAGGGATTGGAAAGGCCATTGCCAAAGCCTTGGCGGCGGCTAAGGCGAGTGTTGTGGTGAACGATGTTGATTGGAATACTGCAACGCAGGTGTCCAGGGAGATAGAATCTTCGGGAGGGAAAGCGCTGCCGGCAAAGGCTGACGTTCGCATTCGAAGCGAAATCGAACGGATGGTTCAAAATGCAATCCAAGAATTGGGAAGGGTTCAAGTTTTGATCAACAACGCAGGGGTCATCTTGAGGAAACCGGCCGAAGAGATATCCGAAGAAGAATGGGATAAAGTGATCGATATTAATCTCAAAGGAACTTTCCTTTGTGCGCAAGAGGTCGCCAAAGCCATGATTCGAGAGGGGAAGGGAGGGAAGATCATCAACCTGGCGTCCATCATGGGAGAAGTTGCCCTGCCTCCAAGAGCTGCCTATTGCGCCAGCAAAGGAGGAATCATCGCCCTCACCAAGGATTTGGCCGCGGAATGGGCGAAGCATGGAATTACGGTCAACACCCTTGCGCCGGGATGGACCGTTACCGAAATGACCCAATCCTATTTCTCCCAGGAGCCCGTTCGCCAGTTTCTACTGGAGCGGATCCCTTTAAATCGGCTGGGAAAACCCGAGGATGTTGCCAACCTGGCGGTGTTTCTAGCCTCGGAATACTCTGACTACATCACCGGCCAGGCAATCTGTGTGGATGGGGGATGGACCATCTTATAGGGCAGAAAAGGGCCTTTCCAGGGGAAATAAATCGATAGAAGTGAAAATGTTGGGTGCGTTCGCCGAACGCACTGTTCAAAGGCTTCACTAATCCGTCACTCCCGCGAAAGCGGGAGTCCAGAATGTATTGAAAAGACTGGATTCCCGCTTTCGCGGGAATGACACGACAGTACTTAAAAAGGGTTTTTCCGCAACCTGTCAGGATCATCCGGCCAGGCAGGTCCAATAATCTTTGAGAATCTTTTTAGCCTCCTGGATCATCTCTTTGGTTTCATTCAATGAGGAGTCTCCTCTGTATTGAGAGGGGATATGGACCGGTTCTTCGATAGGAACGGAAAAGTTTGCCAATCCGGCCAGGAGGGCAAACCAAGCGTGGGGAAGGATTTCTTTGTTGTAACCGGAACCGATCATATCCACCACTTTCCCCCCGCAGGTTTGGGCCATTTCGCTCACCTTCTCCCCGATCATCCGAAATCCTTGGATGGTAAGCCCCAGATTCGTCAAGTTGTCGGAGTAATGGGGATCGGAACCGCCGTTTCGCAGAATGATCTGGGGTTTGAATTCTGAAGTGACCGGCAAGATGACTTCCTCGAAAGCCAGCCGGTAGCATTCATCCCCCGCATAGGGAGGCATGGGCAGGTTAATGGTGTACCCCTTCCCTTCCTTTTCCCCGATCTGGTGGGTGAACCCCGTGCCTGGATACAGAGTGTGAGGGTCCTGGTGGATGTCGATGAAGAGGACTCGGGGGTCCTCGTAGAAATATTCCGCCGTTCCGTTGCCGGCGTGGGCGTCGGTATCCAGAATGAGGATTCTCTGGAGGCCGTATTTTTTTAGAAGATATTTTCCCGCGAAGGCAACATCATTGTAGACGCAGAATCCTTCACCGCAGTTGGGTTTGGCGTGGTGCATGCCCCCGCCCAGGCAAACCGCTTTGGGGAACTTTCCCTTTTCCACCAGGTCGCAGGCTTTTTTCGCCTGTCCCACAATCAACCGGGCAGCTTCCTCCAGTTTCCCGGGTCTTCCATGGGGACGGTTGTCGCCGCTCTGGAATTGGAGGAACATACGGCTGTAATCCTGACCCAGGTTGGCCAAACGATAATAAGTTCTGCTAAAATCGACGTATTCTCTCCGGCAGATGAGGAGCAGGTCTTCCTCTTTGGCCACTTCGGCTTTCAGGAACTGATAATGGCCTTTGGCCGGCAGTTTTTCCTGCAAGAATTTGGGGAAGATTTCGTACCGATCCCCCCGAAATGGATGGCCGGGCCCGAAATCATACTCTTTCAATTCTTCCCGATAGAGAATGGCAAGGGTCATCTTATTTCTCTTTTTTCAAGTCCGAGTGAAGGTCCCAATCGATCTTAACAGGACGAATCCCTTATGGACTGATTATCCGATAGATGTAGAAGAAAAGAAAAGACCTTTTTGTTGAAAAGAATAAGGTAGGGAAAAGAAGGTCGGACATGGCCAAGAAAAGCGCTGGGTTACTCATATATCGCCGCCGTCAAAGCGGGCTGGAGGTTTTCCTGGTTCATCCGGGAGGGCCGTTCTGGGCCAGGAAGGATGAAGGAGCGTGGTCCATTCCCAAGGGAGAATACGCTCTCGGGGAAGATCCTCTGGAAACTGCAAGGAGGGAATTTCAGGAAGAGACCGGCTTTGAGGCCGGGGGAGATTTTATCCCCCTCACCCCCCGGAAGCAGCCGAGCGGGAAGGTCATTTCCGCGTGGGCCCTGGAGGGCGACTGTGACGCCTCCTTGATCAAAAGCAACACCTTCTCCATGGAGTGGCCTCCTCGTTCAGGCAGGCAGCAGGAATTCCCGGAGGTAGATCGGGCAGGTTGGTTTACGGTCCCGGCAGCCAAGGAAAAAATCTCAAAAGGGCAGGTACCCTTTCTGGACGAATTGAACGAGATTCTGAGGGAAGGAGAGGGAAAAATTTGAGGCCATAGGAATTAGAGGAAAGAAACCTTAAAATCCTCCCTTTCTTTTCCTACATCCCGGAGGAGGGTGGCGACTTTTTCAAAATCCTTCCCCATGGATTTTTTCGACAGTTCCGAATCCTCCCAGGTCAACTCCACAGGCCCTTTGATATCCGTGGTGAGCACATCCCACAGGGCATCCAGGTTCCGGCCAAAGTGTTCGGGAAAGCGTAGCTTCTTGGAGATCTCGCTGTAAAATTCATCCAGGGAGCTGATTGACTTACCCGGCAGCTTTATTTTCTTCGTGGATCGCTTTACTCGCACGGGGGCACCTCCTTGAAGTTCTTGTAGTGATCCACCGTGATCATCCTCAACCCGTCGTCGGAATAGACGATGCGCTTAGATCCCCGCTTGCCCCCCTTGTAATCCAGGTCGGCCTCACGCCAGGTCCTTTTCCCGTTGGGGAGTTTTCCTTCCCGGTTGCCGAAGAAATCCCCGCCCATGCTCTTTCCCTTGAGGCGGTCATAGCCCCACAGGTTCGAGCCGGGGTTCCAGCCCAGCTTCCTGGCCTCCTCCTTGGTTACAAATTTGGGGGGTAATCTCCGATTATTGGTTTCATTCAAGACTTTGAGGATGACGAACAACTCCCTCTCATCGACCTTGGGATGGATAGACTCGTTCAGGGCCTTAACTACGTCCTCGCATCTTTCTGCCCAGGCAGGCGGGGTTACCCAAACGGCGACCACTCCCACTGCCACCAGGATGCAGAGAGGCAACATTCGGCGAAACTTCATTCGACCTCCTCCTCTTGCGCCTTGGAAAGAGGGATGAATAGGGTTCTTCTCAGGATACCCGATCGGAAGGGAATTTCCCAGTACTTTACGAAAAGCCTTTTCTTTTCCAAATCTTTGGTTGCCATTCGGCATCCTTCCGCCATCTTTACAGAATCTTTACCCCCCCTTTATTCACCCTTTAACCGGGATGATTATCCTATGGTTGGAAGCCGGGAGGAATAAGGAACCCGGACCTTCCGAATAGAATCTAAAGAAATATGGGAGGTGGCAAATGATGAACTCGATAAAAGTTCTGCTGATAACCGCCCTGATCGTAGGCGGAGTGTGGGTTTGGCACAAAGCGGGTGATGCCCAGGGAAAGGTTGACCAGGAAACGGCCAAAGAGCCCTCGGATGTAAAGGTAGCAACCTTTGCCGGCGGATGCTTCTGGTGCACTGAGGCGGATTTTGAAAAAGCCCCCGGAGTGGTGAAGGTGATATCGGGCTATGCGGGTGGACAGAAGAAGAACCCCACCTATGAGGAGGTCTCTTCCGGCACGACGGGCCATGTGGAAGCAGTCCAGGTCTACTACGACCCGTCTAAGGTCACTTACCAGCAACTGCTGGACTATTTCTGGCGACACATCGACCCCACGGATGGGGGCGGGCAGTTTGTAGACCGGGGAGCCCAGTACCGCAGCGTCATCTTTTACCAGGATGAAGAGCAGATGCGGCTGGCTGAAAAATCAAAGGAAGCCCTGGATCATTCAGGAAGGTTCAAGAGGCCGGTGGTAACGGATATCGTGAAGTTCACGAACTTCTACCCGGCCGAGGAATATCACCAGGATTACTACAAGAAGAACCCCCTCAGGTACCGGTACTACCGCCACGGCTCGGGGCGGGACCAGTTCCTGACTAAAGTATGGGGCAATGAAAAGGAGGTTTCCATGCAAAAGGTGGAGGGAATGGCCGTGGCGGCGGGCGCAGAGAAGAGGATGTATTCGAAACCCGACGATGCCACCCTGAAAAAGATGTTAACACCCCTGCAGTATGAAGTGACCCAGAAGGAAGGCACGGAACGGCCTTTCCAAAACGAGTACTGGGACAACCACCGGGAGGGGATCTACGTGGATATCGTCTCGGGGGAGCCTCTCTTCAGTTCGCTGGACAAATTTGAATCAGGGACGGGATGGCCCAGCTTCACGAAGCCCCTTGAGCCGGGAAACATCGTGGAGAAAGAGGACCGTAGTTTCTTCATGACCCGCACCGAAGTGAAGAGCAAATATGGGCATTCCCATCTCGGCCATGTATTCCCTGATGGGCCGGCGCCGACCGGGCTCCGGTACTGCATGAACTCCGCTTCCCTCCGTTTCATCCCCAAGGAGAACCTGGAAAAGGAAGGGTACGGGGAGTACGTAAAGCTATTCCAGAAGCAGGAGAAAGTCGGGCAAGCCCACTGAGCTGAAGCCTGAGGAATCAACCCCCCGCTCTTCTCTGACCGAGAGGAGCGGGGATTTTTTTAATCGCCCAATAAGAATATTACGGGCGGCATTTGTAGGAGCACCATGCATCGTGCCCCTACGGCTAAGGAAAATCCATTCTTATCTACATGGTGGCAAAAGTAGGGCCATAAGCGCCTATTCCGAAAGCCTCAAAAGCAGGCCGCTCTTCTTGGCCCTTTTAAGGGCCACTTTCATGAAGGATATTTCCAGGAGGAGATACAGGAAGACCAGCGTGTATCCTTTTGCCAGGGGATGGGAAAAGATGGGCTGGAAGCCGTAGAACTGGCGGAAATATTCGAGCATATAGGTCAGGGGGATGAGCGCTGCCACCGGAACGACCCATTCCGGGAGGATTGAAACCGGGTAATAAATTCCGCAAACCAGGAGCATGAGGCTGACCAGGGACCAGGCCGCCACATCGGCCCGGTTTCCGAAGATTAGCACCAGTATACACACCAGGACTCCCACGCTTGCGGCGCAGAGAAAGAGTCCGAAAAGGAACAACGCCAGCGGCCCGATCCCCGGAACACGGAAATCGAAGTTGAAGAAAGCGTAGCTGGCCCCCATGAGAATCAAGAAGACCGCTCCTCCCCGGGCCATCCCCACGATGAGAGAGCCCAGGAGGAGGTGGCGGATTCCGACTGGGGCGATAAACCCGTGCTTGACCGCTTTGCTCCACACGTCGTACAGGAGCACATAGGCCACGTCGAGCTGGCAGACCTGGATGGTGCCCATGGAGACGACGCCCACGAGGACGAAGGCCTTCATCTGCGGCTGCATGCCCGCAAACTCGGTGAGGAGGCCCACGGAAAAAAAGCCTACCACCGGCCAGAAGAGGATTTCGAACAGAGTAAAAACATTCCTCTTGGCCATGGTCCAGTTCTTGTAAATAAATGCGCGGGTCTTGATCAACTCACTGGGCAAAAGCGATGAATACGTCTTCAAGGTCCGACTCCTGGATGCGAAGGTCATGAATGGCCACTTTGGCGCCGGTCAACCGGTCGAGAATTTGGGAAAGCCGTTCC
>Ga0326726_10006740_pt1 | contig 10326 bp, 7 predicted proteins | sample MHFenrmetagenome_2_FD_207603 | JGI IMG/M metagenome (GOLD analysis project Ga0326726, IMG submission 207603) | Lab enriched peat soil microbial communities from Michigan Hollow, Ithaca, NY, United States - MHF15MN | ecosystem: Environmental > Terrestrial > Soil > Wetlands > Peat | place: USA... | reverse complement strand
GTCGGCGTGGAGCTCGAGGGCCAGGCTGACCTCGGTCCGGGAGCGGCCGTATTCTTTTTTTCGAACGTAGACTTCAGCCAGGTTAGAATGGGCCAGGGCGAACGACCGGTTCAGGGAAACGGCCTTAAGAAAGGCCTTCTCCGCGTCGTCGAGCCGGCCCGAGCGCAGATCGAGCTCCCCGATGTTGTTCCATGCTTCGGCGAACCCGGGCTTGATCTCGACAGCCTGCCGGTAGAGGTCCATGGCCGTCCCGAGATCGCCTTTCTTGGCCTCGGCGATGCCCAAGTTATAGAGGAAACGCGCAGAACGGGGCTTCTCTTCGAGGATCGCCTCATAGGATCCAATGGCCTCATCGACCCGTCCCTGCCTTCGCGAAATGATGCCAAGGAGATTCCGCGTCTCCAGGTTCCTCGGATTGAGGCTCAAGGCAGCTCGGCAGGCTTCTCGGGCCAGGTCGTAGTCCTTCTTTTCGAGATAGACCTGGGCCAGAAGGGAAGGGGCGTCGTCAAGGGACGACTTGTCCATGCGGCCGGCTTCGTCGAGGACCCCGATCAGCTCGACGGACACCCCCCTCGTTTCCGGCGGCAGGTCCCGGCCCCGGTCCAGCGCTTTCGCCCGGGCATTGAGGTCGCAGATATCGCGATAGATTCCGGCGGCTTCCCCGAGGCATCCCTTCGGGAGGGGGAAGTCGATGCCGTCGAACGCGCGGTCCCGGTTAAGCCGGATGATCCGGCTGTTGAGGTCGTCGAACGCCCCGCCCTGGAGGAGACTGTTCATGACCGACTCTCTGTCCGCGACGTGCGCGGCGCCGAACATGTGCCCCCATTCATGCTCGAGCACCCTCGCGAGGCCCGGCGGTCCGGCCTCGAAGCGCGCGAGGATGATCCCTTCCTTGTACATGGAATAGCCGAGCAGGCTGTCCCCGGCGTCCTTCCGGCCCGTCAGCCCCAGGAGCGCATCGCATCCGTCCTTGTCGGTCCCCGAGTCTAAGGATTCGGAGAGGGACTCGAGGGAGGGGGCGGAATCGTCGGACGTCCAATCGGCAATCCGCTTGACGGCCAGGCGGATGCCGAAGAGACGCTCGAACTCTCCGGAAACGGTCTCCATCGAGGCCATGATCCGTTCCCGCCAGTCCGGCGCGGCGTGGACTTCCTCATCGGCCAAGACAAGAACGCTGACCTTGCGGACCGTGCCAACGCGGTCCAGCCCGCCGAAGAACGGAACGCCGGCGAAGACGGCGAGAAGGAGCGCGACCGGCGGCGTCATGGGCGTCACCCCCGAGATCATTCTAGATCAAAGGCGCAAGGAAAAGCCAGAAGGCGGAGACTCCGGTCCGGGTCTGGCGCCGGAAGCGTCCAAACCCGGTCCGCCTTCCGATCGACGCGGCCGTCTGAGGAGACGGCAGATGACGAAATAATCGAAAACCCCCAGGACGATGATGATGGCCATCGTCCCGGTCCATTGCGCCGATCGGAGCCGGATAACCCCGTTCTCAGCGGAGCGGGACCTGGCCGAAAGGTATCGCGGAAGGAACATCGTCGTGCTCCGCGGGGTGGTCGTCCGGACCACCAAGAGAGAGCCCGGCTCGGCCCGTTCCGATACGGTCGTCGTCGTGACCGGGACCGCGAGAAAGGCGATCAGGAGAGCGGACCCGAAAACCGCGGCGACGATGCGGGCGCAGGGGCCGGGCAGACGTTTTCTCCCGTCTCGTGGCGACACGCGTTCTTACGCCTTTCGGTCCATCAGAGATTACTTCGGGAAGGGCCGCGGCGTTTAGGGTGATCAGCTGAGCGCAGCGGGGTGGCCTCTCGAGAGGCTGCCTGGCTGCGCTGTCCGCGGTCCCTGCCGGACGGTGGCAATCCCCGGCCGTCCGTGCTAGATTATCACGATTAGATCCATGAAGAAAAAGATCCTGATTTCCGCTTCGCTCTTCCACGCGCTGACGGACGCCGCCTCGGTCATCACGCCGATGATCTTCCCCCTTCTCCTGACGCAGAATTTCCTCATCGCGAACTATGCCCAGGTCGGGATCCTGTCCAACCTCGGCCTGTTGACCTCGCTGGCCGTCCAATTCCTGGTCGTCCGTATCTCTTTCCGCAGCGAGTACCGGACGCTGATGATCCTCAGCGGCCTGGGCCTCTGCGCGTCCATGGCCGTCATCCCTCTGGCCCGGACGTACGGGATGCTCCTGCTGTTCTTCCTTCTCCTTCGCGTCTTTTCCAGCTTCTACCACCCCCTGGTCATCGCCTGGATCTCCAAATCGCGGGCCGGGTCGGGTCGGGAGCTCGACGACGCCATGGGCATCCAGAGCGGCTCCGGGAACCTCGGCGTCGCCCTGGCCTACCTGACGGTCGGCTTCCTGGCCCAGCGCTGGGGCTGGAAGACACCGCTTTATGTCTGGTCTCTTTTCGGCCTCGTCTTGGCCGGGCTGGGAAGCTGGGCCTTGCGGGGCGTCTCGTCGCGAAGCGACGAAAGGCCGTCCCTCAAGCCGGCGGACTGGTGGCGTTCGCTCCGTTCCATCAAGCGGTTCGTCCCGGGTTTCTTCTTCGGCGGGGCCGGCTGGTCGGTCGCCGTCTACTATGCCCCGTCCCTTCTTCATCAGAAGTACGGCATCCCCATGGGGCAGACAGGCCTGTTCCTGGCCCTGTGGATCGGACTGGGGACCGTTACCGGCTACGGCTACGGCATCTGGAGCCGCCGGTTCGGCCGCAAGCCGGTCTTCATGGCCAGCCTGATCGGGGCCGCCGCGGCCCTTTTCCTGCTCGGGTTCGCCCCGACCAAGGCCTTAGCCGTGGCCGGCCTCCTGGCCTTCGGCGGGTTCCTCCTGATGACCTATCCTTCGCTCCACACGTTCGTCGGCTCGACCGTCTCCGCTTCCGGCCAGACCATGGCCTTCAGCTGGGTCAGCAACATCCAGCTGATCTCAGGGGCGATCGTCTCGCTCGTCGCCGGCGTTCTTTCCGATGTCCTCGGCATCGCGTTCCCGTTCGTCTTCACGGGAGTCCTGACGATTGCCGTCCTCGCTTTCTACGCCCCCCGCAGTCCGAGATTCTTCGGGCCGGAGGGGAGCGAGCCCTCGGGCGCCGTCGTCACGCACGAGGGGACGATTTAATGTCAGGGCCTTTTCGAATGCCCCGTGGACAAGGTGCGATGCCCCCGATCCGATCCGTTGAAAATACTCGGGGAAAGCCTGAAGCCTTTATCTCGAGGGACCGGGAATGATCCTGTCTTCAAGGACCCAAAGGCGGTTGCTGATCACGTAGTAGGGCGGCACGCATCCGCCGAACTCGTTGAGATCGTAATGGGGGTCTTCGGAGATCAGAGCCACCGTCTGGAATCCCCCGGTGAGACTGCCCTTCAGCACGGACAAGGCGTTGCCCAGCGTGTGATAATAGCCGATGGCCGTGGCGTCGTCGACGATGCCGATCAACCTCGAATCGGCCCTGACCGTCCCGGCCGCCAGGGGGACGTCGGGATTCGAAAGATCGAGCCGTCCATAAATCGTATTCTCTGTGATCTGGTCCCACTCAGGGATTTGGACGTATTGATGTCCATACAAGAATCCGCTCCAGTATCCGGCATAGGCGCCCCCTGACACGAGCACGGGGTGTGAGGGTTCATCCAGAGAGTAGACGCGGGGATTGGCGTCGCGATAGCCGGAAACGACAAGATATCCCTCGACGAAAGCGATCGACGAAACATAATAATCGCCCAAGCGCGACATCTCCACGAAGCTCCCGTCCGCCTCGAACAGGTAGACGCCGAGCGCCAAAACGTTGCCAGAGTTCCCGACGACGATCATGTTGTCGTGCAAGGCGAAGACCGGGGTGGTGCCGGGAATGTCCAGATGCAGCTGTTCCACGGGATGTTCCGGATCGGCCAGGGAGTAGGCGAAGATCCCGTCGTCGTAGGTCGAGAGCCAGAGGGTATCTCCGATGAGCCGGGTTTGTTTGACCGTCCGCGGGACGCTCGCCGACGCTATCTCGGCCAATCCGTTGTCGTCGACCGCATAGAGATGATACGTCCCATGGTAATCCACGGTGGCCAGCCGGCCGGGGGTGAAGCGCACAAGCGATCCTTCGACGTTCCCGAGGAGCCTCAATATCTTGGGCGTCGGCGTCAGCGTGTAGCGGTACGGCCACCTCAAGCTTATGGATCGCGGAAGATAGTTGTCGAGATGGATGATCGTTTCGTAGTTCCTGGCATAGCCGGGAAGCTTGGCCCGGCCGGAGGAATCGGTGGTGATTTCAAAGGACTCCCAATCGATACCGCCCTCGATGACCGCCCCTTCGAGGGGATCCCCGGAGGTCTTTAAGACCGTGACCCAGAACGGATTATCGGTCGGCTCTCCGGCCGATGGGCCGGTCTGGCAACCTGACATGACCAGGCAGAGCAAGGCCGCCGCCAGCCACAGGTTCTTCATTTCGCGCCTCCGCTTTATCGAAGTGAGCGTGATCAACTAACCCACCCCATCCTAAGTCGCAGCAATTATCATGCCATAGTCCCTGCCTGAAAAGGCGAGCGGAGAGGCGGGATCTTGTCCTCACAAGGGGACGGTCAGCGGCAGCGAGGACATTTCCGTGTCCAGCCGACCGGCGAGACGTCTGGGCTCAGCGGACCTGGCGCTCGAGCTTCTCGTACTGCTCGCGGATCTCGGCCGGGAGACGGCCCTTGTAGGGCTTGAGGAAATCCCGGACCTCGTCGACCTCGGGCTTCCAGTCCTTGATCTTGACCTCGAACAGCCGCTCGAGCTTGTCCTTGGGGAGATCGAGTCCGGTCATATCGAGGTCCTCGACGCGGGGCACGAGGCCGGCCGGCGTTTCGCGCGCAGGGACGGCCCCCGTCACCCGGTCGATGACCCACTTGAGGACGCGCATGTTGTCGCCGAATCCCGGCCAGATGAACTTGCCCCGGTCATCGACGCGGAACCAGTTGACGGAAAAGATCTTGGGCGGCCGCGACATCCGGCTGCCCATGTTCAAGTAGTGGCGCCAGTAATCGGCCATGTTGTAGCCGCAAAACGGCAGCATGGCCATCGGATCGCGGCGGACGACGCCGACCTGCCCCGTGGCCGCCGCCGTCGTCTCCGAGCCCATGCGCGCGCCCATGAACACGCCGTGGGCCCAGCTGAAGCTCTCGGTGACGAGCGGGATGAGCTGGGTCCGGCGGCCGCCGAAGATGATGGCCGAGATGGGCACGCCCCGGGGATTCTCGGCCTCCTTCGAGAGCATTGGCGAGTTGATGATCGAGGCCGTGAACCGGGAATTCGGATGGGCGCCCTTCGTGCCGCTCGCCGGCGTCCACGGGCGGCCCTGCCAGTCGAGCATGTGCTCGGGGACGGGCCCGTCGATGCCCTCCCACCACGGCTCGTTCCGGCCGGTGTCGAGGGCGACGTTGGTGAAGAGGGTGGGGTTGAAGGCCCCCCGCCTGATCGTTTTCATCATGTTGGGATTGGTCTTCATGGACGTCCCGGGAGCGACGCCGAAATAGCCGGCCTCTGGGTTGATGGCCCAGAGCCGGCCGTCCGGCCCGATGTTGAGCCAGGCGATGTCGTCGCCGAGCGTCCAGACCCTGTAACCGGGGAGGGCCGACTCCATCATGGCCAGGTTGGTCTTGCCGCAGGCGCTGGGCAGGGCGGCCGTGACGAAGGTCGTCTTGCCGCGGTGGTCCTCGATGCCCATGATGACCATGTGCTCGGCCAGCCACCCCTGTTTGTAGCCCAGGAACGAGCCGATGCGGAGCGCGACGCACTTCTTGCCGAGCAGGGCGTTGCCGCCGTAGCCCGAGCCGACGCTCCAGACCAATCCTTCCTCGGGGAAGTGCATGACGTAGCGGCGGTTGGGGTCCAGGGTGCCGATCGAGTGGAAGCCCTTGATGAAGTCCTCGCGATTGCGCAGCTTCTCCAGGATGGGCGTGCCGATGCGGGTCATGACGCGCATGCTGATGGCGACATAGCTCGAATCGGTGACCATGAGACAGGCCTTGGCATAGGGCGAGTCGGGGTGGCCCATCATGTAGGGGATGACGTACATGGTCCGTCCGGCCATGCATCCGTCCGATAGCCCGGTCATGAGCTTCTTGGCTTTCCCCGGCTCCATCCAGTTGTTGTTCGGCCCCGAGGCGTCCTTGGTCGGATGGCAGACGAAGGTCAGGTGCTCGGTCCTGGCGACGTCGGTCGGGGAGGAGCGATGAAGGTAGGCCGTCGGCCAGGTCTTGTGATTGAGCTCGTGGAAGACGGGACCGTTGAGGCGCTCCTCGTTCAGGCCGATCTCGATGAGCCGCCAGGCCTCGCCGTCCGAGCCGTCGCACCAATAGACGCGGGCGGGCTTGGCCAGCCTCTCCTGGTCGGCGACCCATCGTTCGGCGGCGGAAACCATATCGGTCCTCCGCCCCCATTCTTATCAAGTCGGAACAGGCCTGTCAAACGGGCTTGGCGGGGGATTTAGCGAACGCGATCTTTTCGAAGAACTCGTCGACCAGGGCTTGCTGGGCCTCCGAGAATCCCCTCACATTCGATCGATCAGAGAATTCGACTTGGACAACCAGGCCCTTGGTTTGCGGATGGGGATAGAGCTGGCCCCTTAGATTGAGATAGCTGAAACCGGGAGAAGCGGTATCGTCGAGGTTGAAGATGCCGTCGATTTGAAGGAGGGGCCCGCCTTTGGCCCTCTTTCTGTTAAAATGGAGATGATCCACTTTCAGTGCCCTCAATTCTTCCTGTTTGAGAGCTTCAAGGCCGGCGAGCAGGTCCTCGTCGGTCTCATAGACCTCCGTCTTGATGATCGACACGCTCGCACGCAGGATCTCCTTGTCGTTCCGTTTCTCGAAAACGATCTGGGTCCCGTCGGACTTCGCCAGCGCCCATCCGGCCTGAGCGGGGGATACGGCCGTCAGTCCGTTCCATCGATAAACGCTGCCGGGTTCGATGATGACCGGCTTCTGCGCGACCAGTGCCTCGACGGAGAAGACCGCGGCCAAGACCGTGATCACGATATGTTTTATCATCCTTCCATTATAGCCATTGACCGACGGCCTGTCTTCAGCGGTCAGGCCTGGATCTCGTAGACGACGGGGATGCCGGCCAGCGAGATATTGGGGTTGAAGGTCCAGGAAACGAGGTTGACGGCCCTCGGGTAGGGCATGAAACGGGCCCGGTAGAAGGGGCCGGCCGGCCAGCCACGCTTGCTGAAATCGACCGTGGCGATGTAGCCGTCCTCGCGAATGCGGCCGAGATAGGCCCGAATGAAGGCGGATCGTTCCGCCGTGGAGAGGTCGGGGAAGGCGACGTGGTTGATCCAGGCATAGTGCTCGACCTGCTTCCCGAGCTGATCGTGCCGGACGAAATTGATCATAGCCTGGACGCGGCCGTCCTTTTCCCAGACCAGCGTCCGGGCGACGTCCGGGTAATCGAGCTCGACAGCCAAGTCTTTCTTGTCCCAGGCAAGCGCCAGGCGGACGGAATCTTGATAGCGTTCGAGGAGCGCGTGGCAGGCGTCGAGGTCCGCGGGGCGATATTCCCTCAGATCGACCCCGGGCGCGGGCTTGGGGGGACGATGAGCGCCGAGGAGGCGGATGGCGGCCTTTTCGTAGCCTTTCAATCCCTCGGACGCATCAGCCCGGTCGAGGTCGAGAATGCGGACCATGACCCCGGACCTGCGGACCTTCTGGATGCGATGGCCTTCGGCGATGAGCTTGTTCATCATCAGCGTCGAACGGTGCCCGGTCTCGAGGGTCAGGAGGGAGAAATCAAGGCCGTACTTCTTGCGGTTGAGATCGACCGCCGCCCGGATGATATCGAGGGCCAGGCCTTTCCGGAGGAATTCCTTCCGAACGACGAGGAGGCAGCTATAGACGGCGTCGTAGATCTTGCCCTGAAAGTGGAACGTCTCCGGCAGGTTGGCCAGGAAAGCGACGATCTCGCCGTCCTTGTAGGCGCCGAGGAGCATATCGCGCTTGTCCCCGGGGATCCGGTCAAAAAGGTAATGGAGGAACGCCGGCCGGTAGAAATTGGGAAAAGAGGCCTGCCCATATTCGTCCCGCCAGGAGGCGTGGGCCATGCGCTCCAGTCCTTCGAGGTCGCCGCGGAACGGTTCGATGGAGACGCCTGCCAGCATGGGTCCTCTCCTTATATGAAGGCGGAGCCCAGTCTCATCGAAGACCGGCCTTTTGTCAAGGCGTCCGGGAGAGGCGTCTTCCCTTGAAAAGGGAGGCGGCCAATGATATCTTTATCCCTCTGGAGGACCGCGATGATCGGCGAAAAAGATATCAAGGCAACGTTCGCCAAGCAGCTCGCTCGGATCGGCAATGAGGAGCTCCGCGCCAAGGTCGTCGAGACCTTTGTCCTGGCCTGCCGCCGGGGCGGGTGGGAGTCGATCGACGCGGTCAAGACGATACCCTTTACGCTCCTCACGGAGACCTACGGTATCAGCTTCGTCGAGCACACCATCGCCGTCACCGAAGGGGCCGCGGCCCTGGGCCGGGCCCAGATCGAGGCCTATGCCGGGCTGCCCTACGCCATCGATTTCGACCGCCTCTATGCCGGCGGCCTCCTCCACGATGTCGGAAAGCTTCTCGAGATCGAGCCCGACGGCCGGGGCGGCTTCCGCAAGAGCCTGGCCGGCCGCCAGGCCCGCCATCCCGTCTCGGGAGCGATCCTCGCGTCCGAGTGCGGACTGCCGGGCGACATCATCAACATCATCGTCTGCCACGCCAAAGAGGGGGAGGGCCGGCCGCAAGTCGTCGAGACCGTCCTTATCCACCAGGCCGATTTCGCCACGTTCGATCCCCTGGTCATGAAGCAAAAAGGCGCCCTGATCGAATCCTGACCGTGCCCATGAACCAGACCCTCATCGAGAAGATCCTCTCCCGGCACGCCGGCCGTCCCGTCCGGCCCGGGGACATCGTCGATATCGCCGTCGACGCCCGGCTCGCCCGGGATTTCGGCGGGGCGAATGTCGTCAAGAACCTGAACGAGCACGGCCTGCCGGTCGCCGACGTCTCTAAGACCTTCTTCACCTTCGACTGCAATCCCGGCGGTTCCGACCAAAAATACGCCGCCAACCAGCATCTCTGCCGACTCTTCGCCCGCGAGAGCGGGGTCAGCCTTTACGATGTCGACGCCGGCATCGGCACGCATATCGCCATCGAAGAGGGCTTGGTCGTCCCCGGAGGGACCCTCGTATCGACCGATTCCCACGCCAATATCCTGGGGGCCATCGGGGCCTTCGGCCAAGGCATGGGCGACCAGGACATCGCCGCCGCTTGGGCCTTTGGCAAGGTCTGGTTCAAGGTCCCCGATTCTGTGAAGATCGTCCTTAGAGGGACGCCTCCCCTCGGGACAAGCCCTAAGGATATCGCCTTGCGGCTTCTCCGCGAATTCGGCGCCGCCGGCCTTCTCGGGCTGAGCGGCGAGCTCACGGGCGAAGCGGTCGACGCCCTGGATCTGAGCGGACGCATCACCATCTCTTCGATGGCCACGGAGATGGGCGCCATTATTCTTCTCTTCCCTCCGAGCCGTTCGATCCTCGCCCATTTCGACGCGATCGGCAAACCGTACGAGGCTGCCGCCGCCGATCCCGGCGCGTCTTACGTCCGGACGGTCGAGATCGACCTCTCGGACCTCGTCCCCCTCGTTTCCCGGCCGGGACATCCCGAAGACGTCGTCGCTGTCCGCGACGTCGCCGGGACAAAGATCGATTCGGCGTTCATCGGCTCGTGCACGAACGGCCGGTTCGAGGACCTCGAGGCGGCGGCCGCCATCCTCAGGGGCCGGCGGATCGCTCCCGGCGTCGTTCTCAAGATCGTCCCGGCTACCCGCAAGGTATGGCGGAAGGCCCTCGACGAGGGCCTCATCGAGACCTTCCTCGAGGCTGGAGCCCTTATCGGCAACCCGGGCTGTGCCGGTTGCGCCGAAGGCCAGATCGGCCAGAACGGCCCGGGGGAGATCACCGTCAGCACCGGCAACCGCAATTTCGCCGGGAAACAGGGCCGCGGAAGCGTCTATCTGGCGTCGCCGGAGACGGCCGCGGCCTCCGCCGTGGCCGGCGTCATCACCACCTCGGCCGGCATCCCCGCGGCGCCTGTCCTTTTCTCCTCTTCATCGGCCCAGGCGGCTCCCCGCTCCGGGGGCGCCGGCGAGCCGGACGCCTCGCGCGGCCGGCCGACGGTCGTCCGCGGCCGGGTCTGGGTCGTCGACAAGGACAACATCGACACGGACATGATCTTCCATAACCGCCATCTGGCCGTCACGGACATGGCCCAGATGGGGCCGTTCACGTTCGGAAACCTCCCCGGCTGGGAGGATTTCTCGAAGAAAGCCGCGCGGGG
>Ga0326726_10006739_pt1 | contig 10329 bp, 8 predicted proteins | sample MHFenrmetagenome_2_FD_207603 | JGI IMG/M metagenome (GOLD analysis project Ga0326726, IMG submission 207603) | Lab enriched peat soil microbial communities from Michigan Hollow, Ithaca, NY, United States - MHF15MN | ecosystem: Environmental > Terrestrial > Soil > Wetlands > Peat | place: USA... | reverse complement strand
AGGGCAATATGGCGCCGGTGCTGGATGATTTTTCGACGCTGCTGCGGCAGTGCATCGCCTGCCATGATTCTTACCGTCTCCGATAGTACCGCCCTGTCAGTCAGGGGGCCGGCATCATGAGAATTTTTTCCGGTAAACAGACCATTCTTATCGCCATGGGGTGGGCGTTTTGCCTGCCGCTGCTTGTTTCCTGCTCACCGGCCGAAGATTCGCCCGAAACACAGGTCCGGACGCTCCTCAAGCAAGGCGAAACGGCGGCGGAAAAAAAGCAGACGGGAGTGCTGCGGCAAATGATTTCGGAAAAATATTCCGACAGCCAGGGTCAGGACAAGCGGGCCATCGAAGCCATTCTCCGGTATTATTTTTTGCGTAACGAGACGATCCATCTTCTCATGCGTATTCAGTCAATCGCATTTCCGCAGCCGGCGCAGGCGCAAGCGATTGTGCTGGTCGCGATGGCTGGGCAACCGATTTCTGGCGCCCAGGAACTCGAGCGTCTGCATGCCGACCTCCATCGTTTCGAGATTACTTTGGCGAGCGAAAACAAGGAGTGGAAAGTCGTTCGTGCCGAGTGGCGGCGCGCGGAACCCGGCGATTTCTTCTGAGGCAGCGTGGTGAAGTATGATGTAATGGGTTAATTACATGGACCGACGGGGGGCGAGAATGGAGGCTGGATTTCTTCCGCGCACCAGGTTCCAGAAGCTTCTGGATACGCTGCATCAGGCTGGCTATCGCTGTATCGGCCCGCAGGTGCGCGATGGTGCCATCGTTTACGATACGCTGTCCCGCGCCGAGGATTTCCCCCGAGGCATGCGTGACCGGCAGTCGCCGGGTACATACCGGCTCGAACGCACCGACAGCCCGCAATTTTTCAGCTGGGCCAACGGCCCGCAGGCGTTAAAGCCGTTCGTGTTCGCACCGCGCGAGCCAATGTGGCGCTCGGAGCGTACGGCCGATGCCGCCATCCGCTTTTCAGAAATAAATCCCGCGCCAGAGCCGCTCGCCATTCTCGGCGTGCGTGCCTGCGATCTTGCCGCCTTGCGGCTTCAGGACCGGCACTTTCAGGAGGGCCCTTTCCCCGATCCCGGTTATGCCGCGCGTCGCAAAAATCTTTTTCTGGTGGCGGTCCATTGCACGCATCCCGCTGACACCTGTTTCTGCGCGTCCACTGGCGACGGGCCGCGCGCCACGCAGGGCTTCGATCTGGCCTTGCATGAGTCGGATGAAGGTTATCTGGTGCAGGCCGGCAGCGACAAAGGACATGCGCTGGCCGCGCTATTGGCGCTTGTGCCGGTAACAGTCGTGCAGCAACAGGACGCCGACCGGGAGGTCGAGGACGCCGCCCGGCGGCAGACGCGGCGCTTGCCCGCACGCAATCTGCGCGACGTCCTTTTTGCGAATCTTGCTCATCCACGCTGGGAAGAAGTGGCCGAGCGCTGTCTCTCCTGCGGCAACTGCACTTCGGTATGCCCAACCTGTTTTTGCCACAGCGCGGCGGACGAAACCACGCTCGATGGCCATCACAGTTTGCATGTACGCCAATGGGATTCCTGTTTTACCCAAGGACACAGCTACATTCACGGCATGACTATTCGAGCCGACACACGCGCGCGCTACCGTCAGTGGCTGACGCACAAACTCGGGAGCTGGCATGACCAATACGGCCGCAGCGGTTGCGTGGGCTGCGGACGTTGCATCGCATGGTGTCCCGTGGGCATCGACATTACCGAGGAAGCCGCGGCCATTTGCGGTGGGGGCAAGCATGATTAATCCGCATCTGCCGGTGGAGGCGGAAGTAGTGGAACGCGTCCAGGAGTCGCCAACCATCTTCACGCTGCGGTTGCGCTTCACCGATCCCGTGAAGCACGCCGCGTTCCGATTCGCGCCAGGCCAGTTCAACATGCTTTATTTATATGGTGTGGGCGAAATACCGATCTCCATCGTCTCGGATCCGGATGACGAGCGCATGTTTGATCACGCCATCCGCGTGGTCGGAAGGGTGACGCGGGGAATGACGCAACTGAAGGCCGGTGACCGGCTGGGCGTGCGCGGGCCTTACGGGCGCGGTTGGCCGCTCAAACAGGCGGAGGGCAGGGATATCATGGTGATAACAGGCGGTCTGGGTTGTGCGCCCGTGGTGTCGGTGATCAACTACGTGATCCGCCGACGCGATAAATTCCGCCGCCTGGTCATCATGCAGGGCGTGAAGCATTCGGACGATCTTATCTGGCGCAGTCAGTATTCGCAGTGGAGCAAGCTGCGTGACACGCAGGTACTCGTCGCGGCCGATGTCGGCGTGGCACTCTGGCCGTGGCACGTGGGCCGTGTCACGGAGTTGTTCGACCAGGTGAAGATCGATCCTGCGCGCGCGATGATCATGATGTGCGGTCCCCAGGGCATGATGCAGGTGGCCGTGGATAACCTGCACGAGCGCGGTGTGCACGAGGATAATGTCTATCTGAGCATGGAGCGCAGCATGAATTGCGCGGTGGGGCTCTGTGGGCACTGCCAGTATGGCGGCAAGTTTGTCTGCAAGGACGGGCCCGTATTCAGCTATTCCGAAGCCAGGTCACTTTTTGGGATGCGGGGTTTCTGATGACGGATAAGCCGAAAGTCGCGGTACACAAGTTCGCCTCGTGCGACGGCTGCCAGCTCGCGTTTCTGAACCTGGGCGAGGAGCTGCTGACGCTGGCGCAGCTTGTCGACATTGTGCATTTCGCCGAGGCGGGGCCGGTGGATCCGGAGGCGGCGGTGGATATTGCCTTCATCGAGGGCAGCGTTTCAACGCCGGAGGATACCAGGCGTATCCTCCGTATTCGCGCGCACAGCCGTTACCTGGTCACGGTCGGTGCTTGTGCCACGGCGGGCGGTCTGCAGGCGTTGCGCAATTTTGCCGACGGCAAGGAATGGCTCGCGTCGATTTACGCCAAGCCGGAGTACGTCCAAAGCCTCGCAACCTCCACGCCCATCGCCCAGCATGTGAAAGTCGATCTCGAACTTTGGGGATGCCCTGTTACCGGACGACAGCTACTTGCCGTCGTGCGCGCGCTGCTGTTCGGCGTGCCGCCGTGGCATGAAAAGGACAAGGTCTGTCTCGAGTGCAAACGCCGGCAGATCGTGTGCGTGATGGTGGCGAAAGGAATTCCGTGCATGGGACCGGTGACACGCACCGGCTGCGGAGCGCTGTGCCCGGGTTTCGGACGCGACTGTTATGCCTGTTACGGCCCGGCCGAGAATCCGAACGCGGAATCGCTCGCGCGGCGTTTTGAAGGATTGGGACTTTTGCCCGAGGCGGTGGCGCGGCGTTTCCTTTTCATCAACGCAGCCGCGCCCGCTTTTGCCGAGGCCGGCCTCAAGCGGCGCGGAACCACCGATGACTGAAAAGCGTCAGATCCCGATCCAGGTGCCGGTGCTCGCGCGCGTCGAGGGCGAGGGCGCGCTGGAATTGCGCGTACGCGATGGGGTGATCGAGGATGTGCGGCTGCGTATCTTCGAACCGCCGCGGATGTTCGAGAAACTGCTGGAGGGGCGCGATTATTCCGAAGTTCCGGACATGGTGGCGCGCATCTGCGGCATCTGTCCCGTGGCCTACCAGATGAGTGCGGTGCAGGCCATCGAAAACCTGTTCGGCGTGGAGCCCGGCCCCTGGGTGCGTGACATGCGCCGCGTGTTTTACTGCGGCGAGTGGATACAAAGCCACAGCCTTCACATTCATATGCTCGCGGCGCCGGATTTTCTGGGCTATGCGAGCCTCACCGAGATGGCGCGCCATCATGCGGATGAAGTGCGGCGCGGTTTGCGACTGCAGGCCCTCGGTAACGAAATCATCCGGTTGCTGGGCGCGCGTTCGGTCCATCCCGTGGGCGCACGCATCGGTGGATTTCACCATGCCCCGGAACGCGCACAGGTCGATGCCTTGCGGGAAAAGTTGCAGGCGGCGTTGCCGGAAGCCGAGACGCTGGTGCGTTGGGCTGCGGCACTCAAGCTGCCAACGGAGGAACAGGAATTCACCGTCGTGTCACTGCGCCATCCGCGGGAGTACCCGATTAACGAAGGCCGGATCGTCTCCACTCGCGGGCTGGATATCTCCGCGGATCAATTCGAGTCGCGGTTTGTTGAGCATCAGGAAGCGCATTCCTCGGCGCTGCATTGTCTGCACGACGGCAAGCCCTACCTCGTCGGTCCACTCGCGCGCCTGAATCTCAATCTTGATCGTCTTCCGGCGCCGGTGAAAAACCTCGCGGATAGTCTTGGCGTCAAATTCCCCAGCCGCAACATGTATCACAGCATCGTGGCACGCGCGATCGAGATCGTGGTAGCGATGCACGAGGCGATACGTCTTCTGAAGGAATACGCAGAACCATCGACACCTTATGTCAGCGTCACACCGCGCGCCGGTACCGGTTATGGTTGCACCGAAGCGCCGCGCGGACTTCTCTGGCAGCGTTACGATATCGACGCCTCCGGTGTCGTGCGCGGCGCGCGCATCGTTCCACCCACGAGCCAGAATCAGGCTCGCATCGAGGAAGACCTGCGACAGTCGCTGCAGACCCTGGGTGTTCGGCAGGAAGAAGCAGCGCTGCGCCGGCGCGGCGAAATGGTGATCCGCAATTACGATCCGTGCATCTCCTGCGCGACCCATTTCCTCGATTTGCGTGTGCATGAGCTGACACGCGCCTAATCGGGCTTACCTCGTCGGCGTTAGTTCTCCTTGGCGCAATCAGGGTAAGCCCGAGCGCTCAAGTCGAAAACAGCATCAGAATCGTTCTTTTTCGTCCGACAATCACATGCGTTGTGATGCTTTTCCGGCTCTACGCTCTGATAGCGCCGGTTATCCACGAACGCAAAAAATATCCTTTTATTTCAATAGTCTGTGAAGAAGTAAATTCATGCATTTGGGCGCTGTTCGTCCGAAAAGGGTGTGCATGGCATGAATGCTGCAACAGTATTCATGCATGCGACGGCGGACAGAGGTCCCTGTCGTCAGGGGTTACCAAGAGGTGCAATCTTGCAGGACGTCAGGATCGGGCTCATTACGCGCATAGGCGCGAGAAACCAATTTCCTTGGAATCGGGTCCGATTCGCTTTTTCCAAAGGGAAAAGCCTGTGGATGGTCTGCCTGCTGATGACTTTCTGCGCGGCGCTGGGCGGCTGTCTTGCCACGCAAAAGATGCCGGTGCCAGTGCCGGGCATAGCCATTATTGTGAGCGATAACTCACCGGCTTTCGTCGGTGTTCAGCGCGAGATAGGGAAAAAATTTCCTCGGCGTGTTGAAACTTTCACCTTGGGCGATGAAAGCAAATACTCCACCGCACGAAAAAAGATCCAGTCGTCTGACCTGCCCGTGATTGTGGCAATCGGCCTTCCCGCCGCCCAGCTGGCGCAGGGTCTTTCGGGAAAGAAAGTGATCTTTTGCCAGGTTTTCAACTACGAAGATACCGACCTGGTGACACCGTGGATGAAGGGCGTGTCGGCGACCGCCCCCGTGCGTGAACAATTTCGCGTCTGGAAGGCACTCCACCCGAAGCTGACACGTGTCGGCGTGATAACCGGAAAGAATCTACAAGGCCTGATGGAGGAGGCACAAGCAGCGGCCGGGGAATATCAAATCAGGCTTGATCACGTCGAGGCCAGGTCGGACAAGGAAACGCTTTATGCGTATAAACAACTCTCGCCGAAAATTCAGGGTCTATGGCTGGTGCCGGATAATCGCGTGCTGAGCCGCGATGTGATCCGCGACATCATGGCGCACAGCGTCAAGGAAGGGAATCAGGTTGCCGTGTTCGGACGTGAATTGCTTGGTCTGGGAGGCTTGATAAGCGCGGAGACGAGCTACGCGGACATCGCCGAACAGGTGCTGACACGGGTCAGGCAGGCGCAGGAGGCATCCGGTGTGCCGGGCGCCCCCGTCATTCCACTGACCCGAACGGTCATCAAGATCAATACGGTGATGGCAAAGCGTTTGAATCTGAAAATTCCAGAGACGTTGCGGGGGATGACCTATGCTCCGTGAGTGGAAATCCATCGGCAAGTCCTGGATTGAACGTCTGAACATTGTGTCCTTCTGGCGGCGCATCCTGCCTGGTCAGCCGATTGCTGGCGCTGCAGATGCTTGGCGCGATAATAATATATCTGATCGTCAATATCGGACTGTGGTGGACATCCAGCCGCCTCATTGAAGACAACCTCGAGAAACAGGCGGTTCGGTGGCTTGCCGAACTCGATGAACTCGGAACACCGCTCTACGCTTCTCAGGGAGGGAAGCAGTTGGCGAATATCGACAAGCGCATCAAGCATTTTCCTGAGATCGCCTTCATACGCTACTACGACGCTTCGGGAACAAAAGTTCTCGGTGAAGCGGGGGAAGTGCACGGCGCGGATATTCCGCTGCTCAAACCGCAGCAGTTGGAGAGACTGCAGCAGCAGACCGCCGGCGCGGAAACAAATTATCTGGTTGACCGGTCGCTGCTGAGTGGCGCCTATCTGCGTTTCATCTCGCCGATTCGCGTCAAATCCATACGCTCGGACGGACTGCTCAATTTCAGTCTTGATAGCGATAAGGCGGAATACGAGAAAATCGTCGGTTATATCGACCTGAGTATCGATTCCGGCTACTACAAGGAACAGATGGTGCGCAGTATGGCCTCCGGGAGTCTGATCATCGCGATTTTGCTCCTGTTTGCGTTGTTTTTCGGTAGCCGGTTGATCCGGCGCGCGCTCGCGCCGCTGACCGAACTGCAGATTCCGCTCGCCCGGCTCGCACGCGGCGAAATCGATGTCAACGTGGAGCGCGCCAAAGACGAGGAAATCGCCGTTATCGGCGACGCGCTGAACACGACGATACGCGCCCTGAAGGATCGCGACGAGACGCTCCGGAAAATGGCGGAAAGCGACCCGCTCACGGGTTTGGTGAACCGCAGCTGTTTCCTGCGCGAACTGGAGAAGGAAATCGAGCATGTGTCGCACGACGCCGTGGAAAGTGCCGTGTTCTTCATCGATCTCGACCAGTTCAAATATATCAATGACACACTGGGGCACGCCGCTGGTGACAAGCTCCTGATTCGTGTTGCCGAGTTGCTGAATTCGCGGGTACGCGACAAGGACGTGGTGTCGCGTTTCGGCGGCGATGAATTCACCGTACTCGCACGTAGCGTCTCCCGCGAGGGCGCCGTGGACTTGGCGAATTCGTTTAACCAGATCATGCGCGACATGCGTCTCGTGGAAGGTGACAAGGTCTTCAGCGTCAACTGCAGTATCGGCATCGCCATGATCGTGCCTGGACAGCACACCGCCGCGGAGATCCTGTCGCATGCCGACATGGCCTGCTTTGCCGCGAAGTCGCACGGGCGCAACCGCTATCAGCTGTACGAAGAGAGCGGTGAAAGCAAAAAGGAAATGGCCATGGACATCGGCTGGTTCCAGCACATCAAGCAGATCATCGAACAGGACCGTTTCCGGTTGGTCTATCAACCGATTGTCGGTGTCATCAATCCAGAGAAGGAATGCTTTGAGGTGCTCCTGCGCATGCCAGGACCGAACGGTGACCTGGTGCTGCCCTCCATATTCCTTCCGGTGGCACAGCGCTTCGGCCTGATGGCGGATATCGACCGCTGGGTGATCATCAATGCCCTGAAGGCGCTGGCGGGTTTCCACGCCGCGGGACGCGAGGTCGTTTTATCGATCAATCTCTCGGGCCAGTCGCTTGAGGATACGTCTATCCTGCAACTGATCCGGGATCAGCTGGAGCGCAACCGGGTGCCGCCGGCCAGCGTGATTTTCGAGATCACCGAGCAGACCGCCATGCGTTATCTGGACAAGGCCCAGCGCCTGATTCAGGGGCTGGTGGACATCGGCTGCCGCTTTGCGCTCGACGATTTTGGCACCGGTTTCAGCTCATTCAGCTACCTCAAGCATCTGCCGGTGGATTTCATCAAGATCGACGGTTCATTCGTCAAGAACATGGCGCGGAATTCGATCGACGAGACGATGGTGCTTTCCATCATTCAGATCGCGCGTTCGCTCGGCAAAATGACGATCGCCGAGTTCGTCGGCGACGAAAAAACCATCACCATGCTCAAGGCATCCGGCGTGGATTACATGCAGGGATTTTACGTCGGGGTGCCGTCGGAGCGGCTGCCGGTAAATCTGCGCGTATTGTCCGATACCAAGAAGAACGCGAGCTGATTTCCCGCGGACGCGACGTTAATTCTGCGTCTTGTCCTTTTTGATCATCGCGTAGGCCGAGTGGTTGTGGATGGATTCGAAATTCTCCGACTCCACCACGTAGGCATCGATGCGGTCGTCCCGGTTCAACACAGCCGCGACATCGCGAACCATGTCTTCGACAAACTTGGGATTGTCGTAGGCGTGTTCGGTGACATATTTCTCATCCGGGCGTTTTAACAGCCCATAGAGCTCGCAGCTCGCCTGTTTTTCCACGAGATCAATCAGGTCTTCGACCCACACGAAGGTGTTGGTGCGCACGGTTAATGTCACGTGTGAACGCTGGTTGTGGGCGCCATACTGGGAAATTTCCTTGGAGCAGGGACAGAGGCTGGTGACCGGCACCACCACCTTGATCGTCATCACGTCCTGGCTGCGGTGGATTTCGCCGATGAACGCGACCTGGTAATCCATCAGGCTCTTGACGCCGGAAACCGGCGCGGCCTTGTTGATAAAATACGGGAAACTCATTTCAATGTGACCGGTGTCGGCCTCGAGCCGCTTGCTCATGTCCGCCAGCATGTCCTTGAACGACTCGACGGAGATTTCCATGTCGTGACTGTTCAGAATCTCGACGAAGCGTGACATATGCGTGCCTTTGAAATTATGTGGCAACTCCACATACATGTTGAAACTCGCAATCGTGTGCTGCAGTCCCTGGGAACGGTCCCGGACCACGACCGGGTGCCGGATTTCCTTGATCCCGACCTTGTCGATGGGGAGATGGCGCAGGTCCGGACTGTTCTGGACGTCGGCAATGAGGTCGACAACTTCGGTTTTGTTTTTGAGTTTCATCACAGAATCTCTCTACTTAACGGCCGCCAATGATGAAGTAGTTGAGTGATTCGGTCAAGTTTAGGCGGTTTCCCGGTGTACGGGAGCTTCCGCCGGGGCATGACGCAGTATCGTACGCCGGATACCGGCGGCGTCCAATCCGCACTGCGCAAGTTGTTCGCGGTGGTCGCCGTGCTCGATGAAGCGGTCAGGGAGGCCAAGATTGACGACGCGCGTCGCGAGACCCGCGGCCATCAGGCATTCATTGACGGCACTCCCGGCTCCGCCGGCCACGACGTTTTCCTCGACCGTGACCAGCAGGTCGTGGTTGCGGGCCAGTTCCCGCACCAGTTCTTCATCCAGCGGTTTCACGAAACGCATGTTGACCACGGTGGCGTTGAAGGCCGCGCCCGCTTCCAGCGCCGGCGCGAGCATGCTGCCGAAGGCGAGCAGGGCGATGCGCTTTCCTTCGCGCCGTATCTCGGCCTTGCCTATGGGGAGCGTCAGCAAGGCCGGATCGACGGCCGCGCCCGGTCCGGCGCCGCGCGGATAACGCACCGCGGCCGGGGCGTCGAGCTGAAAACCGGTGCTAAGCATCTGGCGGCATTCGTTTTCATCGGCCGGCGCCATGACCGTCATGTTCGGCAGGCAGCGCAGATAGGAAAAATCGTAACTGCCGGCATGCGTGGCCCCGTCCGCGCCAACCAGTCCCGCGCGGTCGATAGCCAGCAACACCGGCAGATTTTGCAAACAGATATCGTGGATCAGCTGATCGTAGCCGCGCTGCAGGAAGGTGGAGTAAATCGCCACCACCGGTTTCATGCCGTCGCAGGCCAGCCCCGCGGCGAAGGTGAGCGCGTGTTGCTCGGCGATGCCGACGTCGAAATAGCGCGTCGGAAAACGTTCGGAGAATTGCACCAGCCCCGATCCTTCGCGCATCGCCGGCGTGATGCCGACCAGGCGCACGTCGCGTGCCGCCATGTCGCACAGCCATTCGCCGAATACCTGCGTGTAAGTCTTGCCCGAGGGTTTTTTCTCCATCTTGCCGGTGGCGGGATCGAAGGGCGTGACGCCATGATACACGCAAGGATCGCCCTCGGCCGGCTGGTAGCCCTTGCCCTTGCGTGTCACGACGTGAAGGAAACGCGGGCCCTTGCGGCCACGCAGATTTCTGAGCATGCGCACCAGCGCATTCAGGTTATGCCCGTCCACGGGACCGAAATAGTTAAAGCCCAGCTCCTCGAACAGTGTGCTCGGCATGACCATGCCCTTCATGTGCTCCTCCACGCGCTTGGCCAGCTCCCACATCGGCGGGATCGTGGACAGCACGGT
>Ga0326726_10006738_pt1 | contig 10330 bp, 11 predicted proteins | sample MHFenrmetagenome_2_FD_207603 | JGI IMG/M metagenome (GOLD analysis project Ga0326726, IMG submission 207603) | Lab enriched peat soil microbial communities from Michigan Hollow, Ithaca, NY, United States - MHF15MN | ecosystem: Environmental > Terrestrial > Soil > Wetlands > Peat | place: USA... | reverse complement strand
GAAATCTCCTTCAGAGTTTGCACCGTATAGTCGTAGTTCTTCACAAAGCCTTGGTCCACGAGGTATCGGCCCATCCGATCCGGCTCGAGAGCGTACATGTCGGCTGCCTTCAAGAAGGCGCGCAACATCCGCTTGGTGGCCACTGGGTATTTCTTGACGAACGTCTCCCTCGCTACCGCCATACAACAGAAATAGCGTGACCAGGGACGATCCTCACGGGTGCTGACCACCACATGACCTATTTCCCGCGTCCGCAGTTCTTGAGGCTCGGGCGGAAACCCCAACATCGCATCGATCTTCCCATCAGCCAGGAGCTGCATCGCCTCGCTCGACGGCGGCGAGACGAACCGGGTATCCCGGCGAGGGTCAAGACCGACGTAGGCGGCCATGGCGATCACGAGCGCCTGGCTGCCACCATAGGCGCCAACGGCGATCGTCTTATTCTTGAGGTCCAGAAGCGAGCGCACCTGACTGGTTCCGAACAACTCAAAGCAGCCGGCATGAATTCCCCCTATGACGATGGCGGGCGGCGCCGTCTCCAAGTTCAGCAACAGGCCCATGATCTCGCCGCCCGCGAAGTCGAGCTTGCCGGCAATGAAATCGGCGCCGGGGTCCACCGTCATCACGTACTCGATGTCGCTAAACCCCTCCGCTCTCAGGAGCCCCTCCGCAACCCATTCAGGCGCCAGACACGCGTGCTCCCAAGGGAATCGCGCCAGCCTCAGCCTCGTGGTCTCGGGGGGCGGCTCGGCGTCTGCCGGTCTCGCAGAAACCCCAAGAATGGCCGCGGCAGCGCTGAAAGCCATGCCGCTCGCGAACTCTCGCCTGGTCGTCCTATTCATGATCCTTAGCCCTCTCTGAACTCGTTGACTAGAGGTGAGAGTCCGTGATGGCGCCGATCACACGCCCCGAGCTGACGCAGTGCGGATACAGTGACACCTTGGCTTTCGAATACCTCTCCACGCCCGGCATCCGACGGGGAGCAATACCTTCACCTCGCTCCTCCCACCGCCACGAACAAATTCGCATTGACAAGAAAATTCACCTACGAATAAGCTATCCCCATAGCGATCAAGAGAGGCGCTGAGGGCACTGGCCCGATGAAGCGCCCGGCAACCTGCTGAAAGCCAGCAAGGTGCCAACGCCAGCCCGAAGACGGGGACGATCAGGCCCACGGTCGGCAAGCAGTACGGCGTTGCACCCCTCCGCTGCGAGGGGTTTTTTGTTGTAGCCCCTCCTCTGCCGGGCTCCAGGCCCCCTCCGCCAACTCGCACTCGCGGGGATAGGCTGGCCGGTCGACAAGCGCGCATCCTGACGCGTTTCCCCGCGAGCCCTTCAGGCACTGATGAACAGGGGCGCGTGATGACGGAACTACAGCAGCAGGACCAGAGCACGATCGAGGCGTTCCCCGTAGGCATCAAGCTGAGCGAGGGGGACTTCGCTACCTACGCCAACCTCTTTGCACTCCAACACGCAGATCGGCGGGCGCGTAGGCGGCCACTCGGCACGAACGTCGAAGCGTTGCAGAACGCTGTCCTGCACATCCTCTCCACCCGCACCTACGAGCGCGAGTTCAAGGACTACGGCGCCTTCGCGTGCTGGCTTGAGAGGTCCATTCACAAGTGGTCGACGCGTATCAGCACCGAGACCATCGACATCGCGCCCCCGAGCGTACCGGGGCGCTCCATTCGTCGCCGTCGTCCAGTGAGGCAACAGCCGGTAGATAGTGACAGCCATTACGATCCAGCCGTTGAGCTGACCGTTGTAGAGTCGAAGCGCCGGGCCTGGAATCTTCGCAAGGCCAATGTGCACTTCGACATCGCCGCCATCCGTAGCCTGTCGTCCAGCATCCGCGGAGTCACGCGCCGTTCTTATCACGGGCAGCAACACGGAGTCCCCTACCGCGGCTGTGGCGGGGATCTGCCGGAGATTTCACCCCGTGATCTGAACTTCTCCCTGTGCATCCGGTACGGGATCGAAGCCCTCGGCTCCATGCAGGGCGGCCTCGTCTCCTTCAACTTCCCGACGCGGGACTGGAGGACCGCTCCCGGGGTCCGGGGGAACCTGTCGAAGATCCCGTGGACGTACCGGTCCAGCGGCACCGGCCGGCGGGAGGCCCCGCGCTCGTCCGAGGCTCTCGATGCGCTCGCGCTGGCGCGGGCCGCAATCGAAGCCTCCGAGCGGAGGCTTCTGCAGCGCAAGGACGCTCTGCACCGTGAGATTCGCGCGGTGCGCGCGATGGGAGAGCCGACCGGAACGCTCCTGTACGAACCCCCGGTCAAGGGCTCAAATCAGTGGTATCAGGAACAGATGCGGTGTCTGGCCGCGGCTCGCGCTGGCCGGACCCTGAGGGTCGCGCGTTTCCCCGAGGGCGTCGAAGCGGATGCCCGATCACTGGACATTATCCTGCGGCGCGATGCGCTGGCGGATCTCTGCGCAGACTACGACACCCTCACGGTCAAGCTGCAGCGTTTCCGGAGTGAGTACGCCATCGCGGTCCAGCACCTGCGCGCGTGGCAGGCTCAGGCCGCGTGGTGCCAGCGGAACCACGTCGTCGCCTTTGGCCACGATCGGTGCCACGTATGCCGGGAGGCATGGAGTGCATCGCATGCCGTGGCACCGGAATAAGTCAATAGAAGCAAGACCTTCGGAGATGTTTGATGTAGCTGTGGAGTATTGGTGTAGGGGCAAACCGAAGGTCGCCATCTCTCGCGGCCTTACTGTTCGCCTCGAGGCCGCCGAGGTCGCACTGTCGAGCTCTGATTCGTCCATAGGGCACGGAATCCACCGCCTCCTGAGCAGCCGCCTCGTCGTCACGAAGTAGTCCCAGCCTCCTCGCCAGCGGGTGAGGAGTCACCGTTGGCCGTAGTCCGGCTACCCATCCAGCGACACCGCAGGACCAATCCCCTGCCAAAGGAGAACATCCATGTGGTTCATGAACAAGAAGATCCAGCCGGCCGAGTGGCAACCTCAGGTCCTCAAGGAGGTCCTCGAAGAGCTCGAAGCGGAGGGGAAGATCCGCGACAGCGGGCGCCGGAGGGACGGCCTGATCGTCTGGGTAGCGGTACCGGACGAAGAGTTCACCGGGAAGCCCTGGCCTCGGTTCGTTCGAGACGACGACCGGGTCGTGTGATGAAGATGCCCGGGGGCAAGACGCGTAGCACTCAACACCTCTCCTTGATCTATCGCGAAGTCCGCCAGGTCAAGCACGAAACTCCTACCATTGTCCGAAGTCTGGAACCGCTGGGGGGTGTGGTCCGGCGCATCGCCTCCGCGCATTCGTACCGCGGTCGCCGCGGGCATCCATTCGCTGGTGCGTGATGAGCACGTCCAAGGCAGTCCATGCACGGTACAACCGGTCGCCGAAGTGCCGCGAGCGTAGTGCAAGGTACGAAGTCCTGCCGAAGGTTCGAGCGCGGACGCTGTTCTACGAACAGACCATCCGCTGACCGATCCGGAACTGAAGTAGCACCCGCAGTAGCCCGTAGCGCATCGCACACGCAGCCCCATCCCACCTTCAAGGAGCCTGAGCATGTCCCAGGAGTTTCTCTGCCAGACATACGGCCTCGCGCTCTGGTTGATCGCGCGCGGCATCCACCCAGCCAGCGCAACGCGGGTAGGGCTTGGCGTGGTTTTCATCTTTCCTCCCGAGGCGAGCGACCACTTCGAGGCGTTTCAGGCCGCGCGCAAGCAGCTCACGGCGCTTCAGCAGGCGGCCGGCTTCGATGGAGGCGCGCGGTGAGCGCCGAGATCACGGCCGCGCCGTCCCCCACACTCAGGTGTCCGGCGACGTTCAGCCCGAAGTACATCAAGCGGGCCTGGGAGCTGATCGCCCGTGACGGCGCGCCTCGGGAGGTCCGCATCCTCAAGACCGAGAAGGACGGCACCGTCTCGGGCATCTTCACCGATCCCAAGCAGGTGGCAGCGGCCATCGCGTCGTGGGACGGCGTGAAGTCGATCTACCTCACCGTGAACCCGCTGAAGCCCGAGATGCTGGCGCGCGAGAACGTGGGGAAGCTGGCTCGCTGGACGAAGGACACCACTGCCGACCACGACATCGCCTCTCGGGAGTGGTTGATCATCGACGTGGATCCGATGACGCCGGTCAAGCACGTCTCCGCGACCGAGGAGGAGCAGGCTCTCGCCATCGAGGTGCGGGACCGCCTCGCGGAGTGGCTCACCGAGGAGTTCGGGTTCCCGGCCCCGATCCGTGGGCGCAGCGGCAACGGCGGGCGCCTCCTGTACGCCATCGAGCTCCCGAACGACGAGGCGTCAACCGATCTCATCAAGCGCTGCCTCCAGGCCCTCGCGCTGCACTGGAATGTGCCGAAGCAGGTCGAGATCGACACCAGCGTCTACAACGCGAGCCGGGTCGATAAGGTCTGGGGCACGATGGCGGTAAAGGGCAGCTCGACCGACGAGCGCCCTCACCGGCGGGCGTACCTCGACGTGGTGCCGGCCGAGATCCTCCTCCTCCTGCGCGAGCAGCTCGACCAGCTCGCGGCCCTCGTGCCGGCGAAGCCGACGCGGCAAGTGCGCGCGTCAGTCGATGCGGGTCGAGACTTCCCCGAGCTGCTGGCCGCGATCCGGGCGCAGGGGCTCTACCTCAAGCAGGTGGGCAGCGATCACTTCATCACCTGCCCCTGGAAGTCCGAGCACACGGTCGAGTCCGGTGCCAGCGAGACGAAGCTGTTCGAGCCGTCGATCGACAACGAATACGCGGGCGGCTTCCGGTGCCAGCACAGCCACTGCACTGAGCGCCGCATCGCAGACGTGTACGCCCTCTTCATCGCGCCCACCTCGAAGCCGTCGTCGTCATCGTCGTCGTCCTCCGGGGCGAAGAGGCCGCCCGTGACGTGGCGCTCGGGCACCGAGCTGGACGACACGCCGATCACGTACCTCGTGGAAGGGCTCGTGCCCACCGGCTGGCTCGGGGCCATCGCTGGCCGCGACGGTCGAGGAAAGACGCTCCTCGGGATGGAGATCGCGAGGTGCGTCCTCACGGGCGAGAAGCTGTTCGGTCAGTTCGCCGCGCAGCAGGGCAACGTCTTCCTCATGCTCCTGGACGATCCCGAGAACCTCGTACGCGAGCGGCTCGATGCGTTCGGAATCACTGACCACCCGAACCTCAAGGTGGCGACGGCGAAGGATGTGGATCTGGCCGACAAGCCGGCGATGCTCGAATACCTCAAGGAGACGCTCCCGCCCCTCGATCCGACGTGGGTGATGATCGACGCGCTCTACCACTTCTTCCCCGGCAGCGGCAGCGGCGGCCAGGATCAGGCCAACAACGCGAGCGCGATGGGACCGGTGATGAAGGTCTTCGATGAGCTGGCGAACGCCATCAAGGGCACCCTCGCGCTGGTCGCCCACGACAACAAGGCCGGCTCCGACATCGCCGGCTCCCAGATCATCCGCAACCAGCTCAAGTGGATCTTACGGCTCGTCCTCCCCGACGAGTTCGAGAAGAAGCGGGAAGAGGGCGCGCTCACCGACCAGCGGGTGCTTCAGCTCAACAAGCTGAAGACCGGCCGGAACACGAGCTGGCACCTCAAGGTCGGCCCGCCGGGCCAGTGGACCTTCCAGGGCGACAGCGCAGCCTACCGGAGGGCAAGCCTCCCTGACCGTATCCTGGCCCGCGTCTTCGACCACGGCGGCTACACCGTCGAGGATCTGGCGAAGGCGATCAAGGCCAGGGAGAACGAGGTGCGCGCGGCATGCGTGCAGCTCCATCTGGACGGGAAGCTGGCGCGGATCGAGCGGCCGAGGACGGACGGCAAGAAGGGTCGGGCCACCGTCATCTACGACTACGCCGATCCGACCCTGAGGGTGGGAGGCCCAAGCGAATAGCGGCGGGCGGAATAGCTCCGACCCCCTCGGAAGGCACCGGGAGGTATAGGGCACTGGGCGGAATAGCCCTCTCTGCAAGAGATGAAGAAGATGGATGGAAATCCACGTAGAGGGGGAGGAGCTATGCCGCCACGCGCAGGAGCCCGGTGCCAAGACCTATTCCGCCCGATGCCCCGATGGAGAGCTATTCCTCCCGGCCCCAAGGTGGCCGACAGGTCGTCCGATCATCCCCCCAGCGCCCTGCTATCCCCGAGTGACGCGAGTGACGCGTTCGCCTTTCTTCTCTCGAGTGAAAAGGGCAGCTGAAGGAAGGTCAACACACCATCGCCGGGAGTCACAAAGGGACACGCGCCACTCACGCCACTCCAGAGCCCCGGGGGCGCTGCCCCGCCGGCCACAGCTCGGTGCCGGCGTCCGGGGCGTGGGCGGGGCGAGGCAGGTAGCTGACACAGGTTGGCTAATCCTTTCAGGTAGTTAGAGATATTTATCAAATTTTGCTGTCCTTTCAGCTACTTAGAGCATTTGGCTCGCACGTTTATCGCGTCCAACTCGTTGTTTTAATGCAATTCCCTCCGCCAGAACAGCTCATTTGTTTCCTCAAATTCCGCCGTGTCCAGATCGAAGAAAGATATGACCCCCAAAGACCTCTTGAAGGAGGTGAATGGACCTTGGCAAATCGAGATGGAGCGATGTCGGCGGCGCATGAGCCGGCCGAGTCGGCTGCGCCGCTCCCGCTGGCGACTACTGCTCAAGGCGCCCAGCCTGGGGCCGTGGACCCCGCGAAGGACGCGCCGTGTGAGCCGGTCAAATCGGCCACGACGCTACCCTTGGCCACAGCCAGCCAGCGCCTTCGCGGACGACCCGGGCGTCCCCGGACGAAGCCCAGTGGTGACAATCCCGGTGACAGCCGTGAACCCCAGCGGACGCAAGTGCGTGTGCCGCCGGCTCGCCCGGCAGCGCGGACGCAGGATTCTCCATCCTGTGCTCCTCCAGGACCCCGGTTGCTGACCCGCCAGCAAGCGGCCGACTACCTGAATCTGTCATCCGACATGCTCGATCGGCTGACCCAGCAGGGAGAACTACCTCGCGTCCAGCTCGTGCTGGGCAACCGCGACGTCAGGAAGGTGTTATACGACCGAGCCGACCTCGACCGGCTTGTCGAGCTGAGTCGGATCGGCTGAAGAGAGCATTAAGGGGGGTCGATCTTGGAAGTCGCCTATCCCCACCCCCCAAGAAATCGGCCCGATCGCGATGCGTGGGGAGCGCCACAGCCACCAAGATCAATTTTCATACCCCCTGGACTCGGCATGAGCCCCACCAACCGCCGCACTCCGTCGTCGTGCAACAGACTGCCCACAACCCGGAGCAGGATCCTGTGAACTGCTGTCCATGGTCGAGCGTCACCATCCCTTGCGTCGCTCAGCATCGAACCTAATCACCCAGAAAAGGAGATACCAATGAACGTTGGACCGGGGCACATCTCACCGGGCACACTGGAACTACTTCAGATCCGGGCGCTACGCTTCCACGACACGGCCGAGGAACTTCTCGCGGTTCTCGAAGAGGATCAACAGGATGAATCGATGGCTGGGGACAGTTCGGTTTCGTTGAGTGTCCAGGAATCTGCGTCTGTCCTTCTGGCTGAGCTGGTCGACAGCGAGCGCCGCCGCGCAAGTCTTCCAAAAGCACCGGATTGGTACGGTCCGGGCGAGCAGTTGTTGCTCGAGGTGGGGCATTCGGGAACCGCACTCATGGACCGCGCGGAGCAGATGTTCGACGAGCTCGACAGCCACCACGCCCACGATAGTGGCTGTCGGTGCTACGAATTGCTCGAGCTCTTAGACGAGCGCGTCCAGCCTGCGCTCGCCGAATTCCACGATCTCTTGGATGCTATCAAGCAGCTCAGGCGTCACTCGCGCTCGCATCCTCCGACCACTCGCCCCGAGGATTAGGAAGCGGGGTGCCGCACAAGCACAATGTCGTTCTCGCCCCGTGGTAACAGTTCTGGTGACAGCCGTGAACGCCAGCGGATGCACGTATGAGGTGCCGGCTCGTCCGGCAGCGCGGACGCAGGCCTCTCCGTCCTGTGCTGCTCCCGGACCGAGGCTGCTGACCCGCCAGCAGGCTGCCGATTACCTGAATCTGTCATCCGACCTGCTCGACCGGCTGACCCAGCAAGGCGAGTTGCGACGCGTCCAGCTCACGCTGGGTAACCGCACAGTGAGGAAGGTGCTCTACGATCGAGCCGACCTCGATCGGCTTGTCGAGCTGAGTCGGATCGTCTGAGTCCTTCGCCTTCCTGAGAGCCCGAACACGGCCAATGGTCGAGGCGGGTCGATTTTGGAAGTCACCTAGCCCCCACCCCCAAAACATCGGCTCGATCGCGCCGCGTGGGGAGCGCTTCAGCCACAAGACCCAGTTTTCATACCCCCTTGGACTGAAGAGCCCAGCGGAATTGGCGTGGCATAGCCAGATAAAGCAAGGCCCCTCAAGGGGACTCGGCCGTTCCTGACCATCCTTGACCCCTGCCAGTCGGCAGACTACCCTCGTGCCACCTGTCCGACCGTTCCGGCCCGGCCCCCTGGGAGGTCTTGCTATGCAGTGTCCCAGGTGCCAGCAGGAAAATCCCGCCAGCCAGAAGTTCTGCGGGGAGTGTGGTACGCCCCTCAAGAGTACGAGCGAGGCCGGTCGACCAGGGGCGTCCGACGCGGAACTGCAACGCGCCCTTACCGAGGCGTTGGAGCAGCAGACGGCGACCGCCGAAATCCTCAAGGCGATCAGCCGCTCGGCGTTCGATCTTCAGCCCGTACTCGAGACCCTTCTTGAGAACGCGACGAGACTCTGCCGTGCTGAGTGGGGTGTCATCTTCAGGCCGGACGGCGATGCATACCGCGGAGCAGTCGTCTACGGCGCCTCACCTGAGTTCAAGGAGTTTCTTGCGCGAACTCCGATCCCCCCTGGGCGGGGGTCGACGGTTGGTAGAGCCGCGCTTGAGCGCCGCACGGTTCAGATTGCCGATGTAACGGCGGATCCTGAGTACCAGGTGACTGAGTTTCAGAACATTGGTGGCTTTCGGACCGTGCTAGCCGTCCCGATGCTGAGGGAAGGAGTCCTTCTAGGAGTGTTCGGCCTGCACAGGGACGAGGTCCGACCTTTCACCGAGAAGCAGATCCAGTTGGTCACGACGTTCGCCGACCAGGCGGTGATCGCGATTGAAAACGTCCGGCTGTTCAATGAGACGAAAGAGGCCCTTGAGCAGCAAACCGCGACGAGCGAGATCCTGCGCGTGATCAGCCAGTCACCGACCGACGTGCAGCCCGTGTTCGACGCCATCGCGCACAGTGCGGCCCGGCTATGCGAGGCGTTCGACGTCATTGTCTTGCGCGTCCAGGAAGATGTCTTGCATCTCGTCGCCCATCACGGGGAGATGCCGGTGGACGCCGACATCCCGCTCCACCGGGGCACGCTCGGCGGCCGCACGGTGATCGAACGGCGGCTGGTCCACATTCGCGACCTTCAGGCCGAGGTCGACGACTTCCCGGAAGGCAGCGCATTCGCGAGGAGGCTGGGGCATCGGACGACGCTCAGCGTTCCCCTGCTGAGGGAAGACGTCGCCATCGGCAACATCCAGGTGCGTCGTCAGGAGGTCCGACCCTTCTCCGACAGCCAGATCACACTTCTCCAGACCTTCGCCGACCAGGCGGTGATCGCCATCGAGAACGTGCGGCTGTTCAAGGAGCTGGAGACGCGTAACCATGACCTGACCGAAGCGCTGGCCCAGCAGACGGCGACGAGCGAGATTCTGCGGGTCATCGCGAACTCACCCACGGATATCCAGCCCGTGTTCGCGGCGGTGGCGGCGAGCGCAGCTCGCCTGTGTGATGCCTTCGACGCCACCATCTTCCAGATCGATGGGGATCGGTTGCGCGTCGCAGTGCACAACGGCCCGATCGCCAGTCACCCCGTCGGCCAGGGCCCCTCCCTGGCCCGGGGGACACCGTCCGGGAGGGCCGTCTTCGACGGGCGCGCGATCCACATTGCCGATACGCAGGCCGAAACCGACGAGTACCCGGAGGGCAGCGAGCACGCGCGGCGGCTGGGATTCCGAACGGTTCTCGCGGTCCCTTTGATGGTAGAAGATCTCGCGATCGGCGTGATCAACCTTCGCCGCACAGAGGCTCGCCTTTTCACCGAACGACAGGTCGCATTGCTTGAGACGTTCGCCGACCAGGCCGCGATCGCCATCGAGAACGTGCGCCTGTTCAAGGAGCTCCAGGAAAAGAATCGAGCGCTCACGGAAGCCCACGCGCAGGTGACCGAGGCGCTGGAGCAGCAGACGGCGACGGCTGAGATCCTGCGCGTCATCAGCCGATCGCAGACGGATGTCCAACCGGTGTTCGACACCATCGTGCGAAATGCGGTCCGGCTCTGCGGCGCCTCACACGGCGGCGCGTATCGTCTGGACGACGGGCTGATTCAC
>Ga0326726_10006736_pt1 | contig 10332 bp, 10 predicted proteins | sample MHFenrmetagenome_2_FD_207603 | JGI IMG/M metagenome (GOLD analysis project Ga0326726, IMG submission 207603) | Lab enriched peat soil microbial communities from Michigan Hollow, Ithaca, NY, United States - MHF15MN | ecosystem: Environmental > Terrestrial > Soil > Wetlands > Peat | place: USA... | reverse complement strand
TTTCCGTTATCGACCGGGATGCCCATTCAAGTCAAGCAACCGCGATGCGTTAGTCTTCTCTCTTCCCCAAGGCTCGATCCGCGCGCGCGAGCTCGCCGTCCCGTGCCCACGCCCTGTCCCTAGCCTTCGATCCAGACCCGCGTCATCTGGTCGCCCTTGCGGATCCGGTCGACCACCTCGAGCCCGCTTACCACCTGGCCGAATACCGTGTGCTTGCGGTCGAGGTGGGGCTGCGGGCTGTGACAGATGAAGAACTGCGAGCCGCCCGAGTCCGGCGCCGCGGTCTTGGCCATCGAGAGCGAGCCCCGGAGGTGCTTCTGGCGCTTGCCGGATAGCTCGTCCTTGATGGTGTAGCCCGGTCCGCCCGTGCCGTTGCCGAGGGGGCAGCCGCCCTGAATCATGAAGTCGTCGATCACGCGATGGAAGGTCAGCCCGTCGTAATACGGCCGCTTCACTTTCTGGCCGGTCTTGGGATCGGTCCATTCCTTGGTCCCCTGGGCCAGACCCACGAAGTTCGCGACGGTGCCCGGAGCGTCGTCCTCGAAGAGGTCGAGGACGATCTCACCTTGAGTGGTCTCGATATGTGCCTTCTTCATGGCGGTACCTTACCGCGGAAATGCGTCGGGCAGTAGGCCAACCAGCGGGACCGCGACCGCGGGAGCAGGCACCTTCTTGCCGCCCTTCGCCGATAGGTCCGATATGGCGACTCGCTGGGGCCCCTGGCCATCTGCCGTTCGCGCCAAGTCCTCCTGTGCTACTCTCCGGAGCCGGGTATGAAAGTCACCCGTTCCCCCCACGTGCAGCCCGGAGGCTCTGCCGGCAAGGCCCCGGGGATCGCTCCTGCCAAGGGCAAGGCCTTCGCAGAGAAGCTGGCGGGCGCCGAGCAGGCGGCCGGGACCGCCGGTGGACCCGCAAAGGCAGGCGCGGCGGGCAAGGCCTCGGCGGTCGCCGACCTCGGTGCGGCCTTGCAGGCCGGCAAGCTCGGGCCCGGGGCCGCCATCGACCAGGTCATCGAGCGCGTGCTCGATCGCCAGCTGGGCAAGGCCGCCGCGCCCGCGCTACGCGCCCAGCTCGGCCAAGCCCTGCGCGAGAGCCTGGCGGACGATCCGCTGCTTTCGGCCAAGGTGCGGGCGTTGGGCTCGAAGTAGCCTACGTGGGCCTGGCGCGTCGCTGGGCCAGCAGCTCGCGCACCTTGGGCGGCAGGAAGATGCCCTCGGTGTCCATGGCGGCCAGGGCGTCGGCCAGGATCGAGGCGCGCTCGGAGGGCGCGGTCTTCTTGTCGATGATGACCCGCCACTCGCCCTTGACCTTGCACAGGCCGCCGCCGCCGGTGGGACCGGCGGCCACCAGGGCTTCGTACTGCACCTTCACGCCGAGCTGGCCGGCGGCGGTTTCCAGGATCTCCGTGAGCTGCTCTGCTTTCATCGCGCTTGCTTCTCTGTCGTCAGGGGAAAACCCGGCCGATAGTCGAGCGGTAGCGACACGACGAAGGTCGTGCCGCTGCCGGGCATGGACTGGAAGGAAATCTGTCCCCCATGGGCCAAGACGATGCTCCTTACCACAGTCAAGCCGAGCCCTGTGCCCTTTCCCGCCGGCTTGGTGGTGAAGAAGGGATCGAAGACATGCGCCTGGTCCTCCGGCCGGATGCCCTCGCCGTCGTCGGACACCGCCAGGCCCACGCTGCCCCGACCGCCGCGGAAGGTCCGCACCGTGACGATGCCGCCGGATTCGGCGAGCGCCTGCGCGGCGTTGCGCACCAGGTTGGTCACCACCTGCATGATGTGGTCGCGCACCACCCGCACGAACGGCAGGTCCGGCGACAGCTCCATGACCAGTCTGGCCTTGGTCTCGTAGAGCACGGGCTCGCAGAACGAGAGCGCGTGCTCGACCACGTCGTTGAGGTTGACCTCTTCGAGGTCGCGTCCGGAGGGCCGCGCGTAGCTGGTCAGGTCGCGCGAGAACTTGCGAATGCGCTCGGCGCCTTCCTGGATCTTGCGCAGCCGCTCGATGTCGATCGGCTCGATGACGTTGGGCACGCGGCCCTCGGCGGCCAGCGTCGCCTTGCGCAGGACCGCCTCGGCGCACATCTGGATCGAGGTCAGCGGGTTGTTGATCTCGTGCGCCACGCCCGCCGCGACCTGGCCGACGGTGGCCAGCTTCTCGGCGTGCAGAACCTGGCTCTGCAGCGCGCGCAGCGCCGTCAGATCGTGGCCGGCGGCCAGCACCGCCGCGCGGCTCGGCCCACGCACGGGAACCACGCTGAAGGCCGCCGCCGCCATCGCGCCCGAGGCGCCCGGCAGGCGTACCTCGCAGCGGATCGGCTCCCCCTCGCGCGCCACCCCCTCCATGATGTCCGCGAGGTCGCGTACCCCCGAGCCCGTGAGCCAGTCGGCCAGCTTGCGGCCGAGCCCCTCGGCCTCCGCCCGGCCGGTCAGCACGGCCAAGGCGCGATTCCAGGCCACCACGCGGCCATCGCGATCGGTCATCGCGACGAGCACGTCGGTCTCGTCCATCATCTGCGCGAGCCCGCGGGCGAGGTTGCCGTACCCCGCCGCGGCCGGGGTCGGCCGGCGGTGCGCTCTCGCCTTGGCTCGTCGTCTCGGCATCAGCGTCGTCTCTTGCGTGGCGCGGGCAGGAGCGCGAGCGCGGCGGCGTTGGCCTCGCCGAGCACCTTGCGCACCGTCACGCCCGCGCGCGCGGCCAGCCGGCGGCAGTCTTCGAACTCGGGCGTGGCCCCGACGATCTCCCCCGCGAACGCGGCCACCTTGACGCGCACCTCGCCGTAGGCCGTCGCGACCTTGGCCAACGCGCGCGACAGCACGGTCCGCTGCATCGCCTGCCGCCGCAGGCCGATGGTGCTGGAATTCGCGAAGAAGGCCCGCTCGATGCCGGCCCGCGCCTCCTCGATGCACAACGCCGATACCTCGACGGCCGGCCGGTTCTTCTTCATCACGATGGGCGTAAACCAGACATCGAGCGCGCCGGCCGCGAACAGCGCCGCCATGAGCGGCTCGGCGAGCTGCGGATTCATGTCGTCGAGGTTGGCCGCGACCACGACGACCTCGGCTGCCGCCGCCGGCATGGCCTGGCCCACGGTCTGCCCGAGCAAGGCGCGCAGCACGTTCGGTCGATCCGCGGGCTCGCGCGTGCCGGCACCGAAGCCCTGGGCGAAAAGCCGCATGGGCGGGGCTGCCGAAAACTCGTCCACCACGGTGGCCAGAATGGCCGCGCCGGTCGGCGTGGTCAGCTCGCCCTCGCCCTCGATCAGGACGGGCAGCCCGCGCAGGATCGCCGCGGTGGCGGGCGCCGGCACCGGCAGAAGCCCGTGCGCCGTATGGATCACGCCGGTGCCCAGCACCGGCGGCGTGGAGGTGACCCCCGACGGCTCGAGCCAGTCGAGCGCCGCCGCCGCCCCGACGATGTCCGCGATGGAATCCCACGCCCCGACCTCGTGAAACGCCACATTCGCCACCGCCACCCCATGCAACGCCGCCTCCTCGCGCGCGATCCGTTCGAAGATCCTCTCGGCCAACCGTTTTGCTCCGGACGGCAAGCTGGCCCGGCGGAGCAGCCGGCGGATCTCCGCGTAGTCGCGGTGCTCATGGCCGTGACCGTGGCCATGACCGTGGCCGTGACCGTGTCCGTATCCGTGGCCGTGACCATGGTCGGAGCCGTGGCGGTGGCCGGCCTCGGATCCGGGTTTCTTCCCCGGCCAGTCCACCGTGAAGCCCAGGCCCACGAACGCGCCCCGCTTGCGCTGCTCGAACCCCACCTTCAGCCCGCCAATCCCCACCGCCTTCACCGCGCGCACGACCACCTCCGGCGGTACGCCGGCGTCCACCAGCGCCGCCACCGTCATGTCGCCGGCGACGCCCGAGCAGGGATCCAGGTGCAGGTGGAGTCCCTTGCGCACCTCGACGCTCATGCGGCACGCACCCGATTCAGCAGCGAGGCCATGCGGCCCGCCCCGAAGCCGTTGTCGATGTTCACCACCGCGACGCCGGTGGCGCAGGAGTTGAGCATGGTCAGAAGCGCCGCGATTCCGCCCAGCGAGGCGCCGTAGCCCACGCTGGTGGGCACCGCGATCACCGGACGGGAGAAGAGGCCCGCCACGACGGTGGGCAACACTCCGTCCATGCCCGCGACCACCACCAGCACCTCGGCCTGCTCGATGGTCTCCCGATGGGCGAGCAGCCGGTGCAGCCCGGCCACGCCGACGTCGAACACGCGCACCACGTGATTGCCGTCGAGCTCGGCGGTGACGGCCGCCTCCTCGGCCACGGGAATGTCCGCGGTACCCGCGGTGAGCACGGCGACCGTCCCCCGCCCGCGCGTGGGCTCGGGCGCGGGGCCGACCACCACGATGCGCGCAGCGTCCAGGTAGCGCGCTTTGGGCACGGCGGCCAGCAGCTCCTGCGCCACGTCAGGCGCGATCCGGGTGGCCATGACCGTGGCCCCGTCGCGGCCCAACTCGCCGAGCAAGGCCGCGATCTGGGCCGTGGTCTTCCCGGTGCCGAAGACGACCTCGGGAAACCCGGTGCGCAGGTGGCGATGGGTGTCGGCGTGGGCGAAGCCGAGCGCCCGGAACGGCAGGTCGCGCAGCTCGCGGAGCGCATCGTCGATGGCGGTGGCGCCGTCCTTCACGGCGGCCAGCAAGGTCCGTAGGTGCTCGGGATTCACGCGGCCACCTTAGCACGACGGGGCACGCGGAGGATGGCGGGCCTAGTGCGGGTCGCCCGCGGGCGCCCGCGGCTCGTAGAGCACGCGGGTGCGCGCGGCGAGGTCGTGCAGGGTCTGCCGGTCGCGATCCACGAGCGCGAACACGAACCCGGCCAGCCAGGGCAGCGCGACGATCAGATTGGGCACCAACATGGTGCGCAGGAGCACGTCGAGACCGTGATCCCAGATCGGCATCGGGCTCGCACCCATCGCACCGATGAGCCGGTACTTCACGTCAACCAGATCGGTCACCGCGCCGAGCTGCAGGCTGATCGAGGCCAAGGCCACGAGCGGTCCCCAGAACTCGACGGCGAAGCGCAGGAGCAACCCGGGCACGCTCACCCGCCGGGTGGTGCCCACCACGTGCAGGCCGAGCAGCCGCTTGCCCAGGGTCTTGCCCCACAGCCGATGCGCGACGATGTAGTAGCAGCCGAACACCAGCAGCCAGATCTGCGTGGCGGCCGGCTGCGACCACGACAGGGCGGCGGCGGCGATCTGCCCGACGGGCGCGAAGAGCATGAGATCGATGGCCAGCGCCACCCCACGCGCGAACAGCCCGCCCGCCACCCGCGGCTTCGGCCGCAGCGATTCCAGCCGGGCGAGCAGCGCCCCGTAGCTCCCCGGCCGGCGCTGCGGATCGGGATCCATCATCTCGGCGATGAGCTGGCGCAGCCGCCAGGGCGCGATGTGGTCGGCGATCGGCGGTCGCGGCGCCGTCCGGTGCAGCAGGGCGATGGCCTCGAGGTTCTCCGCCTTGAAGGGCACCCGGCCGGTGAGCAGCTCGTAGAAGGTGATGGCCAGCGCGTACACGTCGCAACGGAAGTCCGGCGACCCGCCGGCGAGCTGCTCGGGCGCCGCGTAGTAGGGCGTGCCCGCGAAGTGACCGGCGGCCTGCTCGGCCGAGGTGGCCAGGCCGAAGTCCGCCACCTTGACCTCCGCCCCCGGCGCCGCCGTGTCGGCGAGCAGGAGGTTCGAAGGCTTCACGTCGCGATGGATCATGCCACGGCCGGCCGCGGCGGCCAGGGCGCGCGCCGTCTGGATGACGTACTCGAGCGCGTCGCCCCACGGCAGCGGGCCCGCCTTCTCGAGTCGCTCGGCCAGGGTCTTGCCGCGCACGTACTCCATCACGAAGTACGACGTGCCCTCGAAGCGGCCGATGTAGTAGATGGTGACCACGTTGGGATGCTGCAGGCGGGCCTGCGCGCGCGCTTCATCCACCATGCGCGCGACCAGCGTCGAGTTCGAGGTCAGCTCGCGCCGCAGGAGCTTGAGCGCCACCGGCCGGTCGAGCGAGAGATCGTGGGCCAGGTACACCCTGCCCATGCCGCCCTCGCCGAGCAGGCCGCGAATCTCGAAGTGGTCGATGTGCCGCCCGACGAGCGGATCGTCGCCCGCGGCGCTGGGCTGCACCGGCGGGCGGTCGGCATCATAGGCCGTGGCCGCGAACGCCCGCCCGGCGCTGGGCACCTCGCTGACGGTCTCGACGTCGCTCCAAGCCATGTGGCCGGCAGCATAGCCCTGCCGCTCGCCCGGTGCACAAAACTCGCCAGCCGAGATCAGGTCTTCGCGAACTCGAGCGCCGCCTCGGCCAGAGGCAGAAACCGCGCGCCGGCCTGCCGGGCCTGGGTCAAGGTGCGCTCGAGCGCGGCCAGCTTGCGGTCGAGCGACACGCGCAGGTCCGGCTGCCGGCGCACCAGGTCGGGCGACAGCCCGTCGGTCGCGGCGTCGGCCAGGTCGATGCCGTGCAGCTCGAGGTTGAAGTGCCGGGTGCCGAGCGCCGAGTCCACCAACCCGCGACGCAACCACTCGGGCGCCAGGACCAAGGTCGTGCCGATGACGTGCAGGCGCAGAAGCGGTGTCACGGTGACCGGCAGCTCGACGATGGGCAGGTCGCCCCGACGATACGGCTCGCCCGCGGCCGGATGATACGGAGCCCGGGGTGCCCGGAGGACCTTCGGGCTGCCCAGGATGCTGCCCGACTTGCGGCCGGTCAGGCGCAGGCCCGCCATGACGGCCCCCTTGGCCAGGTAGTAGGGAATTGCCGGAAAGGTCGACGAATCGTAGCGATAGCCGCGCTCGCACAGCAGGGCGACGAGGTCGGCCGAGATCTCGTAGCCCGGCGCACGGAACCCCACGGGCGGCCGCCCGGTGAGCTGGGTGATGGCGGCCCCGGCGCGATCGATCTCGGCCGCCATGCCGTCGCGACCCTGCCGCACGAGATCGTAGGGGTGCGAGTAGGTGTGGTTGGCGATCTCGTGCCCGGCCTGGGCCAGGTCGGCAAGCACGCGCGCGCCTGGCGCGTCCTCCTCCACATCCTTGCCCACGACGAAGAGGGTCGCGGTCACGCCGTGCCGGGCGAACAGCTCACCCAGCCGGGGCAGGGCCCGCCGCAGGATCGCGAAGCGCGCCTCGCCCGCCGGCGCCGCGGGCAGCGCATGGATGCGGTGGTAGCACTCGACCGCGTCGAGATCGACGGACACCGAGACCAGCGGCGAAGGCACACGCCGATGCTAGTCGACCGCGGAGCGGGCGCAACGGGAAACCACCCTACGCCGCCGGCGCCGCAGGCTTGGCGACGGGCAGCAGGATGGTGAAGCGCGTGCCGCCGCCGGGCGGGCAGTCGACCTCGATGCGGCCGCCGTGCTCGCTGACGATCTGCTGGACCAGGGCCAGGCCGAGGCCGGTGCCCTTGGCCTTGGTGGAGAAGAAGGGCTCGAAGATCTGCGTGAGATTCTCCGGCGGAATGCCGGGGCCGCTGTCGGCGAGCGCGAGGCGAACCTGCCCGCCGTCCACCTTGCCCACCTCGACCAAGAGGCGACCGCCGCCGGCCATCGCCTCCTTGGCGTTGCGCACGAGATTGATGAGCGCTTGGCGGAGCTGGCTCTCGTCGGCAACGATCTCGGGCAGCCCCGGCTCCGGCTCGATGGCCCAGACGATGCCCGCCTGGGCGAGCTCGCCGCCGGCGAATTCCAGCACCGAGGTCGCCAGCGCGCCCAGATCCAGTCGTTCCAGCTTCGGCTTGGGCAGGCGCACGAAGCTCAGATAGTTCTCCGTGATCTCGCTCAGCCGGTCGACCTCCTTGCTGATCGACGTGACCAGCTTGCGGGCCTCGTCGTCCTGGCCCACCTCGTCGGCGAGCAGCTCGACGTTGAGCCCGAGCGAGGCCAGCGGGTTCCGGATCTCGTGCGTGATGTGCGCGGCCATGCGCCCCACCGTGGCCAGTCGCTCGGAGCGAATCAGCCGGTGCTCGCGCTCCTCGATGGCTGCGGCCATGGCGTCGAACTCGCGCGCCAGATCGCCGATCTCGTCGCGCGAAGCGATGCCGATGCGCCGGGCGTAGTCACCCCCGGCGATCTGCCGGGTGTGCTCGCGCAGCACGCGCAGCGGGCGCAAGGTCCGCACCATCACCAAGGCCGCGCCCACGGCCAGAAGCAACCCGAGGCCCGAGAGCGCGAAGGCGATCTCCATGGCCCGGCGCTCGTTGTCGGCCAGCTGCTCGGCGATGAGCTTGCCCTGCGCGCGCAGGTTGTTCTTGAGCCCGTGGAAGCGGCTGAGCAGGTTGGCCAGGCTGCGGTCGGCCTGGATGCCGTCGCCGGCGGCCAGCTCGCTGCTGCCCAGCGCCGCCGCCGCCCCGACCACGCGCGCGTCCAGCTCGGCGATGTCGCGCCGATAGCCGGCAAACTCGTCGCGCCGGGTGGGATTGACCTCCTCGCGGAAGTAGCGATCGATGGCGTCGAGCGCGTCGCGCAGATACTGCCGGGCCGCGGCGATGCCGTTCTGCGCGGCCACGCGGCTGGTCAGCCCGAGCGTGGCACGCGTGCCCTCAGCGGTGCGCATCTTGGCGAAGTCCTCGATCGACCGCAACGAGGCGTCGACCGCAACCTGCACCTCCAGGCGGCGCTGGTTCGCCGCCAGCTCCTCCCGCCCCCGCCGGAGATAGAACAGCGTGAACAGGCTGCTCCCGGCCAGCATCCCGAGCAGGACGGCATACGCAATGAGGATTTTGGCCGAGACGCCGAGCCGCATGACCGCGCTACGGTAGCACAGGCACAGTGCGCAAGAGGAACAACCGGCCCCGCCGGCGACCGTCCGCAATTGACTTTGGCAACGCGCTGGGAAAACATCGGTGCACGCCATGAGAAACACCGTGCTCCGGGGATCTTTGGTTCTTGCGTTCTTCGCTTTCCTGATGGGCGCAAGCCGGCAAGCCTGGGCCGATGAGGTGACCGTCTCGGTCCTTGGCCTGGAACCGGCCGCGGGCGCCCCGGAGGCAGTGGCCACCGCCGTCACCGAGGCCATCCGCCAGCGCGTGAGCGCGACGTCGGGATATCGCCTGGTGCCAGGTCGGGATCTCGTCGAGGTGAAGCTGGTCTTCAGTTGTCCGGACGAGGCGCCCCCATGCATGACCCAGGCTGCGCAAAGCATCGGCGCCGCCAAGCTGGTCTTCGGCACCTTGCAGCCGGTGGGCACGGACGCCTATCTGGTCACGTTGAAGCTGCTCGACGCCGGTCGCGGCGTGGTCGAGGGCTGGAGCTCCGAGCAGCTCACCAAGGCGCAGACCTCCCCGGGGGCCCTGCGCGGGCCCGCGCAGAAATGGTTTGCGGCGCTCACCGGGCAAGCCGCGCCTGGAGCCGTCAAGATCTCAGGTGGCGTGATCGGCGCTAGCGTCTGGATCGACGGCGCCCAGGCCGGACTCCTCGGGGCTGACGGTCTGCTCATCAGTGGCCTGCCGCCAGGCCATCACGAGGTCGTGGTGAGCAAGGCCGGGTATGAGAAGTTCGAGCGCAAGGTCACGGTTTCCGCCGGCGCCACGGAGAAAGTCGCGGTCGAGCTGAAGGCCATCGAGCGGCCGGGAGAGGCCCCGGTCGAGCCGCCGCCGCCTGCCCCCGGAGAGACCCCCGCCCGCATCGCCGCGACGGAGTCCGCGCCCGCCGTGGCCTCGCCGAGCCAGGGAGATCGAATCGCCGCCTGGGCGCTCCTGGGCGTCGGGCTGGTGGGCGTCGGGGTGGGCGGCTACTTGAGCTACCAGGTCACCGTGGTCAACAGCAACCTCGACCCCTGGCGCCGTTACCAGTGCACCTCCGACGGTACGCTCGCCTGCGCCTCCGACGGCAAGACGCCCAAGGGCGTCCTCGAACCCGACCGCCAGGCCTGGGTCAACAAGGAGAAGAGCCGGGGCGACAGCTTCGCGACCTGGCAGTGGGTCGGCTACGGCGTGGGCGGCGCGTTCCTCGCGGCCTCGGTCGTCTTCTTCTATCGCGGCTACATTGCCGCGCCCTCCGGCTCGACCGCGAGCCGCAAGCCGAGCGACCTCGTCGTCATGCCCAGCTTCGGCCCCGGCAGCGCCGGCGCCGTGGCCTACCTGCGCTTCTAGCTACCTCAGCATGAGCAGGCGGACGAGCACCGCAGCCAGCACGCCCCACAGCGCCGTGGCGACAGGCCAGTAGCGGGCCGCCCGGCGGCGCACGCGCGAGAAGGTACGCAGGCCGAGCCCGACGTTGATGGTCGACAGCACGAGCAGGAACGCCATCCACAGCAGGCTGGATTGGCTGTGCCGCTGCGGGGACAGCGCATAGGCGAGCGCACCGACGAGGAAAAGCGTTCCGAGCGCGG
>Ga0326726_10006735_pt1 | contig 10332 bp, 14 predicted proteins | sample MHFenrmetagenome_2_FD_207603 | JGI IMG/M metagenome (GOLD analysis project Ga0326726, IMG submission 207603) | Lab enriched peat soil microbial communities from Michigan Hollow, Ithaca, NY, United States - MHF15MN | ecosystem: Environmental > Terrestrial > Soil > Wetlands > Peat | place: USA... | reverse complement strand
AGCGCTTCAGTCCGGTCCCGCAGCCGCGGATCTTGCAAAGTCGCACAACACGGAGCCACGGCACCTGATGGATTTTCACAAACCACGGTACACGCCTATGAGCCGCCGTCGCCGCATTTACGAGGGCAAGGCGAAGGTCCTGTATGAAGGCCCGGAGCCTGGAACGCTGATTCAGCATTTCAAGGACGACGCGACCGCCTTCAACGCCAAAAAGCACGAAGTGATCGAGGGCAAAGGCGTCCTCAACAATCGAATCTCGGAATATGTGTTCCAGCACCTCAACGATATCGGGGTGCCGACTCACTTCATCCGCCGTCTCAACATGCGCGAGCAGTTGATCCGCGAGGTGGAGATCATTCCGCTCGAAGTGGTGGTGCGCAATGTCGCTGCAGGCTCGCTGGCACAGCGCCTCGGCATCGAAGAGGGCACCCAGCTGCCGCGCTCGATCATCGAATTCTATTACAAGAACGACAAGCTCAACGACCCGATGGTGTCGGAAGAGCACATCACTGCCTTCGGCTGGGCTTCGCCGCAGGAGATCGACGACATCATGGCGCTTGCCATCCGCGTCAACGATTTCCTCTCCGGCCTTTTCCTCGGCGTCGGTATCCGTCTCGTCGACTTCAAGATGGAAACCGGGCGGTTGTGGGAGAATGACGTCATGCGCATTGTCGTCGCCGACGAGATTTCGCCCGACAGTTGCCGGCTCTGGGACATCAAGACCAACGACAAGCTCGACAAGGATCGCTTCCGCCGCGATCTCGGCGGCCTGGTCGAGGCCTATACTGAAGTGGCCAAGCGCCTCGGCATCATGAGCGAAGGCGAGCGGCCGCAGGGCACCGGCCCGGTGCTGGTGAAGGGCTGACTGTCCGGCCGCTAGTCCGGCCGCTCTTTAATACAAATACAAACTCCGTCATGGCCGGGCTTGTCCCGGCCATCCACGTTTTAAGAGGCCTCGCCGCAGGCAAAACGTGGATGCCCGCGACGAGCGCGGGCATGACGACGAGTGAAAGATTGCGGCTAGAACTTGTAGGCCAGGCCAAGCCAATCCCATCATCAGCGTGTTGCTGAAGTCGGCGTGAGCACCGGTGCACAGATCGTTTCCTTACGTCATCTTATTGGCGAGCGACCTCATGGATTGCCGGGTCAAGCCCGGCAATGACACCGAAGAGGCTGAGGTGCAAACTATCGCTGCGGCTGTCTCTAACGCTTTTGGGGAACCCGCCCCAACCTTGAAATCAGGCGTGGGTGCGATGACCTGTGTAGGGTTCATCCACACGGTTGAGGCGGCCTGTGGCGGATGCTAGGTCAGGTCGTCGAGACCGGAATCGCCTGAAAAACTGCTATGAAAGCCCGCGTCACCGTCACTCTGAAATCCGGCATTCTCGACCCCCAGGGCAAGGCCATTGAGGGCGCGCTGCGCTCGCTCGGCATCGTCGGGGTGTCCAGTGTTCGCCAAGGCAAAGTTTTCGATATCGAAATCGACGGTAGTGACCGCGCGAAGGCTGAGATGCTGCTCAAGCAGGCCGCAGACAAGCTTCTGGCCAATACAGTGATCGAGAATTACCGGGTGGAGGTGATGGGGTGAAAGCCGCCGTCCTCGTCTTCCCCGGCATCAATCGTGAGCGCGACATGGCGCGCACGCTGTGCCTGATCTCAGGGCACGAGCCCGCGGTGGTGTGGCACGCCGAGACGGAACTTCCTGCCGGCACTGATCTCGTCGTGATCCCGGGTGGGTTCTCCTATGGAGATTATCTGCGTTGCGGCGCGATCGCGGCACGCAGCCCCATCATGGATGCGGTGCGCTCTTACGCCGCCAAAGGCGGGCTGGTGCTCGCCGTGTGCAACGGTTTTCAGATCGCCTGCGAAGCAGGACTTCTGCCCGGCGTCCTGATGCGCAACGCGCGGCTCAAGTTCATCTGCCGCGACATTTTCCTCAAGGTCGAGCGCTCCGACACACCCTTCACGCGCGGCTACAATGCGGGCCAGGTGATCCGTGTCCCCACTGCACATGGCGAAGGCAACTACACAGCGGATGTCGACACCATCGCTCGCCTGGAAGGCGAGGGGCGCGTCATCTTCCGCTATGTTGGGCCTGACGGGACGCGCGATCCGGCATTTAACGTCAATGGCTCGACCAATGCCATCGCCGGCATTGTCAACGATCGCGGCAATGTCCTTGGCATGATGCCGCATCCCGAAAACCACGTCGAAGCCGCGATCGGCCCGACCGACGGGCGCGGTTTGTTTGCCGGGCTGGTCGAGGCACTCGACCGGGCGGCATAGGCTGTGATCCGCAACGAACCTCGCATCACCCCCGAGTTGATTGCCGAGCACGGGCTCAAGGCGGACGAATACGACCGTATCCTCAGGCTGATCGGACGCGAGCCATCGCTCACCGAGCTCGGCATCTTTTCGGCGATGTGGAACGAGCACTGCTCGTACAAGTCATCCAAAGTCCATCTCCGCACACTGCCGACCAAGGGTCCGTGGGTCATCCAGGGGCCAGGCGAGAACGCCGGCGTCATCGACATCGGCGACGGGCTCGCTTGCGTGTTCAAAATGGAGAGCCACAACCATCCCAGCTACATCGAGCCCTATCAGGGCGCGGCGACCGGCGTCGGCGGCATCCTGCGTGACGTCTTCACGATGGGCGCGCGGCCGATCGCTTGTCTCGACGCACTGTCGTTCGGCGCCCCGTCACATCCGAAGACGCGGCACCTGGTGTCAGGCGTGGTCGCCGGGATTGGCGGATACGGCAATTCATTTGGCGTGCCAACGGTCGGCGGCTCAGTGCGTTTCCACGCGCGTTACGACGGAAATTGTCTGGTCAATGCCATGGCGGTCGGCATCGCGCGCAAGGACCAGATATTCTACGCGGCGGCTTCGGGTGTCGGCATGCCGATCGTCTATCTCGGCTCCAAGACCGGGCGCGACGGCATCCACGGCGCCTCGATGGCGTCGGCCGAATTCGGCGAGGACTCCGAAGGCAAGCGCCCAACTGTGCAGGTCGGTGATCCGTTCTCGGAAAAGCTTCTGCTCGAAGCCTGCCTTGAGATCATGCAGAAAGGCTGCGTGATCGCGATCCAGGATATGGGCGCCGCCGGCCTGACGTGTTCGGCCGTGGAAATGGGCGCCAAGGGTGATCTCGGTGTCACGCTCGATCTCGACAAGGTGCCCTGCCGTGAGGAAGGCATGAGCGCCTACGAGATGATGCTGTCGGAAAGCCAGGAGCGCATGCTCATGGTGCTCAAGCCCGAGAAGGAGAAGGAAGCCGAAGCGATCTTCCGCAAATGGGGACTCGATTTCGCGGTGGTGGGTGAGACCACACCAACGAAACGCTTCATTGTGCGCCATGGCGGCGATGTGATGGCCGACTTACCGATCAAGGAGCTCGGCGACCAAGCGCCGGAATACAAACGGCCATTCGTTCACGCGGCAAAGCTCAAAGAAGTCGACGCCGAGAACGTGCAAGCGCCAGTCGGCATCATTGAAGCGCTGGAGAAATTGCTGGCGTCGCCCGATCTTTGCTCCAAGCGATGGGTGTGGGAGCAATACGATCACGTTATTCTTGGAAATACGGTCCAGCGGCCGGGCGGCGACGCCGCAGTCGTGCGCATCGAGGATGGCCCGAAGGGCCTTGCGCTCACCACCGATGTTACGCCGCGCTATTGCGAGGCCGATCCGTTCGAGGGCGGCAAGCAGGCGGTGGCGGAATGCTGGCGCAATCTCACAGCGGTGGGTGCCAGGCCGCTCGCTATCACCGACAATTTAAATTTCGGCAATCCGGAGCGGCCCGAGATCATGGGTCAGTTCGTTGGCTGTATCCGGGGCATCGCGGAAGCCTGCAAGGCGCTCGAATTCCCGGTCGTCTCCGGCAACGTGTCGCTCTACAACGAGACCAATGGCCGTGCGATCTTGCCGACCCCGTCGATCGGGGGCGTCGGCCTCATCGACGATTTCAAAAAATCGGCGACGCTTGCGTTCAAGCAGGCGGATGAAGCCATTCTACTGGTCGGTGAAACGACGGGCTGGCTCGGCCAGTCGATGTATCTGCGCGAAATCTGCGGCCGAGAAGAGGGCGGTCCGCCGCCGGTCGATCTCACCGAGGAGCGCGAGAACGGCGATTTCGTGCGCGCGCTGATCCTCGACGGTACGGCAACGGCGGCACATGACCTGTCCGACGGGGGCCTGCTGGTTGGTCTCGCCGAAATGGCCATGGCCTCCGGCATAGGTGCGGATTTATCCGCGGCGCCGTCCGATATCCCCGTCCATGCCCACTGGTTCGGTGAGGATCAGGCGCGCTATCTCGTCACAGTGCGGGCGGCGCAAGTGGACGCCGTGCTTGTGCGCGCCAAGGCAGCAAACGTGCCCGTGTGGATGATCGGAAAGACCGGCGGTGACACATTGACGCTTGCTGGCGAGCGTCCCATCCTTGTCACGATTCTGCGCGAGCGTTTTGAGGCTTGGCTGCCGGCCTATATGGCCGGGGAGCTGTGAACGAACTTAAGAGGACCGGCCTATGGCTATGCAAGCCGGTGAAATCGAGCGGCTGATCAAGGCGCACATCCCCGACGCGCAGGTGACCATCCGTGACCTCGCGGGTGACGGCGACCACTACGCCGCTACGGTCATCTCGGCCTCGTTCAAGGGCAAGTCGCGGGTGCAACAGCATCAGCTGGTCTACGATGCACTTAAGGGCCAAATGGGCGGCGTACTCCACGCGCTTGCCCTGCAAACCGGCACGCCTTGATGAATTCCGGACGCGGTGTTCGCGCTCTCTCACCCGAGGGTGCAATAGCGCCGACCGGCACGTGGAGTCTCGGCGCGCGCGCCGGCGACTTCGTATTCGTGGCGGGCATGCGCGGTATCAATCCGACGAATAACCGCCTCGTCGAAGGTGACGAAGCGCGCATCCGCCAGGCTTTCATGAATATGAAACTGATTGCGGAATCCGAAGGCGCCAATCTCTCGGATTGCGTACGTCTGACCGTTTTCGTGACCGACATGAGTCGGTTACGTCCTCTCGTAAACAAGGTGCAGGAGGAGCTTTGGGCTGGCGCCCAATATCCGCCACGCACCATCCTAGAGGTCGCCAAGCTCAATCAGGACGACGTTTTCGAGGTCGAAGGCACGTTTTACTCACCAAAAAGTCGATGAATCCCGCATTACCTCTTGGGTTGGCGCGGTCTTCTGCGATACATATATCGGCGAACGGAGCGGCTGCGCCGCCCGACAGGATGAGCCATGGGCATTGAGCAATTCATCGACAATGAAGTGAAGGGAAACGACGTGGTGCTGTTCATGAAGGGCACGCCGCAGTTTCCAATGTGCGGATTTTCCGGGCAGGTGGTTCAGATCCTTGACCATCTGGGCGTAGCCTACAAAGGCATCAACGTTCTGGAATCCGATGAGATCAGGAACGGCATCAAGAGCTATTCCAACTGGCCGACGATTCCGCAGCTCTATGTGAAGGGCGAGTTTGTCGGCGGTTGCGACATCATCCGCGAAATGTTTCAGGCCGGCGAATTGCAGCAGGCGTTGAAAGAGAAGGGTGTGTCCGTCCGGCAGACTGCCTGACGCGGCGCCCGCGCGTGGCGAAATTTCTTCTTGTCCTCGCGACGGTCGTTGATCTTGCGCTCGCGGCACTGCTCGTAGGCGTGTCCGGGTTTCTATTCGGGGGCGGCCCCGAAAGCATGCATGCCGGATTTCTGGCGATGGTGGGCTATGTCGCCGCCGTCATCGGCTGCCTGGCGGCGCCGATCGCCGGATTTGCTTTCAATAGACGAGGCAAGGTCGGTCTTGGCCTGGCAGCAGCCTGGGTGCCGGTTGCAGGCGCGCTGGCCGCATTGATGATGCCGGCGCCTTATTAAACGGCCGGGATGAAGCGGTAGGCTCTATCCTTGCGCTCGACCGTTCCGACGCCCGGATAGGGCAGATGGAATCCAATCAATATCGAGCGGTCTGTGGCGAGCCGATCGAGAAGCTTGCGCCGCGTCGCTACCGCCTGGTCTGGCACATGGTCGGCCAGCGGCTTCCATTCCGGGTGTTGAAATGAGATGAGCGGGTGGATGAGGGCGTCGCCTCCAATGATCAGGCCGTCTCCGCCGACGAGTTCAAGTGAAACGTGGCCCTGTGTGTGGCCGGGCGTATCGGCAATACGCAGACCGGGGACGATCTCATCGCCTCCTTTGACCATTTTCATCTTGCCTTTGATCGCTGCATAGTTTCGACGTGCGCCGGTGACGAAACCTGCGCGCTCGGCGGGCAGACCGCGCGTTGCGTTATCGCCTGTCCAGAAATTCCATTCCGCGCTAACCACATAAAACGTCGCGTCCGGCATTATGAGCTCGTCGAGTTCGTCGATAGCACCCCACAGGTGATCGGGATGGCCGTGCGTGAAGATCACCTTGGTGATCTTGGCCTTGTCGATACCGGCAGTTTTGAGATTATCCCACAATTTGCCCGCCGTCGGCATGAAGCGGTCCCCGGAGCCCATATCGACAAGAATAAGATCGGTGCCCGAGCGGATCAGCGTCACGTTGGTCGGCGAGTTGTATTGCTCTCCGGTTTGGCCCGCGGCCTTCAGCAACGCATCACGCTCGGCGGGCGGTGCGTCGGGCGCCAGAAAACTTGTCGGCAGTACCAGGTGGCCGTCGCTGACGACCGTCAGTTCGAAAGCACCATGCTTGATTGCATAGGGCGCCGCTGCAAAAGCGGGCAGGGTGCGGGCGAGAAAACCCGCAGCGGAGGCAGCAAGAAACACGCGACGGTTGACGTTCAACATGGATGAACCGGCCTGGCAGAGGCTTAATGCCTTCTACGCCAATGCCCGGCGCGCCGCTACTGACGCGGAGGCAGGTCGTTTGCCGTGCTGACGTGTTCGACTAACGCGGGTTCAGGCGGTTCATGATCAGGTAGATGACGCCCAGAACCAGCGCCAGTCCGATCAAGCTTTGCGTCGGTACCCCACTCGCGAACTTCGTGACGTTGTCGGCTACCGACGTCACGAACACCCCGGAGCCTTGTCCGAGGATGAGGTAGATCAGCATGATCACGAGGATAGCGACGAAGCCAAGCTCGACGCATTCCCACAGGATCTGTTTTGCGGTGGCCATGTTGGCCATGAATTTGCGCATGGCAGAACCTCTTGATGACACGGCTTATGGGTGGGGGGCCGAGCCCCCCACCTTGATTGCGTCAGCAAAACTGATCAGGCTAGCCGCACGCGGGCGTTAGGCCATTTTCCGGTTCGAGAACAGCCAGAGGACGATCCCGAGCGTGATCAGACCGACGAGACCGTTCCCGCCCATGTCCTTCACCCAGCCCATGATGTTTGCTGTCACAGCGCCGAAGAACGGCAAGTTTGCGCCGACCAACAGCGAGAGCACGATCGCCAGTGCCAGCAGCATCAGAGCTAATTCCGTCAACGCCCCGATCCACTCTTTGAGAGTATCGATCCCTTTCATTGCGGAGTCTCCCTAGGCATGTCCCCCTGATTCGAGGACCGCGCTTGTTATTAGCGCTTTTCGCCTACTAAATGTAGCGAATTGTCGCAATGGTGACACAAAATAAGCTGTGCACTACCCTTTTAGTCGGGGATAACTTGCCAAGCGTGCAGAAGTTGGCACAGGCGAAATCGATCAAATTTTGGGCTTTTCGCGTCGGTCCCGCCGGCCGGCGCGATTGCGCCGACCAAGGCGGGTGATTCGTGACGCGGTCGGTCCGCGTCAGCGGGAGTAATATTCCACAACCAGATGCGGCTCCATGCGGACCGCATAAGGCACGTCTGTAATGACTGGAATGCGCGTCAGCTTGGCGGTCAGCTTCGACGCGTCGACATCGATATAGTCCGGCACATCGCGCTCGGCCAAGGCCTGTGCTTCCAACACCAGCGCCAGCTGCTTTGACTTTTCCTTGACCTCGACGACATCGCCGACCTTCACGCGGTAGCTCGGGATGGTCACGCGCTTGCCATTCACGCGGATATGGCCGTGGTTGATGAACTGGCGCGCGGCGAACACGGTGGGCACGAATTTGGCGCGGAAGATGAGTGCGTCAAGACGCCGCTCCAACAGGCCGATCATATGGGCGCCGCTGTCGCCCTTCAGGCGCCGGGCTTCCTGGTAAATACCGCGGAATTGACGCTCGGAGATATTGCCGTAGTAGCCGCGCAGCTTTTGCTTGGCTTTGAGCTGAACACCATAGTCGGACAGCTTGCTTTTTCGCCGTTGGCCATGTTGACCGGGGCCGTATTCGCGCCGGTTCACAGGGCTTTTCGGCCGACCCCAGATGTTTTCGCCCATTCGGCGATCGATCTTGTACTTGGATTCCATGCGCTTGGTCATTCGCGTCCTCGATTGTCGTTGCTGTTGCTGAGGATCGCGCCCTCCTTTGTTCCGGCAGCGCCGGAACCGACAGGCAGAGCCTCGTAAGCGCAAGGCCTCACCGCGGGTCGCGAAACGCCCGGCGGACCTTGAAATCCGCCGGGCGCGCAGGTTTTAGGGTTGAACCGGGTGGGTGTCAAATCCGATGCAAGTATAACAAGTTAGGGCTGAGATCGTTGGTCGCACAGCATCGCCTTGCCGAACCGTGGCGGGGACACCATTTTTCAGGTTCAGGCCGGGCCCCTCTGGCAGCCACGTGGCTGCGATGTCGGACTGATCAAGATCTCATCGGGGCCCAATGAGCCAAATAATCCCGCCAGACCCAGTTGATATGTGCCGTCGTCTGCGGCTTGTCTCCACGAATACGCTGGAGCGAAGCCGATGAGCGACCTGTTCGTCTTTTCCTATGACGCAATGGCCGCGCTCCTCCAGGTGATCATGATCGACCTGGTGCTCGCGGGCGACAATGCGGTGGTGATCGGACTCGCGGCTGCGGGTTTGCCGCCCGAGCGCAGGGGGCGGGCAATTCTGGTCGGCATCGCCGCCGCGACCGTGCTCCGGCTGGTGTTCGCAGCGGTCGCCGTCGAACTGCTGGAGATCGTCGGCCTGCTGCTTGCCGGCGGCATATTGCTGCTGTGGGTGTGCTGGAAAATGTGGAGGGAACTGCGCGGTCCCAGCGCAGAAGATACCGAAGCGGCGCTTATGAAAGGGGATGCGCGCGTCCCGCGCAAAACTTTCGCGCAGGCCGCCCGGCAGATCGTGGTGGCTGATATCTCCATGTCACTTGATAACGTGCTGGCGGTGGCGGGCGCCGCGCGCGATCATCCTGCGGCATTGGTGTTCGGACTGGGACTTTCAATCGTGCTGATGGGTGTCGCCGCCGGATTCATCGCCAAATTGCTCAACCGCCACCGCTGGATTGCCTATGTCGGCCTTGCGATCATTCTCTACGTCGCACTCGACATGATCTGGCGCGGATACTGGGAAGTGCAGCCGCATTTGTTCGGTTAGAAGCCGTATTGCGCCAGTGCTGCGGCCAGTTTGGGCCACAACGCGCGTCCTGACGTGAACGCGATTTGCGGTGGCGGGGATGGATCACCTGATCTGCGCTCACGCAACAGATCAGCGGCACGGCGCGCGATTGCAGGCGCCGGATCGAGCCATGTGACAGGCCAGGGCGCGTTGGTCCGGAAGCGCTCCAGCAGAAGCGGATAATGCGTGCACGCCAACACGATCGTGTCCGTGCGACGTCCATCCTTTTCGACGAAACAGCCAGCGATCTCCGCTGCGATTGCACTCTCGGCGGGCGGCGGCCCTGCGAGTTCGGCCTCCGCATAGCCGGCAAGTCTTGGCGAGCCAACGAGATGAACCTCGCAACCGGACGCAAATTCACGGATCAGCGCACGGGTATACTCGCGTCCGACGGTTGCTTGCGTGCCAAGGACCGTTACGAGCTTCGATGCCGACTGCGCGCAGGCGGGCTTGATCGCGGGCACGGTGCCGACAAACGGCACCGAAAAGCGTGTCCGCAATTGGGCAAGGGCAAGCGTGGAGGCCGTGTTACAGGCCACCACCACCAGATCGGGTTTGTGTTCGGCGATGGCCTGGCCAAGCACGTCGGTCACTCGCGCGACCAGCTTTTCTTCGGCGAGATCGCCGTAGGGGAATCCCGCGTCGTCAGCCAAGTATACAAAGCGTGCATCCGCGCGCGCCGCCTTCACCTCGCGGAATACCGTGAGGCCGCCGAGTCCTGAATCAAAAACGAGAATGGTGGGAGCTTCCGGCATCGGGTGACGGCGGTTTAGTTGCTCCCAAAAACCCGCTTAAAGATGGTGTCGATGTGCTTAAAGTGATGGTCGAGGTTGAAGTTTGCCTCGAGCTCTTTGTCCGAAAGCTTTGCGTGCACGTCTTTATCTGCCTTTAATAAGGACAGGAAATCGCTGTC
>Ga0326726_10006733_pt1 | contig 10338 bp, 7 predicted proteins | sample MHFenrmetagenome_2_FD_207603 | JGI IMG/M metagenome (GOLD analysis project Ga0326726, IMG submission 207603) | Lab enriched peat soil microbial communities from Michigan Hollow, Ithaca, NY, United States - MHF15MN | ecosystem: Environmental > Terrestrial > Soil > Wetlands > Peat | place: USA... | reverse complement strand
GCGTTTCCTCCGGACGGGCAAATATCCAGTTCTCCGTGGGACTTTCATTTCATTAACTCCTAATCAACATCTGCTTTACACAACTGGTTATACCCCTCGAGTTAGAACATATCCCGGACCAAGAATACCAAAACCTCTTCTAATAACTCATTATGGGGATTCTGAGATTGATGTGGTATGCTCAGAGATATTGGGATTAACAAAACTCAATTGGAATACAACTGCTTTCTCGACGCAATTACCTATTACCATTGATTTTGCGCAAAGAGTGGGCAAAATTCTTTCCGAACTTCCTCAAGACAAGCCAATTCAAGACCATTACAAATTCTACATGTAGTCAGGTATAAATTTAAAAAAAGCCAATTCTTTACTCAATTGACAGATAATAAATGGGACGTGCGCGAGCGCTTATAGGCGACATCCGCTTAAGTATTTTTCAATAAATGAGAATGCCTGTAAAGACGGAGATGTGCCCATGGGTGAGGATATTTTCAAGGAGCATGAGATGCTTTTTAGCGCCGATACTGCACTAAAATTAGGCAAAGCTCATTATATTATACTTAAAGCAGATACCACTCTTGATGACCGAACTACGATTCGGCTGGATGCTAAAGCTCCCTTCAGCCAAACGAAATTGACACCTCTCGGTTGTGAAATAGGTGGCAATTTCGTTAAGTGGTTTTTAAGGAAACATATAGAATCAGTCGGCATTTTAAAAACAAAGTTTGAGACAATCCTACCGACTCTAATCGAGTTAAAGCATTTGGCAGATAATACTATCAGCGAAAGCAAGGCAACGAGCTATGAGGAATTCTTAAGAGAGTTATTAGGTTTCATCCAAACAAGAAAAGTTGAGGTAAATAACTTCTATGAGTTTTTGGTCTGGCTCAACCAGATGGATGAATTAGCCCCCAACCTCTTGTTTTCTCATCCAATCTGGAGCTATTCTGAACTTTCAAGTCATTCATTTACCATAAGAAAGGAAGAAGATGAGCGAGCGCTGCATTTATGCATAGAACTTGTTTTTGGTCTATGCAAAATGAATCATCCTATAGGGCCTATTCCGATATTAGCAAGCGAATATAGTGATACTGCATCTGATTGGAGTAGCTCAGTTGACCCTGAAGAATGGGGTAATCGACCGTGCCCCATAACTTATGAAACTGTATTTCCCCGAGCATCCAAACGTATACTTAAAGAGTTTGCGACCTACTTTGAAAAAATTCGAGATTCGGCTGAATCTGTCATTGAAGAGATATCTTATCTTAATAAGGGAGAGCTTCTCACAAATGACACTTTTCTTAATCTTTTCTTGACTAAAGCCTTACCGCCCCACGTACAAGAAAACAAACTGTGGGATTTCAAAGAAACGTACGGAGCCTGGCATAATAGCAAACTTGAAGAACTTAAAGTTATTTTAGCTGCCGACATCGCTGCCTTCGCAAATAATAGAGGGGGACTTTTATTAGTTGGCTTTTCAAACAAGCGCGAAATCATTGGATTAAACGAAATAGAGGCTAAAATCTTACAAACACAGGAAATACTAAAATCCTACTTTACTTCTGATAGCGAATCGATTTCGCTTTATCCCCTAAAATTGCTATGCAAAAACGGAAAGCAATGCAACTGTTTGATTATCATAATTCCGCAAACAAAGAACGTTATTGATGTAAAGAAGACGCTTGGTGGCAAAGAATTTCTCTGCCCGATAAGAATCTCGTCTGGGACAAGTTATACTAACCATACTGAAGTTGAAAAAACAAAGGTCGGATTCATTGACAATAACCGCTATTTTGCTAAGGACTTAGCTGACTTTGTATATTTTGGAACGGGTGTTACGTAAACCAAGCTTAAGAAATGTCGCATACGCCTTAACCTGCTTCCTGTTTTGCGATAATCAAAGCACATTAGAAAGCATATAGTCTAATCGGAAAAAGCATCAATATCCAGAATTTTCGCACTTTTAACATCGCTAGTCGCTTGGAATCGAGTAAAATTTCTCCGTAAATTACCAATAGCGCTTGAAATGGTAGTTTAATGCCGAAATTGCTGTTAGCGCAAGCACGTTTTATTCATACGTCAACCGCGTTAGATACGCGGGGACTAAAAATCAATATTGGTTTTACTAAAACCTTCATCTTAGTTTTTCTTGTAGGAAAAATTTTCTCTGTGTGTGCTCTCCTGCTCGCTCGCCTAGATGCCTGCCTTCTTGCTCTTAGAGAGTGGGAGGTAGGTAGTAGGTAAGTAGGAGTAGGTGATGGAGCGTTAGTGTGTGACGGAGTGATGCAACGAGTGAGTGTAGCAGTGATGGAGTCAGTGATGCAGTCAGTTCGAGAGAGAGAGGATTAAATTTTAATGGAACGCTTGAATATAGTGCAGAAAACAGTCGATTCGATTTCTGCAAAGTCTAATTTCTATTTCATTGTTTATTCTTGTGTCAACTCTACCTCTACTGGCATCCCCGAATCAAGCGTCAGAACCAACCAAAAGTCTTTTCTTACTTGGATACAAATATTCTTGGAATACACGTAGATTAAGTATTAAGCAAAATTCCTGGAGTAAAATAGCCATGAAAGAAGAAATCTGCAAAACCTTAGACCAAGCCAATTTCCTTGAACAACTAGGCTACGTTAAAACCGCTTCACAGATCGTATCATTGGCCAAAGCAGTTGATCAAAAAGAAATCTCGTCAATTGGAGAAATTGTTAAGAAAATATTTGCGATAAGTGAGACTTTTAGTAATGAATTTGCTGAAACTGACCCGATTGGTGGGGAATATGGAAAAAGATGTTTCCTTCAAACAAATGAAATCATTTTTGGTGCGTTTCTGACTATTAATTCTCAAAACTTGCCCATGCCTCAAGAGCTTACGAGTCTTTTGGAAAATATAAATAAAAAGGATGATTTCTCTGATTCAGCTGGCAAATCTCTTGCGATACTATTACATAAGGCGGACCGATCGATTGAAGAAAACAGAAAAATGTTTCTCGATGCATGTACTGTTTATGAGCAGTCATTCGAGGGAATATATGCTTCTGCATTGAAACTACTGTTTAGACTAATGAGTTTCACAGGTTCTGAAATTCCAGAAGTAGACCAAATTAGCGATGTTTATTCAATTTATCGCAGCTTTGAGAAAGCCCGCATCGAAATACCAGTCTTTCTAGAAGGCTGGCCTGAGAAAAACAACATAAGAAATGCTATTGCCCATTCACAGAACAATTATGACCCAATACTGGATCAAGCCCATTTTGTTTCCCAAAACCCCAAAACGGGCGAAGTTACCTGTGACAAAAAGATGTCATTCTCGGATTTCTTTGCAATCTGGATGGAAGTGGCAGATGCCATAGATTCTGTAAAGTATTCAATGAGGTTATTTGGAATCATGGATTCCCTCTGCATAGCTTCAATCGTCTAATTTAGACAAAAAATGTATTGGGCATCATATTTTAAGGGAGAATCTTTTTGAGTTTTTCTCTCTCTACTTACTACTTATTTTCTTTACTTCTCTCTTACTCTCATGATTTAATAAGATTTGATATGCTTAAAGACTGCTTAATTAACTAAAAACAAGAACTTAGCCGTTTTGAAAAGTTGAATTCTCTATTTCAATCTCTTCTTATAGGGTTATAGGGTTTTTTGCTTGTTCTATGGTTTAAATAGTATTCTTTGTTTCTTTGCTTCATTTCCTCTTTGTGCTGTTGATACCAAAGTTGGAAATTCTCTTTATGTTTTTCATACTCCATTTTTCCTTTCAAGTTAATATTTTCTTTATTTTTTAAGTAATATTTTTTGTTTCTTTGCATTATTTGTTCCTTATGCAATTTATACTTGCTTTTTGAATAAATCTCAAAGTATTTCAAACGCGCCTTACTTCGAGCCTGTGCATCTGGACCCCACGAACCTGAACTATACGGCATTATCAATCAGCAATAATATGAAAGTTTTAATATAAAAAATATTCTTAGCGTTGTTTTGTCTATGTGTCTGTCTGGACAGAAGATAAGAGAGATACAGAGTAGTGGAGTAGTAGAAATAATATAGTATGGACAAATTAACGCTGTTTTTTTGGGATTAGGAATAGTTTTTTGTTGTCTCAACAATTTTTTGCGTAGTCGTTTATTATATTCTTATTAATGAAGCTGCAGGGTATCAAAACAGTTTTCATGGTAACGCTTTGTCCCATTTCTCATTATCTTATCGCCACGATCAGACTGCTTCTTGCAAAATGCAGTGTTCTAAGTGTAATCACTATTTTAGATAAGCAATACTTTAAAATCAGACTGCCCTTTGACTATTGACTATTTAGTAATAAGATACAATAAACATGACTTTGTAAGTTGAAAAACAAAACAGGCGGTAAATCATGAGTGAGCAATATGAGGATTCAATAGCATCGTATGAGATAGTAATTGATACTACTACCAAGGAACCAATAGATAAGACAACATTGCTTGCTATTCTCAAATTGCATCACGTAAAAACCGCCGCGGCTGAAGATTCAAAAATTGTGCTGGCAGAAGTCATTCCTTCTTTGCGAAAAGCCAAAGTAAATCTTCCTGAAGCTTTCTTTAAGGATTTGGCATCAAAAGTAGGGTTACACTTTCTTGAATACGCCAAAATAAGAAAGTTGTACCAAAAGAAAGAAAAAAGCCAACTTGTATCAATAGTCCCCTACGCGGTCATTTGTAAATACAAAGTCATCGTATTGGAAATTAATGGGTCAGTCATCGATTTAGCCGTGGATAACCCCTTAGATAAACGAGTAATGGTAACGCTTCAAACTCTATTTTCTACCTGGAAGATTAATTTGTGTGTCGTTTCTACAAAAGCCATAGATTGGGCAATTGATAGCATCTACAGGGAAATACACAAAAAAATCGCCATGTTAGATCTTTACAATCGAACGCCTGATCAATCAGCCTACAAAGTACTTTATCCCAGCCAGAAGTACTTCATTATAGCCTTAACTGCAGCCATTGCTGTCTCGATGATTATCAGTTCTGCAGCTACCTTCATGGTATTATTTGCAGCAATAAGCATAGGATACTTTATCATTAATCCTTTCAAAATCTATATTTCTATTCTCGGCTTCAAAGGAGCTAGAGCACAAACAAGAATCACTCAAGCAGAAGTGCAAGCAGTGTCTGATAAAGACCTTCCAGTCTACACAGTCTTAATTCCAATTTTCCATGAGACGGAAGTATTAGCTCAAAACATGCGTAATATATACCACTTAAATTATCCCAAGGACAAACTAGATATAAAAATCCTAATGGAGGAGGGAGATAAGGAGACAATTAATGAAGCAAAACTTTTGGGTTTATTTGGGTCAACTAAAAAAATGGTTGAAGGAATACCTCGCGACGAATATTCAGCTTTTCTAAAGCTTTTCGATCCAATAATTGTTCCTGCCGCTCAAATCACAACCAAACCTAGAGCCTGCAATTACGGGTTGCTCCGAGCAAAAGGAGAATTATGTGTTATTTATGACGCTGAGGATAACCCTGATCCAGATCAGCTTAAAAAAGCAGCTCTAGTTTTTTCGCGTTCTAATGAGAACTTGGTTTGTCTACAGTCTAAGCTTAACTTTTATAATGCAGATGAAAATCTGCTGACTAAATGGTTTTCTATTGAATACTCTAATTGGTTCGAGTTTTATCTTCAAGGACTAGACTGGGTTGAGGCACCTATTCCTTTAGGGGGGACAAGTAATCATTTCCGTAAAAAGAGCCTTGATGAGCTTGGCAGATGGGATCCATATAACGTCACTGAAGACGCTGATTTAGGTTTAAGATTAGCGCGTAACAAAATGAAAACGGAGATTATAGATAGTTATACGTATGAAGAAGCAACTGTGACAAGCAATGCTTGGATTCGTCAAAGATCGCGCTGGTACAAGGGGCATGTTCAAACATACCTTGTCCATATGCGGCAGCCCGCCAAATTACTTAAGGACTTAGGGACAAAATCATTCTTAAAATTTCAATGGACCTTCGGGGCAAATATCTTCATGCCCATCATAAACTCAATATTTTGGATAATCATGGCAGCAAGCATAATACTACCTATAAGTTTTGGGTGGTTAATTCCTAGTTACTTACAGCCGATATGTATCTTTAACCTAGTAGTAGGCAACTTATCTTTTCTTTTGATATATGTCGTGGCTTGCCTAAAACTAAAAAAGTATAAGTTAACGCCCTATGCGATACTAATGCCTCTATACTGGGTACTTATAAGTATGGCAAGCTGGAGAGGGCTAATTCAACTTATTAGGAAACCTTTCTATTGGGATAAAACCAGCCATGGCGTCTCAAAAGTAGCCAAAGCAAACTAATGCTCAAGAGATAGTACTGAAAATAAGAACGATATAATTAGATATGTTCGCCTCTAACTCAAAATTCTCAATCAAACACAATATCAAAAAACACTAAATCCAAAAGTTGCCTTTGTGGACAATCTCCTAACTATCTGTAGAAACCCCTAATGATTCTGTTTAAGAAACTCTGGTTTGAGAATTTCTTCAGGATTATATCCAAGTCTCTCAATGCTCTTTTTTAGAAGAACTATTTTGTCGTCTTTCGTTTCGCTAATGCTAATTCCTGAAAGATTGTAAACTCTTCGTAAATAGTCAATCCCCACCATTTTTACATCAAAGTATGCGTCTTTCTTGTGTCCCAACATGTATTCGATAAAATGTTGTTCTACACCCAGCACAGACATTTGAGTTCTAAAGAACTTCCTAAGACTTCCAGTTGTTAACTCATAGTCAAACGATTTAGCATGCGGTTTTTTTGTTAAGATTCCTGATTGAAAAAATAGTTCTCTAAGTAGAATTCCGACTGTACGTGTTTTCATAGGCTCTACTCTTTCTTTTCGACACATTTGCTTGATGAGTGGAGTATTGTCCTGAATGACTTCAGGCTTCAAATGTTTAGTGCCTTTTCTCCGATTGTTTAGATATTCTTTTAAATACTCTCCAACTTCGGTATTTATGAAAGTCGAGTATCCACAATAACTTCCCTTAGTAATTTGAGATTCAATAGCCATATGGATTGGATATATTCCCTTTTCTAAATCATGTTTAACATGTCTATATTGAAGTTTCACTAGTGTCCCCGGACGAATACCGCTAACTGCTAAAATACCCACCGTCACTTTTTTTCGCAGGTCTGCAATAGATAATACTTTCTGCAATTCTTCCAAAGTGATTGAACGGCAACTTTTTAGAGGATTAAGCTTCAATTTGAAGTTTAAGTTTAGATCAATATCATTAATTCTGAAAAAAATTCTAAGGTTATACAATGAATTGCTGATTGATGTTGGTAAAAGCCCTTTGTCTTTCTGAAAAAATATGTATTCGTCAATTCTCTTTCTCAGATTCTGGATTGTTTGAGCACTATTTAGAGCCATTTGAACGTTGCATTCTTCTATAAGCTGGTCGGGTTGTTTGCCTATCCATTTGCAGAAAGAAAATACTTCGTAAACATGATTAAAAAGAGAGTCTCGACTGCCAGTTCTGTGAATCAGAAAGTCTCTTGCAACGCGCATCATCACTTTACTGTAAAAAACGAAAGGCAAGAATTGATAACGGTAATGTTCAACCATTGATTTCATGACATATTCTTGAAGCGTTTTTTCAATCAGATTTGTCGGTTCTGGAATATCAATAATTGTAGTGCAAGACCCTCTGGTGCCACCAAAGTGAACAGAACGTTCAGCTTTAAATGTGTAAATCACCAAGAGCGTTACCCCCGTTGTCCTTCGCCTGCATAAAAACTTGACTACTAATGTTTGGATTGAGAACTTCTGAAGGGTTTAAGCCTAGTTTAAAAATTAGCTCTCTTAATAGTGTTAACTTGCCAATCTCAGCTTGTGGCCTTATGCTTATTGCTGATTTTTCGTAGACATGTCTTAAATATTCAACTCCTTTCATTTTAGCATCAAAATAAGTATCTGTCTTATGTCCAATCATGTACTCAATGTACTCCTTTTCAACACCTAGAAAAGCCATTTGAGTCCTAAAGAATTTCCTCAAAGCATGGGCAGTTACATCATATCGAGTTGTCGCTGGCTTTCTAATTAGAATACCAGTCCTGAAGTAGAGTTTATGAATGCCTCTTTGAAGCGATAGAGGTGAAATTGGTCTAATATCTTTTCTTTGTGGGCGAATTAAAGGAGAGTCATCGTTGATTTCTTCTGGAGGAATATAAGGAGTGCCTATCCGTCGAGCTTGTAAATAAGCAGAAAGATACTCAACTGTCTCTTCGTTAAAAAATGTACAGTAACTGTGGTATTTTCCTTTAGTAATTTCAGACTCTATATCTAAATGAACTGGAATAACGTTGCGTTCTAAATCAAATTTGACATGATGGTATTTGAGTTTAGTCAATGTTCCAGTTCTTAAGCCACTTGTTGCAAGCATGGCAACTATTAGTCTTTCTCTAAGGTTAGCTCCATTAATCAGTATTCTCAGTTCTTCCAAAGTCGGAGCTCGGACTTCATAAATGACAACTGCGGGTCTATGATAATAGGGTTTTACATTGACATAGTTGCTTCTGAACAGCGATTTAATACTTCTCAAGGAATTTAGTAGAGTGTTTGGAGCAATTTTGCTGGATTGAAGAATCAAGGCATACTCATCCAAGGTTCGTTCCATTTCCTCTATTCCTTTTAGATTAGGGCTGAGATCCTCGTTTCTGCATGAAGCTATAATTTTGTCTGGAGTATTGTTAGCCCATTTGCAAAAAGTGAATATCTTTCTGGTATATTCTTTAAAGGTCTCTTGTTTGCCGCTGCTATGCAAGAAAAAGCGTTCAGCAAATTCCATCATTGAATTGTTTTCTAGAACAAAAGGGAGGAGTCGCGGCATTTTGTTAATGCAGGCTTGTATTATATACTCTTGCAGTTTTTTCTCAGTCTCATTTTGAGTCTCAGGTATGTTGACGGAAACTGGGGTTTTGAGTTTTATTCCTTGTTTGCTTTTTAAGAAATTAACCATTGGCATATGGTTTCACCTATTTACAATAAAGTGCATTCAACTAATATCGACTTGCAAAATAGCCATGCTTTTTTGTTGATAAGAGTTTCATGTTATGAGCGTGCTAAAATTTGGACTACTGATTGAACAATGAAATAGCTAGCCATTTTGCAAATATGGGGGTAGGAATTGCTTTAAAGATGGACCCATTTTTCTTTTGTAGTTTTACATAAGTGCTTTTAGTTTTGATGTAACATTTCTTATTGCTGCTGAAAATACGTTTTCATTTTGTCGGATCAGTTTTGAAGTTACGCCATCAAATTCTAAGTAAGCTTCTTTGCTTATTTTTTGGCATTTGTATGTTAGTCTAAATCTGGGTGTGTATATTACTGAACGTTGGTCGATTTCAGTTTCTTCATTTACGACTCGTTTTATGTCATTTGGGCGCTTCTCCATTCTTTTGCGAAAGATATCCACGTCTAAGTTTGGAGCTATTTCCTGCATTTTGAATGACCTAATTAGTTCGTTCGGATTTTTTTCCGAGGGGGCAGGTGGAAGTTTTTTAAGCTTTGAGTCTCGTCCAAATTTATCTAATATGAGGAAAGCTTTTGTTTCTTTAATTAGTCGTTCTTCGCCTTCTAAGCAAATTATGTGCTCGCTCATGGTTGAATTTGAACTGTGTTCGGGCACAAATGTGTGGTTGAGAATGTTGACTTCTTTGACGTCTCTATCTACTTTTACTTCGTAAGCGCATGCACGGTAATAGTCAATTAGGTATTTTCCGCTTACCACCATGTAAGGTTCGTAATGTTTTTCGATGGAAACAAACTCAATTTCTTCTGGCTGATTTAGTTGGAATAGAAATCTTCTAAATAGTTTGCTCTTATTTTTTTCAGCTTCAATTCTGATTGTTGTTGGGTCGATTAGCGTCTCATAAACAAGGCTTTTTCTTTCGGTAATGCTTTCTTTTGCTGGTGAAGTCGAGGCTGAAATAGATACTTCTTCAATTTGTTCCAGTTCGCTCAAGATGTAGCCCTCAATATTTAATATTGTATATTAAGTCATAAGATATTAATAAACAGTTTGTTGCAAAAAATAGCCTGATAGGCACATGATGAATCAGGTGAGTCTTCCTAAACTAAAAAAATAGATAATTGGTCTTTGGATTTTAAAAAATACTCCAAAGCGTCAAATGCTAATCGGGCTCAAAGATTGCAGCAATGGTGTGGTCATCTTTAATATTTGAAAACGTGTAGGAAGGTTTGGCTCCAATAGATTTGCCGTCCACCTCAACGTCAGATATGTAAAACTTTGCATTAGCTGATATAGTGAAGGTTTGGTCACTACCGCTCTTTACC
>Ga0326726_10006732_pt1 | contig 10338 bp, 7 predicted proteins | sample MHFenrmetagenome_2_FD_207603 | JGI IMG/M metagenome (GOLD analysis project Ga0326726, IMG submission 207603) | Lab enriched peat soil microbial communities from Michigan Hollow, Ithaca, NY, United States - MHF15MN | ecosystem: Environmental > Terrestrial > Soil > Wetlands > Peat | place: USA... | reverse complement strand
CCTCGGCGCGGAAGTCCCCCCCGGGCCCTCCGGCCGGAAAATCGAGGACGGCGTCGAAGGCGGACGCTTTCATGGCCGGCGCTCCTCCGGGGCCGCCGCCGGAACGAAGCTCATGCGGCGCAGGGCCGGGTCGCAGGACACCAGGGTGACACGAACGGCGTCCCCCAGATCAAACGTGATCCGCCGCCGCTTCGGACGAAGCCGACGGGCAGCCGCCTTGGGCTCATAATCGCCGCGGAGCGATGCGAAAGGAAGGAGGCCGGAGACGAAATAGTCGTCGAGCTCGACGAGGAGCCCGGCCTTGATGGTGTCGACGACGGTGCCGCCGAACTCGTCGCCGAGGCGGTCCTTGAGGAACCGAAGGATGCGCCATTCGAGAAGGGATTGCTCGGCATCGGCGGCGTTGCGCTCCCGCATGGACGCCGCGGCGGCGATGGACTCGAGCTCGAGCTTCTCGCCCGCGTCGCGGCGCAGGAAGGCTTTGAGGAGACGGTGGACGACGAGGTCGGGGTAGCGCCGGATGGGCGAGGTGAAATGTGTGTAATCGGTCTTGGCCAGGCCGTAGTGCCCGACGTTCTTGGGCGAATACACGGCCAGCTTCATGGCCCGCAGGACCTGCCGGCCGATGAACTTCTCCCCGGGCAGCCCTTTCGCCTTGTCCAAAACGCGCTGAAGGTCCTTCGACCGGACCTTGGCCGGGTCGGGCAGGGCCAGGCCGAAGTGGAGGATGAGGTCACGGAGCTTCTCGAGGTCCCCGACGTCGGGGGCGGGGTGGACCCGGTAGATCGCCGAGATCTTCTTCGCCGAGAAGGCCGCGGCCACCGCGACGTTGGCGGCGACCATGAATTCCTCGATGAGACGGTGGGCCTCGTTCCGCTCGGCCGCCGCGACCGCCAGGAGCTTCCCCTCTTCGTAGATGAGCTCGGGCTCGACGAGGTCGAAATCAAGGCTCCCCTCGCTCCGGCGGCGGGCGCGCAGGGCTTCGGCCAGCTGTCGCATCTCCAGGAGGCCGGGAACGACGTCGGCGTATTTTTCCCTCTCCCCGGCGTCGCCTTCGAAGATCCTGAATACCGACGTGTAGGTCATCCGGTGGGCGGTGCGGATGATCGACGGGGTGAATTCGGCCTTGCGGACACAGCCGGCCTCGTCGATGTCCATAAGGACGGAGACCGTGAGACGGGGCTCGCGGGGACGCAGGCTGCACAGACCGTTCGAAAGCCTCTCGGGGAGCATGGGCAGGGTCAGATCGGGGAAGTAGACGCTCGTCCCGCGCTCGAGAGCCTCACGGTCGAGGGCGCTCCCGGGTCTGACGTAATGGGAGACGTCGGCGATGTGGACGCCGAGGTGCCAGCCCCCGCCGGGCGACCGCCGGATGCTGACGGCGTCGTCGAAATCCTGGGCCTTTTCGCCGTCGATCGTCACCGTCGGCCAGTCGCGAAAATCCCGGCGCCCGCCGGCGGCGGCCTCGGGCGCGAGATCGGGGGCCGCGTCGGCTTCCCGCCGCGCGTCCTCGGGGAACTCAGACCGCAGGCCGTAGCGCCGGATGACCACCCTGGCGTCGACCCCGCGGTCTTCGGGCCGGCCGAAGACATGGGTCAGGGCGAGCGTCGCCCGGTCAGCTTCGACGATCATCCCCGGCGCCGGGGCGAGCCGGTTCCTGGACTTGAGCGGGATATCGTCCAGGGACGGACAGTCGAAGGGCTGGAGGTAGGGGGCGCCGCTCCGCTCGAGGTAGACGCCGAGAAGCCCCGTCCGTTCCTTCTTGAGGATGCGCTCGATCCGCCCCTCCGGCTTGCCGAACTTGCCCTGCTCCGTGACGACCACGGACACCTCGTCTCCCGGGAGCGCGCCGCGCGAGTGCCGGACCGGGACGAAGACGTCCGGGCCTCCGCCCTCCGGCGCGACGAAGCCAAAACCGGGACGGGCGGTGACGAAGCGCCCCCGGACGATCGCCGTCCTTTCAGCGAGCCGGAACCGGCCGCGCAGCGACCGGACGGCGCCCCTGGCCTCGAGCCCGCGGACCGCCTCCAGGACCTTGGCCCGGTCCCGGCGCTTGAGGCCGAGTCCGGACACAAGGCCGTCGAGGTCGAGCCCGTCCTTGTGTTTCTTGAGGAGCGTGATGATCTTGACCGAGGGCATGGTTCTTCTCTCAATAATAATGAAGGGAGGCGTGAGGGATGCGGCGGCCCGCTCTCGCCGCCATGACGACACGCCGGCGGACCAGGTCCTCGAACCCGGCGGACTTCCGGCCTTTGGCGCCTTTCAGCGCTTCGGCCTCGGCGGCCGCCTTTTCCGCCGCGGTCGCCCGGGCCCACAGGACCGCCTCGACCTCCGCGTCGATCCGCTCGAGCGCGCCGGCGTCCGGCCGGGGCGCGGCCAGGGCTTCAAGGGCCGAGCCCAGAAGCCGTTTCATCGCGAGGTCGTCGCCGGCAAGCGCTTCGATCGCTTTCTCGATCTCGTGTCGCGCCTTATCGCCTTTATCGGAGCGGGGACCGGCGGCGGCCTTTCTTCTCCCGGCCAGACGATCGCGGTGCTGGGCAAAGGCGGCTTCGACTTGACGGCCGCAGAACGCGAGGGAGATCGCCTTCGTTCCCCGGCCCCGCGCCTTGAGATCGTCAAAGGTCCGGCCGATGCCTTCGAGGACGACACCGAGGGGGATCTTCTTGTCTTCCCAGGCCGCGATCGCCGCCTGGTCCTTCGGCGATAAGAAGAAGCCTCCGCCGCGGCGCTCGAGGAAGGCGCGGGCGATCTCCCGGTAGTAGCCGCTCCGCCCGTTGTCCGTATCGTCCATGCTGTTCCGACCGGCTCCCGGCCTAGCCCCGGGCGTCGCGATTCCTCTCGTGGATGATCCTCAGGCCTTCGAGAACGAGATCGGGCTCGTAGGCCTCGATCTCCGCGAGCTCCGGCACCACCTGGCCGCCGAAGCCGCCGGTGGCGATGACCCGGGCGCTCCCGCCGAGCTCTTTCCGGATCTCCCGGATCGTATTCGTGACCAGGCCGATATAGCCAAAATAGAGCCCGGACTGCATGCTCGACACGGTCGTGCGGCCGATGGCCCGCTTGGGCTTACGGATCTCGATGCGGGGCAGCTTGGCCGTCTTGAGATAAAGGGCCTCGGCGGAGATCCGGATCCCCGGGGCGATGGCGCCGCCCAGGTATTCGCCCTTGGCGGAGACGGCGTCGAACGTCGTCGCGGTGCCGAAATCGAGGACGATGAGGGGTCCGCCGTACTTCTCGAACGCGGCGACGGCGGCCGTGATACGGTCGGCTCCGACCTCGAGGGGGCTCTCATAAAGGATGGGCATGCCCGTCTTGAGGCCCGGTCCGACGACGCTGGCCGTCATCGAGAAATAGGCCAGGCACATCTCCTCGATGACGGGCGTCAGGGGCGGGACGACGCTGGAGACGATGGCTCCCGTGACTTTGCCGGGCGCGAGGCCCCCGACCTGCATGAGGTTCAAGAGGATCGCGCCGTACTCGTCGCTCGTCTTGTCGCTGTCGGTCTTGATCTTCCAGCTCTTGACGAGCTTCCGGCCCCGAAAAAGGCCGATGGCGATCGTCGTGTTGCCGATGTCGAATGCCAAGAGCATCTCACGCCTCCTCAGGATGCCCGCTCGAGCCCCAGGACGGCGACCAGCGCGACCGTCCCCGCCCCGCCGCCTCGGGAGACGATGAGCCGGCCCTCGGAATCGAGTCCCCGGTATTCCCCCGTGAACGGCCCTTCAAGGGTCTCGACCTTGACGAGCGTGCCCGGAGGAAAGGCCGGTCTGGCCTCGAAGGCCTCGATGACCGCTTCCTTGTCTCCCCGGGCGAGGACATTATACCAGCGGTCGAGGGCCGGGCAAAGGGTGCGGAAAAGTCCCTCGACCGTCGCCCCGGGGGAGCCGGCGAGCTTGAGCGAGGTCGAGGTCGCGCGGAGGCCCTCGGGAAAATCGCAGGCCACGTGGCCGACGTTGACGCCGATCCCGACCACGGCGAAATCGCCGGCCGGGCCTCCGGAAACCCCTTCCGACAGGATGCCGCCGAGCTTCTTCCCGTCGTGGATGATGTCATTCGGCCATTTGAGCAGGGTCGCGATCCCGCTCGCCTCCCGGACGGCGTCGGACACAGCCAGGCCGGCAGCGAGCGGAACGATATGGGGAAACGGCACCGCTTCGCGGCCGGGACCGCGAAGAATGAACGAAGCGTAAAGTCCCAGGCCGGCGGGAGAATGCCAGATCCGACCTTTCGTGCCCCGCCCTTGGGTCTGTTCTCTGGCCAGGACGGCCGTTCCGTGCGGCGCGCCCTCCAGGGCCAGGGCTCGGGCGGCGTCGTTGGTGGAGGAGACGCTTTCCAGCCGATGGACGATGGTTCCGACGGGCATGGCTTCCCGCGCCGGGCCCTTACGAGGACCGGGTGAGCCCGGCCAGATTCTGCCCGAGCTTTTCCCTCCGCGCTTGGATCTCGGCAAGCCGGGACCTGTTCTCCGCTACGACGACGGTCGGGGCCTTGGCCACGAATTCCGCGTTCCCCAGTTTGCGCTCGAGCTTCTCGGCCTCCGCTTCGAGCTTCGCCAGCTCCCGTTCCAGCCGGTCCCGTTCCTGGCCGAGGTCGGCCGGCTTCCCCGGGACGAGCCCGATCTCGAAAGGCCCGGCGACGCCCTTGAGGAGCCCCTCCCCCTCCGGCAAGACCGCGGCGAACTCGAGGCTTGTCAGGCCGGCCAGGGCCAGAACGGAGACGGCCTGGGCTTCGAGAGCGGCCGTATCTTCCCGGCTGGCGGTCTTGACGATGAGGCGGAGCTTTTCCTTCGGCGCGATCTTGTTCTCGGCCCGGATCGTCCGGGTCTCGACGGTGACGGCCTGGACGAGGGCCATCGTCTTCTCGGCGGCCTCGTCCTTCCAGCCCGCTTCCGGGACGGGAAAGGACGCGAGGGCGATCGAACGGCCGGTCCCCGGCAGGTGCTGCCAGATCTCCTCGGTGATAAAGGGCATGAACGGGTGGAGAAGCCGCAGGATGCGGTCGAGGACGTCGGCGAGGACGGCTTCGGTCGTCGCATTCGCCTCGCGCAACCCGACCTTGGCGAATTCGATGTACCAATCGCAGAACTCGTGCCAGATGAAATGATAGAGGAGGTCGGCCGCTTCATAGAACTTGTATTGTTCGAGGCTCGCGCTGAGCTCGGCCGTGACCGCACTCATCCGGCTCCGGATCCAGCGGTCGGCGAGGCTGATCTCGCCCTCCCGGACCGTGGGCCGTTCGGACTTGAGGTTCATGAGGACGAACCGCGAGGCGTTCCAGATCTTGTTGGCGAAGGCCTGGTAGCCGGCCATGCGCTCCTCGGACAGCGCCAGATCCATGCCGGGCACGGCCAAGGCGGCCAAGGTGAAGCGCAGGGCGTCGGTCCCGTACTTGTCGATCATCTCCAGCGGATCGATGATGTTCCCCTCCGACTTGCTCATCTTGCGCCGCTTGAGGTCGCGGACGAGGCCGTTGATGAAGACCTGGCGGAAGGGGATCTCGCCGCGGAACTTGAGGCCCATCATGATCATGCGGGCGACCCAGAAGAAGATGATGTCGAAGCCGGTCGACATCAGATCGGTCGGGTAGAAGGTCCGGAGGTCCTCGGTCTCCTCGGGCCAGCCGAGCGTTCCGAAGGGCCACAGGGCGGAGGAGAACCAGGTGTCGAGAACGTCCGGGTCCTGGTCGAGCGCGCCGCCGCATTTGTCGCACTTGTCCGGCGCCTCCATGGCCACCATGATCCGGCCGCAGTCGCGACAGTACCAGGCCGGGATGCGGTGGCCCCACCAGAGCTGGCGGGAGATGCACCAATCGTGGATGTTGTACATCCACTCGAAATAGGTCTTGGCCCAGTTGCCGGGGACGAACTCGATCGAGCCGTTCTCGACGACCCGGATGGCCTCGTCGGCGAGGGGCTTGATGCGGACGAACCACTGCCACGAGAGGTGGGGCTCGATGATGTTCTGACAGCGGTAGCAGTGGCCGACGGCGTGCTCGTGCTCCTCGACCTTGACGAGGAGCCCTTGCTCGGTCAGCTTCTCGATGACCTTGGCCCGGGCGGCAAAGCGGTCGAGCCCGGCGAACTCCGGTCCGGCCGCCTCGGTCATCTTCCCCGCGCCGTCGATGACGATGACCTGCTCGAGGCCGTGCTTCTTGCCGAGCTCGAAATCGACCGGATCATGGGCGGGGGTCACTTTCACGGCCCCCGTACCGAAGTCGCGCTCGACGCGCTCGTCGGTGATGACCGGGATGGGCCGGTTCTGGAGGGGCAGGATGACCCGCTTGCCATGAAGGTGCGCGTAGCGCTCGTCTTCCGGATGGACGGCCAGGGCCGTGTCGCCGAGCATGGTCTCGGGCCGCGTCGTCGCCACCACCACGGACTTGGTCGAGCCTTCGACAGCGTAACGGATATACCAGAGCTTGCCGCGGAGGTCCTTGTGCTCGATCTCGATGTCCGAGAGGACCGTCCGGCAGTGCGGACAGCGGTTGACGAGGAAATAATCGCGGTAGATCAGCCCCTCGTTGTAGAGCGAGACGAAGACCTGGATGACGGCCCGGCTGAAGCCCTCGTCCATGGTGAAGCGCTCGCGCGACCAGTCGAGCGAGGCGCCGAGCTTCTTGAGCTGGCCGGTGATGACGCCGGCGTATTTATCCTTCCAGTCCCAGGCGATGCGGAGGAACTCGTCGCGACCGATCTTCTCCCGGGTCAGACCCTTCTCGGCCAGCCGCTTCTCGATGACATTGTGGACGGCGATCGAGGCGTGGTCGGTCCCCGGCAGCCACATGCAGTTGAAGCCCTGCATCCGCTTCCACCGGGTGATGATGTCCGGGAGCGTGAAGCAAAGCGCGTGGCCCATGTGGAGGATGCCGGTGACGTTCGCCGGGGGCAGGACCATGGAGAACTTCGGCTTCGTCGACTTGGCGTCGGCGACGAAGAGCCCCTCGTCGAGCCAGAATTGCCCCCACTTCTCCTCGACGGGCTTGGGGTCATAGGCTTTCGCCAGGTCGTTCTTCGTATTCATGTTTTCGATATCCAATCCTTGATGTCGGCCATGACCCGGGCCCGGACGCGCTTCTCGATCTCCCGCTCCATGCCGACGATCTCTTCTCGGACCACGTCCCGGACGTCGCGGCCGGCGCCCGCCGCCGGGGCCGCGTCGTGACCGCCGGTATCGCCGGGCCAGACAGGCTCCTCGGGCAAGGACGACGGTCCCGTCTTCCGGGCGATGAGCTCCCGGACGACGGCGGCCAGCCGTTCGGAATCGAACGGCTTGGCCACGACCTCGTCGTAGTCGGAGGGCGCGTTCCTATCCGTGTCGATGCACTCGAAGGCGCCCCGCAGGCCGATGAGCGGCACGGTCGCCAGCTCCTTCCGGCTCCTCAAGGTCCGGGCGACGTCGTAGCCTTCCCGCCCGGGGAGCGTCAGGCTGATAAGGAGCGCGTCCGGCGCGTGCCCGGCCACGGCTTTAAGGAGCGAGGCCCCGTCCTCGAACGCCGTGACCCGGAACTCCGGCTCGGCGAAGGCGAGCTGGGCCGCCTTCTGGACCGACGGGCTGGGGTCGGCCACGATGATCTTGTAGGGCACGTCGCTCCTCAGAACCTCAACATAACAGTCGGTTTACTCTACCCGTTTTGCCTGGGAGTGTCAATTTGGGCGACGAGCGAAGCGAGCGGCCGGAGACGCTTGGCGATTGACAGGGCGGATTTCGGAAATTGACTTTCTATTTTTTTTTTCAATAATTGGCTTTAAGGCTTCCCAATTCATCGGAGGGGAACCATGGATCGACGTCGGGGGGATAAGTTCCGTATCTTGGCTTGCCTGGCCCCCTTTATGGTGGCGGCGGGACTCCTTTGCTCTCAGGTCCCAATCCAGGAAAAAACCCGTGCGGTCAATGTCGAGGTCCCTGTCCGCGTATTCCAAGCGGGGGAATTCATCTCGGGCCTCACGGCGGGAGATTTCGAGATCTCTGAAAACGGCGTCGCCCAGGAGGTCCTAGCCTGCTATTTCATCGAGGCCGGTAAGAAGGAAACGGCGGCCGGAGCCATTCCGGAGGACCGATCCGCGCCGACCCCAGTCCTCGCCAGAACATTTATCCTGATCTTCGAGATGAACTCCTTCGGAAAGGGCCCCAGGGATGCTTTGGATTACGTCGTCGGCCACGCGCTCCAAAAGAACGACACCCTCTTCATAGCCACTCCCATTCGGACCTATCGCATCGGCCCCGAATCGCCTTCGCGCCGGGACCCCCTGGCTTTAATGAAAGCCCTCAAGAACAGGCTCGCGGACGATATCGAAGAGGCCTCGAGCGAGCTCAGATTCCTGATCTCAGACTACCTATCGCTCGCCGTGGGGGAGGAGGGTGAGATCGCGGCTGCCCGCCAAAACTCTCAAAAGGATCTTCTGAGCCGGATCCGGCAGTGCAAAACCCTTGACGAGCCGCGGCTGACAGGAATGGCCAAGGCGTACGCCATGATCCCCGGCCAAAAGCACGTTCTCTTATTTTTAGAAAAAGAAGATGCTCTGATGAAGCGCGTCCGCAGTTCCGGCCTGGACCAGTCCGAATGGGAGCTCTTCAAGATGGAGCTGATGCGGGACGTCCGGTTCGATATCGATCGTCTGTCCCGGCTCTTCGGTCAGAACCAGTTGGACTTCAATTTCATCTTCATCACGAGCAGTCAGGCGCTCGAAACGAGCCTCGAGGTCCATCCGAGCAGCTGGGGAGATCTTGAAAAGGTCGATATCACGGGAGAATTCTTTTCGGTCTTCAGGAAGATCGCCCAGATGACAGGCGGGCTCACGATCAGCTCACAGAACCCGCTCGCATCGACGAAAAAAGCCGTCGAAGTCGCCGACAGGTACTATCTCCTGTATTATCAGCCGAAGAACGCGGCGATGGACGGCACCTTCCGCGAGATCGAGGTCCGGGTGAGGGACCGGGAATATTCGATATTTCACCGCAGGGGCTATCTGGCCATCGATACGGACCGCTCGAAGACCCCCAGCCCTGAATCCTAGTTGCGGCGAGCCGGTCAGTAATCCACCGTGACCGAGTTCTCGCCGAGAAGCGACTCGATCTTTTTGATCAGCTCCTCCGACGGCGTCACTTTCTGGACCTCGGCGCTTTGGGCCGTAAGGCGATACGAGTGCGGCGTCTCGAGCTCAAAGATGACGGGGCACTTGCCCTCGTAGCCGTCGAGGATCGACTTGAGCTCGGCCAGCGTCGCCTCCTCGAGGCCGGGCAGGAAGATGCGGATGACGATCCGTTTCGCCTGCTTCTCGAAGGCTTCGGCCAGGGGCATAGCTTGGCTCAGGCTGATGCGCCGGTTTTCCTCCTCGCCCATGTACTTGCCTTTGATCCAGACGAGCTGGCCCTCACGCAGGTACTGGCCGTACTTGCTGAAGGAATCGGGGAAGGCGACGACCTCGATCTTGCCGGTCAGGTCCTCGAGGACGAACGTGGCCATGCGCTCGTCCTTCTTGGTCTTGAGCGGCTTGAGGGAGCCGATGATGCCGGCCAGACGGACGTCCTTGTCGAAGTCCCGTTCCGCGTCGAGCTCGTTGATGAGGTGGGAGACGAGCTTGCGCAGACGGTCCTTGTGCCGGGCCAGGGGATGGCCGGTGATGTAGAGCCCGAGGGCGTCCATTTCGTAGGACAGGACATGGGATTCGTCCCATTCCCTCATCTCCAGGACCTCCTGCGGGACGGGCGGTTGCTCCTCCCCGCCGGAGCCGAAGAGGGAGGTCTGGCGGGCGGCGTGGGCTTTCTGGACGTCGTGGCCGAAGTCGATCATCCGGTCGAGCATGTGATAGCTCTGCGACCGCTTCCAGCCGAGCGAGTCGAACGCCCCGGCTTTGATCAGGCTTTCGACGGCCTTGCGGTTGAGGACCTTGGTGTCGTGTTCGAGGAAGAGATCGAAGGGCGACTTGAACCCCCGGGCCCTCTTGCGGGCCGCGACCAGCTCCTCGACGGCCGCCTGCCCGATGCCCTTGACCGCGGCCAGGCCGAAGCGGATGTTCCCGTCCTCGACCGTGAAGCGGAACTCGCTCTTGTTGATGTCGGGAGGCAGGACCTGGATGCCCATCTCGTGGCACTCGCCGATGTACTTGACGACTTGGGGCGTTGCCCCGCGCTCCGCCTCGGAAGTCAGCAGGGCGGCCAGGAAGTGGAGCGGGTAGTGGGCCTTGAGGTAGGCCGTCTGGTAGGCGAGAAGGGCGTAGGCGGCGCTGTGGGATTTATTGAAGCCGTATTCGGCGAACTCCTTGATCTGCTCGAAGATCTTGTCGGCCTTGGCCGAGGCGATGCCCTTCTTCTTGGCCCCCTGCAGGAATTTCTGCTTCTG
>Ga0326726_10006731_pt1 | contig 10339 bp, 12 predicted proteins | sample MHFenrmetagenome_2_FD_207603 | JGI IMG/M metagenome (GOLD analysis project Ga0326726, IMG submission 207603) | Lab enriched peat soil microbial communities from Michigan Hollow, Ithaca, NY, United States - MHF15MN | ecosystem: Environmental > Terrestrial > Soil > Wetlands > Peat | place: USA... | reverse complement strand
CCAGGTTGAAGGCAGGCAAGCCCGTCGCGAGATGGACCTCGACCGTGACAGGCGGCGCATCGAGGCCGGACAGCGCGCGGCTGTGGAGGACGGCGAGAGGCATAGCTCGGTCCGAGCCATGCGCGACCTCCGGGTCGCACCGGCCTACTTGTCTTTCGCGCGCGCCCGAGCAGCGCCGCGCCCTTCCAGCTCGGTCACGCGTGCCTCGAGCGCCTCGAGCTTCTCGCGGGTTCGGGCGAGGACCCGCGTTTGAATCTCGAATTCCTCCCGAGGCACCAGGTCCAGGCGTTGCAGCCCGTTTTGCAGCATCGCCTTGACGTTCTTTTCGGCGTCCTTTGCGGGAGAGCTCGTGAGAGCCTCGCCGATCTTGTGTGCCAGGTCATCCAGGGTCTTGCTGTTCAGCATTGCATTTCCTTCCGGGCGAGGTCCCACCACCGCGGTTGCTTGGAACTAGAGAAGTCTAGCAAAGGGGCTCTTCGGCCTCGTCGGCCGTTTGGCTTAATGCGCGCCCCATTGTCGTGCCCGCGCTTGATCACGACGCACCGTGTCAGTGCGTTGCGCTCGCGAGGGCTGGGTATCCGACTGCAAAAATCGCCTGCAACCTATTGTTCTTGCGTCGATTTGTGCAATGGCACAAGAAATGCTGAGTTGCCACCGGTCTTTAGTCTCTTCTCAACAACAACCGCTATGGATTCCGACATGAAAATCACCAAGCGATTTCCTGCTCGCCTATTGGCCGCCGCATTGGGTGGCGTGTTCGCCGGGGGCGTGTTCGCGCAAGCAACGCTGCCGGCGGCTGAGCCGCCCAAGCCGCCCGAACCGGATTACACGATCACCGGGAACTTCGGGATTTACAGCCAATACGTCTTCCGCGGGCTGACGCAAACCGATCAGAAGCCCGCGTTCCAGGGCGGGTTCGACTTCGCGCACAAGAACGGCTTCTACCTGGGCACGTGGGGCTCGAACATCAGCTGGCTGCACGATGCAGGCGTTTGCAGTCACGGTTGCAGCCTGGAGTGGGATCTGTACGGGGGATGGAAGTACGCGATCAACGACGACTGGGGCACGGATATCGGTGTTCTGTACTACTACTACCCGGGCAGTTACGTTTCCGGGGCCACCAAGCCCGACACGACCGAGATCTATGGGGCCCTGTCGTGGAAATGGACCTCCCTCAAGTATTCGTACAGCGTCGATCACACCTTCGGGGTGCCGGACAACGCCTGGTATCTCGACCTGTCGGCGAACTACCCGATCAACGATGCATGGACCTTGAATGCCCACATCGGCCGCCAAGAGTACAGCGGGAGCACGAACGGGGTCAGCAACGACGTCTTCAATTACACGGACTGGAAGCTGGGCGTGACCTGGCTCGTCAACGGTTACAACATCGGCGCGTACTACAGCGACACCAACGCCAAGGATGCCGGCTACACCCTTGCCGGCCGCAACATCGGCAAGGCCACAGGAACCGTCTTCATTCAGAAGACATTCTGATTCCGTTGCGTCAGCGATGGCGAGATCCACGCACTCATCGAGGGGCGAAAAATGAAATTGGTAACAGCGATCATCAAGCCGTTCAAGCTCGACGAGGTCCGCGAGGCCCTGTCGGCGATCGGCGTGCAGGGGATCACGGTCACCGAGGTCAAGGGCTTCGGTCGGCAGAAGGGCCATACCGAACTGTATCGAGGTGCCGAATACGTCGTCGATTTTCTTCCCAAGGTCAAGATCGAAGCGGCGATCAAGGACGACTTGCTCGACCGCGTCATCGAGGCCATCGAAAAGGCGGCCAACACCGGGAAGATCGGCGACGGCAAGATCTTCGTTTTCGACCTCGAACAGGTCGTGCGCATTCGCACCGGCGAGACCGGTGCGGATGCACTCTAAGGGGAACATTCATGAAGCGAATGCTCGCGTTGATCGCCCTGCTGGGCGTCTTCAGCGTTTCCGTGCCGGTGGCGGCGCAGGATAAGGCGCCCGACCAGAAGGCCGCTACGCCACCTGCAGCCGCGCCAGCGCCGGCTGCGCCGGCTCCGGACGCAAAGGCGGGGGAAGCACCGAAGGCGGACGCCGCTGCTGCTGCTCCTGCCGCGGCACCGCCCGCGCCCGACACGCCGCAACTCATCGCGGCCGACAAGATCAGTGCAGGTGACACGGCGTGGATGCTTTCTTCGACCGCGCTGGTGCTCTTGATGACGATTCCCGGCCTGGCGCTTTTCTACGGCGGGATGGTGCGCAAGAAGAACGTGCTCGCCACGCTGATGCAGAGCTTCGCGATCACCTGTCTGGTCACGGTTCTCTGGGTCGTCGTCGGCTACAGCGTCGCCTTCACCAAGGGTGGGCCCATCATCGGCAGCTTCGACCGCTTCTTCCTCAACGGCATGGTGTTCATGAAGGAAGCGGGCAAGCTCACCGTGTCGCACCTGGGGCTGACCATTCCCGAGTCGGTGTACATGGTGTTCCAGATGACCTTCGCGATCATCACCCCGGCGCTCATTGCCGGCGCATTCGCCGACCGGATGAAGTTCTCGGCGATGCTCTGGTTCATGGGCTTGTGGTCGGTGCTGATCTACTCGCCGATCGCGCACATGATGTGGGAGCCCTCGGGCTACTGGGCCGCCAAGGGCGTGCTGGACTTCGCCGGTGGCACGGTGGTGCACATCAATGCCGGTATCGCGGGTCTGGTGTGTGCGCTGGTGCTTGGCAAACGCATCGGCTACGGCAAGGAAGTCATGATGCCGCACAACCTGACACTGACCTTGATCGGCGCCTCGCTGTTGTGGGTGGGTTGGTTCGGTTTCAATGCGGGCTCGGCCGTCGCCGCGGATGGCCGCGCAGGGATGGCGATGTTCGTCACTCAGTTCGCGACGGCCGTGGCAGCGTTGGCGTGGATGTTCACCGAGTGGATAGTGAAGGGGAAGCCGTCGGTGCTCGGCATCGCGTCGGGCGCGGTCGCGGGGCTGGTGGCCATCACGCCGGCGTCGGGTTTCGTCGGGGCGACCGGAGCGCTGGTCATCGGCATCGCCGCGGGCGTGCTCTGCTTCTTCGCGGCGACGACAGTCAAGAAGGCGTTCGGCTATGACGACTCGCTCGACGCCTTCGGCGTGCACTGCATCGGCGGCATCGTCGGCGCCATCCTGACGGGGGTGTTCAACGTCAAGGACATCAGCGCGGCGGACGCCGACGTGCTGGTGCAGCTCGGCGCCGTCGCGACCACGCTCGTCTACAGCGGTGTGGGCAGCTTCATCATTCTCAAGATCATCGATATGGTCATTGGCCTACGCGTCTCCGAGGAAGAGGAGCGCGAAGGTCTCGACGTAAGTCTCCACGGCGAACGGGTGGAGTGATTCGGCAGGACGTTCGGTCGTTTCTCCTCAGTGGCTATTGGGGGCGCCAAGAGCGCCCCCTTTTTTTGTGGGGGGGCAAGTCAGAGAGTGAAGAAGTAAACTGGTGCGCTCGCGCTACAATCGACGTGGAGGCCGCATGATTACGCCCGACTACTGCCAGCTCATGGCGCGGTACAACCACTGGATGAACGAGCGTTTGTACGGTCGGTGCGCGACGCTGACGGATGTCGAGCGCAGGCGCGACCGCGGCGCCTTCTTCGGCTCGATCCACGGAACGCTCAATCACCTTCTCTGGGCCGACCGCATGTGGCTCGGTCGCTTCGTCGGCCCGCCATGCAGGTATCCGCAATTCGGCGCGGACATGTTCCGAAGCTTCGAGGAGCTCCGTCGCGAACGCGAAAAGACCGATCAAGCCATACTGAGCTGGGCAGGTCATGTCTCCGCCGACTGGCTCGCCGCGCCGCTCGTCTACACGAGCGTCGTGGACGACAAGGCACGGCGCCTGCCCGCCGCGATCGCCGCAGTTCACATGTTCAACCACGGCACGCACCACCGGGGGCAGCTCACGACGCTTCTCAAGCAGGCGGGCATCGACCCGGGCGTCACCGACCTGCCATGGCTGCCCGGCGTTGTCGCCATGCTTGACTAGAAAGGGTCTTGCCGCAGGACGCGAAGAAAACCCGCCAAGGGTCTAACGGCTTCAAGCTCTACTTTGGGTCCTTTGCAGCCTTTGCGTCCTTGCGGTCGGACTTTGCCTTGCTCTTCGCGCGCGGATGCGCCTCGTCGTAGACCTTCGCCAGGTATTGGAAGTCCAGGTGCGTATAGACCTGTGTGCTGGCGATGCTTGCATGCCCGAGCATCTCCTGGACGGCGCGCAAGTCGCCGGAGGACTGCAGCACGTGCGAGGCGAAGGAATGACGAAGCATGTGCGGGTAGACGTGCCTGCCAAGTCCGCGCTTGACCGCCCACGCGGCGAGCCGAGACTCGATCGCCCGAGGCCCGATGCGGCGGCCCGAACGCCCGACGAACATGGCCTGCGCATCCGCAACCGGCAGGCTGGCGCGCACGGAGAGCCACACCCTGATCGCCTCGCGCGCCGGACCGCCGACCGGAACGATGCGCTCCTTGGAGCCCTTCCCCCACACGCGCACCTCGCCGGTCGCGAGATCGACCCCGCCGAGGTCGAGCCCCGCGAGCTCGGAGAGCCTTAAGCCCGACGAGTACGCGAGCTCGAAAAGAGCGCGATCGCGAACAGCAAGCGGATCGTCACCGTCGATGGCGACCAGGCGCACTGCTTCGTCCGGCGAAAGTACCGCGGGCAGCCGCCGCGTTGACTTCGGCGCCCTGAGTCCGGCGCAGGGGTTTTCCTTCAGCGCGGGATCGCGTTCGAGGACGAAGCGATAGAACGCCCGCCACCCTGACAGAATTCGTGCGAGGCTGCGGCCGGAAAGCCCGCGCGCGTGCAAAGCCGCGAGGAATCGCCGCAGCGTCGCAGCCGGGAGCGTCGTCACCGCCGCGTCGCCGGCGAGCGCCTTGAGCATGTCCAAGTCGCGCAAGTACGCCTCTCGCGTGCGCGCCGGTCGCGTCGCGAGAGACTCGCGGTAGGCCGCGACCAGCGCCGCGTCCGCGCCCGAGGGCGTGGTAACGACCCCGTGGCGCGCGGCAGCCATCGGCGTCAGGATTGCGGAAGGAAGCGCGCCGTCGCGACGCTGGCAAGCTCGGCAAGGCGCGTGAGGTAGACGGTGCCCATGCCGGCGTAGAAACGCCCGGGCGTATCGCTCCCCAGCGCGAGCAGTCCGAACGTATGCGCGGTGCGCAGCGGCAAAAACGCGAAGGATTTGAGCGTCGCGCCGGGATCGAACCAGTCGCGCGATTCGAACGGCGTCTGCGTGCCGCAATACGGCTCGCCGAGCGCCGCGGCATATTCGCGCAGCTCCTGGCTCGTCGCTGCGAGCTCCGACAGGTAGGACTGCTCCGGGACCTTGCCCCAGAGCCGCAACGCAACCTGCGGCACGCGAAAATCGTCCTGCAGGCTGTGGTAGAGAATCCCCAGCGTCGTCTCCAGATCCGGGGCCGCGAAGAGCGCGAGCGTGGAACGATGCAGCTTCTCGCTGATCGCCTCGTTCTCGCTGCCGAACTGGATCAGCTCCTGCAGCTTGGTCTCGAGAAGCGAGTTCTTCTCGCGCAGCGAGACGATCTGCCGCTCCGCGATGGGAATCGCGCGCCCTCCGTGCGGATGGGGCACGAAGATCTCCGCGAGGAGGTCGGCGTACTGCTCGAAAAACGCCGGATGCTCCTTGAGGTAATCGGCGACCGCGCTCGCTTCCATCGATTCATCCCCATCCATCGTTGTCATCGCTCCGGGACGTTCCATTCGCCTTCGAACACGGTTTCCGCCGGACCAGTCATCATGACCGGTGTGCCGTCACCGTCCCATACAATCGTCAGCGCGCCGCCGCGCGTCGCAACGCGCACCGGCGAGTCGATCAACCTGCGGCGAATCCCGACGACGGCGGCCGCGCACGCTCCGGATCCGCAGGAGAGAGTCTCGCCGGCACCGCGCTCCCACACGCGCAAGCGAATGTTAGCGCGATCGACGACCTGCATGTAGCCCGCGTTCACGCGCTTCGGGAAACGCGCATGCCCCTCGATGCGAGGACCTTGCGTCGTCACCGGCGCGGCATCCACGTCGTCGACCACCTGGACGGCGTGCGGATTGCCGAGCGAGAGCACGGAGATCATGACCGTCGCGCCGTCGATCTCCAGCGGCTCGACGATCGCGCCGGCGCCGCCGATGAAGGGAACGTCGGCAGCGCGAAGAGCCGGCGTGCCCATGTCCACGGTGACCCGGCCGTCGGCGTCAATGGTCGGCTCGATGATTCCCCCGGCCGTCTCGACACGTATCGCGCGCTTGTCGGTGAGGCCGCGCGAGCGGACGAACAGGACGAAGCAGCGCGCGCCGTTGCCGCATTGCTCGACCTCCCCGCCATCGGCGTTGAAGATTCGATAACGGAAGTCGACATCGGCCCGGGTCGGCCTCTCCACCAGCAGCACCTGATCGCAGCCCACGCCGAGGTGCCGGTCGGCGAGTCGCCGGATCGTTGCCGGCTCTAGCTCGATCGGCTCGCGAGTTCCGTCGAGCACGACGAAGTCGTTGCCGAGCCCCTGCATCTTGGTGAAGGAGAGACGTCGCGTCGTCACGGCCGCGAGCCGAGCGCGCGATCGAAGCGCACGACCGGTATTTCGCCCTTGCGCGAGAACGCCAGCGCCGTGCCGTTCTTCAGCGCGACGGTACCGCTCAACGCATACGGCACCGGGAGTTGCGAGCCCAGCGTCATCAATGCGGTCGCCATCGCGGCGACATCGATCCGTCCCGCCAGATCGATCTTTGCCTCGCCACCCGCCGGCAATGGATCGACGTGCACGGTGCGGCTGCTGACGGCCGGACGGCCGTCGAGGAGGAGGTCGAACTCGATCGTGTCGATCGCGAGCTCGAAGTCGTTCCTGTTGGAAAGCCTGAGGGTCGCCGAAAGATCCGCCTTGCCCTCCGCGAGCCTCACGATGCGAACCGTCTCCAGCGTGATCTGCGGGGGCTCGATCTTCGGCCGGATCGCGGTGCACGCGCTCGCGAGGAGCAGGGCGCCGCAGGCGGCGAGAACAATCCTGCGTGTTGCGAAGCTCAGAGCGATTAGCGTTGCGATGCCCGGGCCCGGCCGAGCCATTTCAGACGTTGAAGCGAAAATGCATGACGTCGCCATCCTTGACCACGTACTCGCGGCCCTCGAGCCGCATCTTACCGGCTTCCTTTGCGCCCTGCTCGCCCTTGCAGGCGATGTAATCCGCGTAGGCGATCACCTCCGCGCGGATGAATCCTTTTTCGAAATCGGTGTGGATGACACCGGCCGCCTGAGGCGCCGCACTGCCTTGCGTAAGCGTCCAGGCGCGCACTTCCTTCGGCCCCGCCGTGAAAAAGGTCTCGAGGCCGAGAAGCTTGTACCCCGCGTGGATCAGCCGCTCGAGGCCCGCTTCCGCAAGACCCATGTCGGCCAGGAATACCTGCTTGTCCGCGGGGTCGAGGTCGGCGATCTGCGCCTCGAGCACGGCGCAAATCGCGACCACCGGCGCGCCTTCGCGTCGGGCGCGGTCCTCGACGGCGCGGAGCAGGGGATTGTCGACGAAGCCGTGCTCCGCGACGTTGGCGACGTACATCGTCGGCTTCATCGTCAGGAGGAAGAGCGGCTTCAGCACCGCGCGCTCCTCCGGATACAGATCGACCGCTCGGGCGGGCGTGGCTTCGTTCAGCGCCGCCGCCACCTTCTCCAGCGCTGCCACCAGACGCTGCGCTTCCTTGTCGCCGCCCGCGCGCGCCGCCTTGGCGTACTTGGCGAGCTGCTTGTCGACGGTGGCGAGATCGGCGAGCGCGAGCTCGGTGTTTATCGTGTCGATGTCCGAAACCGGATCGATCGCGCCCGCGACGTGCACGACGTTGTCGTCGGCAAAGCAGCGCACGACGTGGGCAACCGCGTCGGTCTCGCGAATGTTGGCCAGGAACTGGTTGCCCAGCCCCTCGCCCTTGGACGCTCCCGCGACGAGCCCCGCGATGTCGACGAATTCCACGGTCGCGGGAACCACGCGCGCCGGCCGGGCGATGGCGGCCAGCGCGTCGAGCCTCGGGTCGGGCACGCCGACCACACCGACGTTGGGTTCGATCGTGCAGAACGGATAGTTCTCCGCGGGGATACCGGCCTTGGTGAGCGCGTTGAAGAGGGTCGACTTGCCGACGTTGGGCAACCCCACGATGCCGCAGCGCAGGCTCATGCTCCGTGGCCTCTCGCGATCGCGAAACGACTCACGACCGCCCCGCTTCGCCTGGAGAGCGGGGCTGGGGTGAGGGCGGTTGCGGCCGCGTGTGCAACTCGAGCATCGCCCGTTCGATATCTCCCGTCGCAAGATGCGGCCAGATCGCCAGCGCCCTTCCGATCGCCTCGTCGATCAGCGTCTTGTCCTCGGCGCGGGGGGGATGCAGGACGTAATCGACGACTTCCTGTTCCGAGAGCTCGATCTCGCGCGGATGCCCGATGCCGAGCCGCAATCGCCAGAACCCGCCGCCGCCCAGTTGTGCGACGACATCCTTGAGACCGTTGTGTCCCGCGCTGCCGCCGCCGAGCTTGAGCTTGACGCTGCCGGGCTTCAGATCGAGCTCGTCGTGCGCGACGAGCATTTCCGGCGGCGAGATGCGATAGAACCGGGCGAGGGCGGCAACGGCGTGGCCGCTTTCGTTCATGTAGCTCCGCGGCAGCGCCAGTCTGAAATCGCCGCCGTCGGTCGCGCGACCGCGGGCGACGAGGCTCTGGAATCGGGTCTCCGCCTGAAGCGCGAGCCCCAGCGTGCCGGCGAGCCGCTCGACGAACCAGGCGCCCGCATTGTGGCGCGTCGAAGCGTATTGGCGGCCGGGATTGCCCAGGCCCACGATCAGGCGCAGTGGAAGTGCCATGGCGGGAGCAGATTGGGCCGCGCACCTTCGAACAAAAAAGCCCGCCGGATTAAAGCCCGGCGGGCTCTGTCGTTGGACGTGTCCGGGCTATTTCTTGTCGCCCTTCTTCGCAGAACCGCGCTCGGCGCCCTTCTCTGCACCTTTTTCGGCAGCCTTCTCCGCGCCTTTCTCGGCCCCCTTCTCGTCGGGCTTCTCTGCGCCGGCCGCCGCCGCAGCGGCCGCCTCGGCTTCGGGTGTGCCCGGTTCGGCTCCTGCTTCCGGAGCGACTTCCTCGACCTCGGCGATGATCTTCGGAATGACTGCGGTCGCCACCACCGGGTTCATTCCGCCGTGCGATACCGCGGTCACGCCGCCAGGCAGCTTAAGATCGGTGACGTGGATCGACTGGTTGAGCGCGAGCTCCGAGAGATCGACGTCGATGAAGCTTGGCAGGTCCTTCGGCAGACAGGCGACGTCGAGCTCGGTCAGCACGTGGCTGATGATCGCTCCCGACAGCTTCACCGCAGGCGCGTTTTCTCCGTTGATGAAGTGCAGAGGGACCTTCATGCGGATCCTGCGGTTCGCGTCCACGCGCAGGAAGTCCACATGCAGGATCTCCCGGCGAAACGGATGCATCTGCACGTCGCGCAGCAGCACCTGCTGCGACTGCCCATCGAGCTTCATCGTCAGGATCGTCGAATGAAACGCCTCGTTCTTCAACGCGTGAACCAATGCGTTGTGATCGAGCTCGATCGGCTGAGGGTTGGTGGTGCCCCCGTAGACGATGCCCGGCGCACGGCCCGAGCGGCGTAGCCTCCGGCTTGCGCCGCGGCCTTCGACGCCGCGCGGAAATGCGGTGAATTCGTTTGCCATGCTCCGGCTCCTTTGTCTGCGGCCTTCCTTGAACCCGGGCGATCGAGCGCCCGGCGGTCGTCCGCGGTGGCGACAAATCCCGCCGCGCGAGGCGCGCCGGGGAAATCTTTGAATTATATGCGAAAACGGGATGCGGTCGCAACCTGAAAGTGCAGACTCGCGTTGGACTCGTGCTCGCGTCGCTACTCCGTGAACAGCGAACTGACCGACTCCTCGTTGGAGATGCGGGTCATCGTCTCGGCGAGCAGTTGCGCGCAGGAAAGCGCCCGGATGCGCTTGCAGGCGCGTGCTTCCTCGGAAAGCGGGATCGTGTCGGTAACGACGATCTCGTCGAGCTCGGATTCGGCGATGCGCGCGACCGCGCCGCCGGAGAGCACTGGATGCGTGCAATAAGCGAGGACCTTCTGCGCACCGTTCTCCTTGAGCGCGGACGCCGCTTTGCACAGCGTATTCGCCGTGTCGACGATGTCGTCCATGATCACGCAGCTGCGCCCCTTGACGTCGCCGATGATGTTCATGACCTCCGCGACGTTCGCCCGTGGGCGGCGCTTGTCGATGATCGCCAGGTCGGAATCGAGCCGCTTGGCGATCGCCCGGGCGCGCACGACTCCGCCGACGTCCGGAGACACGACGAGCAGATTGTCGT
>Ga0326726_10006729_pt1 | contig 10340 bp, 7 predicted proteins | sample MHFenrmetagenome_2_FD_207603 | JGI IMG/M metagenome (GOLD analysis project Ga0326726, IMG submission 207603) | Lab enriched peat soil microbial communities from Michigan Hollow, Ithaca, NY, United States - MHF15MN | ecosystem: Environmental > Terrestrial > Soil > Wetlands > Peat | place: USA... | reverse complement strand
ACGACTCGGCGCGATCGTGCTCCGCGAATCGTCGATCGCGGCGCCTTCGGGGGGGGATGAATCGGTTCGCGCGGTGCTCCTCGACGCGATTCGGCGCCGAGGCATCGCGAGCCTGCCGTGGTCCGAGGGCGCGACGCGCCTGCGAGAGCGAATGACGTTCGTCGCCGCGCACGACAGCGCGTGGCCGGACGTCTCAGACGAGGCGCTCGCGTCGCGACTCGACGAGTGGCTGGCGCCGGCGCTCTCCGGCGTGCGGCGACTCTCGGCGCTCGAGCAGGTGAGCTTTTCGGACGCGCTCTCGTCCCTGCTCGATTGGCGACAGCGTCGCGCGCTCGACACGCTCGCGCCGTCGCACGTCGTCGTGCCGACGGGATCGCGCATCCCGATCAATTATTCGGATCCGCTCGCGCCGACGGTGGCCGTGCGACTGCAGGAAGTGTTCGGACTGACGGAGTCGCCGCGCGTGCTCGACGGCCGTGTGGCGGTGACGATGCAGCTCCTCTCTCCAGCGCAGCGGCCTGTCCAGACGACGCGAGACCTCGCCGGATTCTGGCGGACGAGCTACTTCGATGTGCGAAAGGATCTGCGCGGACGATATCCTCGGCACGAGTGGCCGGAGGATCCGCTCACCGCCGCGCCAACCAAACGCGCCAAGCCGCGCCGCTGAGCGCGTCGGCTACCAGAAGGGCGTCGCCCGGTCCGGCCGTCTCGCGAACTCGAGGTCGCGGACCCGGTTGATCGACAGCGTGAAGCCCGTGACGGCGCCGCGGTCGCTGCGCACCACGCGCAGCAACATCTGGTCGTTGTTCGTGAAGAGATCGGTCGTGAACGTGATGAAGCGGAGATCGCTTTCGTGCGCGCGACGCAGCAATAGCACGCCGTCCTTGGGCACGAGCGATACGGCGAGGTCGAGCTCGGGGCTGTAGTAGTCGCCGGCGAGCTGCGCCAGTTGGTCGTTTCGCTTGCGCGAGACGGTCGAATCGCCGGGTCCCGGCGACGTCCCCACGCTGAACGGGCCCGCCGCGAAGTCCAGCGCCCGGGCGGCGATGGGCTGCTGGGTCACGAGACCGAGGTGGATTGTCGCGACTTGATCGGCCAGCGTCGTCGGCGCGCCCGACGTGTTGCACAGCGTGATCACGCTCAAACGGCGCGACGGCACCATCAGCATCGCGCTGCGGTAGCCGCCATAGGCGCCTCGATGCGAGAACGTGCTCGTGCCACCCAGCTCGCCGACGGTGAGCGCGAGCGCGTAGGGAATCGCCTGGCCGTTATTGAGCCGGCCCGGCTCCTCCAGCTCCGCGACGCCGTCCTTTCCGCCGACACGTCCGCTCTCGAAGTTCGCGTTCCATTTGGCGAGATCTTCGATCGTCGAGTACACGCCGCCGTCGCCCACCACGTCGAACTCGGGCTGGCTCATGCGATAGCTCGACCCGCTCGGCTGATAGCCGATCGCGCGATGCGGAATCAGCTGCGTGTGATCGTCGCGGAACTCCGTGCGCGTCATGCCGAGCGGCTTGAAGATGTGGGCGGCCGCGTAGTCGCGCAGCGATTGCCCCGACGCGCGCTCCACGACGAGCCCGAGGAGCGCGTAGCCGGTGTTGCTGTAGAGGAATTCGTCGCCCGGCGTGAAGTTCAGATTTTTCTGACGGCTCACCAGGTCGAGGAACTGCCGTTCGGTGAGGAGGCCGTCGCTCGGCCAACCCGACAATGCGAGGAGTGTGAAGTAGTCGCGGAGCCCGCTCGTGTGGTGGAGCAGTTGGCGCAGCGTGATCGGCGGGCCGAACGACGGCACCTGCGGGACCCATCGGCGAATCCAGTCGTCGAGCGAAAGCCGCCCTTCCTGCGCCAGCAGCACGATGCTCATCGCCGTGAACTGCTTCGAGAGCGACGCGATGTAGAAGCGGGTCGCCGGAGTGATCGGGGTATCGTGCTCGAGGTCCGCCATGCCGTAGCCCTTGGCGAACGCGAGCTGCCCATCGCGCATGACGCCAACCGCGCAGCCGGGCGACGACGTCGAGCCGTATGGCGCGAAGACGGAATCGACCCACCGGTTCGCCGAATCGAGCGGCGTCAGCCGCGCCGCGGATTGCGCACCCGCCGCCGCGGCGCCGATGCACAGCGCCACACTCACCACAGCCGCGCGCACAACCCGACCCATGGAGGAACCCCCTCCTTTACCAGCGTTCTTCAATGCTTTCACAGTTCGCAAGCCATGTCCAGCAGAGGACTCAAATCCTTGCAACCCGTAACCCCGAGGGCAACTGCGACCTAGGCACTACGGCCTCCCCGACCCCCGAGATTCCAACGCGCGCCCGCCCATGGCCGCCTCTCGCCGTTCAGCTCGAGGCTCCTGCTCACGGCTCTTTCTCGAGGCCGGGCTCGCTCGCCGAATCACGATTTCTCCCAGCCAATCGAGGAATCTAGAGTGGGCGAGAATCGAAACGACACACTTGAAACTCAATCGGACGCGGCTCGTACGACGGCACGGGGCAGGTCGCGCTCACTCTCGCCGGGATCGACATGCAATCGCTGATTCGCGACGTTCGCTACGGCCTTCGATCGCTGTTGAAGTCCCCGGGGCTCACCGCCGTCGCCGTGCTCGCTCTGACGCTCGGCATCGGGCTCACGACGACGATGTTCAGCATCGTCTACGGCGCGCTGCTCAAGGGGCTCCCGTATCCCGACGGGGCCCGCATCGTCACCCTCAACCGGTCCAACACGGCGCGCGGGATCAACCAGTCCGGAATCTCGATTCTCGACTTCGGCGACTACAGAGCGCAGCAGCGGTCGTTCTCCGAGCTGGCGGCGGTCACGTCGGGAACGATCTTCGTGAGCGGCAATGAAAAAGCCGAGCGCTTCGACGGCTCGTGGATCACGGCGAACGCGCTGTCGATGCTCGGGGTGAAGCCGTTCATCGGCCGCCATTTCCGCGCCGGCGAGGACACGCCGCAAGGGGAGAAGCTCGCGATCCTGTCGTACAGCATGTGGCACGACCGATACGCGTCCGATTCGAAGATCGTCGGCCGCGTCATTCGCGTGAACGGCGTGCCGACCACGATCGTCGGCGTGATGCCGGAGCGCTTTGACTTTCCGCAAAACGACAAGATCTGGCTCCCGCTGCAGACGGACCCCAACGCGACGAATCGCCAAAACAGCCCGCAGCTGCAGGTCCTGGGTAAGCTCAAGCTCGGCGCGTCGCTCGATCAGGCGAACGTCGAGCTGGCGACGATCGCCAAACGCCTCGCCGCAGCATACCCGGAGGCGGATGAGGGGTTCACCGCCAACGCGCGCGGCTTCATCGACTCGTATATCGGGCCCCAGCCCCGCCAACTGCTTTATACGATGCTCGGTGCCGTCTTCTTCGTGCTGCTCATCGCGTGCGCCAACGTCGCCAACCTCTTGCTCGACCGCGCGGCACATCGCACGAAGGAAGTCGGCGTGCGCACCGCGCTCGGCGCCTCACGCGGGGCGGTCGTGCGGCAGTTCCTCGCCGAATCGCTCGTGCTCTCTCTGGCGGCGACGGTGCTGGGCGTCGTGGTCGCGAAGTTCGGCGTGGACGCGTTCAACCGCGCCATCACCGTGACGCAGATCCCGTTCTTCATCGACATCAGGCTGCATCCGCAGGTGCTGCTGTTCACGATCGGCGTCGCCGCCCTCACGACGCTCGCGGCCGGGGCGATCCCGGCGTATCAGTCGTCGCGGGCGGACATCAATGAGATTCTGAAGGACGAGTCGCGTGGGGCGTCCAGCTTCCGCATCGGCCGCATCAGCAAAGGGCTCGTGATGTTCGAGATCGCGCTGTCATGCGGCCTGCTCGTCGCGGCCGGGCTCATGATCAAGAGCGTCGCGCAGCTCCGCAATCTCGATCCGGGGTTCACGACGAAGGACGTCTTTACCGCCCGCGTCGGGTTCCCAGCCGCGTACACCGACACGATCGCGCAATGGCGTTTCTTCGACGAGGCGCTGCAGAAAGTCTCGGCGATCCCGGGCGTCGTTTCGGCGTCAGTGAGCTCCGGGCTTCCCGCAACGCGGCAGGGCTTCGGCGGCAACACGTTCGGCGTCGAAGGGCAGAGCTATCTCAAGGACAAGGACTACCCGAACGCACGTTGGCTGTCGGTGACGCCCGACTTCTTCAACACACTCAAGTCGCCTGTCATCGACGGCCGCGCGTTCACGATCAGCGACCGCGCCGGCGAGCTACCCGTGGCCATCGTCAACCGCGAGTTCGTCTCGAAGTTCTTCAAGAACCAGAGCCCGATCGGCAAGCGCATTCGCCTCGGCAACTCGAGCAGCAAGCAGCCGTGGCTCACCATCGTCGGCGTCGTTGGCAACATGTTCACGGGCGACAACGAGCGCCCGATCGTGCCGGCGATCCTCCAGCCGTTCGCGCAATCCCGCGTCAACTTCGCCTGGATCTCGGCGCGCACTGCTGGTCCGCCGATGAGCATCACCGCGTCGGTTCGACAAGCGGTGGCGTCGGTCAATCCGGACATTCCGCTCTACTGGGTGGACACGTACGAGAACCAGATCGCGCAGCAAGTGTGGTTCGTCCGCGTGTTCGGCACGATGTTCATGATCTTCGGCTTCGTCGCCCTCTTTCTGGCGTCGGTCGGGCTCTACGCGGTCATGTCGTTCTCGGTGAGCCGGCGGATTCGCGAAGTCGGGATCCGCATGGCTCTCGGTGCGCGCGCCGGCGACGTCGTGCGGATGATCTTCCGCCAGGGACTCGTCCAGCTCGTCGTCGGCATGACGCTCGGCCTGGCGTTCGCCACCGGGATGGGCCAGCTACTCAAGGCGATTCTCTTCCAGGTCCAGCCGCGCGACCCGTCGATTTTCGTCGGCGTCGCCGCCGTGCTGACCTTGGTGGGCTTGGTGGCTTGCCTGGTGCCGGCGCGGCGAGCCACGCAGGTGGATCCGCTCGTGGCGCTTCGAAGCGAGTGACGCGATGACGTTGACCGGGTGTGTGACGGTATCTAGCTTGCTCCGCATGGCGAACGGCGCACTGAACCGCAATTGCGCGAATAATCGGAGCTCCACGAGGAGATCTGGTTAGGGCGCACTCGGCTGTTCAGTGAAGCGAGGCCCGCCAGAGTGAGGTACGGCGGGCCTTTTGTTTGGCAACTGGCCGGTGCCCGTGTCGAAGAGCAGTGGATGGCCGCTTGAGCGAATGTGACGTAGAAGGGAACGATCCGTCTGGACGAACGAAGGCCGATAGCCGAGCGGTTAGTTGATAGCCGTAGCCGCCAGCCGTAGCCGATCGGCCGTTAGCCGGTAGTTGATGGGGCGTAGGTCAACTGGCAGACCGCCTGACTGTTAATCAGGAAGTTGGTGGTTCGAGTCCACCCGCCCCAGTCGAGAGGTGCAGGTCAAGCAACGAAGCCACGCCAACCCGGCGTGGCTTTCTGTTGAGCCAATCTCCTAACCGTCGCTCACCCGAGTGCGTCCTCGTCGGGTAACTGCGCGCGCCTTCTGGCGCCCCCGACTGTTTGCAGATACGATCTGGTCATCCGAGACTGAGATGACCGATGACGCGACCGCCCGATGATCTAGCGCCAGGTGAACGCTTGGCCCATCGCCTCCTGGATGCGATCCAGTTCGACCGTCGCTTCAACCATCGACACGCCGATGCCGCGCCCGTGCGGGAAGCGGTTGCGGCGTACTACGCATCCACGCTCACCGACGCAGACCTCCGAAGCTTGATCGCGTTCTTCGAGTCGTCAGTCGGAAGGAAGTTCGTTTCTGTCTGGCAATCCGATCACAGCCCGGGCGCGAAGCTGATGATTGCCGACGCGCCGCGCGGGGACGACATGGTCCAATCCGACGGACCGCATCCGGCATAGACCCTAGGTCTCGAGCCGCGGCACTCGAAGAGCGCCTTTCAACGCTGCCCTCGCTGCGTAGTACCCACACATGCCGTGTACCCGATGCCCGGGGGCGTCGATGACGAACAGAGGTACACGCCGTCGATCGGCGTCGCATAGGGATTCAAACTGAGGACGGGGCGCGAGAAGATCTGCCTCAAATCTCCAGCGCCGCCCGCGATATCACCCCCCACGAGATTCGCGTTGCGGCGTTCCATGTCCGCCGGACTCGTTGTGTGACGCATTTCGATGCAGTCGCGAAACCCGGGAGCGAATCGTTCGATTTGGCGCTCGATGACATCGGTCATGTCTGCCGTGGCGCCGTTCGGAACGTGGCAGTACGCCCATAGCACCTCTCGTCCCGGCGCCGCGCGCGACTCATCGAATCGGCTGGGTTGAACCACGAGCACATAAGGTCGATCGCTCACACGCCCGAGCCATGCGTCCCGTTCACCTCGAGCGATCTCCGCGAGCGAGCCTCCCACATGGACGGTCCCGGCACGACGACATTCGTCCGCGCGCCAAGGGACCGGCGCGTTGAGCACCCAGTCGACCTTGAACGCGGCCGGTCCGTAGCGATAGCGTTCGAGACGTCGGCGATAGGGCGCGGGGAGACGATCGCCGGCGAGGCGGAGGAACTGTTTCGGGGTGACATCGCACACAACGGCACGCGAAGCCGGTAACTGACTCAGTGATGTCACGCGCTGACCAACGACGATCTCGCCGCCAAGCGATCGCAGGTGCTCCGCCAGCGCGTCGCCAAAGCGCTGCGCCCCGCCGCGCACCACGGGCCACCCAACCGAATGCGCCACGACCATGAGGCTCAGGCCATAGCCCGCGGTTCCCCGCATGTCGAGCGGAACCATGCTATGCGCCGCGGCGCCGGCGAACAACGCGCGTGCCCTGTCGGTCTCAAATCGTCGTCGCGCCAGGCCTATGGCCGACGCCAGCGCCGCCTGAGCAAACGACGCCATCAGGACGGGATGTCGTAGGCTGATGAGGGGGGGACCGAGCAGCGTCTCCAGCAAGCGGTCGGCGCGATCGACGAACGACGACACCAGTCTGCGATAGGCGCGGCCGTCGGTGGCGCCCAGGGATGCCGCCGTGATTTCGACCGATCGCTCCACAGATATCGCGCTGCCGTCATCCAGAGGATGCGCGAACGGCGCGGCGGGCTGCACGAACTCCAGCCCGTAGTCCGCGAGAGGGAGTTCCTTGAACACCGGCGAGGCCAGCGCGAGCGCGAAGACCGTAGCACAGAGGTCGTGCACGCACCCCGGCTCCATCAACTCCGCCGACCTCGTCCCGCCGCCGACCGTGGTTTCAGCTTCGTAGACCCGAACCGACCGGCCCGCGCGCGCGATGGTGATGGCCGCGGCTAGGCCATTTGGTCCCGAGCCGACAACAATGGCGTCGAGGGCAGTGCTCACGGCGATCGCTGCGGGCCGCGGCCGGACGGAGATCCTCGAAAATGCGGCACGTCACGCGTCCGAGGTTGGAGGGTCGAAGGGCGACGCCGTTGAGGGTGGTTCAGTAGCCTGCCCCTGCCCGTGAATAGTACCTTCGTGTCACCCATACGCCTAATCATCGCCGGAGGGAGCGTCGTGACGGATTCAAGACACGCGAAACTGCTCGTGTCCGGCCTCATCGCAGTTCTATGTTTACAATTTGCTGTCGCGTACTATTGGTCCGAACCCTATCCAGCGGTCATCGAGCCGGGTTTCGTTGGTAGCCCCCCTACAACTGGGAGCACGACATTTCAGGACTATCGCGTGGTCGCGACCAGCCCGTCTGGTTCCGAACTCGTGCTGAACGCTTACGATTTCTTCAACGGAATGCCACGTCAGTACCTGCGGTACGACATGGAGTTCGTTCTCGCCGAGACCCCTGCAGCGCCTTCGGGCGGGCCTCGTCTTCGCCTTCGATTGTTCCGTCGCGCGAAGCTTCGATCGGACGCTGGAGTGTCGGCGTTTTCGGCGGCAACCTCGTCACCGTGACCCTCACGGGATCGGGGAGCGGATCGGGGACGCTCACCAGCAACACCTCGTTCTCGTTCACGGATCCGACCACCGGCGCGATATTCGTGTTCGTGAAGCAGTAGAGTGGCATTGAGTGACGCCGGGCCAGCCACTCTGTCGGGGCGCTCCTGAACTGCTCACCGCAGAGACGCAGAGGACGCAGAGAACAGCCGCAGAGGTCAGCTCTGTCGCGCAACGAGCCGGGGGTTTTTCTGAACGCCGCTCGGGATGCCTCGATGTGGCGGCCTCGGTCTCCACGGAGCAAGTGGCTTCCTGAGCGGCAGTCCCCAGAAAATCCGGCTCGTGTGCGATGGGATTCGGATGTCCTCTGCGTTCTCTGCGTCTGTGCGGTGAGCAGTTGCAGTTTTCCGGGAGAACTCATCGACCGGGCTTTCTCGGCTACACTGACTTCAGTCGCCCTTCGAGGTAGCCGAGCACCGTCATCACGAACAGCACGCCGACCAGCGTCAGCCACCCGAGAACCAACACCCATCTCGGGAATTCCCGCGCTGGCAACACCGCCGAAAACAACAACGCGACCCCAAGCAGGATCGCGTCAATGAAGACTCCGAGCACGGCTCCCGACGCCGCGCTCCACCAGATGATGGTCGTGCGCATCGCGGCCGTCAGGGCTTGATCTGGATCGGCACTCCCTTCGGAACCGCGGTGAAGATCTCGTCGATTTCCACGTCCGTCACCGCGATGCACCCCTCCGTCCAATCGACGTCGGCCTGCGCCGCGCCGACGCTCTTGTAGCCCGGCGGTAGCCCGTGGATCATAATGTCGCCTCCCGGGGAGACGCCGAGCTTTTTCGCCTGCTGCAAGTGCACCGCGTCGGGATAGGAGATGTGCAGCGCGAGATGGTATTTGCTCTGGTCGTTCTTGTAGTCCACGCGGTATAGCCCTTCCGGCGTTCGCCCGTCGCCGCGCTTCACCTTGTCACCGACGGGGTCCGCGCCAAGCGCGATGCGATACGTTCGAACCGCGATGCCGGTCTGATAGAGCGTCAGCGTCCGCTTGCCCTTCTCGACGACAATGCTGTCGGCGATGACGTGGCTACGCACTCCCGTCACCGGCGTTCGCTTCACGGTTGGCGTGCCGGACCGTGCGATCACGAGCGCCGAGTCTCCGAGCGGGACCACGAGAGTAGCGGCGAGGCCGACCAGCGGAAGGAACATGCGACCGATACCTGCAACAGGTGGGGCGCGATCAACTTCTGACGCGGGAGATCAGGAATGATGCCGCAATATACGGCGGCGTTCGCCCGCGGTTCCAGGGAGGGCCTTGGTCCATTCACGACCCCAACCGGTCACATCCGTTTCTCACCGCCGCCGGAAGTCAGAGCCGGTTGCCTTCTGGCGGCGAGAGGGTCCGTCCGCGGCCCTCTATGCGTGCTTCTTGAGCCGCTCGAGATAGGACTTTCGCACCTTCGCCACCTTTGGAGCGATGACGATCTGACAGTACGGCTGGTTGGCGTTGTTCGCGTAGTAGTCCTGGTGGTATTTCTCCGCCGGATAGAACGCCGACGCCGGGATCACCTGCGTCACGATCGGATCCGCCCAGACGTGCTCACGGGTCAGCTCCGCGATGACGGCTTCGGCCGTCTCCTTCTGCTGTCGCGAATGGTAGAGGACGACCGACCGGTACTGGGTCCCCACGTCCGCGCCCTGGCGGTTGGGCGTGGTGGGATCGTGGATCGTGAAGAAGACGCCGAGCAGGTCGCGGTACGAGATCGCTTTCGGGTCGAAGGTCACCTGGACGACTTCGGCGTGTCCGGTGAGCCCGGAGCAGACGTCGCGATACGTTGGGTTGAGATGGTCCCCGCCGGCGTAGCCTGACTCGACGCGCTCGACGCCGCGCAACTCGCGGAAGACGGCGTCGAGGCACCAGAAGCAGCCGCCGCCGAGCGTTGCGACCTCTCGTGTGTTTTCGATCATCGTTTCGAATTCCTCTCTCTCGCAACTTAGCGTCGGGGGGAATGCCGGCCTTGCCCGCTGTGGTCGACGCGTGCATGCTCCGCGCATGGCTGAGCGCCTCGCTGAAACCGTCGACATCGAGACTCCGGAGCTCGTCGTCGTCAGCTACACGCTGGCCGGCGTCGGGTCACGGATCGCCGCGGGGTTGATCGACCTCTTCGTCTGCGCCGCGCTGCTGCTCGGCATTCTCATGCTCGCCGTTGAGTCCGGAAGAGATCGGCCGCGAGAGCTCGTCGACCGCGTGGGCGTCGGCGGTCGTCGTCATCATGCAGTTCGCCATCCTCTGGGGCTACTATCTGCTCTGCGAGGGGCTGTTCGACGGACGCACCCTCGGCAAGCGCCTGCTCGGGCTCCGCGCGGTGCGCGACGGCGGCTACTCGGTGGGATTCGCCGCGTCCGCGGTGCGCAACCTCATGCGCATCGTCGACCTTCAGCCGGTATTCACGTACCTCGTCGGCATCGCCGGCATCGCGATCTCGAAGTCG
>Ga0326726_10006728_pt1 | contig 10340 bp, 12 predicted proteins | sample MHFenrmetagenome_2_FD_207603 | JGI IMG/M metagenome (GOLD analysis project Ga0326726, IMG submission 207603) | Lab enriched peat soil microbial communities from Michigan Hollow, Ithaca, NY, United States - MHF15MN | ecosystem: Environmental > Terrestrial > Soil > Wetlands > Peat | place: USA... | reverse complement strand
ATTCCACCGAGAAAGCGCTGTCCGAGCACGGTTCGAAGATCGGCGATGCCGAACGCACCGCGATCGAGAATGCCATCGCCGATCTGAAAGAAGCGCTCAAGGGCGACGATGCGTCGGCGATCCAGGCCAAGACCAACACGCTCGCGCAGGCTTCGATGAAACTGGGCGAGGCCATGTACAAGCAGCAGCAGGAAGCACAAGGCGCTCCCGGTGCTCCTGGTGCCGGCGGCGAGGGTTCAGCCGAGAAAAAGGAAGACGTGGTCGACGCGGAGTTTACCGAGGTCGACGACGACAAAAAGAAATCCGGCTGATCGCAGGGCGCGCGCCGTGCGCAGGTCATCCGCGAACGATGTCACCCCCGGGCACGTGTCCGGGGGTGCAATTTTGCAGGGACCATGGACGGCCGAATCAAGTACGGCTGTTCCGGCGCGGTGAATTAGGGCGATACCTGAATGTCCAAGCGCGACTACTACGAGGTCCTGGGCGTTACCCGCACCTGCACTGAGGTCGATCTCAAGGCGGCGTTCCGCAAGCTTGCCATGCAGCATCACCCGGATCGCAATCCGGGCGACAAGGACTGCGAACACCGTTTCAAGGAAATCAACGAGGCCTATGACGTGCTCAAGGACGGCGGCAAACGCGCCGCCTATGACCGCTTTGGCCATGCCGCTTTTGAGCACGGTGGCATGGGTGGTGGCGCACACGGCTTCGGCGCCGAGTTCGGTTCCACTTTTGCCGATATTTTTGAGGGCATCTTCGGCATGGGGTCCGCGCGTGGCCGCGGTACCGGCCGTGAGCGTGGCTCCGACCTGCGTTACAACATGGAAATCAGCCTCGACGAGGCTTTCACCGGCAAAACAGCGCAGATCCGAATTCCAACCTCAGTGACATGCGAGGCCTGCTCGGGCAGCGGCGCCAAGGCCGGAACCAAGCCGAAACAGTGCGCGACCTGCGGTGGCGCCGGTAAAATCCGGCATGCACAGGGATTTTTCACGCTGGAGCGCACGTGCCCGGCCTGTCACGGCCGCGGCCAGGTGATCGACGATCCCTGCAAAGTTTGCGGCGGGGGCGGACGGGTGACCCGCGAACGCACGCTTTCGGTGAATATCCCCACCGGTGTCGAGGATGGCACCCGGATCCGCCTGGCCGGCGAAGGCGAAGCCGGCTTGCGCGGCGGCCCGCCCGGCGATCTGTATATTTTTCTCGAGGTCGCGCCGCACGAGTTTTTCCAGCGCGACGGGGCCGATTTACATTGTCGCGTGCCGATCTCCATGGCCAGTGCGGCGCTCGGCGGCGAATTCGAGGTGCCGGTGATCGACGGCAGCAAGGCGAAGGTCAAGATACCAGCGGGCACCCAGACCGGCCGGCGCTTCCGCCTGCCAGGCAAGGGCATGCCGGTCCTGCGCGCGAAACAAACCGGGGACATGTACGTTCAGGTAGCGGTGGAAACGCCGCAAAATCTGACCAAGCGCCAGCGCGAGCTGCTGGCGGAGTTCGAAAAGCTGTCGTCTGAGGATACTCAACCTGAATCGACCGGTTTCTTCAGCCGAGTCAAAGAGTTTTTGGATGGTCTCGGAAGCCGGGGCAGCCAGTCGGGGTAACCCATCTTGACCCCCTGCTTTGGTCCCTATACCCGTGGAGTAGCGGCGGGGCCCGCCGCGTGTAAGGCGTGACCTCGCAATATGCAATCACCCTCAATTGCCCGAGTCGAAAAAAAGAGCCTGCGTCTCGACGACGAGATGCAGTTCATCCGTACGTGGATCGAAAAGCCGATTTCGACCGGCGCGGTGATGCCATCGAGCCGCGCGCTTGCACGCGCAATGGCGCGCTATGTGGATCCCAATTCGAGCGGCCCGGTCATCGAGCTCGGCCCCGGCACCGGTCCCGTTACCGAGGCGCTTGTGCGGCACGGCGTTGATCCGGCGCGTCTGATCCTCGTCGAATTCAATCCTGATTTCTGCCGATTGCTGCGCACGCGCTATCCGGCGGCGACCGTCGTGCAGGGCGATGCCTACCGGTTGCGGCGCCTGCTGGAGACTTATGTGGACGAGCCGGCCGCTGCGGTCGTGTCGGGACTTCCGCTCGTAACCAAGCCGCTGCGCACGCGGTTGCGTCTGATTTCGGATGCAATGACGCTGCTGGCCGAGGGTGCGCCGTTCGTGCAGTTTACCTACGCGATGCTGCCGCCGATTCCGAAAGAATTATCCGGCATCCGCGCGGAAGCCTCGGAGCTGATTTGGATGAACTTGCCGCCCGCGCGCGTGTGGGTCTATCGCGGCCGCTGATGGTGTGGTGTCATCGCCCGCGAAAGCGGAGCCGCTGATGCCAATCCCGAAAATCCTCGTTCTGCCGGGCTCCACGCGCATCGGCTCGTATAACGTCAAATTGGCCGCGCTCGCCGCCAAAGAGCTGACGCTGCTCGATGTCGATGTCACGCGCATTTCGCTCGCGGATTATCCGCTGCCGATCTACGAGGCCGATCTCGACGTGCGCACCGGCCAGCTGGCCAATGCGCTCAAGCTGAAACAAATGATCATGGCCCACCAAGGGGTGTTTATCGCCAGCCCCGAATACAGCGCGTCGGTGACACCGCTTCTCAAAAACGCAATTGATTGGGTATCGCGTGTGCGCGAACGCGGCGATCCGACATATGCCGCCTTCAAGGGCCGTGTATTCGCGATTGCCTCGGCGTCGCCAGGGCGAGCCGGCGGCCTGCGCTCGTTGATGGCGCTGCGGCAGATTCTCGAACTCGGGTGTGGCGCCTTGGTGATACCCGAACAAGTGACGATCCAGCGCGCGGAGAGCGCCTTCGACGACATGGACAATATCGCCGATACCGGCACCGCCAATCTGTTTCGCGCCGAGCTCGAGCGTTTGGTAGAAATGGCGCGGTCAATGGTGCGAGGAGGCTGACGCTTGAAGCTGGACGCGCGCGAAAGATTAATTGTGGCTCTCGACGTGCCGTCGGTGGCGGCTGCCGAGGCCCTGGTGGCGCGGCTTGGTGAATCGGTCTGGTTCTACAAGATCGGCTATCAGCTCGCTTTCGCCGGCGGCTTGCCCTTCGCGGCCGGATTGATCGCCGCCGGCAAGCAGGTATTTCTCGATCTCAAGCTGCACGACATCGGCAACACGGTGGCGAAAGGAGTTGAGAGCGTTGCCCAGCTCGGCGCGACGTTCCTCACCGTGCACGCCTATCCGCAGACCATGAAGGCGGCGGTGCAAGGCAGGCAGGGCTCAAGGCTGCGCATTCTCGCCGTGACCGTGCTGACGTCCTACGACGATGCCGATCTAGCCGCCGCCTGTTACGAGATGAATGTCAAGGAACTGGCCACCGCGCGCGCGGCGCAGGCCCGCGACACCGGGATCGATGGGCTGGTCTGCTCGGCGGAAGAGGCCGCCACTCTGCGCGATATCGCCGGACCCGGCATGGTGCTGGTGACGCCGGGCATCAGGCCGGCGGGCAGCGCACACGGCGACCAAAAGCGCATCATGACGCCTGCGCATGCCGTCGCCGCCGGAGCCGATTATCTGGTGGTCGGCCGCCCGATCGTGGAAGCGCGTGATCCCAAGGCGGCGGCCGACGCGATCGTCGCCGAGATCGAACAAGCGACCAAACCATAGGGGGCCAGACGGAATGGCGAAGGGTTATTGGGTGGCGAACATCGATGTGACGGACATGGACGGTTACAAGGCCTACGTTGCGGCGAACGCCGAGCCGCTGCACAAATTCGGCGCGAAGTTTCTGACACGCGGCGGCAGATCAGAGGCGGTCGAGGGCAAGCTACGCTCGCGTGTCGTGGTGATCGAATTTCCGAGCTACGAGGCGGCGTTGAGCTGTTACCGTTCGCCCGAATACGAGAAGGCCAAGGCGCTGCGCATCGGCAAGGGCGTCGGCGAAATCGTGGTCATCGAGGGCTACGACGGCCCGCAGCCCTGATCGACCTCGTCCTGAGGAGCGCCCAAAGGGCGCGTCTCGAAGGACGAAGTGGCGCTGTCAGGGCCTCATCCTTCGAGACGGCGGCTTCGCCGCCACCTCAGGATGAGGAGCGAGGCAGCCGCTTTCCTTGTTTATTGCAGGTGCTATACCCACGCCCACGTTTCAGGAGTTGGACCCGGAGTTCGACCTATGGCCGAGATGCGGCTCGTGGTCGCCGGCGCCGGCGGGCGAATGGGCCGCACGCTGGTCAAGGCGATCGCCGACAGCAAGGACTTTGCGCTCGCGGGCGCGCTGGAAGACGCGCGCTCGCCGCTGATCGGTTGGGATTCCGGCACCCTTGCCGGGTTGCCGGAGAATGGCATCAAGCTGGTCGGCGATGCCGGGCCGCTGCTGGCAAAGGCCGACGGCACCATCGATTTCACGGCGCCGGCTGCAACAGTTGCTCTCGCGGCCCTCGCGGCCAAATCCGGCAAGGTGCATATCGTCGGCACCACCGGCCTGAGCGCGTCCGATGAAGCCAGGATCAAGGACGCCGCCAAGAGCGCGGTGATCGTGAAGTCGGGCAATATGAGTCTCGGCGTCAATCTGCTGGCGGCGCTGGTCAGGCGCGTCGCCAGGACGCTCGACAATTCGTTCGATATCGAAATCCTGGAAATGCATCATAACCAGAAAGTCGATGCGCCGTCCGGCACGGCCCTGATGCTCGGCCGCGCAGCGGCGGAAGGCCGCGGTATCGACCTCGACAGAAATTCGGTGCGCAGCCGGGATGGCAACACTGGCGCGCGCCACCGCGGCGATATCGGTTTTGCAAATTTGCGCGGCGGCAGCGTTGTTGGCGAACACAGCGTGATTTTTGCCGGCCCGGCCGAGCGGATCGAGCTCACGCACAAGGCGGAGGATCGCATGATCTTCGCGCGCGGTGCGCTGCATGCCGCAGCCTGGGCGCGCAATCAGAAGCCCGGCCTCTATTCCATGGTCGATGTGCTCGGTCTCGGAAATTTCTAGGAGCACGGCCGTGGCGAAGGCGACAAATTTCTGGCTTACAAAAACTGGAATGCTGATTTTGACAGCAAGCTGTGTTGTGGCGCTCTTCATTGCGCTCGTTGCTGTCCCTGCGATTTCGCAATCGACCTCCATCGACAGCGCATTCGTTTCAATGGCCCTTGGCGCTGTATTCCTCGTTATTACGGTTGGCTGCTATCTCGCGGCGTACCTTCTCGACAAAAAGAAGACCGTGGAGTGAACCCAATGGCTGAGGCGGATCGTCTGCTCGTGCTCGTGCGTCACGGCCAGAGCGACTGGAATCTCAAGAACCTGTTTACCGGCTGGCGCGATGTCGATTTGACCGACAAGGGCGTCGCGGAAGCGCGCGAAGCCGGCCGCAAGTTGAAGGCGCAAGGGATCAAATTCGACGTGGCCTTCACATCCGCGCTCAAGCGCGCGCAGCGCACGCTCGATCTGATGCTCACCGAACTGGGCCAGACGGCAATTCCGGTGTTCAAGGACCAGGCATTAAACGAGCGCGACTACGGCGATCTCGTCGGGCTCAACAAGGACGATGCGCGCAAGAAATGGGGCGAGGAGCAGGTTCATATCTGGCGCCGCTCTTATGATGTCGCGCCGCCCGGAGGCGAGAGCCTGAGGGATACGCTCGCGCGCACCTTGCCGTACTACGTGACGGAAATATTGCCACGGGTGATGCGCGGCGAACATGTGCTGGTGGCGGCGCACGGCAATTCACTGCGCGCACTGGTGATGGTGCTCGACAGGCACACGCCCGAAAGCATCACGAAGCTTAATCTGGATACCGGCGTGCCGATGATCTATCGGCTCAATGCCGATTCCACGGTGAAGTCGAAGCTCGATCTGGCGGCGTAATCAGGCTGCCGCCATCCCGGCTTCCCAGCCGAGCATCGCGCGCTTGCGCGTGAGGCCCCAGTGGTAGCCGGTGAGTTCGCCGCTCTTTCCGATGACGCGGTGGCACGGCACCACGAAACATATCGGATTCTTGCCGACCGCCGCGCCGACGGCGCGGGCCGCCTTGGGTGAGCCGGCACGGGAGGCGAGGTCGGAATACGTGGTGAGCTCGCCCATCGGAATGTCGAGCAGTTTTTCCCACACACGCACTTCGAAGTCGGTGCCGATCAGCACCACGCGCAACGGCTGATCTTTGCGCCAGAGCGACGGATCGAAGATGCGCCGCGCGGTGGCTGCGGTTGCCGCAAAGTCTTCTACGTAACGGGCCTTCGGCCAGCGGCTGCGCATGTCTCTCAGCGCCGAGCGCTCTTTGCCGGCATCGGCAAGCGCGAGACCCGCCAGCCCGCGCGGCGTGGTCATCACCAATGCCATGCCGAACGGACAAGGATGGAAACCATATGTGATGGTGAGGCCCTCGCCGCCGGCCTTCCATTCGCCCGGCGACATCGCTTCATGGGTCACGAACAGATCGTGCAGGCGGCCCGGGCCGGACAGGCCGACCTCGTAGGCTGTGTCCAGTACGCTTGCGGAGGAGCGCAGCAGTTCGCGCGCGCTGTTGAGTGTCAGAGCCTGCAGGAAGGCTTTCGGGGTCAGCCCACACCAGCGGCGGAACAGATGGTGCAGATCGGTTGGCGTCACGCCGGCGGCGTCGGCGATGACGTCGATTTCCGGTTGCGCGCGCCAGTTCCCGCGAATATGCGCAATCGCGCGCCGTACGATGTCGTAATCCGCAGCCGCCGTGGAGAGCGGCGCGAACTCAGCGAAGCGGTCGGCCAAAGCCGGTCTTGCCATTGTCATGTTCATGACCGTTATTTAAGGCGATTGGCGGAGCGCAACCACCCGATTCCTGACTACTCAAACACGGTCTGGGTTGGCCCGCGCCGCGCCTCATTTAACGCGTTCCCGAGTTCCTTTGCGAAACTCGCCTTTTCATCGGGTCCCAGGAACGTCGCAATTGCCAGCTTTCGGCCGCGCGAAACCAGAAAGAGCCGGTCGAGTCCGAATTCCTCCAGTTCAACTTTGTCGAGCCGGACCCAAAGCGGATTGAGCACCCATTCACGCGCGCGTCCAAGATGACTTACTTTGCGGACTTTAAGGGTGGACGACGTCACCGTCACCTGTTCGTAGGCTTCAGCGTGGCGGTAGTTCAGCCGAAACGCCCAATAGAGCAGCAGCACATCGAGGCCAAAGAATCCGAACACGGGCCAGGCGCCGATGACGAGGAACAGGACGCCGGTAATGAAGCTGACACCGCCGAACAGCAGCATCAAGATCAGAAATCCAACGCGCCCGAGCGAGCGGTGAGGGGTCAGCGTCGCTGAAAAAATCGTCGGTTCGAGATCGTCGGCGTTGTCGGCGGTCATTGCGCTCAGTATACCAAAATCATGGCGAAAAAACCCACGCGCAAGGCACCGGCGAAAGTCCGCACAAATAAAGCTCGCAAATCGAAGCGCGTGATGGAAAAGCCTGCACGCCAGCGTGCGGTGGCGGACATAGAGGCGGCCGCAGGTGCGTTGCAGCAGCAGTGGACAACGGCACAGATCGAAGAAGCGTTCCGCCGGTTCAAGGCCGCCAACCCGGAGCCGAAGGGCGAGCTACAGCACATCAATCCTTTCACGCTTCTGGTCGCAGTGGTCTTGTCTGCGCAGGCGACCGATGCAGGGGTCAATAAAGCGACGCCGGCACTCTTTGCGCTCGCCGACACACCGGAAAAAATGGCTGCACTCGGTGAAGACAAAGTACGCGATCTGATCAAGACCATCGGCCTGTTTCGCACCAAGGCCAGGAATGTCGTCGCGTTATCGCAAAAACTTATCGCCGAGCACGCAGGACAGGTGCCGCGCTCACGCGAGGCATTGGAGGCTTTGCCCGGTGTCGGGCGTAAGACCGCGAATGTTGTGCTCAACATCGCCTTCGGCGAGCCGACGATCGCGGTCGATACCCATATATTTCGCGTCGGCAATCGCACGGGACTGGCAACCGGCAAGACACCGTTCGACGTCGAAACGAAATTAGAGCAGGTGGTGCCGGTGCAATATAAGCGTCACGCCCACCATTGGCTTATCTTGCATGGGCGCTACACTTGCGTCGCACGCAAGCCGTTGTGCGAGAAATGTATCATAGCCGACCTATGTCAGTGGCCGGGCAAGACGGTCGAATAAAACGATAAAAGTCTGGGAGAGTGCGTATGGAAGGCTCCGGGATTGCGAAGACCCTTATTCGCCGGGATAACAATGAGATCTTTCGCCGCGCCGGACTGCCTGCAAGTGCCGCAGCTGCATGGCTCAAAGCCCGCCCGCGGGTGATTGGCGCTCTTAAACGCGATAGCGCTGCCGGAACGAAATTCTGGCGCCGCGGCGCCGATCTTTTGGAAAAATTACCGAAAAAGCCAAAACGCACGCCCGAGCAGCAACTGGCGGCGGACATCATCCTGTCCGATTGCCGTCGCGCGCGTGAAGAATTTTTGACTCGTCATGCTGAAGCGATCTATCGAAAGCTCACCAAAAATCTTTCGGAATTTCGCCGCGTGGATGAACTGGCATATGCCGCCGCAAAACTGATTCCAGGACTGACACCGAACAAGAAGCAGGTCGATGCCGAAAGCGCATCGATGCAAAGCGAAAAAGACGGCGTTGAGGTCGATCAGGGCATTTTCCTGTCGCATGTCTTGAGCAAGGCCGATACCGGCATGCATCTCTGCCATGCGATGTTGCTGCCGAAAATTGAAGCGGTGGAACGCGGTGCCGAGTTCATCAAACGTGGGGCGGTCGACTTTGGTCCGGCGCGTGTCGAGCGCCAGGGCAAGGCGGCTGTCGTAACGGTGAAAAATCCCCGTTTCCTCAACGCGGAGGACGACGATACGCTTGCAGATACCGAGACTGCGGCCGATATCGCGATCCTTGATCCGATGAGTGAGATCTGTGTATTGCGCGGGGACTTCGTCAATCATCCGAAATACAAAGACCGCAAGATATTTTCCGCCGGGATCAATCTTACCCACCTCTATCGCGGCAAGATTCCCTATCTCTGGTACATCCGCCGCGACATGGGCATCGTGAACAAGATGTTTCGCGGTCTGGCGATGGGTAGCGCAAGTCCCGATGAAATGTACGGCGGAACGCGTGAGAAGCCGTGGATCGCAGGTGTCGATGCTTTCGCGATCGGCGGCGGCTGCCAGTATCTGCTGGCCATGGACTACGTGGTCGCCGGGAGCGACGCCTATATGACGCTGCCGGCACGCAAGGAAGGCATCATTCCGGGCGCGGCCAACTTGCGGCTGACGCGTTTTGTTGGCGCGCGCATCGCCCGGCAGGCCATCATGGTCGGGCGTCGCCTTGACTGCGATAGTCCCGAAGGGCGCATGATCTGCGATCTCATCGTGCCGCCGGACGAGATGGAGCAGGCGATCGCACGCGTGGTTGAGGATTTTACCGGCTCAGGCGTCGTCAGCGCTTCCGGAAACCGCCGCGCATTCCGCGTTGGCGAGGAACCACTCGACACCTTCCGCCGGTACATGGCGGTCTATTGCCGCGAACAGGCCTATTGCCACTTCAGTCCGGCGTTGATCGCAAACCTCGAGAAACACTGGAACGCCGCGCAACGAAAAATCTAGCGCAAGAAAAAACTGGTCGGGGGGACCAATGCCGCGATTGCAGCTCAAAGGCGTCAACCTTACGCCGCGCCGTGAGAGTTTCGACGCGATCGAGGTCGCCTCGCGCGACGAGATCGCAGCGCTTCAGCTCCAACGCCTGAAAGCGACGCTCAATCATGCCTACAACAACGTCGCACATTACAAAAAGAGCTTCGACAAAGCGGGTGCGCATCCCGATGACATGAAATCCCTCGACGATTTGCAAAAATTTCCGTTCACGACCAAGGACCATTTGCGCAATCACTACCCGTTCGGGATGTTCGCCATCCCGCGTGAACAGGTTCTGCGTGTGCATGCCTCGTCCGGCACCACCGGCAAAGCGACCGTTGTCGGCTATAGCCGGCGCGATCTGGATACCTGGGCTGATGTCATGGCGCGTTCCATGCGTGCCGCGGGCTGCCGGTCCGGCATGCTGGTGCAAAACTCCTACGGCTACGGCCTGTTCACCGGCGGCATAGGCTTCCATTACGGCGCCGAGCGGCTGGGGCTGACTGTCGTGCCGGTGTCGGGCGGTATGACCGAGCGACAGGTTCGGCTGATCCTTGATTTCAAGCCCGACATTATCTTTGTGACGCCCAGCTACTTGCTCGCGATTCTCGATGAATTCCACGCCCAGGGCGTCGACCCGCGCCAAACCTCGCTCAAGATCGCAATGTGCGGCGCCGAACCCTGGACCAATGCCATGCGCGCCGAAATCGAAGACGCGTTCGATCTGCACGCCATCGACAATTACGGGCTGTCCGAGATCATCGGACCCGGGGTGTCCTGCGAATG
>Ga0326726_10006727_pt1 | contig 10340 bp, 10 predicted proteins | sample MHFenrmetagenome_2_FD_207603 | JGI IMG/M metagenome (GOLD analysis project Ga0326726, IMG submission 207603) | Lab enriched peat soil microbial communities from Michigan Hollow, Ithaca, NY, United States - MHF15MN | ecosystem: Environmental > Terrestrial > Soil > Wetlands > Peat | place: USA... | reverse complement strand
GCCTGTAGTTCCTGTCTCTGCCCCTATTCGCCGCATCCGCACATGGAGCGGCGCTTCCTGGTGGTTCCTGGATTGCGTTCGTCGCGCATTCACATTCTCGACACCAAACCAGACCCGCGAAAGCCACAACTGGTCAAGGTGATTGAGCCTGAAGAGGTCAAGAGAAAGTCCGGCTACAGCCGGCCGCATACGTCTCATTGCGGGCCGGACGGCGTCTACATGAATGCTCTGGGATCGGTTGATGGTAAGGGGCCCGGCGGAATCTTCGTTCTCGACCCCCGGACGTTCGAGATCAAGGGAGCATGGGAAGCCGATCGTGGACCGCAATACCTAACTTACGACTTCTGGTGGCACCTGGGACACGACACCATGATCACCAGTGAATGGGGAACCCCGGACATGGTGGAAAGCGGCGTGAATCCGGAGTTGCTGCTCGCCGGCAAGTACGGGCATGCACTGCACGTGTGGGACTTGCACAAGAGGCGTCACCAGCAAGTCCTGGAAATGGGGCCGGAGTATCAGATGGCGCTCGAATTGAGGCCCGCGCACAATCCGACTGAGGCGTACGGATTCGTGGGCGTAGTCACCTCACTGAAAGACCTCTCGGCCTCCATCTGGTTGTGGCATCGCGAAGGCTCCAACGGCAACGGTACTTGGAAGATCCGCAAAGTGATCGAGATTCCGGCCGACGCTGCTGATCCCGAATTGCTGCCGCCGCTGTTGAAAGGCTTCAAGGCGGTTCCACCATTCGTGACGGACATCAACCTGTCGCTCGATGACCGCTTTCTGTACGTTTCGTGCTGGGGCACCGGCGAACTTCGGCAGTACGACGTGTCCGATCCCTTCAATCCGGTGTTGACAGGATCGGTAGCACTCGGCGGCATGGTACGGCGTCAGGCGCACCCGAAACAACCCGAACGCCAGCTGAATGGCGGTCCGCAAATGGTTGAGATCAGCCGGGACGGGAAGCGGGTGTTCGTAACCAACTCTCTTTACCGCACGTGGGATGATCAGTTCTATCCCGACGGAATTCGCGGTTGGATGACGATGCTCAATGCGGACCCAAGCGGCGGAATCCGAACAGACGCCGGCTTCCTGCTGGAAACCGAAAACCTCCGCCCTCACCAGGTTCGTCTGCAGGGCGGAGACGCTTCTTCGGACTCCTACTGCTTCTCGTGAGGATTGATGCCATGAGTGAGGTAACGATGCCTTGGGCGGTTCTATTGGGGCTGGGGGCTTTTCACGGCATCAACCCCGGCATGGGATGGCTGTTCGCGGTGGCGCTCGGAATGCAAGAGCGCCGCCGCGGTGCAGTCTTTTCAGCGCTGTTGCCGTTGGCCCTGGGCCATGTCCTGGCCGTGGGGGCGGCGATTGCCATTGCGCTTGCTGTCGGTGCCGTCATTCCACTCGACTGGCTGCGCTGGCTGGTCGCCGGCATATTGGTGGCTCTCGGCGTGAGTCGGCTGTTCCGGCATCGCCACCCGCGTTGGGCAAGTATGCAAGTGAGCTTCGGTGCCTTAACGCTGTGGTCGTTCCTGATGGCTTCGGCACACGGTGCGGGTTTGATGGTGGTGCCGGTGTTCCTCAATATGCCGATGGCAGCCGCTCATCAGGGCCATCATCACGCGATGGCTATGTCGTCGATGACCCCAACGACTGCGTTACTTGCGACATCGGTTCATACGATTGGGTACCTGCTGGTGACGACAATCGTTGCCGTCGTTGTCTTCGAGAAAATCGGAGTCGGCATTCTGCGCAATGCGTGGTTTAACCTCGATCTTGTTTGGGCATCCACATTGCTGGGGACAGGATTGATCAGCGCCTTCGTGAGTTAGGCGGCCACACGTTTCTGGGGTTGCATAGTAGCTCCATTGCGGCCCGGCAGGGTGAACAAGCTGGCCAGGTTCGACGGGGCCGCCGTCGCCAATTGGCAGATCTTCAGCATCGGCCGTATATCCACAACAGGTGGACTGTCGTCAGCGAGGCGATGTTTACATACGGGCTACAAAACTCGAAGGCGAGACGGCCAACCATCTGCTAAAAGGTCAATGGATTTGCGATCTGCAGTGTTTGCCGCAATCGACGGGATTCAAAAACCAGGCCGTGAAGCTGACGGCGAAGGCCAGCAGAATCGGTGACATGTCAATGGAAGTTTCGCCGGAGACCCGCAAGCTACTAGCCGGCTTGAGCACTATGGTGATGTTGCGCCACAACCAGGGACGCCAACTCGTTGCGGTCACCGGCACCGTCCAACCGTGCGACGTTCTGGCTGCCTTGCGGACCCCGCGGTCTTCACCTCGAAGCGAGGCACCATAAGCCCCGATGTTCCAAATCAACTCGTTCGCAGTTTCGAACGCGTCCAGTACAGCAGATGATCCCAGGCCAAGAAAGCCATTCAGAACCAGGAAGTCTAGCTCATGGCAATAATGATACCAAGTATGGCAATCTTGCCTTTACTCTAAATACGCACTGGGACCTCTAATCTCGCAGGCCGACACTTCGGCCTAAGGAGAATTGAAATGGTTTCACTTGGATTGTTTGTGCGACTGGAAGCAAAACCCGGGAAGGAGAAAGAGGTTGCTGCTTTCCTGATGCAGGGTCTTCAAATGGCAAATCAGGAACCGACCACTGAGCTGTGGTTCGCACTGCGTCTGGGCCCCTCCACGTTCGGTATCTTCGATGCGTTTGCGGATGAGGCGGGAAGGCAAACTCACCTCAACGGGCCCATTGCCAAAGCACTCTTCGCCAACGCACCAGATCTCTTGGCCGGGCCGCCGTCCATCGAAAAGACAGAGATTCTGGGAGTCAAGCCGCAGGAGGTTCGAAAGGCAGCGTAAGTTTCAAGCGGCCTTGATCCACAGGCGGTTCACGTGAGGATGGCCCACCCTTCGTGATCTTCAAGGAGTGGATACCTGGCAATTGTGACGTGAGGAACGGGGGCGTAGCTCATCGGCTGAGCAACGCCACCCCGCCTTCCACACGAAAGCAAAATTCCGGGAGCAAGTTCCCGCAGGAAAGTATTCGGCCCGATCATCGCGCATAGTAAGCCGCGTCGAAGGGTTCGCAGATGTGAAGCACCCTTCAAGTCAATTCAAGTATAGAAGGGAAGGAGATTGCCAATGCCAAAGACAAGCAATGATATCAATCAACACGTTAGTGCCACCTACAGCGCTACCATTCACAAAATCGGGCGTTCCGCGGGCCGCCGCGGAGAATCGTTGGCTGCTCGCATCGAAGAAGGCGCTGCCGGCTTGGTGGCTTTCGCAGAAGGGCTTTCAGACGCTGAATGGCACACACCTGTGTCGGCCACGGACCAGCGCTCCGTTGGCGTTGTCGTTCACCATGTTGCCAGCATGTATCCAATCGAGATTGACCTCGCGCGAGCAGTCGCCAGCGGCAGGTCCGTTTCGGACGTCACGTGGGAGGTCGTCGCACAGTTGAATGCCAAACATGCTCAGGACAACGCACAAGTGTCGAAGTCTGCCGCGCTCGAACTCTTGCGGGAAAACAGCCGCGAGGCGGCCGCTACGGTGCGAGGCTTCACAGATCAAGAACTCGACAACGCGGCGCCGTTCTCCCTGAGTTTCGGCGCGCCGGTGACGGCTCAGTTCGTTATTGAGGACCATGCAATGCGGCATAGCTGGCATCACCTGGCAGCGATTCGGAAGGCATTAGGCCGGTAAGAACTCAAGCCGATCAAGGGATAAATACCTGCGGGTCTCGGGCTTGCACCTCCACCCTGGAGCGGCCGTTCAGGCGGATCGTTTGATTTCCTTGATTCCGAGTTTTAACCGGCGCCGCAAGAGGTTCCGCAAGGTGGTGGCGTCGGCATATCCGACGCGAGCGGCGACCTCATCGACACTGGCGTCGCTGGTTCTCAGCAGGTGGACGGCGCGTTCGACACGAAGACTCTGGAAATAAGATAGCGGGGATTTGCCCAGTACCGCATGCATGTGGCGCGCGAGGGTTCGCTTGCTGGATGCAACCGCCCTGGCAGCATCGTCTAGGGAGAATCCGTGCTTCAATCTCGCGCGAGCCCAATCTTCGAAACGCTGGACAAGTGGATCGGAGTGGACCAGGTGATCGGTCAACGCGTAGGCGGACTGCGTTGGCCGGGAATCGACGATGAGGTACCTCGCCGTGAGGGAAGCGAGCTTCGGGCTGACTCCCCGGATGATCCACAACGCAAGGTCCATGTGGCTCAGCGCAGCTCCCGCCGTCACGAAACGTCCGGACTTTACAATCATTTGTGATTCGTCAAGCGACACGCTCGGGTAACGCCGACGGAACATTGGTACCAGCCACCATGTGGTGGTGGCGCGTTGATGATCGAGCAGGCCGGACTCGGCCATTACGAAGGTCCCAATACAGGCGGCTGTCACCATCGCACCTTTTTGAGCCCACTGCCGCAAAGCAACAGCGGCATCTCGAATCTCTGGCCGCGCGAGCGCTGCCTCTAATGGTCCGGGCATCTTGAACCCAATCGCCGGAACCACCACGCAGTCGGGTGCCTTTGAGCCAATCCCCTGTACCGGGACAGTCAGGCCCTGAGAGGTCTTGACTGATTTAGTTACGCCGACGATCTTCACCTCAAATCGCTCGCCAGAGAAACCGGACATCTCAGCGAGTTCGTTGGCCGTATGAAAAGCATCGAGGACGGCGGACAATCCCAGATCGAACACACGATCGAGCACCAGCACGTGAACGCGCATGGCAAATATGATACCAAAGTATTCATTCCTGCCTATAAGAATACCTCTGCCGGCGGCTTTGCAAAAAGTTCACGCTGTGTATACCTTATTAGTCTGCTGGCTAGGACGCCTGCCTGTCACGAAGGAGGCCGGGCGGAGTTGTGAGTGTAATGTGAAGTTCAAATTGGCCACAGCAGACCAGTTCCCCAATGAGTGAGGGTTGCGCTCCTTCGGTGCGCTCGGCTACGCCGGGTCAATGCGGAACACGGGGTAGCCCTCGGCTACGGCGTCGAACTCCGAGAGCGGCGCATTGTGCGACACCGGGAAGTGTTGGCGGCCACTGGTGGCGACTTGGCAGTACGCCTTCAGGATTGGGCCTCGTTCCCTGGCGGGAACTTCAGTGAGCTGCACAGGGCGTGACGGGCCGCGCTTGACGAAGGCCTTTCCGCCCGTGGCGCGGACGTTGCGCACCCACTCCGAGCCGTCGCCGAGCATCGACACCAGGTAGCGCTGTCCGTCGTGTTCGGTGAGTACGAGGACAGTATCGCAGAGCTGGCCGCTACGTCGCCCTCTGACCTGCAGCGTAAGGAGGACTGGCGGCGTCAGGCCAAGGCCCGACACCCAGGCCAAGGCCCTGGTCACGAGTTTCCCCAAGCTGGTCGGGCGCCAGTCCCGGTAGAACAGGCGCAGGTAGCCTCGTTCGGCGGGATCGTGGTATGTCGGGGCCATCGCGTTATCCCCTCGCGTTCGAGTATACCGGCGGGTGGCCCTGGCTGGAGCCTCGGCGGGGGGATGACCCCAGGGGGTGTTGTTGGTGTAATTGGGATTAATGAGATGGTCCGCCGCCGAGTAGCATAGCGGCTCGGCAGTTTAGAGGAGGAGGATCATCTATGCACATTGCATCTATCGGCATCGACCTCGGCAAGACCACCTTTCACCTAGTTGCGAGCATGAGAGCCTCATTATTGCTGGCATCTACCGTAGGCTTCAACGGCCCTCTCCAGATCGCCGTTGACGAGAAGACGGTCCAAAATTATCCGAACGAACTGCCCACCTATACCGAACTGGCCACAGCCTACGCGCGCCTGGGTCAGTACGACAAAGCGATCGATGCCGCGAAACGCGGCCAGCCCGACGACGTTGTTTACTATGCGGCTCTCGGCCAATGGTATGTGTCCGTGCAGCGATTTGCCGACGCAAAGAATGTGGTGCAGCAGGCGCAGTCACGGAAACTGGAGAACGGCCCCTTGCACCTGTTGTTGTATGCGATGGCCTTTCTGGAAGGGGACACCCAAGAAATGCAGAAGCAGATGTCGTGGCTTCAAGCGCTCCCCGGCGACAAGGACCAGGTGCTCTCGATCCAGGCCGACACTGAGTCTGTAGCAGGCCATCTCTCGCAGGCCCACGTACTCATCAATCAAGCGGTCGAATTCGCGCTCAAGACGAATGATGACAAGGAAGGCACCGCCCTTCTCCTGGGGAACTCTGCGCTGCGCGAAGCTGAGTTCGGCGACCTGGTTCATGCGCGTCAGGACTCTGTGCGGGCGCTGAAGCTTGCCCCCAAAAGCCGGGGCATTGAAGCCGAGGCGGCTCTGGCGTTGGCGATGGCTGGTGATGCAGAGTCGGCGAAGTCTGCGCAGCAGGACCTGAAGGAGCGGGTCCCGTCCGACACTCAAGTGCAGTCTCTCTGGTTGCCAACCATCGCTGCTCAATTGGCACTCGGGCAGCGCAAGCCGGCGGCTGCCCTCGACCTCCTTCAGAAAGCCACCCAGTTCGAGCTCGGTTATCTCCCCAACGGACAGGCGAGCTCCTGCCTACACACGGTCTACGTCCGCGGCCAAGCCTATCTCGCGCAAGGTGACGGTCCTGCCGCGGCTGTCGAATTCCAGAAGATCCTCGACCATAACGGCATCGTATGGAATTGTCAGACTGCCGCGCTCGCCCACCTCGGATTGGCGCGCGCCAATGCCCTTGAGTCTCGAAGCGATCAAGGGCCTTCCGCCGACGCTGCCCGTACCCGCGCTCGCGTCGCCTACCACGACTTCTTTGCACTGTGGAAAGATGCCGATCGTGATATCCCCATCCTCCAACGGGCCAAAGCAGAGTATGAGTCATTGCGCTAATCCAGAGTCGTAGTCATTGTCGCAGCGCACCTGTTTCGGACGAGTGGTCGGCACCGCGGGAGTCAATCCGTGGGCCCCAGCGCTTCCGCTAGACGTCCAGAAACGAGCTTCGCGAAAAGGCGGCAGGATGGGTACCGGGAAGTCGGCATAGCGGTAGTGATTAGCTCTAGTCTCGTACAGTCGTCTCCGGATTCTTCCCGGATGACGGGCAAGCCGGAAGTCAACTTCCCAATTGCCGACAATTCGGGAGTTGTCGCGCCAGCTTGAATCCAAGTACCACACTCGATCTAGCGGCCTGATCGGTTGACGCGCCTCTGCCATGCTCCTAACATGGCAGCCAAGGTTTTCGCGCCCGCCCAATGATTGGTCGCATCATCTCGCACTACCGTGTCATCGAGAAGCTCGGCGGTGGCGGGATGGGTGTTGTGTACAAGGCCGAGGACACTGAACTGGGCCGCTTCATCGCTCTGAAATTCCTGTCCGACGAATTAGCTGGAGATCCTCAGGCGCTGGAACGATTTCGCCGAGAAGCGCGTGCGGCTTCCGCGCTCAATCATCCCAACATCTGCACCATCTATGAGATTGGCAAAGACGGGGAACAATCCTTTATTGCCATGGAGTTTCTGGAAGGGGTGACACTGAGGTACAGAATCGCCGGGAAGCCATTGAACATCGACACAGTGCTGTCGGTCGGCATTGAGATCGCTGATGCGCTCGATGCGGCCCATACGAAGGGCATCGTGCACCGCGACATCAAGCCTGGCAACATTTTTGTGACTGCTCGCGGTCATGCCAAGATACTCGACTTCGGTTTGGCCAAGGTGGGATTGGCAGTCCCCACACACGACGCGACGCCTGCCCGACCCACAGTGAGCGAAGAACTACTGACTAGCCCCGGTTCAGCTGTAGGCACCGTCGCCTACATGTCGCCGGAACAGACGATGGGCAAAGATCTGGATGCCCGCACCGACCTGTTCTCGTTCGGCGCAGTACTGTACGAGATGGTCACCGGAACCCTAGCGTTTCGAGGCGACACTTCCGCCGCCCTCTTCGATGCCATCCTGCACAAAGCGCCCACGGCTCCGGTGAGACTCAATCCTGACTTACCGCTCGAACTGGAGCGCATCATCCACAAATGCCTGGAGAAAGACCGTGATCTCCGTTATCAACACGCCTCGGACATCCTGACCGACCTCAAACGGCTGAAGCGGGATACGGATTCCAGCCACTCGGGCGCGGTAAGCGAGGTCACTCCATCGAGTTCCAGCACAAGCATGAATCTGGCGGCAATCAGACCAGCCAGCGGGGCGGTCATACTCGCGGAAGCGAGGCGTCACAAAGGTGTGCTGGCGCTGACTCTGGCTATAGCAGCGTTGTTGATAAGTACGCTGGGGATCTATCTGTTCAGGACGAGTGGACGCCGCAGTGAATGGAACCTACAGGCGATGAAGATCAGCCGGGTTACGCAGAGCGGGAACGCCGGCAATGTCGCAATTTCACCGGATGGTCACTATGTGGTGTACAGCTTGCTGGAAGGGGAAAAGCAGAGTCTTTATGTCCGTCAGGTGGCTACCGGGAGCGACGTCCAGATTCTGCCGCCGGATGAAGTCCTGTTTTGGGGGCTGACCTTCTCGCCCGACGCCAACTACATTGATTTTGTCCGCTCCGAAAAGAACAACCTCTTCAACACGTATCTCTACCGGATGCCCGTCCTCGGTGGAACGCCGCATCTGGTCATGCAGGGAGGAACGGATTCGATCAACAGTTATTCCCCCGACGGCACGCATTTCGTTTATATGCGAGTGGATGGTACAAAACTGGATGTTTTGATAGCTAAGGCCGACGGAAGTGACGAAAGGGTGCTGGCTACCGCGCTCACCACTGATGAGTTTACGGGCACGGCGTGGTCTCCTGACGGTAAAACGGTTGCCTTCGCTACCTTGGAGGCGACGAACCGGCTGCGCTTTGTGTTGTGGGGCGTCTCCGTCTCCGACGGATCGATCCGTGAGATTTATTCCGCTCCCGACGCCATCGGCCGGGTGCACTGGCTGCCCGACGGCAGCGGCCTTGTGGTCACCATAGGCGACCGTTCGCAGGCCTTCCGTGGGCAACTGTGGTTTGTTTCTTTTCCAGAGGGTGTGGCTCGCCGCCTCACCAACGACCTGCTGGACTATCAGGCTTGTTGCCTGGACCTCACTCGAGACGGCAAGACTCTGGTCGACACCGAGCAGACTTGGGTGTCCAATCTATGGGTCGCTCCCGGCGCCGACGCCGCCCGGGCTAAGCAGATCACCTCCAAAGACGTCGCCGCAGGGCGGTTTTCCTGGATGCCCAACGGCAGCATCGTCTTTGACAGCAAGGATGGCAACATCTTCTCCGTCAACCAGGATGGAAGTGGGCGCACACTGCTGACTCCCAACCAGCAGTTAAGCCGGTCGCCCTCAGTTTGTGGCGATGGGCGGTACGTGGTGTTCACCTCCTACCGGGAACAGAAGCAGGGAATATGGCGCATGGATGCCGATGGCTCCAACCCGGTCCGCATCGCCGACGAGACGGTCGCTCAAGCCCCGCTTTGTTCTCCCGATGGCAAGTGGGTCGTCTATCTGCGCGGCCCAGAGTGGTTCCCGATGCGCGTCCCCATCGGCGGCGAGAAGCCCGCGGAAGCGCTGGCGCAGGACGCGGTGGTTGCCAGTCCAATCTCCGACACTGATCTGAACGGTCTGAAAGGCTCTACACCGATCTCTCCCGACGGAAAGCTGATCGCCTACCTCTCATGGACCACTCCGGGTGTGAACGTTGGTTCCCCGTCCGCCTCGAAACCCCTTGTTTTGAAAATAATCTCTTTCGATGGAGGCGCGCCTGTGCATCAGTTCGACTGGCCGGCTCAGGCAGGTGACCCCCACTGGGCACCACGGGGGGATGCCCTGCAATATGTGTTGACCCAGAAAGGAGTCTCCAACCTCTGGGAACAGAATCTCATCGGTGAGCCGCCGAAGCAGATCACGAACTTTCAATCGGGCTTGATCTTCGACTTTGCCTGGTCCCCCGACGGCAAACAACTGGCCCTGACTCGCGGCAGCCAAAGCAGCGACGTCATCATGATCAGCGACTTCCGGTGATCGCCACGGCACCGTCTGGAGATTTACCCAGCCAGTGACCGTCTGGTTAGCACATCGAAGATGAGGCTGTTCTGAAAATTGGGTGATTGATCCCGAGTGACGGGCAACCCTTCCTTAATCCGGTAAGGGAAGGTTTGCCGACAATCCTCCCGAAACACATCCAACCGCCTTTGCTGTATCGTGATCAGCCTTCCTCTGCGTGCGCTCACCCCCGTCGCGTTGACTTGCCAACGCAGGCCTCCTAACATGGCAGCGCTGAGTTCCCACGCCCCATTGTGATCTCCAAAACCATCTCGCACTACACGATCCTCGAAAAACTTGGCGAGGGTGGGATGGGTGTGGTCTACAAGGCCCGTGACACCCACCTTGACCGCTTTGTCGCCATAAAAGTCCTGCCCGCGGAGAAG
>Ga0326726_10006726_pt1 | contig 10340 bp, 8 predicted proteins | sample MHFenrmetagenome_2_FD_207603 | JGI IMG/M metagenome (GOLD analysis project Ga0326726, IMG submission 207603) | Lab enriched peat soil microbial communities from Michigan Hollow, Ithaca, NY, United States - MHF15MN | ecosystem: Environmental > Terrestrial > Soil > Wetlands > Peat | place: USA... | reverse complement strand
ATTGGAAATATTTAAAGATGAAATTGAATCGCTGATTAAAACTCATCAAGTTGATTTTGAAAATAAGTTCATCGCTGAATCTCCCGAAAAATTACGTAAATTCTATAAATACTATGCAGCATTTCATGGTTTGAATGAATTTCCTCAAATTAATTGCAATGCACCCTGGGTTTCCGCAGTTATCGAATCTGACGGGACAGTTCGTCCATGTTTCTTTCATGCCAAAGTTGGAAATATAAATGAGGCGGCTTTTGATGAAATTATTAACTCCGAAAAATCAATTTCATTCAGAAAAAATCTTGATGTTAAGACTAATCCTGTTTGCGAAAAGTGTGTCTGCTCGCTGAATCTATCACCATTAGCTAGGCCGTAATGTCTTCCAATTCATCTAGAATTTTGAATAAAATTCTTCGATTCAAAATCAAAATTCTTTGGTTAACAGTATTTATTCTTTCCTGTTATTTTATCTATTATGTAATTGAGAATGCTGCACGTCCGAGCCATGGTTTTGCCACTTATTACACTGCCTCCCGACTATTACTTCAAGGTGAAGATGTTAATAACTTTTATGATGATAATTGGTTCAGCTCAAAGGTGAAGGAAGATGTACCGGGAGTGTATGAAATTTATAATGTTAATACGCCGACGACTGCATTTATGTTATTACCAATTGCATTTTTTAATTATAGCAGTGCCCGAGTATGCTGGACATTATTTAACCTGATTATTTTTATTGTAACGTTAGTTTACTTAATCAGAAAAAATAAATTGCAGAATGCCTGGGTACCTTTAATAATTATTTTATGTCTTGGCTTCCAACCATTGTATTCTAATTTTGCTTACGGACAAGTTTATGTTTTAGTTTTTTGTTTATTGATTTTAGCCTGGTTTACTTATGAATCTGGAAGGAACGAATTGCTTGGATTCTTACTAGGATTAATTTTTATCTTAAAAACAGCCGGCATTTTTTTAATTATACTTTTGCTTCTTCAAAAGAAATGGCGAAGTTTTCTTTGGGCATTAGCTACTTCAGTCTTATTCATAATTTCTAGTCTACCTCGGGTAGGAATTAATGCGTGGTATGCTTATTTCGAAAGGCTTGTGAATTACTCTTCACATCCAAGTTTAAGTGTGACCGCATACCAAACAATACACAGTTTTTTTCATCACTTCACTGTGTACGATAAACAATGGAATCCGGAACCATTGTTCAATCTTCCGATTTTAGGAAATGTGTTATCGATCGTTTTTAGCTTGTTAATTATAATTATTACTTCAATTAGCACAGTTAAATTTAAAAAAACAGATTTATCTTTCGGGGCATTCATTATTGCTGGAATTGTTATCAGTCCTGCTTCACTTGATTACCATTATATTATAATGCTTATTCCAGTGCTCATTCTTTTCAGTTGGCTTATGCATAATCCCTCAAATCTTTTTTGGGCTTTGTTTTTATTTTTTTATTTATTGATGGGAGTCTACTTGCCGTATATCTCTCCGAAGGTAACGGGCGGTTTATGGGCAATCTTTGCTTATCCGAAATTGTATGGTGCTATAGGTCTTCTGGGTTTATTACTGATTGTTGCTTATCGTTCGAAGCCGACTGAAAAACAGCTTATAAGGAAGTATTAAATCTCTCATCGCTTGTTATTGTTATGCTTCTGATGTTAAATATGAAATGTTCCTCCCCCCAAATTTTTTTCTGAAATATTTCTGTCATCAGAAACTTATATTCTGCTGCAATTGATTTAATCATCTCTATTTCTGCTTCATCTGAAAGGATCATTATTACGTTCGTATTTTCAAAATAAAAATTTCCAAGCTGGCTAAAAAGTTTTCTGAAATACTGAAAATCGTCTCCGCCAAACCATGCAAATTCTTTTTGGGTTGTCGGTGTTTTTTTATAATAAGGAGGATTGATAATAATATAATCATACCTGAGCTGAGGTACCTGCTCAAACATATCTGAATGAACCACTTCAACATTTGAATCGTTCATTTTGGTATTTTTCTCAATGTTGTAGAATGCTGTCAAGCTAATATCCGAAGCGGTAACAAAACCACCTTTCTTAGCAGCATAAATTGATATCAATCCTGTGCCTGCACCAAGTTCCAGAACATATTTTTTATTCAGATCAATTCCTTCAAGATATTTAAGGAGAAGTTTTGTGCTGAAATAAAATCCTGGATGGAAAACACCGGGAAATACAGTTATGTTTATATCCTTATATCTGTAACTCCGCTCTCTTGATAAATATCTTTCTGAAAGAGGGTACAGAATTCGGAAAGCCAAACTTTTAATGAGGCTTTTGTTTCTCTTTGCAGTCATTCAGTATAAAATCCTTCCACTTCGGGTCGGCGATATTTTAACCAGAATTTTTGAAGTGCTTTCAGTTCGTATGGAAGATTATAAATTCCTCTTTTATATCTTATTGAGGAAATGGTTCGCATAACCTTCCTCTGGAAGCTTGTTAACTTGTAATCAGACAGAGTCGGGAACTGTGCATTCAATACTGTTTCGAAATTCAGAATCTTGTCAATCATTGATGTCTTAAGCCAGGGAGTTAACGGATTTTTTCGCAAATCGAAATTTGCCCACTGTGGATCGAGCCAATCCTCAAGGTTTTCCGGAAACCTGAATCCCGTTTTCTGAACTTCATTATATAATTCCGATCCTTCAGTCGGGACAGGACTGTAAACATAAATTATTATTTCAGTGTCGGGATTAGTTTCTTTAATCTGTTTTATGAACTGAATGTCTTCATCAATTTGTTGCATTACTTTTTCTGGTGTTTCTGTCGGAAGCCCGAGCACAAAAGAATATTCAGGGATAATATCAAACTTTCTCATTCGTGAAGCAAACTTTTTTATCTGCTCACCGCTCTGAGTTCCTCCTTTATCCATCTGTTTCAATATCGCATCGTTGCCAGTTTCAGCACCAAAGAAAATCATCCTACAGCCGGCTTCTCTTATTAAGGCAAGAGATTCATCACTATATTTATTAATGGTATCAATTCTGCCTTCACCCCACCAGATTATATTTTCATTCTTAATTAGTTTAGAGAACTCCACCGTTCTTTTTTCTGAAACGAAGAAGTTGTTATCGTGAAACTCAACTGCATTCACGCCATACTTATTCTTTAGATACATGATATCCTTATAAACAAGTGCTGCAGATTTTCCTTTCCATCTCGCCTCGTAAATTGGGACAACTGCACAAAAGGAACATGTGAACGGACAACCCATACTTGAATGATATGCCGCAGTTTTTGTTCCTAAAAAAGTTTTACCAAGATAGTTTTTAATAGGATAGAAGTCGTTTAATTTTTCATATGGAAGAGGTGGAAGGGTATCCTGATCATAGAGTTCTGCTTTGGGAGTTTTGATGAACTCGCCATTTCTTTTAAATATCAAATTTTTTATTGAAGAAGGATCAGATTTTTTTTCAATTGATTCAATAAGTTGCGGGAATGCTTCGTCACCGGGTCCGTTAATTACATAATCCACGTATCCAGAATTCAGAACACATTTATACTGGTTGGCAGGGAAGTAGCCTCCCCAAATATTTATAACATTCGGAAATTCTTCTCTTATTTTTTTTGTGATAGGAATAGCTTGCTGTGGCTGCAGCCCGGGCATAACAGTGCAGCCGAAATATTTGAATTCATTTGTTTTCAAATATCCTGATATCTTCTCCCAGGGATCTCTTTCAAGATTTCCATCAACTAATGCGTAATCATACTTTCCTTCAATTGATGCACCCACCTGCAGAATTGAGTTTGGAATACGATGCTTCGAATTTGCGCTTCTTGGATTAAAAAGTATAACTTTATTCATATTAACTTTTAATATACAAATTTCAGATTACACCATAAATGGAAGTATAGCGCGCAACTGATTCTGACATCGGAAAAAGATTGACTGGTGTGAAATCCAATTCAGTTGAAAGCAAATTTTGAGTGATGTTGATAAAGTCCTGTTCATCTTTGGCAATAAACCATTTGGGATGTTTTTGTGCATAACCAATATTAAATGATACTATGTTCATTCCGTTAACAAGGGCTTCTGCAAATACGTAACCGGAACCCTCAAACTTCGAGGGATGAACAAGTATTTTACTTCTCTGCATCAAATTAAAAATTTTCTTCCGGTTTAATAATCCGGTGAATTCTATATTATTCGTCAATCCTTTTTCTTTTGCCATTGTTTTTAATTTTGATGATTCCGAACCAGCCCCTATAAGCTTACATGTAAGGGCAGGATTTTTTTTTGCATTCTCTTCAACTACCTTTATTAATAATGAATAATTTTTTAAAGGTATAAATGAACCTACTCCTAGAAGATCAATATCTCTTTCAAGATTGTTTATAAGCTGATCATCGATTCCCCATTGAATAATCTCGTCGACCTTTCTTTTGGTTAATGTGTAGAACTGGTTTGATTGATTTTCCGAAAGTGCTATGATTTTTATTTTTTTGTTTATTAATCTTTTCAAATATCTGTTTGTGGGTTTTACATCCTGCCCCATAAGCGTACAAATATGTTCGCAATCAAATTTATTAGATAAAATATTTCCAAGCATTGCACATTCACCGAGCCAGAGTGAATGTATTATATCAATTTTGTTTTCTTCGTTAATTTTCATTGCTTGTCCGATTGTGTTATACCAGAGTAAAGGTTTTTTAATTCTGATATTCTTTCCTGCCATTGGAAAGATTGGGATTCCTTTCCAATAATATTTTTTCTTATGATAAGGATAATGCAAAGAAATTATCGTGAACTTAGAATCGGGAAAGCGGGAACCGAAACTGATTAAAAATTCCTGCAAAGGCGGTATGCAGTTAAAATCATCTTCATCTTTTGGAAAACCGGGAGTAATTATGAGTATGTGTTTACTCCGTGAGATATTTCTCTTAGCATTATTCATTTTTTACTTTTTGTTTATCTCTTGGGATAAACGTGAAATATTTTTTCTAATCATATTCATTCTTAAGTATTGTTCATCTCACGGGTTAAACCTTATTTCATAAGCTTTCCAGCCATCTCCAAAATCTTTCAGTTTATGAAGATTGTAATTTGTTTTCAATTCATTCCAGTTTAACATAGGATTCATATTTGCCCACTGCTCTTTAAATTTTTCCGGATTGAAAACCACAATTGAGTTTGGACTGAAGTCAGAGATTCTTTCTTTCCACATATTAATTACGGTTTTATTAACATCATAACTAATAAATGAAACATCGATATCGAAAGCGTAAACATTTTTATGAGTATCATTCTTAACAAAGTCAGCTATCTCTTTTTCAAGAATATTTCTTTCATATGCTGGTCTGAAATAATAAATGCAGTAAAAAATTTGCAGAATAAACATTATAGATAATGCTGAATAAAGCCGAAGCTTTCTTCTTTGTAAAATGTTTACTAATCTTTCAAAACCGGGGAATACCGATATAACTACAAATGTATAGGAAAGAAGAAGGTATCTTTGATTTTGAAATGGAATTCCTGCAAGGAAGAAAGCATTTAAAAGAACTATCAATAATGAAATTAACCAGAATTTATTTTTAGGTAAATTTCTTTCTGACAAAACAATCAGAACTAATCCGAAAACCAGATATGTTGGAAAGAAAACACTCGAGAAAGAATATATAATATTAGGAAAACGATAATGTTGTGTGCCTTCGGGAGTCGTGAAATTATTTTTAAGAAAATTTGATAAAGACCAATCTTGCAACCACGAGTGTCCAAGAAATTCAGTTGAATTCGATTCCCTGATCAGAATGTGTGGAATTGACAGAATTACAACAATAGCGAGTAATATTAATAAATGAAGAACTTTTCTGTTTTTTATAATTTGATGAGTGATAATAAAACCTGGAATTATTAATACAACCACAGAAGCGTATCGTGTTAAAACTGCCATTGCGGAAAAAACTGAAAAAAGTACAATCTGTTTCAACTCATTTTTGTGCAGGTAGTCAATAAAAAAGTAAAATGAAGATGTGATGAAAAAAACAGTCAGCAGATCTGACATTACAACGAGACTGTTTCTTAATATAAATGGTGACAACAAAAAAGTTATCAGCAGGTAAATTGTCAAATATTTTTGTTCATCGAAAATTTCATCCATTATCTTGAAAAGAAAAAAAAGACTGCCGGATAATGAAAGAACAGAAATCAATTGAAGAGATAGAAGATTGCCAATGATAAAACCAAATATTGCCCCGAGTATGGGGTAGTAAACAGGCCAGAAGTAGTCTCCTGGCGATGTCCCGGTTATAAAGAAATTAGTGACTGCTCTGCTGTAATGATAGTATTCGTGGCTATCCTGTCCGTACAACCCGTTAAAACCAACAATAAAACGGAAAACGATAAAGATTAAAACCGGTAAAAGTAAAATCAGAGTTTTAAGGTTAAGATATTTTCTTAAGCCTGATATCATTTGTTAATTATAATCCAGGGAAATGGTGAATAGTTGCCTAAAAATAAATGGGATAATTTTTTCTCTAAAGATTGCGGATTGTAGAGGATTTTGTAATTAAAATTTAATAGATCATTGTAAGTATGATGAAAATATTTTTCTGCCATTTCAGGAAAACCAATCGATTCGTAGTAAATTTTGGTTCTTTTACGTGCTGCTTCAACATTTGATTTTGTATAAAATGGTGAATCAATGATGTGGATTTCACCGTTCTGATTTAGCAAACCTATTAGTCTAGTAATTAATTTTTTCAAATCTGAAAAATATTGTGCTGTTGAGTTAATTATAATCAAATCAAAATTAGATTGCTGAAATTCTGCAGCGAAAATATCAGCATAAAGAAAATTTGTTCTATTTGAATCAAAAACTCTTTTTCCTTGTTTCAATTCGGTCAGGTTGACGTCTGTGCAATAGAAATTATTTTTAAATATTTTTGAAAGCTGTCCACAAAACCAGCAGTTACCACTGCCGAGGTCAAGAATGCTTAGATTTTCTTTTTTACTTTCCAGGTATTTTTTAAAGCGGAGATATGATTTTGCTCTTAAGTCCCATTCTTTTTTATGAGGATTTTGTAAGCTTGTAAAAGGCAGTTTAATAACTTCTTCATCTGAATAAACTCTTTGTTCTTTTTTCCTCAACTCGATGTACAGGTTTTCAAAATCATTTGTAATTGAAGAAAGTAAAATAACACCTTCATCTGTTGTATATTTGCTGAAGTCTATCAAATCAGTTCTCATTAATCCTTACAAATATATTCTGCAGTCACAATTAGATGATCACCGATTTGGTTAAAAGGATAAACTCCTGATATTCCTTCATCCATTTTGTTGAGGAATTTTGCGAGTGTTGGAAATTTTTTAGGAATTTTTTCCATTTGAGGGATTGGAGTAAGAACAGCAAGACCTTCAAGTTTTATTAATTTGAAGTCATTACCGAGTGATCTCAAAACATTCTTCGCAGAGAAATAATATGTTTTAAACTTCACTCCTTCAACGTTTGCCATCGTTCCTCCTTTCTTAAACCTTCTGAATGCAAATTTAATTTTCCCCCGGAATAATTGTATCAGTTCCCAAGGACAAACGGGAGGGAGGACGACTAGACAAACTCTTCCGTTTTCGTTTAAAAGTGATGGGAAGAATTTTGTTGATTCACGCAAATCAGAAATACAGTTTAATCCTCCAAAGTTGGAAAAAATGAAGTCGAATTTTCTGTTTTCAATTTTATCTAACTCTGTGAATGAACATTGATGGATTGTAATTTTATCTGAAAATTCTCCCGAAGTAAATTTTTTCTTCATCTGTTCAATCATACCGTCAGATAAATCGGTGCAGTGGACCGAAAATCCCTTTTTAGCGAAGAACTCAGCGTCAAGACCTGTTCCACTGTTCAATTCAAGAATTTTATCATTCGTTCTCAGATACTTTAAAGCATGCTTCCTGACTTGCTGTCTCATCCATAATAATGTCGGATTCTGCTCATCATAATCATCGTAATAAATTGATTGGCGGGTGAAAGCATTGTTTACGTTGTTAAATTGTACGGAATCAGAGTTCATTATGATGTTATTTAGCTGACCCCAGCTTCCTGAGCACAACTGAATCAACAGTTGAAGCGGGGATGTAATAGAGAGAAGATATTGCAGAACGAAACTTTTTTCTATTTGCTTTAAATGGATTGAAGATAATATTTTTTAAATTCAGAAGACTTTGCCTCCGTCGGTAAACTTTATGAACGTACCTGTGAAGCTTTTTATAATAAGATGATGAAAAGGTGCCTTTGTACATCAATGCAAGATCATCGGAGTCGGTCCAGTTTGCTTTATCTTTCAACTGTTCTTTTACAGTATCATAAAATTTAGTTCCGGGTAAAGGATATGATACAGAAATACCAATCTCTTCCGGCATAAGTTCAAGAACCATATCGATAGTTTTATCAATATCTACTTTTGTTTCTCCAAGATAACCGAATTGAAGGAAGAAAGCAGGCCGGATCCCGTTCTTCTTCAGAATCTTTGTGGCCTTGTAAATCTGCTCAACAGTAGTTCCTTTTTCCATTGCATTCAGAATTTTTTGCGAACCTGACTCAGCTCCAACCCATACAGTTTCTGCGCCAGATTCAGCAAGAGCTGTAATTGTGTCTTCCTGTAAAAGCAAATCAACCCTTGACTGAATCTTATATTTAAACTTTAATCCCTTTTCCTTAACAACATTTCTGAATTCTTGAACCCAACCAGGCTTCAATCCAAAAATATCATCACACATCCAGAAATGGTTTACCTGGTAGTTGTCCGTCAGATATTTAATTTCATCAACAACTTTTTGCGGAGAGCGTGAATTGTACCTGTTACCGTAAATTGGTTTTGCACACCAATTGCATTTGAACGGACATCCGCGTGTTGTTGCAATATTTAATGAAAAATATCCGTGGTTTTCCATCCATATGTTTTTGTAAGAAGAAATGTCAACAAGGTTCCATGCAGGCATTGGGAAGGAGTCAAGTTCTTTAACAATCTGCCTCGGAGGAGTGCGAATGACATCTCCATTTTCTTTAAATGCTAATCCATCAACATTTTTAATATTTGTCTCTACATTGTCAAGCTTTGTAATCAATTCCTTCAGAGTAATTTCACCCTCTCCTATTACAACAAAGTCAACTCCGTTAGCGATATATTTTTCATAATGATCTGCTGCATCCGAGCTTGAAGCGATGACTTTTAATCCATTCTTCTTTGCTATTTCCACCATCCTGAAAGCAGCTTCACGCATATTTGTCAGACACATTTTTGTAAGGTAATTGAATCCATCATCATAAATAACAAGGTAATCTGGCTTTTCTTTCTCAATAATTGGGATAATTTTTTCTGGAGTTTCAATTAATGCTGTATCAAATAATGAAACATCGTAACCTGCTTCACGCATAACGGCTGCAGCGTAAATTGTACCTAGCGGGGGATAGGGTTGTTTGGTATCCCATTGTTTCGGATCAAACCTGTAGAAATACGAGTGTGTGAAAAGAATTTTTTTCATTTCTTTATAAAGAAATCTTTAATTTTTCTTCCAGTAATTTTATCTTACAGTCAAGTTCCAGTAGCACTCTCTTCTGAAAGAATTTCGGATGGTGTTTAGATTCCTTCTTGGATGATTTAAATGCAAGCTTAAACTCTTCTTTATTATAATTCTTGTATTTTGTCTTATTGAACTTATCAAAAAGTGCCATTGCAAAGTCATCGATTTTATCACCCAGCTTATTTCCGAGTAGTTTTTCCAATGCTGATTTAAAAATTCCGTTTTTTCTATCGAGAACTTCTTTTGTTTCTCTTTTAGGAAAATTAGGGTAGAATTCTTTTATCCAAATATTTTTCTGGTAAAGTTGTTCATACACCTCTTTACCGAATGTTGGAAGCAGTGTAACTAATTCCGTAGCGGTAAAAATATTTTTTTCCTTTATTTCAAGATTTTCAGCATCTACAAAGTAATTGACGCAGAATATCTTTTTTGAGTTAAGTAAAAATATTTTTTTAAATAGCATAAGCATTAATCTTGAAAACCAAACTCTGTTCGGGTGAGTCACGACGAAATAATCTATATCCGAGCCTTCTTCCATAAATCCTTTCGAAATAGAACCGGAGAGTAATATACCCCTAATGAACGGGAATCTTGAAATAAAGGATGAAACTCGGTGCGCAGTCTTTAATTGTTTCTCTGCAAATTTATTTCCTTTTTTTCTCCGAGCGATATATCTTTCATCATTTGTTAGAAGATAAAATTCTCCATTATTAAAAATCATTTCCTTTGCACAAAGATCTTCAAGTTCTTTTTTAACTTCATCAGTACTTGTATGGTTTTCTCTAAGATTGTAG
>Ga0326726_10006725_pt1 | contig 10340 bp, 11 predicted proteins | sample MHFenrmetagenome_2_FD_207603 | JGI IMG/M metagenome (GOLD analysis project Ga0326726, IMG submission 207603) | Lab enriched peat soil microbial communities from Michigan Hollow, Ithaca, NY, United States - MHF15MN | ecosystem: Environmental > Terrestrial > Soil > Wetlands > Peat | place: USA... | reverse complement strand
CTTCAGCGGCTGGGCTGCAACCGCGCCGTGGCAATGTTTGTATTTCCGGCCGCTCCCGCAGGGACAGGGCGCATTGCGGCTCGCGGGCATCTTCTAGAGCGAAGCCAGGGCTTCGCGCATCCGCTGAATGGTCGCCCGGTAGTCCTTCGAGCCGAAAATCGCCGACCCCGCAACGAAGGTATCCGCTCCCGCGCGCGCGATGGCCGCGATGTTCCCGGCGTTCACTCCGCCATCCACCTCGAGCATGATCTCGCGCCCCGCCTCGTCGATCTTCCTGCGCGCCTCGCACAACTTCTCCAGGGCATGCGGAATGAACTGCTGCCCGCCGAACCCCGGGTTCACCGACATGATGAGAACCAGGTCGAGCTTGTGCAGCACGTGATCGAGGCAGGAGAGCGGCGTTGCGGGATTCAAGGCGAGCCCCGCCTTGCAGCCCGATTCGTGGATCAGGCCGACGGTGCGATCGACATGCTCGCTCGCCTCGGGGTGAAAGCTGATGATGTTGGCTCCCGCGCGGGCGAAGTCCGGAATGATCCGGTCCACGGGCCTCACCATCAGGTGCACGTCGATCACGCTCTGGGTGAGGGGCCGGATCGCGTCGCACACGAGCGGCCCTACGGTGAGGTTCGGTACGTAGTGGTTGTCCATCACGTCGAAGTGGATCATGTCCGCCCCGGCCGCGACGACCGCTGCGACCTCGTCGCCGAGCCGCGCGAAATTCGCGGACAAGATGCTCGGTGCGATCCGGAAGGTGCGCGCAGCCATCGGCGGAAATTCTACTTGGATTCTCCGGGTGCCGCATGAAACGGCGCGCGCTCGCCCTTGTCAGGTCGCGCAAAATCGTGTGGAATGACCGCATGGTCGCGGAAAAGAAATACGACGTTGCTGTTTCCTCGCAGACGCAGTACGTCGCCGAGCAGTCCGACGAGGAGAACAGCCGTTTCGTGTTCGCCTACACCATCACGATCCGCAACAACGGGGTCATCCCCGCCCAGCTCGTCTCGCGGCACTGGATCATTACCGACGGCCGCAACCAAGTGCAGGAGGTGCGCGGGCTGGGCGTGGTAGGCGCCCAGCCATTGATCAAGCCCGGGGAAAGTTACGAGTACACGAGCGGAACGGCGATCGCTACCCCGGTCGGGACCATGAGAGGCAGCTACCAGATGGTGGCGGAGGACGGCACTCACTTCGACGCGCAGATCCCGGAGTTCACGCTCTCGGTGCCGCGCGTGCTGCACTAGCGGGGCGGTGGAGAATCTTCGCCCTCGCGGCGCGTTTCCGGGGTATTTCTCGGCCTTCTCGGGATCGTCCACCAGACGAGAACCAGGAGCAAGGCGAGCGCCGATCCCGCCTCGAGTAGGATGATCCACAGGCCGGAACTCACGTCGCCATGTTCCCTCAAACCTTCAGTCGATGATAGACCATGTGCGCCGGTTGATCCTGTCCGCAGCGGTGCTGGTTGCCGGCTGCGCGGGCCAGCTGGGGCCGGCGGGCCAGGCGGCTGGGGACTGCAGCCAGCTCGCCGGCTGCCCGGTTTGTCCCGCCTGCCCGGCGCCGCCTGCCACCGCACGCGTCAACCCGCTCGAGGCCGTCGACTTCGGTGCGGTGACGGGGTGGAAGGACGGCGAGCAGGCGGCGGCCTGGCCCGCGCTGCTCGCGTCCTGTCAGGCGCTGCGCTGGCGTGAGGCGTGGCGCGGGCCATGCGCGAAAGCGATGGAGCTTCGCTCACCCACCGACGACGAGGCCCGCCGCTTTCTGGAACAGCAATTCGTCCCCTGGCGGCTCGCCAATCCCGATGGCGCAGTCGACGGCCTGGTCACCGGCTATTACGAGCCGGTCCTGCGCGGCAGCCGCACCAAGCTCGCTCCCTTCGTATATCCGCTGTACGGCCCGCCAGACGACCTGCTGACCATCGACCTTTCCGCGACCAATCCGGAACTGCGCGGGATGCGCCTGCGCGGGCGGGTCGATGGCAGGCGCGTGGTGCCCTACTACTCGCGCGCGGAAATCGCCCGCGGGACCGCGCCCGTGGCCGGGAAGGAAATCCTGTGGGTCGATGACCCGATTGAGGCGTTCTTTCTCCAGGTGCAGGGATCCGGACGAATCCGGCTCGCGAGCGGCGAGACCCTGCGCGTCGGCTACGCGGACCAGAACGGCCACCCTTTCCAGTCGATCGGACGCTTCCTCGTCGAGCGGGGCGAACTGAAACTGGGCGAAGCCTCGATGCAGTCGATCAAATCCTGGGCGGCGGCCAACCCTCAGCGCGTGGAAGATCTTCTCGACCAGAACCCGAGCTTCGTGTTTTTTCGCGAGCTGCCCCTCGCCGATCCCGCGAGCGGCCCGATCGGCGCATTCGGCGTGCCGCTCCTCGGCGGGCGCTCGATCGCCGTCGACACGCGCTACGTCCCGCTCGGGGCTCCGGTATTCCTCACCACCACGTTTCCGGCGAGCACGACGCCGATGACGCGCCTGGTGCTCGCCCAGGACGCGGGCGGTGCCATACGCAACCCGGTACGCGCGGACTTCTTTTGGGGTTCAGGTGCCGAGGCAGGCGCGCAGGCCGGCCGCATGCGACAGCAAGGGAGGATGTGGGTTCTTCTTCCGAAGGGGATGAAACCTTCCTTCAGCGGCGTAGCGCCCTGAGGACCGGCGCGCGGACGCGCGGGCCTACTTGTTGGCCTCCGCGAGCAGCTTGATCAGCTCTTCCGGGCGGGCCCCGAGAATGCGCTGCCCATTGGTGACAAAGCTGGTGGGCGTCGCTCTCACGCCGACCCGCTGACCGAGCGCGAGCCACTTCTCGACCGGCGCGCTGCAGCTCGCCGCCGGCGCGGGCTCACGGCCGTTGAGCATGAAGTCGTAGTAGGCCTTGGCGCGGTCGGGCGCGCACCAGATGGTGCGTGCCTTGTCGGGAGACTCTGCCCGAAGGATGGGATAGAGGAAAGTGTAAATCGTGATGTCGTCTTCACGCAGCAGGGCGCGATCGAGGTTCCTGCAATAGGGGCAGAACGGGTCCGAAAAAATGGCCACCACTCGCTTGCCGTTGCCCCGCACCTGCTTGATCGCGAGCTCGAGCGGCAGGTCCTCGAACTTTATCGCAGTGAGCTTCTGCTGCCGTTCTTCGGTGAGATTCTTCTGGCTGCGCGCATCGATCAAGTCGCCCTTGAAGACGAACGTCACCTTCTCATCGGTGTAGAAGATCGACTCCCCGACCACGACCTCGTAAAGACCGGCGTAGGGAGTACGCGTCACGCCCTCCACCTTGAGTCCCTCGAATCGCGCCTCGACGCCGCGCTTGACCGACGCCTCGTCAGCGAGCGCGTGTCCGGCGAACATGCCGGCGAGGAACAGAACCATCAGCCGCAGCATCATGATGTTTCCCGTTGTTGATGGAGCCCACTGCCCACGGCGGCTGCGCGGCGGGTCAGGAGAGTCTTTATGACCGGATTGGAGTTAGTCAGGTTCAATCCCAGATTGCGTATTCGCCTGATGATCGCACGGTTCGTGCCGAATAACCGGAAAAGACCGTGGGTGACCCAGTGCAGCGCGAGTATATCCTCGGCGCGCGAGCGCTCAAAACGCCTCAGCAGCATCCGATCTCCCGGGTCGGCCGCCGCGCCGAGCAGATCCGCGAAGCAATGCGCGTCGCCCAGTCCCAGATTGATCCCCTGCCCGGCGAGCGGGTGGACGACGTGCGCCGAGTCGCCGATCAGCGCAACCCTCTCCTGCGCGATCCTCCGGGAAACCAGGCGACTCAGGGGAAAGGCGGCAGGCGGGGTGAGCGGCTCCAGGTCGCCCAGGGCGCCCCGGCTCGCTTCGCTCACGCGTGCGCACAACGCCGCCGGAGGAAGGGCGAGCAATTCGCTCGCATGCGCCCGCGATGTCGACCACACGATGGACACGCGCCGCCCCGGCAGCGGCAAGAAGGCGAGAACACCGTCGCCGCGGAACCATTGATACGCGATATTGCGATGCGCGCGACCGCAGGCGAAGTTGGCGACGATGCCGAGCTGCTCGTAGCTTTCGCTTCGCGCCTCGAGGCCCGCGGCTTGCCTGACCCAAGAATCGGCGCCGTCGGCCCCTACTACCACTTTCGCCGACGCCACGCGGCCGCGATCCAACCCGATCTCGACGCGATTTCCTGCGCGGCGCAATTCCGAAGGCGCCGCCGGACAAATCAGCGAAAGATTTCGCTGGTTCTCGAATCCCTGCCACAAGGCATGGAGCAGTCGGCCGGACTCGACCGTGGCTCCGAGCTGGAGCACGCCCGACTCGTACGCCGAAAAGTCGAGCCGCGAGCCCCTGTCGTCTCCGAACACCTGCATGTCGTAAATCGGCGTGACGCGTTCGCGCGGGACGCGCGGCCAAGCGCCTATCCTCTCCAGAAACGCGATGCTCGCCGGAGTGAGCGTGTAGACTCGCGAGTCCCATTGCGCAGCCGGCGCGGGCGGCGCCCTGCGCTCGAGCAGGGCCACCCGGTGCTTGCCCTCAGCAAGCGCCGCGGCGAGGCTCGACCCGGCCAGCCCGCCGCCGACGATGACGATGTCGAAGTCCATCCGCGGATTGTACTCGGGAGCGCATTCTTTCTTGACAAGTATCTAATGCAAAAAGGATAATTTCCGGTTTCGTGGCGAATTAGCTCAGCTGGTTAGAGCGACGGAATCATAATCCGCAGGTCCGGGGTTCGAGTCCCTGATTCGCCACCATTCCCTTTCAGGCCGTAGGACCATGGTCCATCGCCGCGTTGCGTACCTTGCTCTCCTGCCGGCCTTGCTGGTCGCACCGGTCGTGGCGCAGACCCGCAACCCCCCGGTCCCCGAGGATTCCCGGCGGGGCGTCATCCGCCACGTCGAGGAGATGGCGGTGACCGTCGACGGCAAGCCGATGCAGCTCGCCGCCGGCGCGCAGATCCGCAACCCCCAAAACCTGATCATCGTGCCGATGGCCATTCCCAGGGAAGGGGCTTGGGCCGACTACATCTTGAACCGCGACGGACAGATTTTTCGCGTGTGGCTGCTCACGCCCGATGAATTTGCGCGACCGAAGCCGCGTGCACAAGGAGGCTAGTGGCGAAGAAGCTGTTCATTCGGACTTTCGGCTGCCAGATGAACGAGTACGACTCGGACAAGATGGCGGATCTCCTGCGCGCGGCCGGAGGTTTCGAAACCACGGACCGGCCCGAGGACGCGGACCTGATCCTGTTCAATACCTGTTCGGTGCGCGAGAAAGCGCAGGAAAAAGTGTTTCATGACCTCGGGCGCGTCAAGCACCTGAAAGAAGCGCGGCGCGATCTCCTCATCGGCGTGGGCGGCTGCGTCGCGAGCCAGGAAGGCGCGGCCATCGTGGCGCGCGCGCCCTACGTCGATCTGGTGTTCGGCCCGCAGACTCTGCACCGCCTTCCGGAACTGATCGACGCGAGGCGAAGCACCGGGACGCCCCAGGTGGACATCAGCTTCCCCGAAATCGAGAAGTTCGACCGGCTTCCGCCCGCGCGCGTCGACGGCCCGGGGGCGTTTGTCTCCATCATGGAGGGCTGCAGCAAGTATTGCAGCTTCTGCGTGGTGCCGTACACGCGCGGCGAGGAGGTGTCCCGCCCCTTCGAGGACGTGCTGGCCGAGATTGCGGACCTCGCCGAACAGGGCGTCAGGGAAGTGACCCTGCTCGGCCAGAACGTCAACGCCTACCGGGGACGGATGGCAGATGGCGAGATCGCGGACTTTGCGCTGCTGCTCGAGTACGTCGCGGAGCTCCCCGGCATAGGGCGCATCCGTTACACCACCTCGCATCCCAGGGAGGTCACCGAACGGCTCATCGACGCTCACGCCCGCATCGACAAGCTCGCCCCCCATGTGCATCTCCCGGTGCAGTCGGGATCCGACCGCGTGCTCGCGGCGATGAAGCGAGGCTATACCGCGCTCGAGTACAAGGCGATAGTACGCAGGCTCCGTGCGGCCTGCCCTGAAATCAGCATTTCGTCGGACTTCATCGTGGGATTCCCCGGGGAGAGCGAGCGCGATTTCGAGGCAACCCTGCGTCTCTTCGACGAGCTGGGATTTGACGGTTCTTTTTCCTTCGTTTACAGCCGGCGCCCCGGAACGCCCGCCGCCGAGCTTCTCGACGACACGCCACACGAGATCAAGCTGACAAGGCTTGCGCGACTGCAGGAGAGAATCGACGCGCAAGCAGGGCGCATCAGCGAGCGCATGGTCGGCACGAGCCAGCGGATCCTCGTGGAAGGTGCGTCGCGGCGAAACGCGGCGGAGCTGTCCGGCCGCACCGGGAACAACCGCATGGTGAACTTTCGCGGCGCGCCGCGGCTGGTGGGTCAGTTCGTCGACGTGACCATTACGGCAGCCCTGGCCCATTCGCTGCGCGGCGAGCTCCGCGCCGCGGCCTAATCCTTGAAGACCCGCCCCCTGGAACTCGTTCTCAGCCCGGTCGACAATCAACGCCTCGCGAACCTGTGCGGGACGCTGGACGAAAACCTGAGGCAGATCGAGACCGCCCTGGATGTCACCATCGCGCGGCGCGGCGAGCGCTTCACCCTGCGCGGTGCGCACGCCGCCCGAGCGGCCGAGGTCCTGCAGAAATTCTACGGGGAGGCGAAACGCGGGCTCACCGTCGACGACATTCAGCTAGGCTTGATCGAGGTCCGCACGCGCGGCGGAGCCGCAAAGAGTGATACGCCGCTTCTTACCAGGCGGGCCGATTTGCACGGCCGCACGCCGAGGCAGCGGCAGTACATCGAGAACATTCTCGAGCACGACATCACCTTCGCGATCGGCCCCGCGGGCACGGGCAAGACCTACCTCGCCGTGGCGTGTGCCGTCGATGCGCTGGAGCGCGACGCGGTCAAGCGCATCGTGCTCGTCCGCCCGGCGGTCGAGGCGGGCGAGCGATTGGGCTTTCTTCCCGGGGACCTCGCGCAGAAGGTGGATCCGTATCTGCGGCCGTTGTACGACGCGCTCTACGATCTGCTCGGCTTCGACAAGACCGGGAAGCTTTTCGAGCGCGGCGCCATCGAGCTCGCGCCGCTCGCCTACATGCGCGGACGCACCCTGAACCACTCTTTCGTCATCCTCGACGAGGCCCAGAACACGACTCCCGAGCAGATGAAGATGTTTCTCACGCGCATCGGCTTCGGCTCCAAGGCGGTGGTGACCGGCGACATCACGCAGATCGATCTCGCCCGAGGCCAGAAGAGCGGTATGGTTGCCGCGCAGAGGATCCTGGCCGACGTACGGGGAATCGCGTTCAGCGCGTTCAAGAGCGACGATGTCGTTCGCCATCCACTCGTGCAGCGCATCGTGGACGCCTACGAACGCCTCGGGGACGAGTAGGCGCCGTGTCACCCCGCCGGCGGTCTCGGCTGAAAGTCCAACTTCAGATCGCCTCTCGCGCCGTCCGCGCCCCCACGCCCGCCCAGGTCCGGCGCTGGGCAGACGCGGCGCTCGACAGGCCGGGTGAGATCACCATCAGGATCGTGGGAATCGCCGAAGGGCGGCGCCTGAATCGTCGCTACCGCGGCGAGGACCATGCGACCAACGTGCTCAGCTTCCCCTATGCCTTGGCTCGGGGCTTGGTGCAGGGGGACATCGTCCTATGCGCCCCTGTGATCGCGCGCGAAGCGCGGACTCAGGGTAAGACCCTAGAATCCCATTTCGCGCACCTGACGGTGCACGGCATGCTGCACTTGCAGGGGCACGATCATATGCGTCCGCGGGCGGCCGAACGAATGGAAACGCTCGAAAAGAAGGTCTTAACAAAACTCGGTTATCCTGATCCCTACGACGCCCCCGCTCCTTAGCATGGACGAATCGAACAAACCCTCGCTGCTCGAACGCCTCTCGGCCATGCTCGTGCGCGGCCCGGATGACCGCGAGCACCTCGTCAAGCTGCTGCACTCGGCCTTCGAGCGCAATCTCCTCGACAGCGATGCTCTGTCGATGATCGAGGGCGCGCTGCAGGTCTCGGAAATGCAGGTGCGCGACATCATGGTGCCCCGGGCGCAGATGGACATGATCGACGTCAACGAGACTCCCGACAAGTTCATCCCGCAGGTGATCGCTACGGCGCATTCGCGCTTCCCGGTCATCGACAAGAACCGCGACGACGTCATCGGTGTGCTGCTCGCCAAGGACCTCCTGCGCTACTACGCAGGCGAGGAGGAGTTCAAGGTGCGCGACATGCTGCGGCCCGCGGTGTTCGTCCCCGAGTCCAAGCGCCTGAACGTACTGCTGCGCGAGTTCCGCGCCAACCGCAACCACATGGCGATCGTCGTCGACGAGTACGGGGGTGTCGCGGGCCTGGTGACCATCGAGGACGTGCTCGAGCAGATCGTCGGCGACATCGAGGACGAGTACGACTTCGACGATTCCAAGGACAACATCGTTCGCGAGCAAGGGGGCCTGTATCGCGTCAAGGCCCAGACCGAGATCGCCGATTTCAACCGGGCGTTCGGAACGAATTACTCCGACACCGACTTCGACACCGTGGGCGGCTTGGTCCTGCACCGCTTCGGGCGCCTTCCACGGCGCGGCGAAGCGATCACCATCGACGGCCTGCGCGTGCAGGTGCTCCGCGCCGACAGCCGCAGGCTGCATGTCCTCCAGGTGCATCGGCTGCCTGCCAAAGCTTGAGGCCTTCCTGAAGTCGCACCTAGCCTATGCCGCCGCCGCGGGCGCGCTGACAGTCGCAGGCTTCGCCCCGGCGTCCGTGTTTCCGCTGCCCATCTTCGCGCTCTGCCTGTTGCTGTTCCTGTGGCGAGAGGCGGCGCCGCGAGCCGCATTCTTCATCGGATTCGCTTTTGGTGCGGGCCTGTTCGGTGCCGGCGTTTCCTGGGTCTATGTAAGCCTTCACGACTTCGGCTCGATGCCGGCACCGCTTGCGGCGATCGGCACTTTCGCGTTCTGCGCAATTCTTTCCCTCTACCCGGCCGCCGCGGGCTGGGGTTTGGCCCGCTTGCGGCCTCGTCTTCCGGTTTCCGCGTACCTCGCCCTTCCAGCCCTGTGGACACTTTTCGAATGGCTGCGTGGATGGATTTTCACGGGCGTTCCCTGGCTCGCCCTGGGTTACAGCCAGATCGACTCGCCATTGGCGGGCCTGGCCCCGGTCGCGGGAGTGTACGGCGTGTCCTTCGCAACCGCGCTCTGCGCCGGGTTGCTCTGCCTCATCATCGCCGGCACGCGGCGCGCTCGCATCGCCGGCGCGGTCACGCTCGTGCTCGTATTCGGCCTCGGGCAGCTCCTGAAACAGATCGACTGGACCACGGCGCAGGGTGCTCCGCTGAAAGTGGCCTTACTCCAGGGAAACGTATCGCAGGACCTCAAGTTCCAGGCCGGCCGGTATGCGGCGACCTTGGCAACCTACAAGCGGCTGATCGAAGCGAGCGACGCGCGCCTGATCGTGTTGCCGGAAACGGCCATCCCGCGGTTTCTCGAGGCCGTTGACCCCGGGTACCTGAGCGACATCGCGCGGTTCGCGGCCGGGCGCGGCGCAGACGTTCTCATCGGCGTACCGATCCGCGATCCTGACCGGCGTTACTTCAACAGCGTCATCAGCGCGGGTGCCTCGCCGGGGCAGCGCTACGACAAGGCGCACCTCGTCCCCTTCGGCGAGTTCGTACCCTGGGGATTCCACTGGGTCGTGAAGACGGTCGCAATCCCGATGTCGGATTTCTCCCTGGGCAAGGAGAATCCCAAGCCGCTCGAGCTCGCCGGCCAGCGCATCGCGCCGAATATCTGCTGGGAAGATGCCTTCGGCGAGGAAATCATCCGCCAGCTGCCTGAGGCGACGCTGCTCGTCAACGTCTCGAACGTCGCCTGGTTCGGCGATTCGCTCGCGCCCAGCCAACACCTGCAGATCTCGCGCATGCGCGCGATCGAGACCGGGCGGTTCATGCTGCGCTCGACCAACACCGGGATGACCGCGATCATCGATCCGCGCGGCAAAGTCGTCGCGCGCCTGCCGCAGTTCACGGAAGGGATCCTCGCGGGCGAGGCACGGGGTTACACCGGAGCGACCCCCTACGTCAGGTGGGGCAACACCCCGATCGTGCTGGTCAGCCTCGCGCTCATCGCGGTAATCGCGCTTCGGAGACGGCGCGTCTTGGGTGCACCCGAGGAAAGCCGGTAAAATCCTTCGCGCTCATGCTCACCTTCCAGGATCTGATCCTAAAGCTGCAGGGTTACTGGGGCACGCAAGGCTGTGCATTGCTTCAGCCCTACGACATGGAAGTCGGTGCGGGCACTTTCCACACCGCGACTTTTCTGCGGGCGATCGGCCCGGAGCCGTGGAACGCCGCCTATGTGCAGCCATCGCGCCGCCCTAAGGACGGGCGCTAC
>Ga0326726_10006724_pt1 | contig 10341 bp, 9 predicted proteins | sample MHFenrmetagenome_2_FD_207603 | JGI IMG/M metagenome (GOLD analysis project Ga0326726, IMG submission 207603) | Lab enriched peat soil microbial communities from Michigan Hollow, Ithaca, NY, United States - MHF15MN | ecosystem: Environmental > Terrestrial > Soil > Wetlands > Peat | place: USA... | reverse complement strand
GCGCTCGTCGTCGTCGAGGTCGCGCTCGCGTTGACCTTGTTGGTGGCCGCCGGGCTGATGACGCGGAGCTTTGCGCAGCTGATGCGCGTCTCGCCGGGCTTCGAACCGAACAATCTGCTCGCGGTCCAGATCTATCTGCCGACGACGAAGTACAAGAACGCCGTGGAGCGGACGCGGTTCTATATGGATGCGCTGCACCGTGTCAGCGCGCTGCCGGGCGTGACGTCCGCCGCCGGCGTGAGCGCGCTGCCGATGTATCCCGTCGGCATCGACTACGCGCTGCCCTTTACGGTCGACGGCCAGGCGCCGCCGACCAACGGCGAGGAGCCGCGCGCGGACATCAGGGTCGCGTCGCCCGGGTACTTCGAGACGATGAAGATGGCGCTGCGGAAGGGGCGATTCATCAACGACCGCGATCTGCCGGGAGCGCCGGGTGCGCTCGTCATCAACGAGACGATGGCGCGGCGGTACTTTGGCGGCCAGGATCCGATCGGCAAGGTCGTCCGCAATCCGCACGGCAAAGGTGAAGTGGTCGGGGTCGTCGGCGACGTGAAGCACTACGGCCTCGATGGCGGGCCACGCGCGGAGCTGTTCATGCCCGCGTGGCAGCAGCCGCTCAACGGCATGGCGCTCGTTGTGCGCACGCAGTCCGACCCGAAGTCGTTCGTCGAATCGATCCGGCGCGAGATTCTCGCGGTCGACGCCGAGCAGCCGATCTTCGACGTCAGCACGATGGTGGACGTCGTCTCGCGGTCCGTCTTCCTGCCGCGCATCAGCATGGTGCTGCTGGGCGCCTTCGCGATTTCGGCGCTGCTGCTCGCGGTCGTCGGGATCTACGGCGTCGTGTCGTACTCGGTGACGCAGCGCACGCGCGAGCTCGGCGTCCGGATGGCGCTCGGCGCGGACGCGGGCGCGACGCTGCGGCTCGTCCTCGGCCGGAGCATGCTGCTCGTCGGCGGCGGCGCCGCGCTCGGCATCGTGCTCTCGATGGCCGTCACGCGCGCGATGGGCGTCATGCTGTACGACGTCAGCCCATTCGATCCGATCGTCTTCGCGGGCGTGTCGTCGGTGCTGGTCGCGGCGGGCCTCGTCGCCAGCATCGTCCCCGCGATCCGCGCGACGCGCGTCGATCCGATCGTGGCGCTCCGCGTGCAGTAGATCGAGATGGCGCGCCCGCTTTCAGCCGGGCGTATTTAGCCCGCATTCCTTCGCGCGTGACCCCAGTACTGGCGAGCTAGCGCGTTCGCGGCGATTTAGACGTCGTGAGGTGTTAACATCCGGCCGATCAAAGCGTTGAGCCGAATTGCGGCCACCTGTCGCGCCCGCGTTACGCGCGAAGCAGCTCGGCGGTCTACTCAGAAAGAAGTTAGCCGGATTCATAAACCGCCAAATTGATGAAACAGTTCGTGCGTGTGTCCAGCGACGAGTGGCGCATTAATGAGGACGGCCGGACGGCTTCGATGTTGCACTCTGGGCCTGAGTACGAAGGCATCGTGCAGTTGATTGTGTCCAAGGCAGCCGTTCTCGAGCACCGGTGTGAGCGGCTACGGGGCCGGCCGAGTTACAACCGGGTCGTCGTGAGGTTCGAGGTCGACAAGGACCTGGTCAACCTGTTTCACAATGCCGCTACAGGGTACCGGGCTCAATACTATGCGTCACCCGAAATCGGCGACCAAGGAAACGCGCACATGGTGCGGTCGCTTGCTGCTCGTACGGAGACACTCCTTTCGGGGCGGTCGAAGCGCACCTGTCCCATTGAGTGGCTCAAGTTATCGATGGAACACCCGAGCGCAAAGGTCTGGATTCATCAGGGCGTGTGGCTTCGGCGTGCGCGGCGATCGGATGAACGGCTTCGCGTCGACCGATGGTCCAGGCATCGGCAAGATGAGGACGTGAAGGCGCGACGCAGAGCCCGGTGGGCAGCACTCCTGCCTGACTCGGAAGGCTCCCTCGAAGTCAAAGGTGCCTTTGTGTCGGACCACGGCGCTGTAATCGAGTCGCTGAAGCCGTGCCGAGCCCGCCAGCTTCACGAGTACGGTTTCACGTGATCGTCCAAGTCGGTGACGGAAGATCGAGGCTTCCCCGGCTGACATTCAAATGGAGCCGACGCGCCTACCGTCCCCGCGATCATGTCGCCGCGGCGCGCGGCTCATTTGGAACGTTACGCCGCGTGGACGCGCGGCTTCTGATTCAAGAAGCGCGCGATGTCGCGTTGATTGGCGCCGAGCCGAAACAGCGACTTGAGAAGAAGGTCCGTGCTCACCGTTCGATGGGCGGCTTCCATTTTTGCGACACGTGACTGACTGGAGCCGAATCGCTTGGCCACTTGTGTCTGGGTCATGCCAAGTTGTTCTCTCCATCGGCGGAGTCCTTCAGCCAGGACCAACTTCGTATCGACGAACCGGCGTTCATCGTCCGACAGCTTCAGGAAGTCGCCGGCATCGCCAACCGTCCATCCGGCACGTTCCAGCCTCCGCTGTTTAGTTTTTCGCATGGCGTCGATCCTTTCTCGTGGCGGTCAACCGCTGATATTCGGCCGGTCTGGCCTTGCAGCCATCGATGACGGATTTCGGTGTCGCCGACGTCTGTTTCTGAAACACATCGAGAATCACTGTCGCGTCCGTCCCCACGTGGTACATGATCCGCCAGTTCAGTTTCGCGTCGACGATGCGCAGTTCGTGGCATCCGGCAGCCACGCTCGGCATCGGCCGCGACTGCGGGAGGCCGAGTGCTTCACCGCGCTGGAGCCGGCGCAGCAGGAACCCGGCTTCGATCCGGGCCCCGGTGCCGAAGGGCGGTGTTTTGACTTCTCCGCGCAGCCAGACGAGCGGCTTGTCGCGCGGGCTCATCGAGAGAGAGTGTATGTCAGATCGGACATACGTGCAAGCGCCTCCACGGATGCATCGACGTCAGATGCTCCAGACGTTGCTGATGGCGCTTGCACCAACACGCGCGTTCGCGGCGAGGGCCGTGGTCTCGACGCTGCTCGGCGACGGCCAACATGGTTACTCGGATAGACAGGTCAACAATCCGTACGGTCTCCTCATCGGACCCGATCGCGCTCTGTACTTCTGCGATCTCGACAATCAACGCATCCGGCGCTTCGATTTCAAGACGCACCGGACAGCGACCATCGCTGGCAATGGAGAGAAAGCGTACGCCGGCGACGGCGGACCGGCAACCGCCGGCTCCTTGAACATGCCGCACGAGATTCAGTTCGACGCTCGCGGCAATCTCTACATCGCCGAGCGCGACAATCACGTCATCCGAAAGGTCGACGCGAAGAGCGGTGTGGTTTCGACGTTGGCCGGCACCGGCGTGGCTGGTTTCTCCGGCGATGACGGGCCGGCCGCGCGGGCGCAACTGCGCCAGCCTCACAGCATCGCGATCGACTCGCGCGGCCGGTTGCTCATCTGCGACATCGGTAATCACCGCATCCGTCAAGTCGATCTCGCGACCAGCACGATCGACGCGTTCGCCGGCACGGGCGAGCGGCAGCCGACGCCGGACGGCGCGCCGCTCAAAGGCACGCCGTTGAACGGACCGCGGACGATCGCGCTCGACGGCGACGGCAATCTGTATCTCGCACTGCGTGAAGGCAACGCGATCTACCGCATCGATCGAAAGACGGAGACGATCCATCACGTCGCCGGCACGGGCGAACAGGGCTACTCGGGCGATGGTGGACCCGCGACGCGCGCGACGCTCGGCGGACCGAAGGGTCTCGCGTACTCACGCGGACGGCTCTTCGTCGCCGACACCGAGAACCACGTCGTGCGCGTGATCGATTTGAAGAGCGGCATCATCACGACGGTGCTCGGCACCGGTCAGCGCGGCGACGGCCCTGAGCCCGATCCGCTGCGCTGTAAGCTGTCGCGCCCGCACGGGCTCTTCGCGGCCGCCAACCTCTTATATGTAGGCGACAGCGAGGCCCACCGGATTCGCGTGCTGAGGCTGGCGTGACGCGTTGGTCGCCCTGCGCGCCGCTGCTCCTGCTGCTCTGCGCCGCCGGTTGCTCGCGCGTGCCCGTCAACTCGGAGTGCGAGTGGCCCCGGGTCGAGCATCTTCGAAGCCTGGATGACGATGCTCTGTTCGCCGAGGACCTGGCCATTCGCTACGCGGACGCGCATCGCGGACGCCAATCGGGACACTTCGTGGACTGGGATCAGTACGATGGCGCACGTGAAACCTGCATGGCGACGCTCTTCAACGCCGTGGCGGACCCGCACCACGTGACGCCCGCGCGCGTGCGCGAGGCGCTCGCACATCGCGGTGTCTTCTTCGACGGCGGCGTCCTGCTGTCGTTTCTCGCGATGTACTTGTTCGTCGCCGGGCGCGTCGTGCAGCGCATTTTCCACAGCGCGCCGGGCCATCACGGGCTCGCTCTCTCCGCAGTCGTCGTGGCGTCCGTTGTGCTCAGCGTGCTCGGTGTGGCCGTCCTGAACCTCTGGGCCGGCGCGCTGGAAATGTTCCGCGTCGGCAACCAGCACATGAGCTATCGCGGCGAACGCATCCCATGGCGGGCCTTTCTGCCGCATCTCTTCGCGACGGGCGTCGTCCTCGTCTGGGCGATCGCGTGGCGCCGCGCCCGCGGCGTCCCGAGCGACGAAAGGGCGGCGGGCATGACGTCGCTCTTGGATTAGCCGCCGTGTCGTGAGAGCATCCGCACATGCGGCGCCCGTTCATCGCAATCCTTGGCTTCTTCGCGGCTGTCCTGTGGCTCGTCGCCGCGCCTGTTCGCGCGGACGAGATCAAGGTCGTCACGTCCGGCGCGTTCACCGCCGCGTACCTCGAGATCATTCCCGGCTTCGAGCGCGCGACGAAACACACCATCACGACCGTCTACGGCGCATCGATGGGCAGCACGCCGACGTCGATCCCTAATCGGCTCGAACGCGGCGAGCGGCTCGACGTCGTGATTCTCGCCGACACCGCGCTCGACGCGCTGATCAAGGCAGGTAAGGTTGTCGCGGGCAGTCGCGTGGACCTCGTGCGGTCAAAGATCGGCATGGCCGTTCGCTCCGGCGCGCCGAAACCCGACATCAGCACAGTCGCGGCGCTCACGCGCACGCTGCTCCAGGCGAAGTCCGTCGCATTCTCCGACAGCGCGAGCGGCGTCTACATCTCGACCGAGCTGCTCAAGCGCCTCGGCGTTGAAGATCGCGTCCTGCCGAAGAGCAGGCGGATCCAGAACGAGCCGGTCGGCGCCGTCGTCGCGCGCGGCGAGGCGGAGATTGGCTTCCAGCAGATCAGCGAGCTGCTGCCGGAGAAGGGCATCGACGTCGTCGGACCGCTGCCGGCGGATGTGCAGAAGATCACGGTGTTCTCCGCCGGTGTCGTCGCCGGCGCGAAGGCGCCTGACGCTGCTCGCGCGCTGATCGCGTATCTCGCGTCCCCGACCGTAGCCGCGGCCATCGCAAAAGCCGGCCTCGAGCCCGTGAACGCGCTGCTCGCAAAGTGACGAGGTGACGGCCGCGCCCCCGCACGTGACGCTGACCGACGCGACGAAGCAGGACGTCGCGGCGATCGTCGCGCTGCAGACGGCCACCGCACAGCGACTGACGGCCGACTTTGGGGACGGCCACTGGTCCCACCTCCCGACGGAGCGCGGCGTGCTGCGGTCGATGCGCGAGTCGCGGGTGTTCGTGGCGCGCGACCCCGCCGGCATCATCGCGACGCTGCGGCTGACGACGAAGAAGCCGTGGGCGATCGACAGGTCGTACTTCACCGTCGTGAAGCGACCGCTGTACCTGCTGGACATGGCGGTCGATGTGTCGATGCAGCGCCAGGGAATCGGACGGCAGTGCATGGACGACGCCGCGCGCGTCGCGCGCGAGTGGCCCGCAGACGCGATCCGCCTGGACGCGTACGACGCGGCGGCCGGCGCCGGCGACTTTTACGCCAAATGCGGATATCAGGCACGAGGCAGCTTCACGTATCGTCTCGTGCCTCTCCTCTACTACGAGCTCCTGTTGTAGGCTGGGCGCGGCGCACGCGATGCTGCTGATGCTCCTGACGCTCTTGCTGGCTCGTGGCGTCCGCGCGCAGGCGGACGTCCGCACGGCGCTCGCGCCGCAGCCGCCGCGGCAGATCGACGCCACGCTGCTCGACAATGCCTTCCTGCGGGTCCACCTCGTCACGCTGAACGACGTCAACCATTTCCGTTCAACGACAGACGGCGCGCAGGTGCTGTATTGCCTCGGCTCGTTCATGGTCCTGCGCGACGATGGCTCGCTCGAACGGTGCACGCGAGGTCACGTGCTGTTCGCCGGGTCCGGCACGATCGACTTTCGCGCCGACGGCGACCTGCGGCCCGACATGCTGATCGCGGAAATCAAGCAGCCGCCGGCCGGCGGCTTCGCCCCGGCCCCGGACGACGCGGCTATCGTGGCGCCGGACATATATAAAGTGGTGCTGGACAACGCCACCGTGCGCGTGATGACCGTGAACATCAAGCCCGGCCAGCGTACGCGAATGCACCGGCACCCGGGGTATGACCTCCGCTTTCCGCTGACCACGGCAAAGACGCGCTGGACGACGCCCGAAGGCCGCGCAATCGATGTGGACCTGACGGCGCGCGTGCCGCGCTGGACCGTCGAGGAAAGCGAGCACGTCCTCGAAAACGTGGGCACCACTGAAAGCGTCACCGTCCTTATCGAATTGAAATGATCGCGGCCCCGAAAGGGCCGGGCTACACTATGCGGACCGTTGTGAGCGTGAAGGAGACCGTATGAAGATACTGCGCGCGGCGTTTTTCGCAGTGACGATCGCGACTCTCGTCGCCCTTCAGATTCCCGCGGCCGCGGCGCCTCCAGCCGTCCCCGCACCATCGACGTCATGTGAGAACCTGGCGTCGGTCGCCTTGCCGCACGCGACGATCAATTCAGCCGAGCCCGTTGGCGCAGGTGCGTTCGTCGCGCCGAACGCCGGACGCGGCGGCGCCGGTGGAGCCGGTCGCGCGGGACGCGGCGGCGGCCCGCCCGCGAATCCGTACGCGAACGTGCCGGCATTCTGCCGCGTGATGGCGACGCTGACGCCGAGCCCAGACTCCGACATCAAGGCCGAAGTCTGGCTGCCGGCATCCGGATGGAACGGCAAGTATCAGGCGGTCGGCGGCGGCGGCTGGGCCGGCGCGATTTCGTACCCAGCGATGGCCGCGGCCGTCACGGCGGGCTACGCGACGTCGAGCACCGATACCGGTCACACCGGCGGCACCGCGGACTTCGCGCTCGGCCATCCCGAAAAGCTGATCGACTTCGGCTACCGCGCCATCCACGAGACGACGGTGTTCGCCAAGCCCGTCGTCGACGCCTTCTACGGCAGCGCGCCGAAGATTTCGTTCTTCAACGGCTGCTCCACCGGCGGCCGGCAGGCGATCACCGAAGCGCAGCGCTATCCGAACGACTTCGACGCGATCGTCGCCGGCGCGTCCGCGTGGGACGGCATGCGCATGCACGCGGTGCGCGTCGGGTTCACGAAGCTCGTCACGAGAAATCCTGACGGCGTCATCCCACCGAGCAAGTTCCCGATGATCCACAACGCGGTGCTCGACGCGTGCGACGCGCTCGACGGCGTGAAGGACGGCGTGATCGAGAATCCGCTGCAGTGCCGCTTCGACTACGCCAAGCTCGCGTGCAAGGGCGCCGATGGTCCGGACTGCCTGACGCAGGGACAGGTCGAGTCGGCGAAGGCGCTGACGTCGCCGATGACGGACACCAAGACCGGCAAGGTGATCGACGAGCGTCATCTCTGGCCGGGGTCGGAGCTGGGCTGGGCGACGCTCGGCGCCGCCGAGCCGCTGCCAATATCGGTGTCAGGGCTGGCGAACATTCTGTTCAAGGATCCGAAATGGGATTGGCGGACGTTCGAGATCACTAAAGGCTACGAGGCGGCCGCGAAGGCCGACGGGGGCGCGCTGTTCTCCGGCGATCCGAACCTCAAGCCGTTCTTCGATCACGGCGGCAAGCTGCTCATGTATCACGGCTGGACCGATCAGCAGGTCACGCCACAGATGAGCACGATCTACTACGACAACGTCGTGAAGAAAGTCGGCAAGGACGCCGCCGCGAAAGGCATCGCGCTCTACATGGTGCCGGGGATGAATCACTGCCAGGGGGGCGCCGGCACCGACACGTTCGACAAGATGGGCGCGATCGAGCAGTGGGTCGCGTCCGGCAGCGCGCCGAAGCAGATCGTCGCGTCGCACCTGACGGCGGGCAAAGTCGACAGGACGCGCCCGCTGTGCCAGTTCCCGCAGGTCGCGAAGTACAAGGGGACGGGGAGCACGGACGAAGCCGCGAATTTCACGTGCGCGATGCCGTAGACATGAGTAGGGCGAGTCCTTTTTGGACCCGCCTGTCTTTCAGTCGAGTAGGCCGGGTCCTTTTGGACCCGGCTGATGAATAAGAGGCGGATCATGAAACGCGTACTGATCGCCGGCGTGATCGTCATGGGCGTGGGCCTCGTCACGCTCCTGGCCGCGGGCCAGCCTGCGCGGGGCATCGTCGAGATCAGGACGCTCTCGACCGCCGCAAGCCGCGTGACCGGCGGCGATGTGCTCGTGCAGGTCACGGCACCCGCCGAGGCGGTGCTGCGAGTGTCGGTCGGGGGCCGTGACGTCAGCACCGCGTTTCGAGTGGGCTCGACGCCGAACACGCGCGTCGGTCTCGTGACGGGACTGCCGAACGGCAAGAGTGTGATCGATGTGAGAGTCGGGACGCGCATTTCCCCGCCTGACTACTCCGGCCCACCTGCCTCATCTCTCCCCGTCGTCAACTATCCCATCACCGGTCCGGTGTTTTCCGGGCCGCAGATCCAGCCGTTCATCTGCCAGACCGACACGTTCAAGTTGCCCGACGGCACGACGCTCGGTCCGCCGCTCGACGCGAACTGCTCGGCAAAGACCGTTGTGCAGTACGTGTATCGCACGACCGGGACGCCGGCGACATTCAAACCGCTGACAACGCTTGCGTCGATGTCGCTCCCCCCGGATCTCGCGAAGACCACGACGAGCACAGGGGCGACGGTGAACTTCATCGTCCGCGTCGAAACCGGGACGATGAACCGGGCGATCTATCAGAACGCGATTCTTCACGACCCGACCGTCGACGCGCCGGTGTCGCCGTTCTCGCCGCCGACGGGATGGAACCGGCACCTGGTCGCTATTCACGGCGCGGGCTGCCCCGGCGGCTGGTACATCCAGGGCGGCGCGATGGGCACGTCGCCGCTCGATGCCGCGCGCCTCGGTGAAGGCGACGCGCTCTTCATCAGCACGCTGAATCATCCGACCAACAGCTGCAACGCGATCGTCGCCGGCGAGACGGCGATGATGGGCAAAGAACACTTCATCGAGACATTCGGCGTCCCGGCGTACACGATCAGCACCGGGTCGTCGGGCGGCGCGTATACGAGCCTGCAGCTCGCCGATGCATTTCCCGGCCTCTTCGACGGCGTCAGCATCGCCGCGACCTTCCCTGATGCGTTGTCCATAGCACTCGCCGGCCTTGACGCGCACCTTCTGACGCATTACTTCGCGACGTTACCTACTGGCCCGGCCAGCCCCACTAGCCTTACCAGCCCTACCAGCCCCACCCGACCTACGTTCACCGATGCGCAGAAGCTCGCGATCACCGGCTACTCGACGGTCAAGGCGTTCGTCGACGCGGCGAACCAGTCGCAGCGGACCGATCCCGTCCCGGACCGCGCGGACGTCGAGGGGTATCAGTCAGCGCGCTGGAACGCCGTCGTGCCGGAGAATCTGCGCTACGACCCGGTGAAGAACCCGCGCGGGGCGCGGCCCACGGTGTTCGACGTGGCGCGCAACGTATATGGCGTCAATCCGGCGACCGGTTTCGCGCTGCGGCCGTACGACAACGTCGGCGTCCAGTACGGACTGCACGCGCTCAACAGCGGCGCGATCACGCCGGCGCAGTTCCTCGACCTGAACGAGCGGATCGGCGGCTTTGACCAGGACTCGAACTACATCGCGGCGCGCACGACCGGCGACGCGGGCGCAATCGCGCGGACGTATCAGAGCGGGCTGCTGCTCAGCGGCAAGGGCGGCCTTGCGTCCATTCCCATCTTCGACAACGCGACGTCGAACGAGGCCGGCGGCTATCACTACGGCTGGTTCCACTACGCGCTGCGCGAGCGGCTGCGACAGGCGAACGGCAATTCGGACAACCTCGTGATGTGGCGCAGCAGCGTGCCCGCAGATGCGAAGAAGCTCCTCGATACGTGGATGGCTTCGTACGCCTCCGACTCGTCGAGCGATTCACAGCGGACGAAGGTCCTTCGCGCGAAGCCGGCAAATGCTGTTGAAGGCTGCTACGACAAATCCAC
>Ga0326726_10006723_pt1 | contig 10341 bp, 10 predicted proteins | sample MHFenrmetagenome_2_FD_207603 | JGI IMG/M metagenome (GOLD analysis project Ga0326726, IMG submission 207603) | Lab enriched peat soil microbial communities from Michigan Hollow, Ithaca, NY, United States - MHF15MN | ecosystem: Environmental > Terrestrial > Soil > Wetlands > Peat | place: USA... | reverse complement strand
TCGGGCCGAGGCCTTCGTTGAAGCCCGCATCGGTGGACGCGCCGGCTTGTCGAAGCGCGAGCGGAGCAATCCCTCGACGCGCGTCCCCGGCTTCGGCCACCGCGTCTACAAGGTGGACGATGCCCGCGCGCGGGTGCTCCGGAGCATGGCCAAGGAGATGGCCGCCGCCACCGGGCGCGAGCGCCTCTTCGAGGTGGCCGAGGGCGTGTACGAAGCCATGCGCGCGCGGACCACGCTGCCGGTCAACGTGGATTTCTTCTCCGCCGTCGTGTACGACGCCCTCGGCATCGCGCCGGATCTCTGCACATCGATCTTCGCCGTCGGGCGGATCGCGGGCTGGTGCGCCCACGCCCTCGAGCAGTACGCGGACAATCGGCTCATCCGTCCCCGCGCGGACTACGTGGGCCCGGCCCCGCGGCCCCTCGCGCCGGCGCCCGCCTAGAGGGAGCCGGGGAAGTCGCGAAGGGCGGACAGTATCGAGAGCGGCGCGGCCTGGCCCAGGCCGCAGAGAGACGCGAGGCGCACGACCTCCGAGAGCTCGCGTATCGCGGCGCCGTCGGGGGCGGCTGGGGCATCGAGCCAGTCGCGGAGCCGGGCCGTTCCCTCGCGGCAGGGCGTGCACTTGCCGCAGGACTCGCGGGTATTGAAGTCGAGGAGCGTGCGGATTACCTCGCGGACCGAGACCGTTTCGTCCAGCGCCACCACGCCGCCTGTCCCCGGGTTCACGCGGCCGCCGGGCATCAGCGGCTCGTCGAGATCGCGTGGGGGCACGATGATGCCCGATGGGCCGCCCAGGACCACGCCGCTCAGGGCATGCCCCGCGGGCGGGCCCCCGCCTATGCGCTCGAGGAGGTCGCGCAGGGTGGCGCCCATCTCCACCTCGGCCAGACCGGGGCGCGCGAGGTGCCCGGAAAGGCCGAAGCACTTGGTGCCGTGACCCTGGCCGAGCGATTTCCACCAGTCGGACCCGCGCGCGACGATGAGTGGTACCGCGAAGAGCGTCTCGACATTGTTGATGACGGTCGGCCTGCCGAAGAGGCCCGCTTCCGTCGGGAAGGGCGGCTTCGGGCGGGGCGTGGCGCGCCGGCCCTCGAGTGACTCCATCAGCGCCGTCTCTTCCCCGAGCACGAAGCCGCCTGCGCCCCGGCGGATCTCGACATCCATCGGGACATCGCTGTCGAGCACGCGGGGACCGACCAAGCCCCAGCGCCGGGCGCTCTCCAGCGCCTGCGACATGCGCTCGGCCGAGAGATGGGCCTCGCCGTGGATGTAAAAGTACACGCGGCTCGCTCCGGCCGCATAGGCCGCGAGCAGGGCGCCCTCGAGCAGCCGGTGGGGATCACCTTCCATGAGATGCCGGTCCTTGAAGATGCCCGGCTCGCCTTCCTCTCCGTTGACGATGAGATATTTGGGCGAGCCCGGGGCCTTCCGCGCGCCCTCCCACTTGAGCGCTGCGGCGAAGTAGGCGCCGCCGCGCCCGCGAAGGCCCGCCGCTTTGACGGTCTCGATGACCGCTTCGGGCCGGCGGGTCTCGAGGGCTGCGGCCAGCGCGGCATAGGAGCCGCGCCTGATCGCGTCCGCGATGTCGCCGGGGGCCACGATTCCGCAGCGAGCCGTCAGCTCGCGGCGCTGATGCGCGAGGAAGTCCACGACACCCGGATGGGGCTCGAGGCGATCCGCCGCGACGGCATCGAGCAGCGCCGGGATACGGTCGGCCGTGGCATGAGGCAGATGCCGGCCTTCGCCGCCGGGCGAGACGACGGTGACGATGGGAGCGGCCCAGCACATCCCGTCGCATCCTGCCGTCACGACTCGCGCGGCGAGCCCACGGCGCGTGACTTCCTGCGTGAGCACGCGCAGCGTGTCGGCGACCCCCACGGCGAGGCTGCACGAGCCCACGCCGACCATGAACGTAAGCTCGCGATGAGCGAGGGACTCGGCGTAACGCGAGAGCTCCGCGAAGCGGCCCGCTCTTTCCCGCATGCCGGAACCCTCGCTCGTTGAAGGGAGCAGGACGGGATGAGCGGGAGCGGAGAGAAGATGATGGACCTCGTCGAGGCTCACGCGTCCGTGGCACGCTCCATCCACTTCCACCACCGGCGCCACCGAGCAATTGAAAGCGCAGTCGAAGGGCTCGAGCGTTACGTCTCGCCCGGCGGTCGCGGTCAGCGCGTGCAGGAGGTCGAGACCACCGCGAATCCTGCATGACACGCCGGTGCACACCCGCACCACCCGCGCCGACGGCTCGGCCAGCCGGAACTCCGGATAGTGAGTGGCGACGCCGTATGCCTCGGAGAGCGGCACGCGCAGATGGGCGGCCACGTCGGCGAGCGCCTCGGCCGGAATCCAGCGCAGATCGTGCTGGACGGCGTGCAGGGCGGGCAGGAGCCAGGTGCGCTCCCTGGGAAAAGCCTGGACCGTCGCGCGCCAGTCGCTCACCGGGCCGTCGGGACGGGATCGGCAAGATGCGCCTCCGCGAACCCCTTCTTGCGAAGGAGGCAGGAGTCGCAGAGCCCGCAGGCGCGGCCATCGGCCTCTGGCTCATAGCAGGACCAGGTGAGCGAGAGATCCACACCGAGCTCATAGGCGCGGGCGACGATCTGCGCCTTGGTCAGCGCAATGAGCGGCGCGTGGATGCGGAAGCGGCTCCGCCCCTCGACGCCGGCCTGTGTCGCCAGGTTCGCCACGCGCTCGAAGGCCTCGATGAACTCCGGCCGGCAATCGGGATAGCCGGAGAAATCGATGGAATTCACCCCGATGAAGATGTCTTCAGCTCCCAGCACTTCGGCCCACGCCAGCGCGTGAGACAGGAAGATCGTGTTTCGCGCGGGGACATAGGTGATGGGAATGCCCTCGCCCATGGCTTCATCGCTCCGTCCCTTGGGCACGGCGAGATCGCTGGTGAGAGCCGAGCCCCCGATGGCGCGGAGGTCGAGGCGCAGCGTGAGGTGCTGGCGGGCGCCGAGGGCCGCCGCGAGCTTTGCGGCCGATTCGAGCTCGCGTGCATGACGCTGGCCATAGTCGAACGACAGCGCGAAGCACTCGTAGCCCTCGGCGAGCGCCACGGCAAGCGCCGTGGCGGAATCCAGACCGCCGGAGAGGAGGATGACTGCGCGCCGGGCCACTACACGCCCCGCTTGGCACCCCAGAGCAGAAGATGCAGGCGCGGCGAAAAGCGGAAACCGTGGCGCTTGCACGCTTCGGCAATCCGGGGTGACCGCTCGAGCAGCTCCTCGCGGCGCACCGCCTCAGGTTGCAGGAGGATGCGGCCACGGGGCAGGGCAAAGCGCTCGGCAAGCTGTAGGACCTCGGTGACCTCGCTCTCGTCGGCGACCACGAACTTCCACCACGCCTCGCGCGAGAGAAAGCCGCGGATGGCGTCGGGACGGATGCGCCTGGCCTCGGCCACGCCAGAGCCCGCCAGCTTGAGGGAGACATTCCACTGTATGGCGCGATCGACGCCGACGGGGGGCGGTAGCGCGCCCGACGTCTCGACCTCGATGGCAAAGCCTGCGCTGCCGAGCGCCCGGAGGAGCGGCACGAAGAGAGGCGACTCGAGAGGCTCTCCGCCCGTGAGCACCAGGCGCCGGCAGGGGAAGGCCGAGGCCTCCTCGACGAGGGCGTCGAGGTCCACGACTCGTCCGGCATCCTGATCCCACGAATACTTGGTGTCGCACCAGGAACAGCCGACCGTACAGCCCTGGAGTCGCACGAAGACCGCCGGGAGGCCGGCGGTGACGCCCTCCCCCTGGATGGAGTAAAAGACCTCGGCGACGCGGCCGGTGGGAGCGGAGATGCTCACGTTCCGCGCCGCGAGATGGAGCTGCCGCAGGCCGGAGTCTCACGGATGGCGACACGCTCGAGGGTGATGCCCGTTGGCAACTGCTCTTCCAGGCGTCTCCAGGCCTCGCGCGTGAGGATCTCCGCGGTCGGCTGTCCCTCGAGAAGCACGATGCGATCCGGAGCCTCGTGCTGGACGACACGGATAGCCGGACCCAGCGGGTCGCCGGCGGCCAGCAAGGTCGCGTGATCCCAGAGATCGAGGACGGCCTTGCGAACCACGTCGCGCAGATCGTCGAAGTCCATCACCATGCCGAGTTGGTTGAGCGTCGGGCTGCTCACCGTCACCTCGAGGTGATAGGTGTGGCCGTGCAGCCAGGCACACTTGCCGGGATGCCCCGCTATCCTGTGCGCCGCGTCGAAGACGTAGCTGGTGGTGAGATCCATAATTCCCGGAAATCGTAGCACGAGTTTTGTGGCCGGCCGTTTTCGTAAGCTTGACGAGCAGTGAGCTTCGCGACCTCTCTGCTCTCTGCTAGACTCCCGCTCAGCCTGCGAAGACCGCCGGGTCTCCCGGTCGCGGTGGGGGCGGGCGGATGAGGCGACTCAGCAGGAGGTCGAAGCGAGGTGGAGCCCGAGTGAGACCGGCCCGGCTCGCCGGCATGACCGGCATCGGCGTGGACAGGATGGGCACGCTCGCGGACGCCGCGGGCGGGGCCGACGTGCTGCGCCTCGAGAACCTCGACACCGACGTGCTGCCGCATCCTGCTGCCGTCGAGGCCACCCGGCTGGCCATCGCCGACGACGCGAGCAACAGCTACCTGCCTTTCGTGGGGCAAACGCGCCTCCGGCGGGCGGTGGCCGCTCACGTCTCCCGGCTCTCCGGGGCCCCGTATGACGGCGAGCGCAACGTGATCATTTCGGCCGGGGGACTCTCGGGCGTCCTGAACGTCCTGCTCGCGATCGTCGACATCGGCGACGAGGTAATCCTGACCGACCCGACCTATGTCGGTCTGATCAACCGTGTCCGCCTGGCCGGCGGGATTCCCCGGCTCGTGCCATTCGTGAAGGCGGGAGACGACTGGGCGCTCGACCGTGACGCCCTCCGGCGGGCGGTCACGCCGAGGACGCGCGCCTTTCTCCTGATGAGCCCGTCGATGCCGTCGGGCGGCGTCCTCACGCGCGATGACTGGCTGGCGGTGGCCCAGATCGTGCGCGAGCGTGAGCGGTGGCTCGTTCACGACACGGCCATGCAGCGGATCTTGTTCGACGGCCGCCCGGTCGTCGATCCCGCCGGCTTGCCGGACATGGCCGAGCGCACGATCACCGTGGGCTCCGCGTCCAAGGAGCTGCGGCTGATCGGCTGGCGAGTGGGTTGGATAGTCGCACCCGAGAGTCTCCTGCCAGACATCTCCCTCGTCTCGATGGGCAATGTCGTGGTGCCCGTCGGCATAGGCCAGACGGCGGCGGCGGTCGCGCTCGAGGCCGGCGCCGCCGACGTGGCGCGCGCCACCGCCATCTGGGAGGCGCGGCGCGACCTCATCCTCCAGGAGATGAAGGGGCTGCCGGTGATGCGCCCGGCGGGTGGATGGTCCCTGCTCGTGGACGGGAGCGGCCTTGGCCTGACGGGCGCCGACATGTCCCGACGTCTATTCGATCAGGCCCGCATCGCCGCTACACCCATGGACGGCTGGGGCGAGGTCAACGGTGCCCAGTTCCTCAGGCTGGTGTTCGCCAACGAGCCGCTGGAGCGGCTCCGCGGTATCGGCGCCAGGGCGCGCCGCGCGTGGTCCCTCTGAGAAGCGCGCGAGAATCGTCTTGCGGCTCCGGGAGGGCTCTGCTATCTAATGAAGCAGTCGAAAGGAGGCGCCCATGGCTATGAGCCTGACCGACTCACTCAAGCACAATCGTTACAGCGTCGTCTCTGTGGACAAGGCCGCGGGCCGCCTGCGCATCAAGAGCGAAGCCGATATATGCAGTGAGTTCGGCTGCGGGGAGGCCGAGGTCGTCACCGACGAGGGGCGCACCCGCGACCTCGCCGAAATCAACCCCGGCGACATCGTCATGCTCGAGCATTCCAACGGCCAGGCGACGGAAATCCGCGTCGTCCGCCGCGTCTTCGACGAGTACTCCAGCCCCGAGTGGTAGTCCGCGTCTGACCGGCTGCCCGCACACGGGCGGAGTTCGGCGGCTTTCAGCGCTCGTTGATTCGCCAGCGCCGGAACACGTAGCTCGCGTCTGACTCCGTGTGACCCTCCGCGATCAACCGCGCGCCTTCCAGCGAAAAGAGCCGCTTCACACCTTCGTGCTCCGACAGATCGACGCGCACATCTGTCATGGTGACGAAGATCTCGTCCGCGATCCCGGCGTGGTGAAGCGCGTCGAGAATCGTCGCCCCGCCCTCGCAATCGAGGTACCGCACGCCGAAATCCGCCCAGAGCCTCTGGTGGACGCGGACCAGCTCCAACGGGCCGAGGCTCTCCTCGCCCTCGACCACGAGTGTGACACCCCTTCGCTGGCCGCCCTGCGCGCGAAGTCGGCGCGCGCCATGCTCCGTCGTGATCACGAGCGCCTCGACCCCCGGCGTATTGAACAGGCGGGCGCCTAGGTCGATATCGCCGCTTTGCGTGTAGACCACCTGCAGGGGAAGGCGGCGCAGACCCTGACTCGCCCTGAACCGCTCGAGAACTTCTCCGAGGTCACTGCCGGCATGAGCGAGTGTCCCGATGAGGCCGGGCTGATCCCGTATCGTCTGCGCCCCCACCGAGACGGCGTCGGCGCAGGCGCGCAGATACCGCATGAGCTGCACATCGGCGCGGCGCCCGGGCCGCGTGAAGTCGCCGCCGGCTATGGCACGGATCGGATCGTCATCCGGACCACGCCGCGTCCACGCGATGATCCCGTTCCGCGACGTGATCACATTCGAGTAGATCCACGGCCGATCGGGCCACGGGGGCGGGAAGCCCAGCGGCTCCAGGCGGTCCGGGTCCGGGGACACCGATCCGTACGGATAGCGGTGCTCGACATTGCGCTCCCACGAGATCCGCGCCTGGGTCACGTCGGACCTCCGGCCTAGGCGATGCCGGTGTGGATGGTGACGGTGCCGAAGCCCAAGCGGCGGTATTTCACGCTGCGGAGCCCAACGTCTTCCATGAGGGCCGAGAGCGCCGGCGGCGTGACGAAGCGATCGACCGATTGCGGCAGATAGGTATAGGCTTCGCGGTCGCCGCCCACCAGCGCGCCTACCCGCGGCACCACGTGATGAAAATACGCGCGAAAGAGAGGGGCCCAGCCGGGCAGGTCGGCCTGGGTGATCTCGAGCGCCACGACGCGGCCGCCCGGACGCGAGACGCGGCGCATCTCGGCCAGTCCCTGCCTGAGATCGGCGAGATTGCGCAAGAGGAAAGCCGAGGTGACGAAGGCGAAGGTGCGCGCCTCGAACGGCAGTGCGAGCGCATCGGCTTCGACGAGCCGGATGCGGCCGCCCGTCTCTTCGGTGCGGCGCTTGGACTCGGCGATGGTGAGCATGCCGTGGGCGAAGTCGGCTCCCACGATCGTGCGGTGCCGATGAATCTCGCCCAGCTCGAGCGCCAGATCTCCCGTGCCTGTCGCGAGATCGAGACCGGGGCCGTCCGGCGACGGGATGGTCTCGCGCGCCGCCACCCGGCGCCACGCGTGGTGCATCCCGAAGGTCATGAGCCCGTTCATCAGGTCGTAACGCCCGGCGATGCGCGAAAACATTTCGCTGACGAAGCGCGCTTTGCCCGGCCCCTCGCCCAGCCCGACGCTCACAGCATGCGCCCGCCGAGGACGGCCGCGAAGAGAATGACCGCGATATAGCCGTTGATGTTGAAGAACGCGATATCGAGTCGCGAAAGATCGTCCGGAGAGACCAGCGAATGCTCGTAAACGAAAAGTCCCGCCACCACCACCACCCCCGCCCAGTAGAGCCATCCGAGCCCCGTCATCAGGCCCAGGACCACGAAGGCGGCGACGGTGAGCAGATGGCAGATTCGCGCACAGAGGAGCGCCGCGCCGATGCCGAAGCGCGCGGGGTAGGAGTGCAGATGTGTTCGCCGGTCGAAGTCGACGTCCTGGCAGGCGTAGATGAGGTCGAAGCCCGCGATCCAGACCGTCAGCGCGAACCAGAGAACGAAGGCGGGCGGCTCGAAGGCGCCGCGCACGGCGATCCAGCCGCCGGCGGCGGCGATGCCGTCGGTGAAGCCGAGAATCCAATGCGAAGTCCAGGTAAAGCGCTTCGTGTACGAGTAGCCGATCAGGAAGAGGGCTGCCCAGGGGGCGAGCCTGAAGCAGAGCGGGTTGAGCATCCACGCCGCGAGCGCCAGCACTACGCCGGAGACGACGACGGCCAGCAGCATATGCCATGGGCGGAGCAGCCCTGCCGGCAGGTGGCGCCCCGCCGTGCGCGGGTTGGCGGCGTCGATGAGGCGGTCGGCCAGGCGATTGACGCTCATTGCCAGGGTGCGCGCGGCGGCCATCGCCAGCGTGACCCAGACGACCACGCGCCAGCCGGGCCAGCCGCCCGCCGCCAGGACCATCGCCACGTAGGCGAAGGGCAGGGCGAAGACGGTGTGCTCGAACTTGATGGCGTCGAGGAAATGTCTCAGCGTGCGGGGCACTACAAGCCGTACTCTTGCCAGCGCCGGGTGACGAGCGCCCGGGTCTCCTCGTTCATCAGGATCTCCTGGGGCCACGGCTGGCCGATACCGTCGTCCGCGGTCTTCTCCGTGGCGTCGATGCCCATCTTGCCGCCGAAGCGGTGACGGAGCGCCGCGTGGTCGAGGTCGTCGGTGGGGCCGTCCACGATGACGATGTCGCGCTTCGGATCGGCATTGCCTGTGGCGCGCCAGACGACCTCGGAGAGATTCTGGACGTCGACGTGCTCGGAGACGACGAGGATGTTCTTGGCGAGCATCATGAGCCCGAGTCCCCAAAGAGCGTACATGACCTTGCGCGCCTGCCCGGGGTAGCGCTTCTTGATCGAAACGATGACGAGATTGTGGAAGACGCCCTCGGCGGGCATGTTCATGTCCACGACTTCGGGCAGCATGAGCCGGATGATGGGCAGGAAGATGCGCTCGGTCGCCTTGCCGAGCCAGTAGTCCTCCTGGGGCGGCCGGCCGACGATGGTCGTGGGATAAATCGGCTGCCGGCGGCGCGTGACCGCCTTCAGATGGAAGACCGGGTACTCGCGCGCCAGCGAGTAGTAGCCCGTGTGATCGCCGAAGGGGCCCTCGATCCGGCGCTCGGCCGGGTCCACCGTGCCTTCGAGGATGATCTCGGCCTCGGCGGGCACGTCCACGTCCACCGTCCTGCACGTGACCATCGGTACGCCCGCCCCCCGCAGCCAGCCGGAAAAAACCATTTCGTCGATGCCCGGCGGCAGCGGCGCGGAGGCGGAGTAGATGGACGCGGGATCGCCTCCGAGCGCGATGGCCACCTCCATGGGCTTGCCGCGCTCCTGCGCCACGCGCTCGTGCTCGGCCGAGCCCTTGTGGATCTGCCAGTGCATGCCGAGCGTCCGGTCGTCGTAGATCTGCAGCCGGTACATGCCGACATTGCGCGAGCCCGTGGCCGGATCGCGGGTGAAGACCATGGGGAGCGTGATGAAGCGTCCGGCGTCGCCCGGCCAGCACTGGAGCGCCGGCAGCGTCGCCAGGCTCGGATGGTCCGTCTCGACCACTTCCTGGCAGGGCGCGGAGCGCACCCGTTTGGGGCCGGCCTTGGCGACGTCGAAGAGATCACCCAGCTTCCTGAGCTTGTCGAAGAAGGAGCCCGGCATCCGGAGATCGAGGAGCTTGGCCACCCGGGCCGCGAGATCGTCCAGGCGCTCGACACCGAGGGCCGCCGCCATCCGCGCCGGCGAGCCGAAGGCGTTGATCAGCACCGGCATGTCGAAGCCTTCGACATTCTCGAAGAGGAGCGCCTGATTGCCCTCGGCCGGGCCCTTGGAGACGCGGTCGGTGATCTCGGCGATCTCGAGGTCGCGCGAGACGCCGGCCCGGATGCGCTTCAGGTGGCCGTGCTTCTCGAGGTGCACGACGAATGCGCGGAGATCGTCGAAGGCCACGGCCCCTACTCGTGGTACCAGAGCTTGACGAGCCAGCCGGCGATGAACGGGAAGGCCAGGCTGGGGATGATCCGCACCAGCACGAATCGCCAGCCCATGAGCGGCGCTTCCCAGGCGATGATCCGCTGAACCCCGAAGAGCGACCACGACGTCATGTAGGCGACGAGCGGCCCCAGCGCCATGCCGGAATTGGCGAGCACGACGAGGAGCGGCACGCTCACCATGGGCCCGCCCGGTGTGAGCACGCCCGCGACCGAGGCCATTGCGATGGCGCCCATGCCCGACTGCTGGCCGAAGAAGCGCGCCACCTGATCCTGGGGGATGAGCACCTGCAGCATGCCGGCCAGGATGAGGGCGGGCAGGAGGCGCGGCAGGATGAACCAGATCATGCTGAGGCCGCTCTTGGCGCCCAACAGGGGCAAAGAGGGATCTTTCCAGTACGCGGCCCCGGCGGACACGACGGCTAAGGC
>Ga0326726_10006722_pt1 | contig 10342 bp, 6 predicted proteins | sample MHFenrmetagenome_2_FD_207603 | JGI IMG/M metagenome (GOLD analysis project Ga0326726, IMG submission 207603) | Lab enriched peat soil microbial communities from Michigan Hollow, Ithaca, NY, United States - MHF15MN | ecosystem: Environmental > Terrestrial > Soil > Wetlands > Peat | place: USA... | reverse complement strand
ACGCCAGCGGCTTGTCGGTCTTGAATTGGGTCGCAGCGTTGGCGCCGGTGCGCCACACCTCGCCCCAGGGCACCACCCCGCCGAAGATCTTCCGCCCCCGTACGCTCGGCCGGCCGTAGTCGACCCACAGGTTGGCGCCGGCGACGGTGGCACGCGCGGTATCGCGTGGGGAGAGCGGCCCGAGTGGACCACCCTGCTGTTCCTGGGCAGCGAAGGCTGCAGCCGTGGCGTCCACGTCGATGGTCGCCACCCGGTCCACTGAGAACTGCTGGGTCCCGCGGATAGGACGCACCGCGAGCAGGTGGCCGGCCTTGTCCACCTTGGCGTGGTAGCGGTCGAACTCGGTCTCGATGTCCACCGAATCCCGGCCCAGACGACGCACCGCTACCCAGCTGACATCAGGACCACCAAGAAAGAGCATCGCGGTGTGTACCGAATCCGCCTTCGACCTTGCGAGCCGGGCCGAGAGCCGGTCGTACATGAGCCATGGGGAGATGACCGGTATCGCCGTCCCAGCCGGCAGGGCCCGTCCGGACCGTCGGACGGCAGTGTCCGCCCGGATCTCGATGCTGATGCTGTCGTTCATCACTCGGGCGGTGAGATGCTGCAGCGGCGGGGCGCCGGTCGGTACACCGACCCCAGTCACCAGCAGGTCGACCTCGGTCGGCGTGCCGCCCGGGGTCAAGGCATAGCTGGCGTGGCGGCGCAACACTCGTGGAGCGCGCGCCACCTGGTCCAGCACGATCTTGCCGCCACTCTCGGTGAAACGCTCAACACTGGTGGTGTCCCGCCCCAGCCTGACCACGAATGCGCCAGAGGCCTGAGCCTGGCCGATGGCCGGGACAAGGCTGAGTAGGGTCAGGACGGACAGCGCGAACCTGCGGAACGAAACCATCGGGTACTCCGGGTTGGGGAGAGGGATGCCGGGATTACGGCCCTCGGGCCGGAACGGTTCCATGGCCCGAGGGGGCGTCTCACCTTGGAGCAGGTGCCGGAAAGGCGAGCGGGCGACCCTTCCGGATCGCCCGCTCCCCGCGCCGACAATCACCTCCGCTCAGGCCTTCTCGATCCGCATCCCGTAGAACGACCGGTAGACGAAGAACATCGAGATCAGCAGGAACGCCACCGCGAAGCCGTGGGTGAGCACCACGCCCTTGTCGGCGGTCAGGCTCACCGCCAGCTCCACTGCCAGCAGGCCGAACAGGGTGGTGAACTTGATGATCGGGTTGAGCGCCACGCTGGAGGTGTCCTTGAACGGATCGCCGACGGTGTCGCCCACCACGGTGGCATCGTGCAATGGCGTGCCCTTCGCCTTGAGCTCGGTCTCCACGATTTTCTTGGCGTTGTCCCAGGCGCCGCCGGCATTGGCCATGAAGATCGCCTGGTACAGCCCGAACAGCGCGATGGAGATCAGGTAACCGATGAAGAAATACGGCTCGGCGAACGCGAAGGCGAGAGTGGAGAAGAAGACCACCAGGAAGATGTTGAACATCCCCGCCTGGGCGTACTTGGTGCAGATCTCCACCACCTTCTTCGAGTCGCTCACCGAGGCCTTGGTGACGCCCTCGAGCTTGATGTTCGCCTTGATGAACTCCACCGCGCGGTAGGCGCCGGTGGTCACGGCCTGGATGGAGGCGCCGGTGAACCAGTAGATCACCGCCCCGCCGGTGATGAGGCCGAGCAGGAAAGGCGGGTGGAGGATCGACAGATTGGAGAGCAGTTCCGGCTCGAGTCCGCGGGTGAGCGCAACGATGATCGAGAAGATCATCGTCGTGGCGCCCACGACGGCGGTGCCGATGAGCACCGGCTTGGCGGTGGCCTTGAAGGTGTTGCCGGCGCCGTCGTTCTCCTCGAGGTGGTCCTTCGCCTTCTCGAAGTTGGCGTCGAATCCGAACTGCTGCTTGAGCTCCGCCTTGATGTTCGGCTGGGCCTCTATCAGGGACAGCTCATAGACCGACTGCGCATTGTCGGTCACCGGGCCGTAACTGTCCACCGCGATCGTCACCGGACCCATGCCCAGGAAGCCGAAGGCCACCAGGCCGAAGGCGAAGACCGTGGGGGCGAGCATCATGCCCTCAGGAAAGGTGGTGCTGACGCCGAAGGCCACCCCCATGAGCAGCATCATCGTCAGCCCGAGCCAGTAGGCGGAGAAATTGCCCGCCACCAGGCCGGAGAGGATGTTGAGTGATGCGCCGCCCTGCTCGGAGCTGGTCACCACCTCCCGCACGTGCCGGGAGTTCATCGAGGTGAAGATCTTGACCAGCTCGGGGATGATGGCGCCGGCCAGGGTGCCGCAGGTGATGACGGTCGCGAGCTTCCACCACAGGCCCGAACCCGCCCCGCCGAGGTCGGGGATCAGCTTCATGGACACGGCATAGGTGATCACCACCGAGACGATCGAGGTGAGCCACACCAGCCGGGTGAGCGGGTGCTCGTAATTCATCTTGTCCTTGTCGCTGTCCTGCGACTTCGTCCACGCCCCATTGATGAAGTAGGACGCGGCCGACGCGACGATCATCATGATGCGCATTACGAAGATCCAGACCAGCAACTGGACCTGGACCGTCGGGTCCTTCACCGCCAGCAGGATGAAGACGATGAGTGCCACCCCGGTGACGCCGTAGGTCTCGAAGCCGTCGGCCGAGGGGCCGACCGAGTCGCCGGCGTTGTCACCGGTGCAATCGGCGATGACCCCGGGGTTCCGGGCATCGTCCTCCTTGATCTTGAACACGATCTTCATCAGATCCGAACCGATGTCCGCGATCTTGGTGAAGATGCCTCCCGCGACCCGCAGCACCGCGGCCCCGAGCGACTCGCCGATCGCGAAGCCGATGAAGCAGGCGCCGGCGTACGCGCCGGGGATGAACAGCAGGATGATGAGCATCAGCAGCAGCTCGACGCTGATCAGCAGCATGCCGATGCTCATGCCCGCCTGCAGCGGGATGGCGTAGCAGGGGTAGGGCTTGCCCTTGAGCGCGGCGAACGCGGTGCGCGAGTTGGCGAAGGTGTTCACCCGGATGCCGAACCAGGCTACCGAGTAGCTGCCGCCGATCCCCACGAGGCTCCAGATCAGGATGATCGCCACCCGGCCGCCAGGGAAGCCCTGCAGCACCCCGAAGTAGAAGCCGATGATCACCGCGATGAACACCCAGAGCAGCATCAGGAACTTGCCCTGGGTGAGCAGGTAGGTCTTGCAGGTCTCGTAGATCAGCTCGGAGACCTCCAGCATCGACTTGTGCACCGGCAGGTTCCGCAGCCGGCTGTAGCTGAACAGCCCGAAGCCGAGACCCAGGACCGCGACGACGAGCCCCAACATCAGCAGGCTCCGGCCGTCGGTGCCCCCAAGGAAGGTGACCTGGCTCAGGTCGGGCAGCACCAGGTTGGCCTCGCCGCCGGCATGGTGAGCCTGGACCGGGGCGTCCGCCGAAACCCCCGGGTCCTGCGCCAGCAAGGGCCGGGGCGCCAGCGCCGAGCCGGCGAGCACCAGCGCGGCCAGAAGCCACGGGGCCAACCGGGAGCGAAGGGCGTCCATCGTCTTCATCATGGGGAACCTTCTCCTCAATGTGGAATTGCCTCGGCGGGCCAGCCAGCCCGCCCTGTCCGTCCGCATCCCGTCTCCCCTGTCGGGGGCCGGGACGCGGAAAGGGCGGGCACCCTCGCCCGCCCGCCTGCTCAGTATGCGCCCCGGGCCGCGTGCGACGGCTCGGCCACCGTGTGCACCAGCGTGAGGAACCGCTTCGCGAGTTTGTCGGCCTCGCTCTCGCCCGGCTGGTTGGTCTCCACCGAGATCAGAGTGTAGTGGCCACCTTCTGCGCGCGCGCTGACCCCGATCTGGCCGATCGTGCCGGAGAACCGCCGGAGCCTGGGTGCCTCCTCGGTTGGCGCCAGCCGCGCCCCGAAGAAGGCATTGGCCTGGGCGATCACGACCTCAGGCGGAAGATGGGTGCGGTGGAAGTACTTCATCGTTGGTTCAGGCTCCTAGTCGGTGAGAAGTGAGAAGTGAGACGGCAGCCACTTCTCACTTCTTACTTCTCACTTCTCAGTCCTTACGTGTCACTTCTCCCCGTATTCGTAATACTCCACCCCCAGATGGGTGATGGCGCCCTCGCCCATCAGCCAGCGCAGGGTGTTCTTCAGCTTGGTCTGCTGGATGAAGAGGTCGTGCTCGGGGTACAGCCCCGGGGCCACCTGCGGGCTCTTGAAGTAGAAGGACAGCCACTCCTGGATTCCGGACAGCTTGGCCCGCTGGGCCAGGTCGAAGAAGAGCGCGAGATCCAGCACCAGCGGCGCCGCCAGGATGGAATCGCGGCAGAGGAAGTCGACCTTGATCTGCATCGGATAGCCGCACCACCCGAAGATGTCGATGTTGTCCCACCCCTCCTTGTTGTCGCCGCGGGGCGGATAGTAGTTGATCCGCACCTTGTGGAAGAGGTTGCCGTACAGCTCGGGGTACAACTTCGGCTGGAGAATATCCTCCAGCACCCCGAGCTTGGACTCTTCCTTGGTCTTGAAGCTCTCCGGATCGTCCAGCACCTCGCCGTCCCGGTTGCCCAGGATGTTGGTCGAGTACCACCCGGCCACGCCGAGCATCCGCGCCTTGAACATCGGCGAGAGCACGGTCTTGATCATGGTCTGGCCGGTCTTGAAGTCCTTGCCGCCGATGGCGACGCCCTTGTCCTTGGCCAGCTGCTCGATCGCCGGGATGTCGCAGCACAGGTTGGGGGCGCCGTTGGCAAAGGGGACCCCCTCCATGATTGCGGCATAGGCGTACAGCATCGACGGGGCGATCGACGGGTCGTTGGTCTCCATCGCCTTCTCGAACGCTGCCAGAGTCTGATGAGCCGCGCCGGGGGCAATGAAGATCTCGGTCGAGGCGCACCACACCATCACCAGCCGGTCGCAGCCGTGCTTCGCCTTGAAGTCGCGGATGTCCTTCCGGAGCGCCTCAGCCAGCTCCTTCTTGGTGCGGCCCTGCTTGACGTTCTTCCCCTCGAGCCGCTTCACGTAGTTCTGGTCAAACGCCGCCGGCATCGGTGCGATCGCCTGCAGGAACTCCTTGATCGGTTCGACGTGCTCGTGCTTGTCCAGCACGCCGCAGTGCAGGCAGGACTGGTAGGCGGTGTCGGGGAGCGGGTCCCATGCGCCGAACACCAGGTCGTTGAGGTCGGCAAGCGGCACGAACTCCTTGATGTACGGCGCCCGCCCTTCGGTCCGCTTGCCCAGCCGGATGGTGCCCATCTGGGTGAGCGATCCGATCGGCTTCGCCTTGCCACGACGGATCAGCTCCACACCGGCGATGAACGTGGTCGCGACCGCACCCAGTCCAACACAGAGAACACCGAGTTTGCCCTTGGCCGGCGCGATCGGCCGGGGAGTACCTGTTGCCACGCTCAGGGTCCTTTCGGCGCTTCGGGCGCTGCCGCGCCCTCCGTCACCTGGTAGACGTATACGAAGCGCTGCACGACGGTGATCACCGACGCGAACGCGAGAACCGCGACGATCCAGAACAGCAGGAGCCCCGCCGGCCCCGCTCCAATCAGCACGGTGGGCACCCCCAGTCCGACGATCCGCTCGGCCCGCTGCACCAGCCCGACCTTGCAATCGATCCCCAGGCCCTCGGCCCGGGCACGGGCGTAGGACACCAGCAGGGTGGCGATGATCGCCACCATGCTGATGATGATGGCCAGCTCACGGTGCGCCACCGTCTCCGGCGCCGCCAGCAGGTAGAACACGGCGATGCCCATGAAGGTCGCGCCGTCTCCCACCCGGTCGAGCGTCGAGTCGTAGAACGCCCCGAAGCGTGTCACCTGGCCTCTCGCCCGGGCCACCGCACCATCCAGGGTATCCACGATCCCGCTCACCAGATACAACAACCCACCCAGGCGGACTCGTCCGGCCCCGAAGGCCACCGCCGAAGCAACCACGAGCAGGGTGCCCACGGTGGTGATGGTGTTGGGCTGGATGCCCCACCGGATCAGGCCGTCCACGATCGGCCGAGTCAATGTGTAGAAGACCCGCTCGACCGGCTTGGTGATGAGCTTCACCTGATTGGGCACCCTCGATGGTTCGAAGGGTCGGGATCTGGCCGTTCCGGCCCCCCCGGAAAACCGCGGCAAACTATAACCGGGGGAACGGGTTATCGGAAGCGGACCGCCCCCGGAACGGCAGTTCCGAGTTCCGAGTCCCGAGTTCCAAGTTCGGGGTTCCGAATTCTCAGGAAACGGGCCCGATGCCTTTGCCTGGGTCAATAAAGCAGGAACGGCGCGCGGCGGGCGAGGAACCGCGTACGAGCCCCGGCCCAGTGACGGGCAAGGCTGTCCCATCCCCCCGAGGCAAAGAGAGTATCGCTCACCCGTTCGGCCAGGAGCCGCTGGAAATGCCGTCGATCGGCAGGAAACAGCTCGGCGCCGGTGCGACTCACCGCCTCAAGGAGGTGCAGCGCGGTAACGGTCGGATCGTATTGTTCGCGGTCGAGCACCTTGAGCCGGATCCCGGCCACGAGCGTATCGGCGAACTTCCCGTCGCCAGGCCGCCGCGGGGTAAAGCTCACCCCCTCGAACGAAACACCGGGGAGGCCCGCACCGCGGAGGGCGGCAAGCACCCGCGTGGTATCGAGCCACGGTGCGCCCACCTGCTCGAACGCGTGGTCGGTACCCCGGCCCACGGACAGCGTCGTACCCTCCATCAGGCATAGCCCCGGGTAGTGAATCAGGGCCTCGAGACTCTGCAGGTTGGGCGATGGCGGCACGAACGGCAGGCCGGTCTGGTCGAAGTACATCGACCGGCGCCATCCCGCGACCGGGACCACCGTCAGGTCGGTCTCGAGCGCGAAGTCGCTCCGGGCGAGCCGGGCAAGCTCACCGAGCGTCATGCCGTGCCGCATCGGGATCGAGAGCAGTCCCACCGCGGTCCGGAAGGCCGTATCCAGCACGTTGCCCTGGACCGCATCGCCGAGTGGATTGGGCCGGTCGAGCACCACCACAGGAAGGTGGCGCCGCGCGGCCGCGCGCATCAACTCGACGGTGGTCCACAGGTAGGTGTAGTATCGCGCGCCGGCGTCCTGCAGATCGAGCAGGATGACATCGATCCCTGCGAGCATCGAGTCGGTCGGGGCGGAATTGCGACCGTAGAGGCTGTAGATTGGGAGGCCGGTGGCGGAGTCGGTGCTCGACGCGACGGCCGCACCCGGGTCCGCGATCCCGCGGAAACCGTGTTCCGGGCTGAACAGTGCGGTCAGCCGGACACCGGCGGCGAGCAGACGATCCACCCCGCTCTGCCCCAGGTGATCCACCCCGGCCTGATTGGTGACCAGCCCGACCCGGCGGCCCCGGACCAGGTGGAGACTGTCGGAGAGCAGTACCTCGAGCCCGGGACGCACCTGCGGCGGTGCGGCCAAGGCATGTCTTGGCCGCGGCCCTGTCTGCCCCGGACACAGAAACCCCAGAACCAGCAAGCCTCCGAGCGCCCAGTGCACCGTGCCCATAGAGTCAGATTCCTCGCTCTCCTAGCCTTGGGGCTCGGCCCAGCCTCGCCCGCGGCGGCGCAGGACAGCCGGGATACCCTCGCGGTGGAGCGGCTGCTCGATTCGCTACCGCTCCGGGCCAAGGTGGCGCAGCTGGTGATGCCGTGGCTGGCAGGGAGCTACGCGGCGTTCGACGACAGCGCCTTCGTGGTGGCCCAGCGGTGGGTGGATTCGCTGCAGCTGGGCGGCATCATCGTCTCGGTCGGTTCGCCGCTGGACGTGGCGATGAAGCTCAACCGCCTGCAGCAGCGCTCACCGCTGCCTCTGCTGGTGGCCGCCGACCTCGAGGCGGGCGCCAGCTTCCGGCTCAACGGCGCGACGCCTTTCCCAACCAATATGGGCGTGGCCGCCACCGGAAGCGACCAGGATGCCTACGAGATGGGACGGGTCACCGCGCTCGAGGGGCGCGCCGTCGGCATTCACCTGGCCTTCGCGCCCGATGCGGACGTCAACAACAACCCCGCCAACCCCGTCATCAACACCCGCTCCTTCGGCGAGGATCCGAATCTCGTCGGCCGGCTGGTCGCCGCGACCATCCACGGACTGCAGGACAACGGAATGCTCGCCACCGCGAAGCACTTTCCCGGACACGGCGACACCGAAATCGACTCCCATCTCGCCCTGCCGATCATTCCCGCGAAGTGGGACCGGCTCGACACCCTTGAGCTGGTCCCGTTCCGCGCCGCGATTCAGGCCGGCGTCGCCCTGGTCATGTCGGCCCACATCGCCATGCCCGGCATCGCCAGCGACCCGAAGCGGCCGGCCACGCTCGATCCCGCGATCCTCACCGGCATCCTGCGCGACTCGCTCAAGTTCGAGGGGCTGGTGGTCACCGATGCGCTCGACATGGCCGGGGTGGTCAGCGCCTATGGCGCGGGCGAGGCGGCGGTGCGGGCCTTTCTGGCCGGCTCCGACCTGCTGCTGATGCCGGCCGACCCGGCCCAGGCGCTCGACGCCATGACCGACGCGATCGAGACCGGGCGGATCCCCTATGAGCGGCTCGACCGCTCGGTGCGGCGAATGCTGTGGATCAAGCGGCGGCTGGGACTGTTCTCCCGCCGCACCGTTTCGCTCGACAGCATCCCCGAGGTGGTGGGAGGCGCACGGTTCCAGCAGACCGCGCGGGACGTGGCCCAGCGCGCCGTGGTCCTCGTGGCCGACAGCGGAGGGACGGTGGACAGCCTGCGGGCCCGCCCCCGGAACCTCGCGCTGGTGACCTACGGCGAAGAGAACGCCGGCACGGTGGGCAACACCCTGCTCAAGCAGCTCAAGAGCGCCGGGCACACCGTCTCCATCTTTCGCCTGTGGCCCGCGAGCGGACCCGCCAGCTTCGATTCGGTCCGGGTGCTGGCGCGGAAGACTCCCTACACGCTGTTCGCGCTGTCGGTCAAGGTCACTACCGCCAAGGGAACGATCGGGCTCCCCGAACCCATCGCGAAACTGGTGGACGAACTCAGTCGGCGGAGACGTACCACGGTGCTCTCCCTCGGGTCACCATACATCGGGCTGCAGGTGCCCCACCTGCGGTCCTACCTGATCGCATGGAGCGCCAACGCGGTCAATGAATGGGCGGCGGCCCGCGCCCTCTCGGGCCAGGCCGCGATCAGCGGCCGGCTCCCCGTCCGCCTCCCGCCGAACTACCCACTCGGCCACGGCCTCGACCGCTGGCTGCCAAACCAGCCGTAAACCGTGCGGAGCCTCGCACTGGTCCTGCTGGTCTCCGCCTCGGGATGCGCTGGCGCACATCCCGACCCGCCAGCGCCCCGGCTCCCAGGCTGGCCAACGGTCACGGGATTCCTCGATTCGGTGGTCGCCTCGGGTGCCGCGCCCGGCGCCGTGCTGGGCGTGAGCCTGGCGGGTGAGCATCATTACTTCGGCACCGGACGTCTCGGCACCGACGATCCCACTCGCCCCGACAGCGCCACGGTGTACGACCTCGCCTCGCTCACCAAGGTCGTCGGACTCACCACGATGGTGATGCTGGCGGTGGACCGGGGGCAGCTCGACGTAGACGCGCCGGTGGCGCGCTACGTGCCCGCCTTCGCCGCCGATTCGAGCCAGCCCGAACGCCGTGGCGTTACCCTCCGCCACCTGCTCACCCACTCGAGCGGGCTCCCCGCGTGGCGGCCGCTGTACCAGGAGACTGCGACAAGGGCCGAGGCGCTGGCATTGGCCGACACCACCAGGCTGGTGGCCATGCCGGGAGAGAAGTACACCTACTCCGACCTCGGGGCGATCATCCTGACCCAGGCGGTCGAGAGAACGCTCGGCAAGCGGATCGACACTCTGCTCGCGGAGCGGGTCTTCGGTCCGCTCGGAATGAGAGAAACCCGGTACCTGCCGCCCGAGTCCTGGCGACCGCGTATCGCTCCCACCGAAAACGACCCGTGGCGCGGACGAGTGCTGCGGGGAGAGGTGCACGACGAGAACGCAGCCCGACTCGGCGGTGTTTCGGGGCATGCTGGGCTGTTCAGCTCGGCGCGAGATCTCCTCAGGTTTGCCGATTGGCTCCTGGCGGGAACCGCGGGAAGGGCGGGAAACTGCCTAGCTCCTCCCGCCTCTTCCGCCCTTCCCGCCCTTCCCGCCGTCACGGAGTTCGCCCGCCGCCAGGACCTCCCTCCCGGCTCGAGCCGAGCCCTGGGCTGGGATACTTCGACCCCGGGCGGGAGCGGCGGGAGTCGGCTCTCGCCCACCAGCTTCGGACACACCGGATTCACCGGGACCTCGATCTGGATCGACCCCGACCGCTGCCTTGCCATCGTCCTGCTCAGCAACCGGGTTCATCCCACCCGGGACAACCCCCGCTGGGGACCGGTGCGC
>Ga0326726_10006721_pt1 | contig 10342 bp, 11 predicted proteins | sample MHFenrmetagenome_2_FD_207603 | JGI IMG/M metagenome (GOLD analysis project Ga0326726, IMG submission 207603) | Lab enriched peat soil microbial communities from Michigan Hollow, Ithaca, NY, United States - MHF15MN | ecosystem: Environmental > Terrestrial > Soil > Wetlands > Peat | place: USA... | reverse complement strand
TCGTCCTGGCGGACGTCGATGAGCGGGTCCTGCTCGGCGAGCTGGGCGAGCGCCGCGCGCAGGCTGCCGGACTGGTCCGCCCGAAGCGGGAACACGATGGCCTCGAGCGCCGGCCGCGGGAAGCGAGCCGTATCGGTCTCGCCCGGGGGCGGTTCGCCGATCGCGTCGCCGACACGAACGGCACCGAGGCCGCGGACCGCCGCCATCTCCCCGGTGGCGAGGACGTCACGCCGGGGTGAACCGGCCGGCGCGAACACCTTGATCGACGTCGGCTTCGCCTCCGCTCCCCCGCCGACAGGCACGCGCTCGCGCGGACGGAGCGTGCCGGCGAAGAGGCGGACGTAGGCGACCCGTTCGCCCGACGCCGTGCGCTCGATCTTGAACACGCGGCCCGAGACCGCCGCATCCGGGTCGCCGCGAGCCCCCGAGAGGAGGTCGTCGACGCCGGAGAGGAGCGCATCGATCCCGGCGCCCGTCGCCGCCGACCCGAAGAACACCGGGTGGACCCAACCATGGCGCGTCTGGGCTGCCAGCTGCTGGCGCAGGCGGGCTGCCGATAGCGCGGCTTCGTCGCGCAGGTACGCCCCGAGGATCGCCTCGTCGTGGTCGGCGAGGACCTCGGTCAGCGCGACCCGATGGGCCCGGTCGTCCGCCGTGAATGGCACGAAGGACGCCTCACGTCGGCCGGCGTCGCGGACGGTCCCCATCGGCACGACGGCGGGTGCGAGCCGGCGCACCATCGCCTCGACGACGCGCTCCGGGCCGGCGCCCGCCCGGTCGATCTTGTTGACGAAGATCAGGGTCGGGACGTGGAGCCTCTGGAGCGCGCGGAACAGGAGCGGCGTCTGCGGTTGGACGCCCTCGACCGCGGAGACGACGAGCACCGCGCCATCGAGCACGCCGAGGACGCGCTCGACCTCGGCGATGAAGTCCGGGTGGCCGGGGGTGTCGACGAGGTTGACCGCCAGGTCGCCGACGAGGAACGAGGCGACCGCGGAGCGGATCGTGATACCGCGTTCGCGTTCGAGCTCGAGGGAGTCGGTCTGGGTGGTGCCGGCGTCGACGCTGCCGATGCGATCGATCGCGCCGGTAGTGAAGAGGAGTCGCTCGGTGAGGGTGGTCTTACCGGCGTCGACGTGGGCGAGGATACCGAGATTGAGCGTGCGCATGGAGCCTCATGCCTTCCAAGGAGGTGATCACCTTCTGGCTGGACATGACTGCTCCCATGACGCTCCTTTCTCCTGTGTCGGCGGTTGCGTTCCAATTAGCCTCGCATGCCCCGTCAAGCGCGGCCGTGCGCCGCGCGACCGGTGCTTTGATAAGCATCCCGTAGTCTCGAGACCTGGCGAAAGGCGGGCAACGTCGTCCTGACGATCCCGTAGGTCGTCTCAGCCGAAGGTGAAGCAGTACGCCTCGGCCCCCGCCTCGGGGAACTCGATCTCGAACAGACGCTCCTCGATCGAGCCCGTCTGGCGGATCAGCTGATGCAGCCGCTGGTCGGCCAGCGTGCCGTTACCTTCGTCGTCGACGTCGAGCCCGCCGGCGGTGGTTGGCGCCTTCCCGTCGAGCAGGACTCGAAAGGGAACCGCGGAGCCTCGGGCCGTCGGGCCCATGACGAGGTTCACGTCCCGCGCCTGGAACTCGAACGCGATCCGGCCACCCGGCTCGTTGACGACCGCCGCATGCGCCGCGATCGTCCATGTTCCAGTCAGGGACCACTCGTTGAGCCCGAGTGACGTCGGCGCGGGGTACGTCTGCGGCTCGCCGAGCCTTACCCGCTCTGCGGAGACGAAGCCCGCGCTGCGCCCGTAGCTCAGGTAGGTCTCCGGAGAGCGGAGGGTTCGCCAGTCGGCGGGAATCTCGAAGCCCTGGGGATCCACCGAGACGAGGTCCCGATCGAGGTCGACGGCACCCGCCTCGACGAGGAGCTGCTGGATGACCATCTCGGACATCGCGTACTCGCCCTCGCCGAAGTGGTGATAGCGGATCCGCCCGTCCGCGTCGGCGATGTACAGGGCCGGCCAGAAGTGGTTGGCGAACGCTTCCCAGACCCCGTACTGGCTGTCGATCGCGATCGGGTAGTCGACCCCGAAGGCACGGGCCCGAGCGGTGATGTTGTGGACGTCCCGCTCGAACCCGAACTCCGGCGTATGGACGCCGATCACGGTCAGCCCGTGCGGCCTGTACTTCGCGTTCCACGCTCGGACGTAAGGCAGCGACCGCAGCCAGTTGATGCAGGTGTACGTCCAGAAGTCGACGGCGACGACCCGGCCGCGGAGCCCCGCGGGCGTCAGCGGCTCCGAGTTGAGCCAGCCGGTCGCGCCATGGAATTGCGGCAGGTGGCCTTCGACCGGCAGATCGGGTTCGTCGTCCGCCAACCGGTGGGCGATCGAACGGATCAGGCCCGGCACATTCGACGTCATTGCCGTTCCTCCGGCCCCTGTGGAGCTGCCACGCCTTCTCCTTCCTGCGCGAACCAGTCGAGCACGCGCAGCGCGCGAAGCGTGTTCCACCGGCTCGGCTGCCCCTCCCCCGCCTCCATCTGGAAGTGGGCCTCGCCCTCGTGGACGTTCTGGAGCGGCCAGCGGCCGTCGGGATCCCGATTGCCCTCGACGACCCCGATCGCCTCGGCGACGCGCTCGTCGGGACTGACCTCGGCGGCGCGCAGGTAGTCCAGCCCGCGCAGGATGTCGTAGTGATACCAGGTCGGGAACGAGAACCGGAGCCAGTCCGGGTCGATGACCTCGCCGGTCGACTTCCGGCGGAACAGCCGGCGCTCGAGCATGTACGCCTCGCCGCGCCGGCGTGCCGCGCGTAGCTCGGCCGAGCCGCCGGTCGCCCACTCGTGCTCGAGCAGGCCCTCGAGGACGTTGATCGTCGTCCCGAACGACGACACCGTCGCGCCGTTCTCGACCTCGCAGTTCCAGCCGCCGTCGGACAGCTGCTCTCTGAGGAGCCGGTCGACGAGCGGCGTCATGTCCACGCCGAAGTACGAGCCGGTCGAGACGACGTTGCCGTTGATGCACGGCTCGACCTCGCCCTCGAAGAACCGGTTGTCGGCCCATGGGGTCTCGAAGTCGGGATCCCGCCAGGTGACGTGCTCGCGGACGAGGCCGACCGCCCGTCGGGCCCCCTGGCTCACGGGATCGAGCCCGAGCCGGCGCAGGAGCTCCAGGACGTGGAAGGTGTCCGTCCAGTCGTGCGACCACGGCCGGCCGCCCCACAAGCCGTCCGGCGCCTGGAGTGCGAGCAGCCGGGCGCCCCAACCCTCGGTCGCGACCCTCGCCCGCTCGGCGGCCACGGCGTCCGCCGGCTCATGGGTCAGGTCGCGCATCACCTGCCAGCGGATCGAGGGATCGGCGTCGAGCAGCCAGTCGATGACGGTCATGTCCCTACCTCGCGCCACGCCCCGTGTGCCAACGATTCGCAGATGATGGCAGCGATTGGAGTGACGGACACCCCCGCGGTTACTCCGCGGCGAGCGCCGCGAGGAGCGCGCGGAGGGTCGGTCCTGGCAGCGGGATCCGTGCCCCTGCGTTGGCCGACGAGGCGACCCGCGCCGGGCCGCCGGCGCCCTCGGCCCACGTGACGAGCGCGGCGATCCGCAGGAGGCCGGCGTTGAACGCCGCCGCGCCATCGAGTCCCCATGCGGCGAAGAACGCATCGTCACGGCGATCGGCACGCGCGCGCAGCTCACGCAGGATCGGGCCGGGGTCCGTCGCGCCGTCCTGCCCGTCGACGGCCACGACGAGCACGTTCGACACCGACGGCGGGAGCTGACGGAGCTTGCCCAGGATCGAGGGCTCCAGCGACGCGGCGCCCGGACCCGGCCGGCGGCGCGTCACCTCGACGTTGAACGGGCGGCCCGCGCGGAAGGTGGCGGTGAAGTCGGGCCCGCGGCGCCCGGCGCCGTAGGCCTCGAACGTGAGCTCGAACCGCCGGTCCGCGAGCACGAGTGCCGCCACGCGGAGCTCCGCGCGGACGTCGAGCCTCGCCTCGGTCTCCGCCGCACCGCGCAGCTTCTTGCGGATCTTGTCCCGGTTGATCTCGGCGAACGCGCGGAACCTGGGCGACGCGGCAAGCCAGGCGGGCAGCCCGGCGAGGGCCGGGTCGGGCCCGGGCATCTCGACGAGGTCCGCGACGAGCCGCACGATCCTCGGCGGCTCGCTCGATTGATCGGTCACCGGCCCATGCTGCCCGATCACGCAGTGTAGGGTGGCGCGGCCTCCTGGGCGGCGCCTGCCTGCTCGAAGGCCAGCGCGAAGTCCTCCGAGGGTCCGGAGTGGCCCGCCGACTCCTCGGCGGTGTGCGTGCGGGCAAACGCGAGATGGGCTGCCTCGTGGCGAACGGTATCCCGGAGCTCGGTCAGGTTCGTCCAGTTCGCGAAGATCCAGATGATCGTCGGGTAGTCGGTCGTGTACGAGCCCTTGAAGCCGTAGCGCAGCCCGTAGGCCGGCGGCGGCACGACCGTGTCGACGAAGACGATCGACGCCTCCGGGATCCCGAGCTGTCCGCAGGCCTCGTCGAGGGCGGCCAGGGCCGTTTCGACGTACAACGGGTCGGGATGGGCCGCCCGGACCCGATCGGACTGGACGTGGATGCCGCGGCGCGCGAACTCGGCGAACTCCGGGAACGTATCCCGGCCGATCGTGAAGGTCCCGTCCGGCGATTCGAGCGGGATGTCAGCGACGGCGACGCGCGGGTTCATGCTCGTAGTGTCTCAGAGTCGCTGCTCGGCTCCCCCGCGTGGACGATGAGGTCGAAGTGACGCCACAGGATCGCGACCAGGAGCGCCGAGCCGATGAACCCGAACCAGAACGGGGCCGTGATCCCGAGCGTCTGGGCGAGCAGGCCTCCGATCGGGGCGCCGATCACCAGGCCGCCGACGATCGCGACCCGGTAGACGCCGGTCACCCGGCCGAGCAGCTCGTCGGGGACGGCCCGCTGGCGCACGACCGTCGAGGTCGTGCCCCAGATGAACTCGTGCGCCCCGAAGACCACCAGCGTGGCGAGCGCGACCACGGACGAGGTCGTGACGGCGAGGGACAGGTGGGTGGCGGTCTCGATGAGCAGGCCCGCGCGCATGATGTCGCCGAGGGCGAACCGCCGCTCCAGCCGGCCATACGAGACCATCCCGATGACGCCGCCCACGGCGACCGCCGTCGTCAGGAGGCCGAACCCCACTTCGCTCATGCCGAGCCGCTGGCTCGCGTAGAGCACGAGGACCCCCCACGCGGCCCCGAACGTGACGTTGAACGTGAAGATCGTCAGCGCCAGGGTCCGCATCGGCGGATGCCCGAGGAGCCAGCGGATCCCCTCCCCCATCTCCGCCCGGAGGCTCGATCGCTCGCGCAGCTCGTTCGTGGTGGTCGTCACGACGCGCGACACGAGCACCGCTCCGAGGACGAAGCAGACCGCGTTCGTCGCGAACGGGATCGCCGTGCCGGCGGCGAACAGGAAGGCGCCGATCGGCGGGGCCACGAGCTGGTTCGTCAGCAGGAAGGCGCCCTGCTGGCGCGCGTTGGCGATGCCGAGGTCCTCGCGAGCGACCATGCCCGGCAGGAGCGTGCTGCTGGCGGAGTCGGCGAAGGTCTCGGCCGTGCCGAGGACGAACAGCGTGACGAGGACGATGGCGATGCTGACCGTCCCGCTGACGATCGTGGCGACGAGGACGACCAGCGCGGCGGCCCGCCCCAGGTTGGCCACGATGACCATGCGGCGACGGTTGAAGCGGTCCGCCGCGGCGCCGCCGAGGACGCCGAACAGCAGGACCGGGAGGTACTCGCTCAGGACCGCCAGCGACACCAGGAACGGATCCTTCGTCAGCGACGCGACGAGGAGCGGACCGGCCGCGAGCACGATGCCGTCGCCGACGTTGTTGACGATCGTGGCCGAGAGGAGCCAGCGGAAGCTTCGTCCGAGCCTCGTGGGCACGACGGCTTCGATCGGTCGGGCGAGCAATGAGCGCACCGGCGGCAGGATACCAACCCGGGTCGACCGCGCGCCTAGCCTCGCTCACGGTCGGCTGGTGAATGACGATGGCGAGCAACCATCAGAGCTGGACCAACGTCTCGTACAAGAACCAACAACGCCTGGATCCAGATGAACCGCGGCAATTGCTCGCCCATCGACTGCGACTACAACGACAACCAGGCCGGCGTGGTCTTCCCATGACATCGTGTTGAGGTACAGCCGGCCGCCGCCCACGAGGTACGACAGTGCGGAAGGAAAGCCGAGCAAGGCCGTGACGCCCAGCGAGTAGCATCGGGCGACGATGCGGATCCTGATCGTCGGTGGCGGTATCGCCGGATTGGCCATGGCTCGGGCCGGTCGGCAACGTGGGCTCGAGTGCGAGATCGTGGAGCGCACGACGACCGCGCAGATCGCCGCGGCCGGCATCTACCTGCCCGGCAACGGCATGGCGGCGCTGGGGCGGCTCGGGCTGGCGGATGCCGTCGCCGAACGTGGCGCGGTGGTCGGGCGGCGGCGCCTCTTCGACGATCGGGGTCGGAAGCTCATCGACTTCGATGAAGCCGGTCTCTGGCGGGACGTCGCACCGCCGATCGCGCTCCATCGCGAGGAGCTGCATCGGATCCTTGCGGACGGGGCGACCGGCGTGCCGATCCGGTTCGGCGTGACCGTCATGTCCATCGACGACGGGCCCGACGCCGTTCGAGTCGCCTTCGACGACGGGTCATCGGCGACCTACGACCTGGTGGTCGGGGCCGATGGGGTCCACTCCCCCACTCGGCGGAGCTGGTTCGGTGGACCCGAGGCGCGGCTGGCCGGCCAGGTCGGCTGGCGGTTCGTCGTCGACGGCCACCCCGATATCGACGGCTGGAACGGCTGGCTCGGGCGCGACCGCGGGTTCCTGGCGCTCGACATCGGCGGCGAGCGGGTCTATGGCGTCGGCGACATCCGCTCCGCGGACGGCCTGGATCCGACCGACGGCGATCTCGAGGGGTTCAAGCGGTTGTTCGAAGGCTACCCGGAGCCGGTGCCCTCGCTGGTCGGCCGCCTTCGATCATCGGACGAGCTGTGGTTCTCGCCGTTCGAGGAGGTCTCGCCACCGGCCTGGTCCAGGGGTCGGGTCGTGCTCATCGGCGACGCGGCCCACGCGACCGCCCCGAACATGGCCGAGGGCGCCTCGCTGGCCATCGAGGACGCCCTGGTCCTCGCCGACTGCCTGTCCGCCGGCGGCGACGTCTCGCCCGCCCTGGCGGCCTACGTCGAGCGCCGGGCCGCGCGCGTCGCCCACGTCCAGCACATGACCCGTCGCCGCGATCGCCTGCGCTACCTCCACCCGGCCCTGCGACGCGCCGTCATGCGCGTGGCCGGTCACGCGACGTTCCGGGCGCACTACCGTCCCCTGCTCGCGCCGCCATAGCGGGATCGTCAGCCGACACTTGACAAGGGCGTTATACAACCATATGGTTGTATCAAATGCAGCTCGCCTTCAACGCCGACCAGATCTTCGCCGCACTTGCCGACGCCACCCGGCGTGACATCGTGCTGCGCGCCCTGAACGGCAGCGAGGGCGTGGCCGAGCTGGCCGGGCACTACTCCATGAGCTTTGCGGCCGTGCAGAAGCACGTCGCGGTGCTCGAACGGGCCGGCCTGGTCACCAAGCAGCGCACCGGCCGCCGCAAGGTGGTGCGCACCAACATCGAGGGGCTTCGCCTGGCGCGCGGCCTGCTCGACCAGTACGAGGCGCTCTGGCGCGGCCGCATCGACCGCATGGAAGAGCTCATCACCAGCACGGAGGAGACCAGCGCATGACCGTCACCGCTGTCCGCAAGGACCCCGACGCCCTGACCCTGATCCTGACCGCCGAGTTCGACGCCTCCCCGGAGCGCGTCTGGGACCTGTGGGCCGATCCGCGCCAGCTCGAGCGCTGGTGGGGGCCCCCGACCTATCCCGCGACCTTCACCGCCCACGACCTGGCGCCGGGCAGCCATGTCGAGTACTACATGACCGGACCCAGCGGCGACCGGCCGCACGGCTTCTGGGACGTCGTCGAGGCCGATCCGCCGCGGCGGCTCGTCTACATCGACGGGTTCGCCCACGAGGACGGGACGCCGAACGACGACTTCCCGCGCAACCGTGGCATCGTGACGATCGAGCCGATCGCTGCCGGCCGCACGCGGATGTCGATCGAGAGCCGCTTCCCGAGCACCGAGGCCATGGAGCAGGTCCTGGCCATGGGCATGGAGGAGGGCCTCACCCAGGCGGTCGGCCAGATCGATGCCATCCTCGCCGAGGATGCCGTCCGCTCCGCGTAGACCAGGACACGCACCATCAGGAGACGAACGATGACCACGCTGACCGAGCCAGTCACCCGCACCCTGGACGTACCGGGCGCCACCCTGACCTACGACATCCGCCGCGCCGAGTCCTCCGACCCCGTCCTGTTCCTGATCGGATCGCCGATGGGTGCCGGCGGGTTCGCGACGCTGGCCAGCCACTTCCCCGATCGCACCGTGGTGACCTACGACCCCCGGGGCGTCGACCGGAGCGTGAAGGCCGATCCGGCGAGCCCGTCCACGCCCGACGAGCACGCCGACGACCTGCATCGCCTGATCGCCGAGCTCAACGAGGGCCCGATCGATCTCTTCGCCAGCAGCGGCGGCGCGGTGAATGCGCTCGCCCTCGTGGCGGCGTACCCGGAGCAGGTCCGGGCCCTCGTCGCGCACGAGCCGCCGCTCGCGTCGATCCTGCCCGATCGCGAGGGCGCGATGGCGGTCACGGAGGCCGTCCACGACACCTACGAGCGCAGCGGCTTCGGCGCCGGCATGGCGCACTTCATCGCGGCCGTGAGCCACACGGGGCCGATGACGCTGGACTATGCCGCTCAGCCGGGTCCCGACCCGGCGATGTTCGGTCTGCCGACGCAGGACGACGGCACCCGGACGGACCCGCTCCTGGGTCAGAACATGCTCAGCTGCACGCACTACGAGCCCGATTTCGAGGCGTTGCGTTCGGCCTCCACCCGGGTCGTGCTGGCCTCAGGCATCGAGTCGGAGGGCACGATGGCGTCCCGCGGCGCGTTCGCCGTCGCCGAGCGGCTCGGCACCGAGCCGGTGATCTTCCCGAGCAACCACGGCGGCTTCCTCGGCGGCGAGTACGGCCAGCGTGGCGATCCGGACGGCTTTGCGGCCAAGCTCCGGGAAGTCGTCGCGGAGGGCTAGCCACGGAGCCCACGACCGCTCGCGGGTGTGAGCTCAACACCCGGCCGGGGAGCGACGTAGGCTGGTCGACATGGTCGACACCCTGCGCGTGATCCTCGAGATCGGCAAGGAGCGGAAGATCGTGGCCGGCGCCATGGACTGGCCCGGCCTCGATCGCTGGGGGACCTCAGAGGAGGACGCCATCGACAAGCTGGCGTCCTACCTCCCGCGCTACGCCCGTGTCGCCGAACAGGCCGGCCTGGCGAGCGCGTTCGCCCGGACGCGCGAGGTCGAGGTCGTCGAGCGGGTGCCCGGCTCGAGCTCGACCGACTTCTGGGGCATCGCCCACGCGCCGTCGCAGATCGAGCGTGAGGTCCTCTCCGACGCGGCCCTCGAACGGCGGCTCGACCTCCTGCGCGCTTGCTGGGCCTACTTCGATCACACCGCGGCAGGCGTCTCGCACGAGCTCCGGCCCGGATCCCGGAGCGCCGGGCGCAGCCGCGAGCAGATCATCCGCCACGTGTACGGCAGCGAGCCCGAGCAGTTCTCACGCAAGGTCGAGGTCCGAACCCCGCTCGAGGTCGTCCTCACCCCGGACGGCCTCATGACCCACCGGCAGGAGTACCTCGCCGCCATCCGTGCCTACAACGCGGAAGGCAGGCCGGCGCGAACCTGGCCGATCCAGTTCCTCGTGCGCCGCACGGCCCACCACGTCATGGATCATGCGTGGGAGATGGAGGATCGGGACCTCGACCACGAGATCCCTCGGGCCGGGCATACGAGCGCGTGACCGGGTCCGGAGCGTAGGACCCGGTCACGTCGCGATGGCTCTCGCCTACCGTGCCCGGTCGCGCTCGTATAGCCGGGTCGCCCAGAGGTAGCCCACGACCGAGAACGCGACGCACCAGGCGACCGCGAGGAGGCCGCTGTTGCCGATCGGGGTCCCGAGCAGCAGCCCGCGGACGGTCTCGATGACCGGCGTGAACGGCTGGTTCTGGGCGAACCAGCTCAGGCCGTCCGGCATCGAGTCCGTCGGCACGAAGCCGCTACTCAGGAACGGCAGCAGGACCAGGAACATCGGCAGGTTGCTGGCGGTCTCGACGCTGTTGCTCACCATGCCGAGGGCGACCGACAGCCAGGTGACCGCCACGGCAGCCAGGGTGAGGACGCCGACC
>Ga0326726_10006720_pt1 | contig 10343 bp, 6 predicted proteins | sample MHFenrmetagenome_2_FD_207603 | JGI IMG/M metagenome (GOLD analysis project Ga0326726, IMG submission 207603) | Lab enriched peat soil microbial communities from Michigan Hollow, Ithaca, NY, United States - MHF15MN | ecosystem: Environmental > Terrestrial > Soil > Wetlands > Peat | place: USA... | reverse complement strand
CTCAGTCCGGATGATACGCTTCATGATGCTGTCGATATGTTTGCCCGTTATTATTTCCGTGCCATACCGATTACGGATGATAATGATACCCTGCTCGGTGTCGTCTCATTCCATGACATCAAAGGGCTTAAGCCTCGATTTGATTGATTTGAGGGCCGTGCACTGATGTGGTTTTACGGCTTTACTTGTCTTCAGTTCACTGGCTGCTGATGCATTGGATGCCTGAATAGTTTTAGGGCACCTCTATTGATTTATACCGCGAAGCGATTACTTCGTTGGTCCCGACCAGTCGGGATACATTCCTGTTTTGTAAGTTTACCCCGACAAAGTCGGGGCTCATGACAATTTATAGCGGTACCATTTAAGCGTTCCCGTACGCCGTCTTGCTGTTGTTTCTTTTCCGGTTCCCCCTTTTTTGTCTCGCGTTTTAGTGCCGGGAAGCCTGCCCTTGAGCGATTAAATCCAGAAAGAACGATTCCTCGAAATGCTTCATGAGTGATGTTTCCTTGTGCGGCCGGTATAAAGTTTTCTGGTAAAAAATCCCAGCCATACTCCCGCAATCAGTAAAAAAAGATAGATCAACAGGTGTCCCAGCAGTTCGAATTCACTGATGAGCTGATCCAGCTGGCTGTGAAAAAAATATCCGGCAAGAAGGTATAGTGAGACATAGAGCCCGACTGCAACAGTGTCATATATGATGAATATTTTCCATGGAGTACGGACTGATCCTGCGACTATCGGGGCGAAAAATCTGATATTTGGAACAAATGTCATGATGAGCAGCGTAAGGCCCGCTTTTTCTCTCATATTACCGGAATACGTTTCAATCAGGGGCGTTGCAATCCTGTTTTTAAATCGTTCGATCAATCTGCTCCCTCCTCTGCTGAGCCAGTACGTAACGTTATCTCCCGTCAGAAATGCCGCAATGGAGACAACTATTGCTACTGTCGGATCAAGCGGGTCAAAATAGACAGTGTAGCCGACCATGATGAGAATTATCTCCTCCGGCAGCGGAATCAGCGCATCAAGAAAGGCCAGCAGAAAAAAAATGCCGAAATACGAGAGATGCTGAAGATAGGGTATGACCTGAGTATGCATGATTTTTTTTGGCTGACAACAGAATCATATCATTGCAAAGGTATGAAATCCTGAACGGGGGGCAAACTGCCGCAGGGGACAAGAGTGTTTTTGCGTGAAACGGGCCGCGACAGGCGCATGAAACTGATGCGGCGCAACGGGTGTTGATATAGGCAGTCTTTACGTGCAACCGGTTATTTGCTGGGAGAATTGAACTCATTGAGACTATGGCAGAATATCAGCAGAAGGTATCGGAAACATTCTGGACCCTTTCGCCCGGAGAGGCACTTCTGGAGGCCGACAGCGGGTTGCAGGGTTTATCGGAAAGTGCAGCCAGCCAAAAGTTGCGGCAATATGGGCCGAATACCTTGAAAGGGAAGTCGAAAACTCCGGATTTAATGCTGTTTCTCCTGCAGTTTAAAAGTCCGGTTACCCTGCTTTTGATTTTTGCTGCACTGCTCTCCTATGCCCTGCGTGACAGAACCGATTCCGCAATCATTCTTCTCATAGTGCTGGTGAGCGGTCTGCTGGGATGGTGGCAGGAAAAGGGGGCATCAAGAGCGGTAGAGGAATTGATGAAAATGGTGCAGATTAAGTGCCGGGTTGTCCGTGATGGCAAAGACCGGGAGATACATGTTGAAGAAGTTGTTCCGGGTGACGTTATTCTTCTCTCCGCCGGAGATGTGATACCCGGCGACGCTCTGCTCCTTGAGTCAAGCGAGTTGTTTGTCGATGAAGCTGCATTTACGGGTGAAACTTATCCTGTTGAAAAAAATACGGGCGTATTACCTGCCGAAACCCCGCTTGCCGCTCGAAGCAACACGCTTTTTATGGGTGCACATATCATAAGCGGAAGAGCCCGGGCGCTGGTGATGAAAACCGCAATGCTGACCGAGTTCGGCAAGATTTCCGAAACGCTTCGCCTGAAGACGCCGGAAACGGATTTTGAACGGGGTGTACGTCGGTTCGGCTATATGCTCATGGAGATTACGATGGTTCTGGTGGTCATCATTTTTGCCGTCAATGTTCTCCTGCACAAGCCGGTGCTCGACTCCTTTCTTTTCTCCCTTGCACTTGCCGTAGGTCTCACTCCGCAGTTGCTCCCTGCAATCATAACTGTCAATCTTGCAACCGGTGCCCGCAATATGGCCCGCAAGCGGGTGATCGTGAAGAGGCTCTCCTCCATAGAGAATTTCGGCAGTATGAATATTCTCTGTTCAGACAAGACCGGTACTATAACCGAAGGTAAAGTAAAACTGCATAAGGCATTATCTGTATCAGGAGAACCATCGGCAAAGGTGCTTGAGTATGCCTGGCTCAATGCTTCCCTGCAGCAGGGGTTTCATAACCCTATTGATGCTGCGATTATTGAGAGCCATCCTGATACAGCGGGTTCCTTTGAAGTGCAGAGTGAAGTGCCTTATGATTTCATCCGCAAACGCCTGACAATCCAGATCAAGAATGCTTCTGACAATATCGTTATCACAAAAGGTGCGCTTAATCGTGTGCTTGAGGTGTGCAGCAGGGTGGAAACAGAAGATGGATCTATTGTGGATCTGGATGCAAAGCGTGATCAGATTCTGTCGCAATACAGCCAACTGAGTTCGGACGGTTTCCGCACATTGGGGGTAGCCTCAACGGCAGGAAACAAAGATCACGATTTTACACGTCAGGATGAAAAAGAAATGACCTTTCTTGGGTTTATTACTTTTTTTGATCCCCCGAAAGCGGATGCAGGTGAGACAATAAAAAATCTGGAAAGAGTAGGAGTAAAACTGAAAATCATAACGGGAGACAATGCTTTGGTTGCCGGAAGCCTCGGGAAGTCGGTCGGAATAGCAAACCCGACTTTGCTTACCGGACCGGAAATCAGCAAAATGAGTGACGCGGCGCTTAAACAGCGATGTGTACACACTCATATTTTTGCTGAAGTTGAACCTGATCAGAAGGTGAGGATCATACTTGCCCTCAAAAAGGCGGGAAATGTTGTGGGATTTATTGGCGACGGCATCAATGATGCTTCAGCACTGCATGCCGCTGATGTGGGGATTTCGGTCGATTCGGCAGTTGATGTTGCAAAAGAGGCCGCAGAGATTGTGCTGCTCGATCATGACCTTAAGGTTCTGGAGCAGGGTATTGTAGAGGGCCGGAAAACATTCACCAATACCATGAAATATGTTTTTATGGCGACAAGCGCGAATTTCGGCAATATGTTCAGTATGGCCGGTGCATCTCTTTTTCTGCCGTTTCTTCCTCTTCTGCCAAAACAGATTCTGCTTACCAACCTTCTTACCGATTTTCCGGAAATCACCATTGCAAGCGATCGAGTTGATGCCGTAAACATTGAGCAGCCACATCGCTGGGATATCCGTTTCATCCAGCGCTATATGATCACTTTCGGTATTCTGAGTTCGGTATTCGATTTTCTGACGTTCGGAGTATTGCATTACTTTCTGCACGCCAGGGAGGCTCTGTTTCAAACTGGCTGGTTTGTCGAATCGGTGATTTCAGCCGCGCTCATCGTTCTGGTGATCAGGACCAGACTGCCTTTTTTCAGGAGCCTGCCGGGCAAATACCTTTTGACAGCGACCCTTTTCGTTGTTGTGGCGGTAGTGTTGCTTCCGTTTTCACCACTCTTGTCAATGTTCGGATTTGTGCAACTTCCTTTGGAATTCTATGGATGGATGCTGCTGATTGTGGTACTCTATATCCTGTCGGCTGAAATTACCAAACATTTCTTCTATAAAAGAGTGGACAACAGGGGCTGAATGTTTGTCGTACAGCTCTATGCCGATTTGCTCTCCTGATCAGGAAGCAGATACAGAGCTGTAACCTATTTGATATAAAGATGGCCTCCAGAGTGTCAACGGAGAATTTTCATCCTGTTTTTGCCTCTTCGATCTTCTCAATTCCCTGCCTCCAAACTATCCGTATACGTCTCACATCCTTCAGAGTGTCTCATAAAGAGGCACGGAGCCTTTTTCGGTTATGTGGATTTCGTGCATACAGGTTGATGCCCCTATGAAACTAGGATCAATGCTAATAATAATAGCCATGTCTCAGCTCTTTTCAATTAAAGCTGATGATTGGTATACTTTTTGTAAGTATTGGGGGAACAGAGCGGGTATCGGGGAGTTTCAGGATAATGATTCAGCTGTAACTGAAAGATGCCATGCTGTATCTGGTGATCTGGTTCACGGTCAGATTTTGAGTGCCGGAATGGCTTGATGGAAAAAGGTTTCTGAAATGATGTATTGAAAATTGATTGCTATATGAAAAGGAAGATAGCTCTTGTTACAGGTATAACCGGTCAGGATGGTTCATATTTAGCGGAACTGCTTCTTGAAAAAGGTTATGAAGTACACGGTATCAAACGTCGTGCATCTTCACTCAACACAGCAAGGATTGACCACCTCTATCAGGACCCTCATGTCCAGGATCGCAATTTTTCGCTTCATTACGGAGATTTAACCGACAGCAGTAATCTGACGCGTATTATCGAGCAGGTTAAGCCCGATGAAGTTTACAACCTCGGTGCACAGAGCCATGTTGCGGTCAGTTTTGAAGAGCCTGAATATACGGCCGATGTCGATGCCATGGGAACACTGAGACTGCTCGAAGCTATCCGCTTTCTTGGCCTTGAAAAGAGAACCCGGTTTTATCAGGCATCGACTTCAGAACTGTTCGGGCTGGTTCAGGAGACTCCGCAGAGAGAGTCCACTCCATTCTATCCTCGCAGTCCATATGCCGTCGCCAAGCTCTACGCTTACTGGATTACGGTAAACTACCGTGAAGCTTATGGTATGTATGCCTGCAACGGTATTCTTTTCAATCATGAATCTCCACGTCGGGGAGAGACCTTTGTTACCCGAAAGATCACCCGAAGCCTTGCAAATATAGCCCAGGGAATAGAAGAGTGTCTCTATATCGGCAACATGAATGCACTTCGTGACTGGGGGCATGCCAGGGACTACGTGCTCATGCAGTGGATGATGCTGCAGCAGGATAAGCCGGATGATTATGTCATCGCGACCGGAGTCCAGTACAGCGTACGAGATTTTATTTCAAAAGCGGCCGAAAAGCTTGGTATTACTCTTGCATTTGATGGAGAGGGTAAGGAAGAAAAAGGAATCGTCATTAACGTAACCGGAGCAAAAGCTCCTGCGGTAAACGTCGGTGATGTGATCATATCGGTCGATCCCGACTATTTCAGGCCATCCGAGGTTGAAACATTGCTTGGCGATCCGACGAAAGCCAAAGAGTCTCTTGGCTGGGGGCCGGAAATTACTGTTGATGAGATGATCGAAGAGATGATAGATCACGATCTTGATTTAGCAAGACGCCATGCACTTTTGAAGACGCACGGTTATAGCGTGGCTGTCAGCAAAGAGAGCTGAAAATATGCAGACACATGTTGCGGGTTTTTCGAAAATTTGATCGTGTCATTTTTGGTGCAGTCAGCTCTCTGTTTGATATGCTCTGAACGGTTCTTCCGGGGAGGCGAAGAGTAAAAGACTGTTCTATTTTGAGATGCGGGGTTTATTGTATTTATTTTGTTTATGTTTTCGTGATTCGGAATGAATACTGAAAATGCGGTTATGGATTTATTTCTACCTGCAAGAGGCACGGAACCAAAGCGTTTGGAAAAGCTGTTGTTCATTTTTGTCGGACCACGCTGGCATCAAGATATAACGCATGCGTATTCTGTTTATTCATCAGAATTTCCCCGGGCAGTTCAAATTTCTTGCTCCCGCCCTCGCCGGCAGAGGTCATACTGTGGTGGCACTGACCATGCGGAAAAATCCCGTTCCGGAGTGGTGCGGCGTAAAAATTGTCACCTATTCAGCAAGCCGCGGCAGCACTCCGAATGTGCATCCCTGGGTTAGCGATTTTGAGACTAAAACCATCCGCGCTGAGGCTTGTTTCAGAGCTGCTCTCCGGATGAAGAGAGGCGGTTTTACGCCTGATGTGATCGTAGCCCATCCGGGGTGGGGCGAAAGTCTTTTTCTCAAGGATGTTTGGCCTCAGGCAAAACTGGGGATCTACTGCGAATTCTATTATCATCCGGAAGGGGCTGATGTAGGGTTCGATCCGGAGTTTCCGCCCGATGATGAGGGATACATGTGCCGGTTACGGCTCAAGAATCTCAATTCCGAGCTTCATTTTCAGATTGCTGATGCGGGCATATCCCCAACTAATTGGCAGGCAGGCACTTATCCCGAACCATTCCGCTCCCGTATCACGGTTGTACATGACGGAATCGATACTGAAGCGGTTATGCCAAATCCCGGGGTCAAGCTGACTCTGCAGGGTGAACTTCTCCTCTCGAAGCAGAATGAAATCATTACGTTTGTGAACCGGAATCTGGAACCGTACCGGGGTTATCACATTTTCATGCGCGCACTGCCGGAACTGCTGAAGCGACGGCCGGAAGCCAGAGTTATGATTGTCGGTGGAGATGATGTAAGTTACGGCGCAAGGCCAGACGGGAACCTGAAGTGGAAAGAGATTTTTGCCGCCGAGGTGCGCCCGGGGATCAGTGATGCCGACTGGAGCAGGGTACACTTTCTCGGCAATGTTTCCTACCAGCAGTTTATCTCTTTGCTTCAAATTGCGTCAGTTCATGTGTACCTTACCTACCCGTTCGTGCTTTCTTGGAGTCTGCTTGAGGCTATGAGTACCGGATGCGCAATTGTTGCCAGCGACACCCCGCCACTGAGCGAAGCGATCCTGCACAATGAAACAGGGCGGCTGGTAAACTTTTTTGATGTTATGGGGATCGTTGACGAGGTGTGCAGATTGCTTGAAAATCCCATTGAAATGGTAAGGCTTGGTGCGAATGCCCGTAAATTTGTAAAGACCGGTTATGATCTGCAGAGTGTCTGTCTTCCTCGACAGCTTCAGTGGGTAGAAGGGCTTGCAGGCTGACGTATGGTGATTGTCGGTATATGCCTGATATTGCGCATCTTATTGTAATTATTAATCTATATATGCAAAATCTGAAAGCGGGAGGTTATCCTGCTGCAGTAAACACGGATGGGGTACTAAACATTTGTATAATTAATGCTGGGGCATTACATTAGATTATGTTATATGCCCGTAAGCACTTAAGTGTTTATGTCGCCGTCTGCTCAACCGTTGAGGGTTATAAACCGATCATTAACGGAGAGACCACCAGGTTTCGAACTGTTCAATCGATGCTCTGAAATTTATTTATAACTGTTTATAATAAAAAAAGATACCATTAGCGCAACGGTAAGGGGCGGTGAAGATTCCAGTCGAAATTGCCGCCGCATTTTCTGCGGAATTCTTATTGAACATGCGCTTTACCGGAATTGAATGGTAATCATATTGCATATATATAATCCGTATAAATCCCATCGGCACAGCATACGGGCTGATGATATCGAAAGTTCTGAAGATTAACCGTTTATTTTTCCCCCTGAAGCCGATGATTCAACGTGAACGTAAGCATTACCGGTTGTGAAAAGCATCAAAGAGAAATCTCCATTGCGCGAAGCTCTTGTGGCGCTTATTCCGTCTGTAAACAAGACATTTTTTTTCAGTTTGTTTGTCAACGTGCTTGTTCTTGCGCCAAGTGCATACATGATGGAGGTCTATGACCGCGTAGTCAACAGCCGGAGTCATACTACGCTGTTGATGCTTACCATTCTTGTTGTGTTTATTTATCTGCTTCTTGAAGCGCTCGAATGGGTCAGAAGGCAAGTGATGCATGATGCAGGCATGGAGCTTGACAAGGAGCTCCGGGCTCAGGTATTCGGTGCGGTGTTTTCCGCCCGGCTTCTGAATCTGCCCGTTGCAGGCGCACAGGCTCTTCGTGACCTGAAAACCATTCGTGAGTTTCTTCCATCACAGGCTATGCTGGCCATTATCGATGCTCCGCTTGCTCTCCTTGTTCTGGTGATAATTTTTATGATGAGCCCTGCGCTCGGATGGTTTGCCGTTGGTGGTGCAGTTGTCCAGTTTGGAATCGGCGTTCTCAATGAGCGCCGTATCCGTGAACCGCTTCTGGCAGCCAATCGGGGTGCAATAAGCGCACAGGGTTATGCCGACGGTGTGATTCGCAATGCTCAGGTGATCGAATCGATGGGTATGCTTGACCATATCCACAAACGGTGGATGGACCGTCAGCAGGAGTTTCTGATGCAGCAGGCAATCGCATCGGATCATGCAGGGACCAATTCAGCCCTCTCAAAACTGGTACAAAGCCTCTTGAGCTCTCTTTTGCTTGGAATGGGCTGCTGGTTGACGCTTAAAGGTGAGCTGCATGGATCAGGCATGATTGTAGCTTCTATTCTTGGCGGCAGGGTGCTGTCTCCACTGGTGCAGATTATCGGCAGCTGGCGGCAGGTAGAGAGTACTCTTGAGTCATTCAATCGCCTTGACAATCTGCTCAGGGAATTTCCCCTGCCTGAGAAAAAAATGTCGCTGCCGGCGCCTACGGGTTTTCTATCGGTCGAAGGGGTTATTGCCGGTCCTCCGAGAAGCCAGGTGCAGATTCTCAAAGGGATAAACTTCAGGGTTGCATCGGGTGGGTCTCTGGCCATTGTCGGGCCGTCGGCATCCGGTAAAACCACTTTGGCACGTCTGCTTGTCGGAATATGGCCGGCATTTCAGGGTAAGGTACGCCTTGACGGAAACGATATTTTTCAGTGGGATAAGGAGGAGCTTGGCCAGTATGTTGGCTATCTGCCGCAGAATGTTGAACTGTTTGAAGGAACCATTGCTGAAAATGTTGCCCGTTTCGGTACTCCTGATCTGGCAAAGGTTCGTGATGCCTGCCGCATGGTGGGGCTTGACAGTTTCATCAGAGAGCTGCCGAAAGGATATGATACCCAGATAGGAGATGATGGGTCATTTCTTTCTGGAGGAGAGCGGCAGCGAGTTGCACTTGCCCGTGCTGTCTATGATCTGCCGAAGTTTATCGTGCTGGATGAGCCGAACGCCAGCCTTGACGAAGCCGGTGACGCTGCGCTTCTGAATGCCATAAAATTGTTGAAGGCGCAGGGCACGACGGTAATCGTTATTACGCATCGGCTGAATATTCTCGGCTCAATCGAGCACATGCTGGTTATTGTTGATGGACAGATCCAGCGATTCGGCACCTGCCAGGAGGTTCTTGCAGCTCTGCAATCCCCCCCTGGAGCTCAGAAACCCGGGCCCCAGCAGCCACAGAGCTAACCCTTATCGGAATGCGGTATTTTAATTATGAAACCTGAATTTTTTAATCGCAGTATACTCACCCGTCAGCTCTGGATGTTTCGCCGTGAGTTTCTGTGGGTAGGTATTTTCAGCATGATTGCCAACGTGCTGATGCTGTCTCCGACAATCTACATGCTTCAGGTCTACGGCCGGGTCATGAAGAGCGGCAGTGAGCTTACACTGCTCATGGTAACGTTGTTTCTTATCCTGTTTTTTGGGGTTATGGCATTTGCCGAGTGGCTGCGCTCACGCATTCTCGTCCGTGCAGGGGTCAGGCTTGATGAGGCACTTAATTCGCTTGTTTTCAAAGCAAGCTTTGAGGCATATCTCAACCGAACCCGTCACAATGTCGCTGAGGCCTTTTCGGATCTGACCAATATTCGCCAGTTTCTTACGGCAAATGGTATCATCGCATTTTTCGATACGCCCTGGACGCCTATCTATATTGCTGTTATTTTTATGCTCAGCCCGTTTTTGGGATGGCTTTCCATTCTTTTTGCTTTTATCCAGCTTGGCGTAACCTGGCAAAGTCACCGGATGAGCAAAAAAGAGATCGAAAGTGCGGCTGAAGCCGGAAATGACAGCTATCGCTATGTTCAGAACAAATTGCGCAATATTGAGCCTATCCATGCGATGGGCATGGGAGGAAACCTTCGAGAACGCTGGTTTAATCTGCATGACGCATCGCTTCAGAAAGCGGAGACCTCGCTTGAGCGTCAACATCGTCAGCAGGCATTTGCCAAGTTTGTCCGGTACACCATGCAGTCGCTCACTCTCGGTGCCGGCGCTCTTATGGTTATTGACGGCAAGATGCCGGTCGGATCGATGATTGCAGCAAATGTTCTGATGTCAAGGGCTCTACAGCCACTTGATCTTATAGTCGCCACATGGAAGCCTTTTATACAGTCGAAAACCGCATTTGAACGCCTGGAAAAACTCCTTGAAGAATTTCCGGAACAGGAGCCGGGAGCACGGCACCAGGATCCCTTCGGTGAAATCAGGCTTGAGGGACTTACAGCAAGGGTACCTGGTCGCGAAACTCC
>Ga0326726_10006719_pt1 | contig 10343 bp, 13 predicted proteins | sample MHFenrmetagenome_2_FD_207603 | JGI IMG/M metagenome (GOLD analysis project Ga0326726, IMG submission 207603) | Lab enriched peat soil microbial communities from Michigan Hollow, Ithaca, NY, United States - MHF15MN | ecosystem: Environmental > Terrestrial > Soil > Wetlands > Peat | place: USA... | reverse complement strand
ACCACGCCGATCCCCCGCCCGCAGGCGGTCTCGAAGCGGAAGATCGCCTCGATGACCTCCCTCCCGGCGCGGGTGACGCGGCGTGGGGGCGTGCGCTGGCGATCGATCTCGAATCCGGCCGCGCTCGTGGCAACGCCATGCTGCTTCAGCGCAGCGAGGACCTTGGCGGCGCCGCTGACGGTCTGCACCCGCCAGGTGAAGGCGAGGAGATCGCGCCAGTGCGAGTCGGGCAGGAACAGCGCCTCGAGCGATTGCCTGTCGGAAGCGGAAAGGGCCTTCTCGAATTCCGCGAGCCAGCGACTCACGGTCGAGAACACGGCGTCGTCGCCCCGGTTCAGCATGCCGCGTCCGAGCCGCTCAGGCGCCGGCGCGCCTGCGGTTCACCGCCAGCGCGGGCGGATGGGCGAGCGTCTGATAGACGACGCAGTACCGCTCCGTCAAGCGCAGGAGGGTGGCGAGCTGCTCCTCCGAGGCGTCGGTATCGAGGGTGAACTGCAGGCGTATGTTCTGAAAGCCGACCGGAACTTCTTTCGACACGCCCAGGGTTCCGCGGAAATCGAGATCGCCTTCCGCCTGGAGCGAGGCATCCCGCAACTCTATGCCGAGCGCCGTCGCGACGGCGTTCATAGTCACTCCGGCGCATGCGACCAGGGCTTCGAGCAGCATGTCACCCGAGCACGCTCTTTGGCCGCTGCCGCCGGTCGCGGGATGCAGCCCTGCGACGGCGAGCGCCTTCCCCGTCTCGATCTTGCAGCTGACCCCTTCGCCGAGGCTTCCCTGCGCGCGCAGGGTGATCAGCGCGGCGCCTGGGGTTTCGCGGTAGCGCTCCTTTAGGGGAGCCTGGACGGAGCGCAACTCTTCAGCGTTCATGATGAAATGCTCCTAGTGGTTTCCTGCTGGCGCAGAGACGAGCTCGACGGGCAGCCCGGCGCGAATGGTGTTGTGAACCTCCGAGACCGCGTCGGTCTGGCGCAGGAGCTCGGCGATCGCGGACTGCGGGGCCGAAGACGAAACACTCGCGCGATAACGGATGTCGGTCGCGGCCAGGCCGACACCGGGGAACTGTGCGCTGGCCTCGACCTCGACGCCGTCCAGCGGAATCCGCAGGCGCTCGGCCTCGCGGTAGAGATCGTTGCAGTAGCACGTGGCGAGGGCGAGCATCAGGAACTCGCCGCCGCTGACGGCAGAGCCCCGGCCAGACGACTTGGCCGCGACGCTAAGCGGTTGTGCAGCCGTTCCGGTGCGGACGACCACTTCGTGGGCACGCTTCGAGTTCCTGACTGTGGCGGAGATCTCCATCGTGAAGTTCCATCTCGAGTTAGAACAGTAGCCCCAGTCAACGCGGATTCGCACAGCGATCGAGGAAGGCTACTACGGTCCCCCAGGCCTCGCGACTCTCTTCAAGCCAAGGCAGGGCTAGCGGAAAGTCGTGCTGCATACCGCGTCCGACCAAGACCTCGACGTCCACGCCCGCGTCCCGCGCCTTGGCCTCCACGCGAAGCGTATCGTCGAAAAGCACCTCCTGGTCGCCGACGATCATCAGCAACGGGGGAAAGCCGGTCGGGTCCGCGTGCATCGGGGAGAGGCCAGGATCGGCGATATCGGACTTGCCCGCGTAATGACGGCCCCACTGCTCGATGTGACGCCGGCTCAGCCAGACGTCCCTTCCCTCGTTGCGGGTGACGGATGCGCCCGTTCCGGCGAGATCGGTCCATGGCGAGAACACGAACGCGCCGGCGGGCAACGCTTCCCTTCGGTCGCGGAGCGCGGCGAGAAGGCTGAGCGCAAGGCCGCCGCCGGCAGAATCGCCGGCTACCACAATCGGAGCCTTGGGACGCAACGCGGCCACATGCGCCCAGGCGGCGAGCGCGTCCTCGAGCGCGGCCGGATAAGGGTGCTCTGGGGCAAGCCGGTAGTCGGGGACGAATACCTCGGCCTTGCAGCGGTAGCTCAGTCGCCTCGCCCGATCGCGGTAGCCCGCCGGCGAGCCGAAGAGATACCCGCCGCCGTGCAAGTACAGCACAACCCGGCGCGGGCTCGGCATGGCGCACACGGACTCGATCCACAACTTGCCCGCCTGGTGATCGGAGAAAACCACGTTCGGGTATTTGGCCTTCAGCGACTCGCGCGTGACCGCCGCCAGCCGCTCGAACCTTCTCCGCATCGTCACGGGCGGCGTGCTCGCCCCGTACAGGCGGGTAACGAGGCCGTACGCCGTCACCGAAAGCCACGTTTTCCAAGGTGCCGTTACTCGCCGCGTTTGCATTGGTTGCTCCTGGAACTTCGTCGCGCTTGGCCACATGGAGGTGGGTGCGCGCCTGAAAAGTGCCATCGGGTCGCCGCTTAACGTCTGACCTCAGGGTGCGTCCCGTCAGAGCCGTCGACCCTACAGCGAACGGTTAAGTTTGCAGCAGGCACGCTAGCTGTCAGCATGGCTGTACGCCTTATACGAGATGAATAGCGCAACAATCAGCAAAGCACCTTCCAAGATCATAAAGGTGTTAGTGGAAGTGTTCGCGGCGCCCCGTTGGTAGAGGGACGCAGCAAACATTCGGAACAGGCCAAGTATTAGAAAGAACCAACCGGACAGTGTTACCAGTATGGTCCAGTCGCATACCCAGTGATTGTGGGCGCGTACGATTGCAAGGCCCCCGACAAACATCAGGACACCAGAAAGGTAGACGACGGGCGGGATTTGGGCATCGTACAGATGGGGCTGCACTAGCGGGAACTCTGAGACGACCATCGCAACGATAGTAGGTCCGACAAGACCCGCGATCTGCTTTGAGTTCTGCATGCAAACCCTCCAAGGTGTGGTCTGAAAAAAGTCTGAGCTGCCCCCAGTAGCCGTCGCCGCCGGCCAGGCCCTCGGACGCCTAGGATCGATACGCCCCGACGCGCCTCAGCAGGTCAAAGACAAACCCGATAAACGCCGCCATCCACGCGGCAAGCGCGACGTACAGAAAGACCGGTGGCAGGAACCCGAGAAAATCGAATCTCATCGCTTCGATCATCTTGTCGGTGCTTGCCGCATACATGCCAAGGGGAAAAACCGCGCCCCAGTAAAGCGGATCGTATTTCATCGGGAAGCGCCTGTACGCGTAGCGCCAGAGGGCGAGAACCACGAGCATGGGTATCCACCAAGTCCCCGTCGCCCAGTAAAGGACCGTAAAACCTTTGATAAAGGGCAGCAGCGAAAGGAGAAAGGGCGCGTCGGGCGCGTTGATGATAAGCAGCGACCCTGCCAAGGTCGAGATCGCCATTGCGCCCATGTTGATCCAGTATGGTGGCGACAGATCGCCGGGGGAAAACGGGAAGAAGGTGTAACGGTAGAAGATCAGCGACATCATCCAGATGTAAAGCATGCCGCCCCACAGCCACATCGAGAGTGCGAGGAAGTTCATCTCTAGTTTGTAGGGCTGGTCGATATGGGCAGCAAGCAGTGCGCTGAGGACGGCGATCGATTGTGTCGCCACGACTGCGAGCAGCCACGCACCGCTGATCCCCTGATCGAGGGTCGGTTTGCGCTCCTTGATGGTGAAGCCCGCAAATATCGTGTAAGTCAGTCCGATCCAGAGCATGATCGCCACGACCCAGAGCATTGTGCCCGCGCGATAGTCGGCCGAGAGCAACACGGACTGGCTCCCGAGCACGCTCGTGCCGGCCACGGTGGTGAAAAACCCGGGGCCACGCAGATGATCGACCATGTCGCCGAAGAATCGGCGCCGGTAGAGGACCGAGCGCAGCACGGTCAGAACCCACAGTACGGCGTAGGCGGCGATATTGAGTCGAAACAACGCCTGCGCTATGACTGGCAGGGCCAGCAGGTGAGCGGCGAGCGAAACGATGCCGGTTGCCATGACCATGCCGAAATACGCGGGCGACAGGCCGGCCAGCTCTGCGAGCACGTGCCCGCCCCATGGCTCGCGCCGAGCCGACGTATCGCGTTCGTTGCGGGTAGTCCTCATCGTGCGCGGATCGGCATCAGCGAAGAGCAAGTCACGTAGAACGCTAAATAGTCTTCCCAAACCCGGCCTAGTCTGGCGTGCCAGTCTACGCTCGGCGAAGTTGGCCTTCAAATTCACGGGGATGCAAGCTGGGTGGTTGGGCGGACTGCGTGCCGCCGGCGTTTGATCCAGGTCAAATGCCGGGCAGCCGGGCACGGTAGGTTTGGCGAACGTGCCTCGACACGGCGCGCTCGATTGAGAGGGATGCCGCCATGACCGAACGAATCCAAGACGTCGCCCATCTGGGCAGGATCGAGCTGCTCACTCCCAAGATCGAGCGCACCCGCTGGTTTTTCGAGACGCTCCTGGGGATGGAGGTCGCGCACGTCGCGGGCAAGTCCCTGTACCTGCGCGGCTACGGCGATTACGCGTCGAGCACGTTGAAGCTCACCGAGTCGGACAAGCCCGGCATCGGTTTCATCTCCTGGCGCGCGGCGAGCCCCGAGGCGCTCGGTCGCCGGGTTGCGGCGATCCAGGAGGCCGGGCTCGGCGAGCGCTGGCACGAGGCGGAGTTCGGGCGCGGAGCGGCGTTCCGCTTCCGCGATCCCGACGGCCACCATATGGACATGTACTACGAGGAGCAGAAGTACGTTGCGCCCGCGCACCTGCGCTCGACGCTGAAGAACCTGCCGATGAAGTACACGGCGCGCGGCGTGGACGTCAGGCGCCTCGATCATCTCGCGCTGCTCGCACGCGACGTCGGCGCGAACCGGAAGTTCGCGCAGGAAGTACTGGGATTCGCGTTGCGCGAACAGGTGATCTTCGACCAGGGGAAGACGGAGCTGGGATCGTGGCTCAGCCCTTCGCCCGTGCATCACCAGGTGGCTTACGTCGCGGACGCCAAGGGAGCGCACGGCCGGCTGCACCATATCTCGCTGTGGGTCGACAACCGCGAGGACGTGCTGCGCGCGGCCGACGTCCTCGCGGAGAACGGCGTGTTCATCGAGGCCGGCCCGTCCAAGCACAACAATTCGCAGGGCTTCTATCTGTACTCCTACGAGCCGGGCGGAAACCGCGTCGAGATCTACTCCGGCAGCTACCTGGTGTTCGCCCCCGACTGGGAGGTCGTGACCTGGAACGAGGACGAGCGCGGCACGGGCGTCTACTGGGGCTCGCCCCTGCCGGAGAGCTTCATCACCTACGGTACGCCCGACGTAGCCGAGGAGATGGCCTTGGCCAAAAAGATTCCGGTGTTCGATCCGGTCTAGCCGGGTAGAACGCGGAGAGCTATCGGGGAAACATGGCGGAACCATCGAAACTGCAGCTGGTGCGCGACTCGGTGCTCGCAACGGAGCTCGACGCGAAGCAGTGCGCAGCACTGGCCGACCTAGTTACGGTGCGCGACCTTGCCGACGGCGAGGTGCTGGTCGACGAGGGTGCAAGCGACGATCACGTTCACATCGTCGTGAGCGGAACGCTCGCGGTGGCAAGACAGCTTCCGCCCGGAGGCCAGTGGATCAACCTGAACGTTCTCACCAAGGGCGACCTTGCCGGCGAGCTGGCCTTCATGGACGGCAAGCCGCACTACGCGGCTCTTCGGGCGGTCGGTCCCACAAGAGTACTGAGCCTGAAGCGCGAAAGACTGGAATCGCTTCTCGGCAGCGAGCCGCTGATCGTCTACCGCGTGATGCGCGCCATCTTCCGCGTCGTACACGGCATCCTGCATCGCATGGCGCTGCAGGCGAGCGAGCTCACCAACTATATCTACAAGCAGCACGGCAAGTACTAGGAGCAGGCGATTGGGTATGCTTCGGGGTCTCGCCCTGAATGGATTCCCCGCCGTGTCCCGACCCAGCGAATCGGACCGCCTCCTCGCCGCTCTGCGCGAGCCGGCCTGCTACCCGCACGCGGCGGGCGCGGTCGACCTGATCGAGACCCATATCTCGTGGGTGTTCCTCGCCGGCGACTATGCCTACAAGATCAAGAAGCCGGTAAGTCTCGGATTTCTCGATTTCAGCACGCTGGAGAAGCGGCACTTCTACTGCGAGGAGGAGCTGCGGCTCAACCGGCGCACGGCGCCCGGCCTCTACATGGATGTCGTTCCCGTCGCCGAGAGCCGGGACGGGCTGCGCGTGGGCGGGACGGGGAAGGCGATCGAATTTGCGCTCAGGATGCGGCGTTTTCCGCAGGAGGCGCTTGCCGACAGCCTGGCAAGACGCGGCGAGCTGCGCGCGGCCGAGGTCGACGCGATCGCCGCGGCCATCGCCGCGTTTCACGCGACGATTCCGGCGGCGGCGCGGGATGCCGAATTCGGGTCCCCCGAGCTCGTCACCGCGCCGGCGCTGGCGAACTTCGAGCAACTCGGCCGGCTGGTCGTCGACCCGGCGGAAGGCGCGCGGCTAGCGGGGCTGCGCGCCTGGACGCTGCGCGAAGGCGCGCGCCTGCGCGAGGCCTTCGCGGCCCGCAAGCGCGGCGGCTTTGTGCGCGAGTGCCACGGGGATCTGCATCTTGGCAACGTCGCGTTTGTCGACGGGCGGCCCGTGCCCTTCGACTGCATCGAATTCGATCCGAAGCTGCGCTGGATCGACGTCATGAACGAGGTCGCCTTCCTCGCGATGGATCTCCTCGAGCACGGCCTTGCAGCGGCGGCCTGGCGCTTCCTGAACGCCTATCTCGAGACGACTGGAGACTATGCGGGCGTGCGCGTGCTGCGCTACTACCTCGTCTATCGCGCCATGGTGAGGGCGATGATCGCCTGCATACGCTTGCATCAGCCGGGGGCGGGCGAGGCGGCTCAGGGCAGGGCGAATCAGGAATACGGAGAGTACCTCGCCCTCGCCGGCTCGCTGGCGGCGTCCGAGCGCCGCGCGCTCGTCGTGATGCACGGTCTGTCCGGTTCCGGCAAGACGACCGTGGCGCAGAAGATGTCGGAGAGCCTCGGCGCGGTGCGCGTGCGCTCCGACGTCGAGCGCAAGCGCCTGCACGGCCTCGCCGCCGGGGCGCGAACGCACGCTCGGGCCTTCGGCGGGATCTACGCGCCGGAGGCTACGCGCCTGACCTACGAGAGGCTCAGGCAGGTGGCGCGCGATGCCGTGGAATCGGGATATGGCGTGATCGTCGACGCCGCTTTCCTGCGGCGCGCGGAGCGCGAAGAGTTCCGCGCGCTCGCGCAGGAGCTCGGGGCGTCGTTCCTGATCGCTTCGTGCCGGGCCCCGGAGGCGGCGCTGCGCAGTCGGCTCGCGCATAGAGAGGCGATGATGAGCGACGCGTCCGAAGCCGGAGTGTCCGTCCTGGAGAATCAACTCGCGACGCAGGAGCCGCTCGGCGACGATGAACTCTCGCACGCCGCGCTCATCGACACCGAGCGGGGCGAAGCAGGGCTGGAGGAAGCGATCCGGGGGATCGCAAGCCTCCTCGATGCTGCACGCGCAAACCATGGCTGACATAGACGTCTTCAACGGCGATGCGGACGGAATGTGTTCGCTGCGCCAGCTTCGCCTCGCCGAGCCGGCCGACGCGCTGCTGGTCACCGGTCCGAAGCGGGACATCGCCCTCCTCGATCGGGTCCGGGCCCGGCCGGGCGACGTGGTCACCGTTCTCGACATATCGCTCGAGCGCAATCGGTCCGCGCTGCTCGCGATTCTCGAGCGCGGCGCGCGAGTCCGCTACTTCGATCATCACTTCGCGGGCGAGGTGCCCGTGCATCCCCTCCTCGAGACCGTGCTCGACGCTTCGCGCGAGAGCTGCACCAGCGTGCTCGTCGACCGCTACCTCGAGGGGCGCTTCCGCGCCTGGGCCGTAGTTGGGGCTTTCGGCGACAATCTGGACGAAGTCGCGCTGCGCTTGGGCGCTTCACTCGCCCTCGGTGCCGCGGAGCTCGAAAAGCTGCGCGAGCTCGGGCGCAGCCTCAACTACAACGCCTACGGCGGGAGCGAGTCCGACTTGCTGATGCGTCCCGAGCGTCTGTACGCGCTGCTGGCGAAATACGAGGACCCGCTGGAGTTCGCGGCCCGAGAACGAATCTTCAGGCGCCTGCAGGCGGCGATGCACGCGGATCTCAATGCGGCGATAGGCGTATCGCCGCACTGGTCGGGCGAGCGCGCCGCCGCGTACTTGCTCCCCGACCGTCCGTCGAGCCGGCGCGTGCTCGGCATGTTCGCGAACCACCTTGCCCACATCGACCCGCGACGCGCGTACGCCGTGCTGGTGCCGAAAGCCGGTGGCGGCCACGTCGTGAGCGTGCGCGTGCCGGCTTCCTCCGGCTCGAGCGCCGACGCCTTTTGCCGGCAGTTTCCCACCGGCGGTGGCCGGCGCGAGGCGGCAGGCATCGACGATCTGCCCGAGGAGCGGACTCAGGAGTTCATCGATCGCTTCAGCGCGGCGTTCAGGTGATCGGGAACAGCAACGGCATGGGCAACAACGCCGTGCAGCGCGTCCGGGTCACCGTGCGCTAGAGTATGGGCCGATGAAAGTCCTGATTGCCGAGTTCATGGACGCGCACGCGGTGAACGCCTTGCGCTCGCGTTTCGACACCCTGTACGACCCCCAGCTCGTCGATCGCCGCCCGGAGCTCCTCAAACGGCTCGGCGATGCCGATGCCGTCATCGTGCGAAACCGCACCCGCGTAGATCGCGCACTCCTCGGCTTCGAGGCGGACTCGTTCTTCGTCGAGCAGGGCAATCGGCCGCGCATCGGCCAGGCCTTCCTCGTCATCGACCCGGTGCGCTTGCCGGCCGCGAGCGCTATCTCGAGCGCATCGAGACGCTCGTCGCAGCGATGCTCGCGGACACCGGTGTGCGGCTGCCCGGCGCGCGACGGCTCGAGCTGCGCCAGAGCGCGGAGCGCGAAGGCGTCGAGATTCCCGATGCGCTGCTCGCGAAACTGAAGGCGCTGGCGGGATGAAGCGTGCGGACGACAGGCGATTCCCCCACAATACGGCTTCCCGCATTCCACGATCACCGATGAGCACGCTCGAAGTTCACGTCTGGCGCGGCGGCGCAAGCGGCGAATTCCGCCGCTATGAGGTGCCGCGCCAGGAACATCAGACGGTGCTCGATGTCGTCACCTTCATCCAGCGTCGGCTCGATCCAGGGCTCGCGTATCGCTTTGCCTGCCGCGTCGGCATGTGCGGCTCGTGCGCGATGACGGTGAACGGCGTGGCGCGCTGGACCTGCCGCACGCATGTGTCCAAGGTGGCGCGGAATGGCGGGCTGGAGATCGCGCCGTTGCGCAACCTGCCGGTGATTCGAGACCTGGTCTGCGACATGCGCGAGTTCTTCGACAAATGGGCCCGCGCACGCGGGCAGTTCGCGCCGACGAAGACGCGGCGCGACGAATTCGCTACGGTGCTGCCCTCGAGCGCGGCGCGGCGCGAGGCGGACGCGGCGATCGAGTGCATCGGCTGCGCCGTATGCTATTCGTCCTGCGACGTCGTCGCCTGGAACCCGAATTATCTCGGCCCCGCGGCTCTCAATCGCGCCTGGACGCTGGTGAACGACGTGCGCGACGGCGCACGCGGCGAGCGCCTGGAGGCACTCGCGGGCGACGCCGGCTGCCACGCCTGCCACACCCACATGAGCTGCACCGAGCGCTGCCCGAAGCGGCTCGCGCCGACCGCGAGCATCGCGGGCTTGAAACGGGCGACACTGGCGGCGGTGCTGAAAGGCGAGCTGTGAGCGCGGCTAGGCGAGAGACGCTGCTCTGGTTCGCGCAGCGCGCGAGTGCGGCGGTGCTGGCGCTGTGCGTCGTGGTGCACCTGATCACGATCGTCTACGCCGTGCGCGGCGGCTTGTCGGCTGCGGAGATCCTCGGCCGCGCGCACGGATCGGGCGGCTGGATCGCGTTCTACGCGTTGTTCGTTCTTGCGGTTTCGGTGCACGCGCCCATCGGGCTGCGCGCGATCGCCATCGAATGGCTCGGCTGGCGCGGCGCTTCGCGCGACTGGGTCGTGTTGGCTATGGCGGCCGCACTGGCCATCGCGGGTCTGCGCGCGGCGTGGGCCGTCTTCGCATGATCGACATGAAAAACGATTACCGCTCGCGCAATCATTCGGGCTGGTGGGCGTTCCTCGTGCACCGGCTGTCGGGGCTGGCGCTCGCACTGTTCCTGCCGCTGCACTTCTGGGCGCTCGGCCAGGCGCTGCATGGTGAGGCTGCGCTCGACGGCTTTCTGCGCTGGGCCGAGCGGCCGCCGGTGAAATTCGCCGAGTGGATTCTGGTGCTGTTGCTCGCGGCGCACCTCGGCGGCGGAGTGCGGTTGCTTATGCTCGAGTTCCTGCCCTGGCGCGAATGGCACAAGACATTGCTTGCCTGCGCGGCGGCGGTGGCGATCGCCGCGGGCCTTGCATTCGCCCTGGCACTGTGAAGCGGTGGCGGCGCTCGCTCCTAACAACTAGAA
>Ga0326726_10006718_pt1 | contig 10344 bp, 9 predicted proteins | sample MHFenrmetagenome_2_FD_207603 | JGI IMG/M metagenome (GOLD analysis project Ga0326726, IMG submission 207603) | Lab enriched peat soil microbial communities from Michigan Hollow, Ithaca, NY, United States - MHF15MN | ecosystem: Environmental > Terrestrial > Soil > Wetlands > Peat | place: USA... | reverse complement strand
AAGCCAATCCGTCGTCCACGCCAACGAAGCATATGGCAACCAGCGCAGCTCGAAACTGAAATGGCCTTGTCCATATTTCGACAGCATTTCAGCATTCGAAAAAAAAGTGAAATCATCAAAAGCGAACGGGGCGGACAACGAGCCGGCGTAGAGCGCGATCACGGCCAGCAGCAACAGCCCCGCCTGTACAGAGGGTTGAACAATCAAGCTGCGGATATTCATTGCATGTACTTTCCGGTTAAATAAGACAGGAATTGGCGCGGTCGAAATTATCTCGGGCCGAATTATAGCCATAGGCATGGATGCGACCAAGCCAAATCGCTGCAAACACGGGACTTGACGGTGATCTTGCCGAACACAGGCTGAAAAGCTCAATAGCGACGGATAGGCTGATCGGCCAGCCGCACCAGAGACAAGGTTTGGCCAGAACTGATGGCTGCCGGTCATCGCTCCACCCCGACCGGCTGCTTCAACTGCCAGAGTAGCAAGCCCGGAATTTTAAATACCCTTTACCCGGTAGTCCCACAATCAGGAAAACAAGCGCCAGAATTTCCCATGGACAGGAAGATTGATTTTCGACTGAGATAACACTTGTTAAAAAAACAAAGGGTTGTATATCTGGCACGCTAAGTGCTTTCAGTCAGGGGGCGCTGGCAACCAATACCAAACTAGGTCCGGTGTAAAAGTTGAGTAGCAACCAAAGCAGCGAGCAGTACTTTTTCTAACTTTATAAAGGATTTACATATGAAAACCTCAATTGCTAAATTAGCTCTCGGTTTGACACTCGTGTCCATGAGCGGCGTTGCAATGGCCGGTATCGCAGCCACCAAGCACAATCTGGGCGCGAGCAATACCGCCGGTTCTAACCACACTGATGCAACCACCGAAATCTGCGTATTCTGCCATACACCACACGGTGGCGATATTACTGCGGCAGTGCCATTATGGAACCGTCATCTGAGCTCCAACGTAACCTATACTACCTACTCTTCACTGGGTACCAGCACGCTGGATTCCGCATCGGCTGCGATTGGTTCCGTGTCGCTGGCTTGCTTGTCCTGCCACGATGGTACACAGGCTATGGACGTTATGATCAACACACCGGGTTCCGACACTACTGGTCAGCTTCCTTCAGGTACCATGTCCGGTCCTAACGGCTGGGAAGAGTTCCAAGCCATGTCTAACCTCACTACTGACGACATGGTCTACCTTGGCACCGACCTGCGTAACGATCACCCGATCAGTATCCAGTACGCTGGTGCTCTGACTGGTGGTTCCTTTGCCCGCGCCGCCAATGACCTAGACTTCTTTACTGCGACCGCTGCGCCAGCAGCTCTTAGCGGCACGGTCGTATATTACATCGAAGCTGACGGCGTTGGCGGCAAGAGCAAGCATGACTTGCCTCTGTACAACCGTGCAGGCGGCACGGTAACCAGTACCGGTCTGAACCTCCAACTCCTTACCGGTCAGCCACTCGTGGAATGCGCAACCTGCCATGACCCACATACGCAGAACACCACGTTCCTGCGTCACCCCAGTGGCAACAACGGCAGCGCAACTTGCCTGACCTGCCACAACAAGTAAGCGGTATGTAATACAGCGCCGCAAGGCGGAGCCAGACGGAAACGTCTGGCTTTTTTTCTGGCTTTTTTTTCTGGATTTTCTGCCGTGGGCACGTGATAATACAGATGGCGGGTCTTCTGACCCTGCCATGCAAGCAAGTATGTTGCGACAGGCCGGCAACCAGCCTCTTTAGTTCAATATGAAAGGTATCCTACAGTGAATCTGAATCTCGCCCTCAGCAATATCAGACTGGTGTTGACCGTCTTATCTATCTGCATGTTATTCAGCAACGAGGCACTGGCCGCCGAAGATGCTGCCGCTGTAATTAGTGCTGACAGCAGCACCGCTCCGGTCTTTGCCCGGGTGGGAAAAGTCATCATCACCCAGCGCCAATATGATGGCGAGTATGCTGCGGCGAGCCGCAACCGGTTTTACCATGGCAAGCCGCCCGAAGCGGAGGTCGCAGCACTACAACGGGAAATCGGTGAAAAATTGATCAACGATGCCTTGCTGCTAAGCGAGGCCAAGAGACTCAAGCTCAAACCGGATGACGCGGAAGTCAAACAAAAACTCGAAAAGTACGAACAACGCAATGCCGGCAATCCGCAATGGCAGAAGATACGGGATCGCGCACTTCCGGTTCTGACCAAGCAGTATCAAGAGGAAAACCTGCGCAGCCAACTGGAACAACGGACGCGCAAGGTGCCCGCGCCGAACGAGAAACAACTGCGGGCCTATTACAACGCTCACCCGGACAAATTCACCGAACCGAAGCAGTTGCGGGTCTCGGTCATCCTGCTAAGCGTGGATCCTGGAATTGGCGACTTCGATACCAAGCGCAAGAAGGCGGAAGAACTGGTCAAACAGTTGCGTGCAGGCGCTGATTTCGCCGAAATGGCAAAGCTACACTCCGGTGATGAAGAAACAGCGAACCAGGGCGGCGACATGGGCTATCAGCATGCCGGCATGATGTCAGAAATGTCGGAGCAAGTCGTGGACAAGCTCAAACCCGGCGAGATATCCGACCCTGTCGGGCTGATGGAAGGCATAGCCATATTCAAGCTGACAGAACGCAAGGAGCCACAATTGAAGAGCTTTGATGAAGTCAAGCAGCGCGCCAGAGAATTGTACCTGACAGATGAAGGCGAGCGTGCATGGAAGTCGCTGATAGCTCAACTCAGGAAAAATACCTCGGTAACAGTGGATGAGTCGCGCTTCTTGCCTCTCCCCAATTCTGCTGCGGCAGCGCCTGCGAAACCGGCACTACCCGAGACCAAGGCAGCCGGGGAGGCAGCGGCACCGAAGTGAAGTTGCGGCCCATGCAGTTGGGGTTGGGAGGGACTTGTGATCGATCCGGCGACGGAAGCACTAGGCTAAGCAGGATGCTCCCCATTCGCATCTTTATTATGGGGGTGATTCAAACTGATGGTCGATTCACCGTAATTGTCTATCCTCCCCAGCCTCATTTTGCCAAGGGGGAAATCTGCGCTGCTTGCCAGGCTCGTTGTTGCCAATCCAGCATAAAGACATGCAAAGCCTGTTTTTGTGCGGACAATTTTAAATCATATTGCTAAGAATCTTTATGCCATAACAAAATGATTAGATCAAAGCGGGAGCTGGATAGAACGACTGGCGCAGCTTGGAGGCGTTGTGTCATAAATTTGACATGGCTGGCCTTCGGCTGGGTAAGCCCTGCGTTCCCTGCAGATAGACCCGCTGGATCGCTAAAGCTAGCCCCTATCGCCACTAGGTTTTGGGGGGACATCGGATATGACATCGAGCAAACCAGCTTCAGTGGCGGAAGTCCGACGTTGAGACAAAGGATAATGTTCAACCTGAGGGGCCAAGGCAGGACTTACATCCAGAAGCCCTGGATAGCCCAGGTAATGGCCAACATTGCCTTGAACGCCTCCGAAAACAAATACTTGGATTACAGTTCGTTTACCCACGGGTTCACGGGCGATGCCGGCTTGTATCTGGTGCCATACAGCCGCTATCCATTCATAGCATCCATCGCCCGAACTCAAAATTTTTCGGGGCCCGGCTTGGGCTTCCTCACCGATACATCTACCCGATACGGAATAGACCAGTCCTACAGGCCCAAGGATGGCAAAGAGTGGTATCAATTGGTATTCGGCAAGACCAACACGGAGTACTATTCTACGGGTTCATTCTGGGAGAATGAATTAAATTTAAATGCTGCGACGACCCGATTTGACCATAGGTCGATAACGTTTGACTCAACCAGCAAACGCACCAATCTAGAAAACACCAATAAAACAATACTGTCAAACGTAGCTTATGTTTATGACAGATATCTGCCAAACTCTCAATTCACGATGGAAAACAATGCCATATTTAGGGCACTATACGAAGACTTGCCAGGGACATATGTCGACTCCAGAGACCGCGAGTTGAATAGCACCATGTCCTATCACGGCATTACTGCGCCATACTCAGTGCTCGGTACCCTGCGGGCAAATTCTTACGACTATGATTTCTACCACAGCCCGTCACAGTCAAGAACCTTTAATGGGAATCTGAGCTTAAATTACACACTGACTCAATACGTCACTCTGTACGGTAGCGTCAACGTCAACACATCTGAAAATTATACGTCACGGTCAACCGCGGTATCCTCCTACCAGGCCGCTACCGCAAATTACCCGCTGGTTTCTTTTGACCTGGATGCCTACCACTACTCCGCCAGGATCAGCGGCAATATCGGCAACAGTATCAGCCAGCATTTCAACAACAGCATTCAAACCGTATCGGTATCTCCGTCTCACAGCCTGGCTCGCAACACCATTCTCGGCGGCGGAATCATGGCTATGAGATTTGATCAGTCGCTGACGATGAACGAGAGTTCTCGCAGCCAACCTATTGCGCGCCTGCTTGATGCCGCCTCGGTAAATTGGGGTCGCACTATTACCACATTGAGAGTGTCTGCCCGAGACTCCCGCGCCTTGAACAGTGTCGTGGATTCTTTCCAGTACTTCAGTATTTATGGGAGCATCAATGAGGATATCAACCGCGACTCGTCGCTAATAGGTTCCGTGACGGTTGATAAATCACGACAAACAAGCCCGCTCTATCCGAGCTCCCTAAGTTATACCAATTCCTCTTTCAGCATATATTACAGCCATCGACGTGCGCTCAATGTGCCTCGGTTGCAATTTGGCTCCAATCTGCGTACTTTCAGCCAAACAAATATCCCGGCGATGGTGGCGCCTCCCAATCTGCAGGGGCCTATTAATTGGGAAAACACCTTGTCTTACAGGATCGGATTACTAACTGCGGATTTCAAGGTTAGCCTGACTAAAAATGGCGATGGTTCGTCACAATCATTGATCTGGTTCTCCGTCAAAAGGAATTTCTGATGCGGGCGACCATAATATTTCAGCGGAAGGGTGGCGGCGAAGCTGCCGGGCATTCACCGGCGCACTCCTCGCGGGTTCAGTGGACATCCGGAATTATCCGGCTGGATTTGCTACTGCCTACAATCCGACTGTTGATGAAAAAGTCAGGCTGGTATGCTTTTTTTGGTTGCACACGACAATCACCCCAAGATGCCGGATTTCAAGCGGATTGGACTGCACCATGGCATACAAAATGCTTGGATTACAAGTGCTGCTTGAGGTATTCTTCGATATAGATATCCGCTATACCTAGACGCCATCAATTTTTACGCCAGATCGTGGGTTTGCGATCAGAGATTTTGTAAACAGAAAAGAAAGGGAAGCAAATGCCATCCTTGATACGAAAAACAATTGATGTAACCACTGATATGACTACTGTTGAAACGACTAGCCATCCCACTGATAGAACTACTAGCCATTCCACTAGGCTACCCAAAATCGGTAGCCAAGTGGCTGGTTATAAGCAACCAGAGGACGGTTGCCAAGTGGTTGGTTATAGCCATCTGCCTAACCCAACAATAGACGCTGGGAAAGTCGTTGGTTATAGGCCGTCAAAGAACGACAGCCAAGTGGCAGGTTATGTCCGGGCGCCCGTTAGGCCCACCCTGATGAAACGGATACTGTTCGTCTGGTCGCTGGTCATTGTCGCCAGCTTCATCGACCCGAGTCCCGCGATGGCCGAGTACGGCGACGTGGTCATCAACAATTACTCGGATGCTGCGGGCATGCGTCCGGTGGTTTTCCCCCATTGGTTCCACCGCATCCGTTTCCGTTGCAAGGTTTGCCATGCCGACCTCGGTTTCAAGTTCAAGGCTGGCGGCAATGACATCAACATGTACAAGATCATCGAAGGCAAATTCTGCGGTGCGTGTCACAACGGCAACGTCGCCTGGTCGGTAAAAAACTGCATCCTTTGCCATTCCGGCAAGCCCGGCACGCCGATCCAGATACACGAAAGCACGATGCAGGAACTGGCTGTCCCGACCAATCCCTTGACTAGCAAGAAATAGGAGGTCACATGAACCGTATATCCAATACAAAAAACTATTGTCCGGGCACCCGATTGATGCTCTGCTCATTGCTGGCCACTCTTCTGAGTTTGACGCTGATTTCTGCAACCGGAGCCACCGAACCAACCGGAGCTACCGAACCAACCGGAGCTACCGAACCAACCAAGAGCAAACCGGTCGCCACTAAGAAGAAAAAATCAGCAGCCACCAAAACCAAATCCGCACCTGCCAAGACTGAAGTTGCCGCTACAGCTTCACTACCGGAGGCCGGTGCAGCGCCTGCACCTGGGTCCACTGCAGCGACACCACCGGTGCAGCAATACCAGTATCCGACCCGGCCAGCCATCGCTGGGGGGGCCAACCCTTTCAACCGGCTGCTGAAGGTCGCGAGCCGTCCGCACAGGCCCGCGAGCGAAGACGAGATCCATGATCCCACCAATGAGGGAACCATGCTCCTGCAGCAACCGCTGGAGGCTTATGAAGGTCTGCCGCAGACCCAGACCGGGCTGGGAAATGGGGTGAATTGGGTGAAAGCACTGGACGACGGCAATCTCAAACCGCGCTGGGAGCGCACCGATCCGAGCGCGGAACCTATGGTCATGGATATGAATATCGTCCGTGTGCCAAAAAGCTCGATGCCCGACGTGGTCTTCCCCCACCGGCAACACACCTTGTGGCTGGCCTGCTCCAACTGTCATCCCGACATTTTCATCCCGCGAAAAGGCGCCAACCAGATCAACATGGCGGCCATCATACTCGGACAGAAGTGCGGCGTGTGCCACGGCAAGGTCGCCTTCCCGGTTTCCGAATGCAAACGCTGTCATTCCCAGCCGAAAAAGGTGGCAGTCAACGGGGGTGGGCCAGCACAGCAATGAAACGGCGATGAAAAACATATATTGCGGGATAGGACCGTGATACCAACAGCGATCACGTTGTGGCTGCCGCTCTTGGCGATGTTCGCCTCATCTCCTGCACTGGCAGATGATGTTGTTGTCCCGCCAACACGTGAAGAAGTTCTGCAGGAGCTGCAACTGGTCAAAATGCTGTTGGCCAAATCTCCGCTCTCCGAGCGCGCCGCCCGCGATAACGATAACCAAATCAAACAGCCGATGGAATTGGCTCGCACCCTTTATAACAGGGCAAATGAAGCCTTCAATGCGGGTAACATGGTATGGGCTGGCGCGTTCCTGGACGAAGCACTGAGTGTGATGGAAGATGCCGCCCGACTTGGATCCGATCCGCTTCAGGTGGAAACGAAGCAGCGTGCGCGATACGCCGAACTGATGGAAGACGTGCGCGCCTTCGATGCCACCTATCAGGATGTGCGCAAGGGGATGCCGCCGAAAGACGTGAAGAATTATGATGCAAGGATAGAGCCCACCCGTGCCCTGATCCACCGCGCCCAGACGCTGGTGCGCGACGGCCAATATCCGGAAGGCTCAGAACTGCTGGAAAAGGTACATGCCATATATATTTCGGTTCTTAACGAACTGCTGGCATCGACGGCCTTTGTCTACGACACCACCAAGTTTAAATCACCCGTCGAGGAATTCGAATACGAGTTGGCGCGCTACCGCAGCTACGAGGAACTGATACCGATCGCCCGCACCCAATTCAAGCCCGACGAAAACACCCTCAAATTGAGCGAGCGCTATGTGCAGGAGGGCCACAAGGCACTGGCCACCGCCGAAAAACAGGCGGCGGCCGGTGACCATCCTGCCGCCATCAAGACGCTCCAGGAAGCAACCAAACGTCTACAGACGGCTCTGCGCACCATAGGGCTGGAGGTGCCGGAATAATGCTTATTTACACTTGGGCATGATTACCATGAAACGCCGTATAGCTGGGCTGTTGCTGGTCGCGTGTACAGGGGTGTTGCTGGTTGCGTGTTCGGAACCGCCGGCACGGACCGTGCCGACGCCTGTCACACCCGAAGGCCCCGGTATTTGGCAGACGATAATGGAAGACCAACTGCATGACCCGGCCGGTCCCGGAGCAACCCAGCTGCAAAATCCTGCCGAGGCTCTCTTTTACCTACCCAGCGCTTATACCGGCAACAAAGTGCGCTGGGCCGAAGCGATAGAGGAAGGTTATATAGAGCCGCGCGCCAGCATTCTGGACAATAATTATCAGATGCAGGTGCTCGACCTGGATGTGATCAGGACCAGAACCGCGGAAATGCCGATGGTATTATTCCCGCATAAGAAACACACCATATGGCTGGAATGCGGCAATTGCCATGAGTGGCTATTCAAATCCAAGAGAGGTGCTACTCGCTTCGGCATGTTCGATGTGCTGAGCGGAGAGTACTGCGGCCGTTGCCACGGTGCGGTGGCATTTCCTCTGCTTGAGTGCTACTACTGCCACAGCGTGAAGCGCGAGGAACTGAAAAAGCCAGTCACAGAACTTCAAATGCACAAATGACACCCGCCTGCTTGAACACACACAACCGACACCCTGCACGTTGCTTTTTGCAGGGCAGCATGCTCGTGTTGGCACTGTTCGTGTTGCTTGCCCCGCTTCCTGCAGCAGCCGAATATGGCGATGTGGTGCTCAACAAACGTGCGGAAAAAGCCGGCATGCGCCCGGTGATCTTCCCGCACTGGTTCCATCGCATCCGTTTCCGTTGCAGGGTATGTCATACCGAAGTCGGATTCGAGATGCGCGCGGGTTCCAACAACATTCTGATGGCAGACATCATCGAAGGCAGGTTCTGCGGCATGTGCCATAACAACAAAATCGCGTGGGGTCCGCAGAATTGCCAATTGTGTCATTCCGGACTCCCCGGCCTGGAAAGCGGGGTGCGCGGCGGACCCAGCACGGGGGGGCCGGGTAAGTGGTGAACCTTGCATTTATTATCCCCCTCTGGTCAGTTCCCCTCTTTCAATCTGTTCCTTGAATAAGGGGTTGTTGTACCGGAGTTAGCTGGCTCACCACGGCCTGCCGAGTATCAAGGAGAATAAAATGTGTCCACAGCGCCAGTTTTCTATAGTATTTCTTTACCTGATGCTGCTCGTTGCCGGATGTGCGGAGACACCGAAAGTTTTCCGCCTCGAAAACGCCAATAGGATAACGCCCAAGGTATGGCCGGAATCATCTGAGAAACCCCGTTATGGTTACATCGGGGAATTGACAGGGGAGAATAACTTTCTCCCCGAAAACCTGGAAAGCCGCAGCACTTCCCAAAAGCTGTTCGAGTGGATCACCGGCCTCGTCGGAAAGAATCCCGATCCAGTCGTGCTGCGCCGGCCGCAGTGTGGTACCGTGGACGCAGAAGGGAGTGTTTTTGTCACGGATATCAGCCGTGCAGCGGTGTATGTGTTTGATAAACCCGCAGGTCGGCTGGAACTGTGGGACAAGGCGCGTGAAAATACCAGTTTCATAGCTCCGATAGGCATCGCGCAGGGCGCGCAGGGCGAGATACTGGTAACGGATGCCGAGTTGCACAGCGTGTTCCGACTGGATCGCAAGGGTAACCCGGTGGGCGAGTTCGGCCACGACGTTCTGAAGCGGCCCACCGGACTGGCGCGCGATCCGCAACGCGGACGGATCTATGTGGCGGACACGCGTGCCCATGACATCAAGGTATTCGCCGACGATGGCAAGCTGCTGGAGGTGATCGGACGGCGCGGCGAAGGAGATGGCGAATTCAACGCCCCGACCTACCTGGCATTCGCCTTCGATAAACTCTATGTGACCGACACTCTGAATTCGCGCATCCAGGTATTGGACATGCATGGCAAGATGGTCACAAAATTCGGCCAACGCGGACTGTATGTAGGCGATCTGGTTCGTCCCAAAGGCGTGGCGGTGGACAATGAAAACAATATTTACGTGATAGAATCGCTATACGATAAGTTGCTGGTTTTCGACAATCAAGGTCGCACTTTGCTGTCAATTGGCAGAACCGGCAAAGAGACGGGGGAATTTTACCTTCCGTCCGGTGTCTGGACTGACGGCCATGACCAAATCTATATCGCCGACATGTTCAACGGCAGGATAACGGTCTTGCAGTTTTTCGGAGGATCGCAGTGAACATACATCATCTCTTGCCACGGCTAGGTTGGCCAACTCTGCTCAGCATCACGCTGTTACTGGGAACAAGTGGAATCGCACTTGCTGCAATAGTGACAAAAGTCGCGAACACCAAGCACAATCTTTCCGCAAGCGGCCCCGGCCCAGTCAAGGCAACCAGCGAAAACCAGGTTTGCGTGTTCTGCCATACTCCGCATAACGCGAATATCAAGGTTGCCCCACCGCTCTGGAACCGCGAACTCTCGAGTCTGACCTATGCCACTTACACTTCGTCATCCATGGATGCCGTCACGAATCAACCCGGCGGATCCTCCAAG
>Ga0326726_10006717_pt1 | contig 10344 bp, 6 predicted proteins | sample MHFenrmetagenome_2_FD_207603 | JGI IMG/M metagenome (GOLD analysis project Ga0326726, IMG submission 207603) | Lab enriched peat soil microbial communities from Michigan Hollow, Ithaca, NY, United States - MHF15MN | ecosystem: Environmental > Terrestrial > Soil > Wetlands > Peat | place: USA... | reverse complement strand
GGTGATAGCGCAGGTTTTCGGGAACCTGGAAGCCGCCGACCACGCCTGGCTTCGGCTGCCCGTCCCGCTTCGCTGCCATCAACACTGGCTGCGTCACAACCTGCTTCCGGCTGTAGAAGTGATCGATCAAAAGGAACGTTGCGAAAGTTACGAGAACCAGAATGACTGTCATAACCCACCTCGTTCGAGGGCTCTTTCCTGTTGGGCCGCTCGCCACTCTTCGTAAAGGCATTCGCCATGCCAAACAACCCGGGACCGTCGACGCGATTCCTTTTCACCCCCATCCTCTTGAAACTAAAGTTGTTGTAGGACACTTAGAGATCGACGTCGGCATTGATTGCTGAAAACAGCAACAGCGAATCGATGAGAAGCACAACAGTGATTTCGAAGCAGGACCGACCGCAAGCGCCTGATATTCGAGTGAAGTGTTTCAGGAATATCCACTTAGGAATTCAGTCTTGAGCCGTAGCGGTTCGCAACACCACTCGATGAGAAACGCAACAGATTTCGGCCCGATCAAGGGTCGTGCCGACAATCAGGACTTCGGCGGAAGGGGTACAAGAAAGCACTGAGGAAAATAGCCTCCGCTGGTTGTCACGCGAACTGTCGCCGATGCTTCGTGGACGTACGACCTGTCTAGTCTAGGCCTTTGCCACATTGCTCTCCTGACTTCCAGCCACGCCTCGCCACGAAAAATTAGGTGAACTTGGTGTCTCCCGGCATCGTATAAAGACAAAGGGTTGGTATGTTTGACTTGGCTTGGGGCCGGGCCTAACATCGAAGAAATTCTCTCCCAGGAGCTTTCTTCCCCATGATCGGGCAGACGGTGTCGCACTATCGCGTGCTCTCCCAGTTGGGGGGCGGCGGCATGGGTGTGGTGTACGAGGCCGAAGACCTGAATCTGGGACGCCGTGTTGCCCTCAAGTTCCTGCCTCCGGAGACCGAAAAGGACGCCAACGCGCTCGACCGGTTCCAGCGGGAAGCCCGTGCCGCTTCCGCCCTGAATCATCCCAACATCTGCACGATCTATGAGATCGGCGAGGATCAAGGCCGCCACTTCATTGCCATGGAGCTGCTGGAAGGCGAGACCCTGAAGAGTAAGATTCATGGCCAGCCCATGGAACTGGATCGACTGCTGGATCTCGGCATCCAGATGGCCGACGCGCTCGACGCGGCCCACGCCAAGGGGATCGTCCACCGCGACATCAAGCCCGCCAACATCTTCGTAACCCGGCGCAACCAGGCCAAGATTCTGGATTTCGGTCTCGCCAAGCGCGCCGCGCCCTCGGTGATGAGCGCCGTCACGGTCGGTTCGGCGGCCACCGTGGACGAGCCTTTTCTCACCAGTCCCGGCTCGACCGTCGGCACCGTCGCTTACATGTCGCCGGAGCAGGCCCGCGGCAAGGACCTGGACGCCCGCAGCGACCTGTTCTCTTTCGGCGCTGTGCTCTATGAGATGGCCACCGGCGCGATCCCTTTTCGCGGAGACACTTCCGCGGTCATCTTTGACGCAATTCTGAATCGACCCCCTACGCCGCCGATCCGCCTCAATCCGGACGTGCCTCCACATCTCGAAGAGGTGCTCAATAAGCTTTTGGAGAAAGACCGCGAACTCCGTTATCAGAGCGCCGCTGAGGTCCGCTCCGATCTGAAGCGGCTCAAGCGCGACTCGGAGTCTGGGACGATTCTCGCCGCCTCTGCATCGTCCAGTTCCAACCGGTCGCGGCCGGTCCCACGTCGCAAGCTGCCGGGCTGGCTGATCCCATCCTTGGTGGTCGCGCTGGTCGTGGTCGGACTGGGTTTTGTCTTTATCAAGCGCGGGCGGGCGCTCACGGACAGAGACTCCATCCTGATTACCGATTTCGTGAACACGACCGCCGACCCGGTTTTCGACGGCACGCTCAAAAAGGCGTTGGCCGTCGATCTCGGACAATCTCCCTATCTAAACGTCTTCCCGGAGCAGAAGATCCGCCAGACCCTGCAATTCATGGGGCGTAATCCCGATGATCGCATCACGGCCGACGTCGGCCGCGAGATCTGTATGCGGGACGGCATCAAAGCCATGCTCACCGGCTCCATTGCCAGCCTGGGCAATGACTATGCCATTACGCTCGAAGCGGTGCATGCCAGCACCGGCGAAACTCTCGCCCGCCAGCAAGTCCAGGCGAGCCGCAAGGAAGACGTCCTGAATGCCTTGCACCGCGCCACCTCCGATCTGCGCAGCCAGCTGGGAGAGTCTCTTGCTTCGGTTCAGAAATACGACATGCCGCTTTCCCAGGCCACCACTTCCTCGCTCGAAGCACTCAAGGCTCTGAGCATGGGAGACAGCAAGCACAACCTCGGAGATGAGCTGGGCGCCATTCCGCACTATCAACGCGCGGTCGAACTCGATCCCATGTTCGCCATGGCCTATGCCCGGCTGGGCGCGGTTTACAACAACATGGGGCAGACCGAGTTATCGGAGACCAACCGTCAGAAAGCCTTTGAACTGCGCGACCGCGCCAGCGAACGCGAGAAGCTCTACATCATGTCGCACTACTACTCTGATGGCGGGCAGATCGACAAGGGCATTACTGCGCTCGAACTCTATCGCCAGACTTATCCGCGCGATGCCATCCCGTGGAACAACCTCGCCGCCATCTACAACCAGTTTGGACAGTACGACAACGCGCTTGAGAATGCGCGGCAGGCAGTGGAACTCGATCACGACATGGCCAGCGGACGCGAAAATCTCGCCCAGGCCTACGCCGGTCTGAACCGGGTGGACGAGGCACGCGCTACCCTTCAACCAGTCATACAGAGGAAGTCAGGCTTCACCGGTTTCTCCATGCTGGCGTCCTTTGACTGGGCGGAAGGCAAGCAGGCGGAGATGGAGAAAGACCTGCAACTGTCCGGCGGGACGCCCGAGGGCGAGGTCGCGGCCCTCAACTTCCGGATCGGTCTTGCCACCTCCCGTGGTCAAGCCAAGCTGGCACGAGAGCTGACCCGCCAGGCGCAGGAGGGTCTTGACCGCATGCACCTGCAAGGGCGAGCGGAAATGGAGTCCGGGCTTGCCGGCATGGAAGCCATGTTCGGCAATTCGGACGCCGCCATCAACCGTGCCAATGAAGCTCTGCGCGAGTCACGAACGTTCAATGTGATGTGGAATGCGGCCGGCGCTCTGGCGGTGGCGCACCAGGAGCAGAAGGCGTTGAGTCTGGCCGACGAGATCCAGCGCACGCGGCCCAACGACACCATCGCCCAAAACGTGGCCGCGCCCATGATTCGCGCCCTGGCCCATCTGACCCCTGCCAATCCCGCCAAAGCTTCGCCCGCCAAGGCCATCGACCTGCTGAATACCGGTGCTCTCTATCTGCGGACGGGGTCGGGCATCCTCTTTGCCCGCGGGGTCGCCTATCGCCAGACCGGGCACTTTGCCGAAGCGGAGCAGGACTTCCAGAAGATTCTGCAATTGAACCCCGTACACGGCCCCGACTACATGACCCCCGCCGCCCAACTCGAACTGGGACGTGTTTACGGCCAGCAGGGCGACCTCCCCAAAGCTCGCATCGCTTATCAGAATTTCCTCAACATGTGGAAGGACGCCGACCCCGACGTGCCGCTGCTGGGGCAAGCCAAAGCGGAGTACGCGAAGCTGCAGTAGGTCGGGATTGGCGCGTTTGGAAGGAAGGATCGGCGGGTTGGCGGTGCCTATACGTATCTTATATGGTACACTGAAGCCAGATACGAAAATGGCCCGCGAGCAGGCGCCACAGAAGATTCGACTCGTTTTCTTCCGCACAAACGCCGGCCGCGAACCGGTTCGCGAGTGGCTGAAGGGGTTGGATGAGGCAGACCGGCACGCTATCGGGAAAGACTTGTTACGGGCGCAGTGGCGCTGGCCGGTGGGCATGCCGCTGTGCCGCCCTATGGGCAAGGGCTTGTGGGAAGTGCGAACGGACTTGGCCGGCAATCGAACCGCGCGCGTACTGATCTGTCCTTATCAAGGACGACTTGTGGCCCTGCACGGGTTTGTCAAGAAAACGCGAACGACATCGCAGAACGATTTGGCGCTGGCGCGAAACCGTCAGAAGGAGTTGGAGCAATGAGCCGGAAAAACATGGGTTCTTCCATTGACGACTTTCTCAAGAAAGAGGACATCTTCGAGGAAGCGCAGGCGCAAGCCATCAAAGAAGTTGTGGCCTGGCAGCTCGCCAAGGCTATGAAGAAGAAGAAGCTTTCAAAAGCTCGCATGGCCGTCCTACTCAAAACCAGCCGTTCCCAGGTCGATCGTATCCTCGATCCAAAACGCGATATCACTTTATCGAGCCTGCAGCGCGCCGCGGCGCTCGTTGGGCACCGGGTCATGATCGAACTGATCTGAGCGGGCACCAGGCGCCTAATCCCGTCAAAACTCTTCCCGGTACAAACCACCCTGGTCACCAAAGGGGATCGCGGTTTGCCATGATGCCTTCCACCGCATTTCAGGGATTTACTGCAGAAAGATCACCAGCACACGGCCATCCGACTGATAGCCGCCGCCGGTCGCATTCCTCGCATCCTGGATCGGGTTGGACGGTGTGAAGTAGTTCATCATTCGGATCTGGCCGGCCTGCTGCAGCGACTCGCCGATGTGGTCGCGTTCACCGTCTACCAGGGGATCGATCTTGTGAGTCACCTTTCCGTTGCGCTGGTCTTTTTCGAACCCGATGTCGTGCGTGCCCGCGCCCGCCCACACCAGCTGTCCGTTGCAGGTGAGCGTAGACTTCCAGATGCGGAAGTGGTGGCGGCTCGCGACCATCGCGTAGGGCTCGGCCATCTCATAGCCGAAATCCTGGACGCGCCCGAACAGGTAGAGCTGGCTCATCGGCATCTGGAGATAGTCCTCCTTCTGCGTGGCCATCAGAATCGCTTTGGCGACCGCACCGGGCGTCGAGGTGTCGGCCACATGCCAATTGGCAGCAGCTAATGCATCCTGCACCTGCTTTTCCGAGCCGATCAGGACGAAGTTCACCATGTCTCCCAGATTCTTGAATTCGTCGTTGACCCGCCGGGGCAGAGACTGGAGGTCTTTGCCTAACGCGCTATCCAACGGCTGACGGGACACGACCAGCGTCTTGGCCGCTGTGCTGGCAGCCGTTCCGGAAGCTGGCGCCGTCGTCGAACCCAGGTTCGCGTCCGAAGCCATGGCCGAATTTTGCGACGTCTCGGTCTTGGCGCCACCCAATTGTCCGCTCAACCAGATCTGCGCCGCGCTCGCCAGCTTCGACTTGATGGATGCCGTTTCGTTTCCGGCTCCCGGCGTTACGTGAATCTTGACGGAGTACTTGCCGGCGCAGGCGGCCGCTGCGCTCAGGTTGGACCCGAAGTAGAGGCGTCCCGCTTCGGTGATCTTGAGATTACGCTCGGCGCCCACGAACAGCAGCGCTTCTGACTTCTCTTGGAGTTTGGCAATCAGAGCCGCAGGCAGCGCAGATGCCAGCGGCAGCTTGCCTGCGTTTGACAAGTCCGTCGAACCCTGCGGATCGCAAAGATTAGTGCCAGTCCCGACGATGGCAGCCGAAATCTCCACCAGATCCCCGGGATGCAGGTCGATGGCGGTGTCTATCCAACTCGGCGACGGCGCGACCTCGACCGTCTTGTCAAGAGGCGCGGCTGCCGTTGGTGCCGCCTGCCCCCACATCATCGGCGTCAAGACCAGGGCTAAACCCGGCAGCAAGAGGTTTTTCATGTGTCACTCCTAAGATGCTCCAATTATGTTCCCAACCGTCCCGTCCAGCCAAGGTAGGGCTCCCCACGTAGCGCGGCCTGAAAGGGCTTCACTTGAGTGGTGAGGCCAGGTTGCCCGTGCTCCCTCGCGGATTTCAGCCCGCGAGGAAGCCGGGGAGGACTGCCTTCTAGAAGTTGAACCCGATCTGCCCTGTGATCGCCCTCGGCGTCACGTAGTGCGTGCCACTGAAGGTGGACAGGAAGTTATAGAGCGCGCGTTTGTCGGTCACGTTGATAGCCGTCACCTGTGCGCTCCAGCGGTACTTGTCGCCGTGGAAGAGGTTGTCGTGGCCGATCGCCAGATCCAACAGATGCCTCGACGCGATCCGCGGTGGATTGTGGTCGTCATTCTCCGTGCCCGGCGCTGGAATCGATATCCGGGTCGACCCATACAAGTTCCCCGGGCAGGTGGTCAGGGGAGAACTCAGGGTGGGAAAAACACCGTTACAGAACAAGCCCGCTTGCAATTGCTGGTCCGCGCTGAGACCGGTCAGATCGACGATAAAGCCAGGATCATTGGGGTCCGCCGAACTCGCGAAGGGCACCGCGCCCGCCACCAGTCCGCTGTCATAGCGCCAGTTGAAACCGAACCACGGTCCGCGCGTCCAGGGCTGATACTGCAGGTGCGTGGTCTGATTGAACTTTTCGTCATGGTCAATGCGAAATACTCCTCCGGGAGCGCCCGGGGTAGCGCCGGCTCCGCCGAGCTGGGGCAGGAAGAAGCGCGAAGCCACACTAGAGAACACCATGAGTGCCGAAAATCCGTGGAAGTTCGGCACACTTACCCGTCCAGCAATCGCCGGGATTTTGGAGTTGTGCCAGGCAATCGGGAAAGTGATCGGAGTCGCACCCACCACGCTGAAGTCGTAGGCGCTGTGGGTGTACTTCCAGATGTACTCGCCAGAGAAAACCAGGTACTTGCCAAAGGCCTGCTGGATGCCGGCGTGGAACTCGTTGCGGAAACCGGGAGCGAGCGGGGTCAAATCCGAAGCGGCGCAGCCCAGAAGCGGATTGAGCGCGGGATCGGCGCATCCGATGCTGGAGATAATCAGGTTTTCGTTGAAGGGCGTTTCCAGCACTCGGGCGTACGAGATGCGCAGGACGGTGTTGGTCTTCTTGACGTTGTACGCCACACCGAGGCGAGGCTCCGCTTCCCGGTGGCTGGTAATGCCGTTGTAGAGGTCGCCACGAATGCCCACGTTGAACGACCAGTTTCCCTTCGAGATCTGGTCCTGGACATACAGAGCGAGCTGCTTCACATCCGTGCGCCCACGAAATGGGAACAGACTGCTGGCCGCACCCGCGCAGTTGTCGTCAGGCGAAGGGGTGGGACGGGTCAGGTCAAAGCAGCCCAGCAACGGCAGGAAGGCCTCGTTAGGCTGAAGTTCGGCGGCCGCGCACTGGGAAGGATCGTTGAATCCGACAACCGGGTTCTGATTGGCATCGACGCACGGTGCGTTGAAGAAGGGATCTACGAGGCCGAGATTTGTCTTTTCATTCAGAAAGGTCTGCTGATAAGTCGCTCCGACCTTGATGTTGTGAATGCCCTTCACGTACGCGATATCCGAACGCGCACCTGCATTGGTCAGGGTGCGATCCTGCGAGACGGTTTCCTGCTGGATCGGGCTCAAATCGGCAAAGGGATTGGCGCTCGGGTAGTAGTTGTAGTGGTCGCGGCGCACAAAACCGCCCAGAGTAAACACCGTGTTGTTGTTGATGACGCGAGTCCAGGTGGGCGCAATGTTGAAGGTCTTGATCTGGGCGCGCTGGTCGGCCGAACCTACTGGATCTCCATTCTGGTCGGTGACGTTCAGGTTGTCGAAGGCGTTGGGATTCTGAAACCAGGAACGCGTGAATCCGAGATTCACGTGCAGGGAGTCCGCTTTGGTCAATTGGAGATCAACCCGGTCAAAGACGTTCTGCTGATTTCCCCTGGCGTGAAATACTTCGAACTCCGGGGGATCAAGAAACCGGCCGCTGTTCAGGCCGCTCAGCGAAATGAAGTTGCCCCATTTCGCGCCTCCGTAGGCAAAGTTCAGATCGACGTTCGAGGTGCCGAAGCTGCCATAGGACGCCGTGACGCTGCCGGTGGGCTTGGTCAATCCCTGCCCGGAGCGGGTGGTCACGTTGACCACCAGACTCGTCTTCTCGCCGTATTCCGCGGGCGGCGCGCCCGCGATCACTTCCATCGAGGCAATCGAATCGAGCGGGATCTGGTTGGAGAACACCTTGCTCTGCTGGTCGGTAATCGGCTGGCCATCGACGGAAAACGAGTTTTCAGCGTGGTCGCCCACGCCGTGAAAAAGACCGTTCGAATCGGCAGCCACGCCGGGTGTGGCGAGTGTGACCAGAGAACTCAGTGACGAGGACGCGCTCTCGAGAGGAATCTTGTTGAACAAGTCGCGATCCACATCGGTGTGGAACGTGGAATCGTTCTCCAGTAAATCCGCGCCGGTCGATTCCACCGTCACGGTCTCGGTTGAGCCGGTCAACGCCAAGTTGATACTCAGGTTGGTCGGAACCACCGACCGCACATCAATATCTTGAGCGTACGGCGCAAACCCTTTTCCTGTGACCGTCAGGTGATAAGGATTGAATGGCACGTTCGAAAAGGAGAAGTTTCCCCTCCCGTCGGTAGCCGTCGTGCGGGAAAAACCGCTGACGGGGTTGTGCATCTCGACCGTCGCACCGACAACCACTGCGCCTGACGGGTCCACGACCGTACCCGTGACCATCGAGTTTCCTGTTGACTGCGCGTTCGCGCTGATAACACCGAACGCCAGACAGGCGGCGGCCACAATCGCGAAAAGCGACCTCTTATGAAAAACCAGCATGATTTCCTCCAATAAAAACAGGTGACAAGGCGAGTCTGATCCCGGCTCGCGGTTCTTTGGATACTTCCTAAGTTGAGAGCTGGATCAGACGGCAGGCGGAGGACGAACGAAATTGGTAGAGGCAGGACGATAAATCTCGAAGGTCTCCTGCATCGACGGCGCCATCGCAACCGGCCTGACCGTGGGTAATACGCTGACCGTCGCGGTCACCGGGCCCAGGCTGGGTACCGAGCAGATGGAGCAGGAGTGATGGGATGTCTGGGAGTTAATCGGATGCGAGTGAACCGCCTGCACACACCCTATCGCCAAAACCAGGACAGCGCTCAGCACGCAGAGCGCTCGGGCGACCCGGGTTCGATGAGCAATTACCGGCAGCATGCCATCCCTTTTTTAGAGTCTAATTTAGAGTTTAGACGAGCGTCCAGTTACCTGGGAAGCTTGGTGGGAAAGGAGATTTTGCATACCGCGCCCGGGCATGGCCTTCGGTTCGCCGAAACCCGTCCGGCCGGTTGGTCGGTCGGCGACTAAGAGGCCAGTAAACTACTGTACCACAACAAGTTACAGTCTGTGACCACCATCACGACTCGATGTGTGACCGGTCACGGCTGGACTTCTCGATCAGGTCGACACTGGCTCTAGGAGGCGGTCATGATGCTGGCCTACCGACTCGTCCGTCTAATTGAGACCCACTCCGACGCGCTCGCCGCCGGGCTCCTCGAAAAGGTGCAAAACTCCGAACTCACCCGCTCTTACCGGCAGGTGCCGACCGGGGAACTGAAGCAACGCGTGTACGAGATCTACCGGCACCTGGGTGATTGGCTGCTGGGCAAGAGCGTGTTCGATATCGAGCAGCGCTACGAGGAAATCGGTACGCGCCGCGCCCACCAGGGTGTGCCCATGAGCGAACTCATCTGGACGATCATTCTTACCAAGGAGAATCTCTGGGAGTTCCTCAAGAAAGAGTCCCTGATGGAACGGCCGGCGGAAGTGTTCGGCGAATTGGAGATGCTACAACTCCTGGAACAGTTTTTCGAGCGCGCGATCTACTACTCTTCCATCGGGTATGAGCGGGCCCAGGCGGCGCATGAAATGCCGCACGCCGGCGCCACTCATTAGAACGGGCAAGGAGAAAGAGGCAAGAATGTCCTGGGAGATTGAGTACAAAAAGAAACTCCGGACTCCCGATGAGGCGCTACGTTGTGTCCAGTCGGGCATGCGGGTATACATTCAGCCGGGCTGTGCGGAACCGGAGACGCTGGTCGAGGCGCTGATGCAGCGCGGGACCCACGTCGAAGATGTCGAGATCGTGCACATGATGACCATGGGCTCGGCTCCGTATGTGGCGCCCGAAATGGCAGGGCATTTCCGCCACAACGCGGTCTTCATTGGCGGCAACGTGCGCGACGCCATCAACGACGGCCGCGCCGACTACACGCCCATCTACTTGAGTGAAATCGAGGGACTGTTTGAAAGTGGCGCCATGCCGCTGGACGTCGCGCTCGTCCAGGTGTCTCCTCCTGACGCGCACGGCTTCTGCAGCTTCGGAGTGGGCGTGGACACCACCCTCACAGCCGCCAAGCAGGCCCGCTACGTGGTCGCCCAAGTCAACGACCAGATGCCACGCACCTATGGCGACAGCTTTATCCATGTGAGCGACATCAACGTGGTGGTCGAGTCTTCGCGCCCGCTGTGCGAGATGAAGAGGCCCGAGATCACCGACATGCACACCGCGATCGCCCGCAATGTCGCCGGGTTGATCGAG